>ERZ773210.3622-NODE-3622-length-10794-cov-3.021417_pt1 | contig 10794 bp, 3 predicted proteins | sample MGYA00580528_ERZ773210 | MGnify/ENA primary metagenome ERZ773210 (study PRJEB29015, sample SAMEA2737769) | human gut metagenome | biome: human gut; feature: human-associated habitat; material: faeces | place: China | collected 2012 ...
AGGACTAAAATAATTGAATAAGCATACAAAAGCCCGGAAACTTCTGCGAAAAGTGACCGGGCTTTTTGTATAGATAAGGATGTTTGGGAACTGCTATTTCTCAAACGCCTTTTGTGATAGTATGAATTACTGACACATCAGAATCAGAGTAAAGAAATACTCCAACAGAATGAGGTTGTTGTCTTTTTTCATACGATCACCTCCTTTACAGAAGGATGCTTCCAGTATATTAGGTTGGCAAAATACTTGTCAAATCTATGGCTGAGAGCATCCGTTGCTTACAGAAGCCATTGGCTTTTTGTATAGATCCCACAGGAAAGACCGCCGGAATGCACTTCGGCGGTCTTTTTTGGTGAAACCAACAGAAAGGAATGAATCCCATGTGAGAACAAGTGCATCCGAATATCCGAATTTGAACCGAAAGGAGAAAAAATGAAATTTCTTTCAAAGCTGAAAGGCAGCTTGAAACGTGGTTTTACTGTGCTTTGTGCCACCGTCATGGTTCTGACCTCCGGCATTCTGACCGGAACGGAATTCCAGGCATCGGCGGCAAAGCTAAATGGTTCTGTGTATCTGAGCGATGCTTTGTATCGTCTGAGCGGCAATAAGTACAAGGAAACCAAAGAACAGTGGCAAGCGTTTCTGACCGAATATTCTACAGGCGGTCAAGAGAACTACTATCTGGGAACACCATACAACAGCAGTCTGTATGCTGCTTCCCCCAAAGGCAATCAGTGGCAGGGATACAGCGGCATGAACTGCCAGGGCTTTGTCTGGTACATCATCTCACATGGATTGGCGTACTACAACAAAGTTCCGGTAAGCACAACAAGCCCATATGTCCCGAACCTTGCAAAGTTTAACCAAATGGGTTATTCCTACAAGTGCTGGGACGGCGGCGGTTGGTACGCCTTTATCACGCAGAACAATCTGCACTATTACGAATTCAGTGACAAAGACGAAATGCTGAAAAGCGGCGTGCTGCAAAAGGGCGATATTATCTGGTGCGTCAACAAAGCAAGTGGTGGTACTGGATTGACTGGTTTAGGCAATCGTGATAAAAATCATCATATCGGCATCTATATGGGTGATGGTAAATCAGATAGTTGGTGGCAGTCTGGACCGGTCAACGGCAATGGAATTATCAGTGTTGAAAAGAATTCTATTAATCCAATCTACGGAAAAGCAGAAACCAACACTTATGTAGTAATTCCGTGGGCAGAGCAAAAGGAAGCACCTCACTTTGACCCGACTTTTCTGAGGATTCAAAAACTCGATTCGGAAACCGAAAAGATCGAAAAGATTGATGAAAATGAAGTAAAGGCAGTGCCTCAAAACAAAATTTCTTCTTCTCTGGAGGGTGCAGAATTCACCATGAAGTACTATCCTGGTACTTCTGCAACTGGCAATCCGACTAGAACATGGACTTTGGTTACAGATTCTAAGGGTGCGGCAAGATTAGACAAGGATCATCTGAAATCAGGCACATTGTTTACTGATAACGATGGTGATGCCTATCTTCCTCTCGGCACAGTCGTGATCAAAGAATCTAAAGCTCCAACTGGATATAAGCTTAGCGGTCTGGAACGCACATTGCACATTGTTGAGAAAAATGGCAAAGCAGTCATTCAGGAAGCTGGAACTGAGGTAAAATATGTTGCAAACTTCAAGGAAGATATTGTCCGTGGCGATCTCAACTTCAATAAGGTGGATGGCAACCAAAGATCGCTGGCATACATTCCGTTTCTGCTGACCAACACAGACACCGGAGAAAAGCACATCATCATGACAGACGTGCATGGTAAGTTCTCCTCCAAGTCTGGGCGTGGACAGCTGAATGATCTGGACGACTATTTGCAGTTTCTCTCAACTGATGAGAACGGCGATTTGAAAGTTCCGGATGCGATTACAAACGAAGCAATCACACAGCTGGGTGTGTGGTTCGGCGATGAAAGCAAGGCAGACAGAACGAAGGGTGCATTGATCTGCGGTCATTACAAGCTGCAGGAACTCCGCTGCAAGAACAATGCCGGATACAAACTGATCACCAGACAATTTTTCATTTCCAGCGGCGTTACAGATTACAGTGCCGGAACACTGATCGATACTACAAACCCCGGCAACATCGTCGGAAAGAAAGTGGACGAGGACGGCAACGGACTTGCCGGAGCAGTTCTCGGACTGTTTACGCCGGATACCACAGAATTTACACTGGAAAATACCTACACGGGCATGACTGCGGTTTCCGGTGATGATGGTTCATTCACTTTTGAGGACGTTCCCAACGGCAAGTATGTGGTACACGAGATTACTCCGCCGGACGGCTATCTCCTTTCGGACAAAAGCTATCCGGTCACAGTTAAAGTCAACAAGGCAAATGAAGAAGTCCAGCTGGGCGAAGATATTGTCAATCACCCGACAACCATTGAATTTTTCAAGGTCGATGAGGATGGCAATGCTCTTTCCGGTGCGAAGATGTCAATCTTTGAACTGGGCAGCACCTCTGTTGTAGATTCCTGGACAACAGACAGCAGCAGCCACATCGTAACTGCAAAGCTGGCAGTCGGAAAGAAGTATGAGTACTGGGAATCCGCTGCACCGGACGGTTACATCAAGGCAGATCCCATCTACTTTACCATTCAGGCTGACGGCAGCGTGACCGATCTGGACGGCAATCCCATCACACTACAGATGGTAGACCACGCTACACAGGTCGAGATCAGCAAATATAACGACAACGAAGAACCGCTGAGCGGTGCAAAGATGCAGATCCTGGACAGCGACAAAAACGTGGTTGAGGAATGGATCACAGACGGCACTACTCATGTAATTCACGGAAAACTGATCTACGGAAAAACATACACTCTGCATGAAGCAGCAGCCCCCACCGGTTACTACACCGCAGAGGATATGGAATTTACCGTAGGAAAAGACACCGTATCCATTGGCATGGTGGACGATGCAACATGGGCAGGCATTCTGAAAACAGACGATAGAGGTCACGATGTCATTGGTGCTGTCCTGCAAGTCAAGGACAAAAGCGGCAATGTCATCGAAGAATGGACAACAGACGGCACCCGACACGAAATGAGAGCCGTTCTGAATCCGGACGAAACCTACATTCTCCATGAGGTATCCGCACCGGAGGGATATTTCCTTTCCGAAGATCTGGAATTTACAGTTGGACAGCGTGTGATCATGGAAGATGTGAAGCAGACTGGTCTGACTGTCGGAAAGCTTTCCGACATTCAAGAGCAGACGGCTGGACAGGAACTTATCTTCCTGCCGGGAGCAAAGCTTCAGATCATCGATAAGAACGGCAACGTTCTGGACGAATGGACAACGGAAAACGCACAGCACCAGATCAACAAGGTATTGACACCTGGCGAAACCTACACTCTCCACGAAGTGTCTGCACCGGACGGTTACTGTGTAGCTGAGGACATTCACTTTACCCTGAATGACAAGGGCGAATTTGTCAAGAGCGATGACTACGAATCCGGCGAAATGTGGATTCGGATGTACGACCTTGCGACAAAGATCGAGATCCAGAAAACCGATGAAAACGGCAAGCCGCTGAGTGGTGCTGCATTGCAAGTCATTGCAGCAGACGCAGACGGCAAAGAAACTCTGGTGGACAGCTGGATCACAGACGGCAGTGTGCATCAGATCTACGGCAAATTGATTGCCGGTCAGACATATATCCTCCGAGAAGCATCTGCTCCCAAGGGGTACGCCAAGGCAGCAGATCAGCAGTTTACCGTCGGTACGGACGGTAAGGTGCAGAACATCACCATGCAGGACGTTGCAACCAAGGTCGGCATCGACAAGGTTGATGAGGACGGCAAGCCGCTGTCCGGAGCAGTCCTGCAACTCCTGGACGCAGCTGGCACAGAGGTCGAGCAATGGACAACAGACGGTACAACACACCGCATAGATGCAGTGCTGACTGCCGGTGCAGAATACACGCTGCACGAAGTATCCGCTCCGGACGGCTATTGTGTGGCTGCGGATCAGAAATTTACCGTCAACGCAGACGGCAGTCTGACCAGCGTCAAGCTGACCGATGTATCCACCAAGGTACAGATCAGCAAGACAACGATCACCGGCGACACAGAACTGGAAGGTGCAAAACTAGAGGTGCGTGACCTCAGCGGCAATGCACTGGACAGCTGGACTTCCGGCAAGGAAGCCCATATGATCACCGCCAAGCTGACTGCCGGTCAGACCTACGTTCTCCACGAAACCGCAGCCCCCAATGGCTATGTGGTTTCCAATGACATTGAATTTACAGTCAACGCAGACGGCACTGTGACGAAGGTCATCATGAAAGATGACACCACCAAGGTAGAGATCAGCAAGAAGGCAGAAAACGGACTTCCCCTTTCCGGAGCAAAAATGCAGCTGCTGGATAAGGACGGAAAAGAAGTCGATGCCTGGACAACAGACGGAAAGGCACATACCCTGACCGCCAAGCTGACGGCTGGTGCGACATATACTTTGCATGAAGTATCTGCACCGGCAGGCTACTGCAAAGCTGCGGATCAGTCGTTTGTCGTTCCGGCAGACGGCAGCAAAAAGATTCTCACTATGACCGACCTTGCCACACGGGTGACCGTGGAAAAGCTGGATGCTGACAGCAAGCCGCTGTCCGGAGCAAAATTACAGCTGCTGGACAAGAACGGCGATCTGGTAGACGAATGGACATCTGATGGCAAGGCACACACTCTGACTGCAAAACTAACTGCCGGAGAAACCTACACCCTGCGGGAAGCAGCATCTCCGGACGGTTACTACAAAGCAAAGGACATCACATTTACAGTCAATGCAGACGGCACAGCCAATGAAGTGGCTCTGTACAACGCAAAGACCAGAGTATCCATCAGCAAGTACGACATTACCGGCGAGAAAGAAATCCCCGGTGCAAAGCTGGAGGTACGGGACAAGAACGACAACGTTCTGGACAGCTGGACATCGACCGGAAAAGCCCATGAGATCGTAGGCGTACTGGTAGCCGGACAGACCTATGTACTGCATGAATCTGTTCCGGCAGACGGCTATGTAGTTGCCAACGATGTAGAATTCACAGTCAATCCGGACGGCACAGTGACTGTAGTTGCCATGTATGATGATACCACCAAGGTGGAGATCAACAAGGTAACGGAAGATGATAAGCCGCTGTCCGGTGCGAAGATGCAGATCATCGACAAGGCTGGTACAGTCGTCGATGAATGGCTGACAGACGGCACGGCTCATGTGCTGACGGCTCAGCTGATCTCCGGTCAAACCTACACCCTGCACGAAGTATCCGCTCCGGCAGGCTATGTGGTATCTCCGGATCAGCAGTTCACTGTCAACACCGACGGCAGTGTAACCAGCGTATCTATGACAGATATTGCAACTGTTGTTCGAGTAGACAAGGTCGATCCGGACGGAAAACCCCTTTCCGGTGCAACCTTGCAGATCCTGGACAAGGACGAGAATGTACTGGATGAGTGGATCACCGACGGCACAACACATACGCTGACCGCAAAACTGACTGCCGGTCAGACCTACACCCTGCGGGAAGCAGCTGCTCCGGCAGGCTACTACACCGCTGCGGATTCTACCTTTACGGTAAATCTAGACGGCACACCCAATGCGATCACCCTGTACAACATCAAGACCAAGGTAGAGATCACCAAGTACGACATCACCGGAACCAATCCTCTGCCAGGAGCAAAGCTTCAGGTCAAGGATCTGGACGGCAATGTCATGGACGAATGGACATCTACCGACAAGGCACATCTGATCGAAGGCGTTCTGGTATCCGGACAGACATATATCCTCCACGAGGAAACTGCACCGGACGGCTATGTGCTGGCAAGTGATATGCAGTTCACCGTCAATCCGGACGGCACGATCACGACCGTTGCCATGAAGGACGATACCACCAAGGTATCGATCACCAAAAAAGACATCACCGGCGAAAATGAAATTACCGGTGCAACGCTGGAAGTCTGGGATATGCAGGGCAATGTCATTGACAGCTGGGTATCCGACGGTACAGCACATGAGATCTCCGGCATTCTGACTGCTGGTGCAAAGTATATTCTCCATGAGGTATCTGCACCGGACGGCTATGTGGTTGCAACAGACGTAGAGTTTACTGTCGATGCAAACGGCAATGTCACCGAAGTCACCATGCTGGACGATACCACAAAACTGCACGTCACCAAGAAAGACATCACCGGCGAAAAGGAACTGGCTGGTGCAGCACTGGAAGTCAAGGATACCGACGGCAACATCATTGATGCCTGGGTATCAGATGGCACAGAGCATCAGATCATCGGCGTTCTGGCAGTGGGCAAGAAATATATCCTCCACGAGGTATCTGCCCCCAACGGTTACGTCGTTGCCGAAGATGTAGAATTTGAGGTCAATGCAGACGGCAGCATCACCAGAGTGGAGATGCGTGACGACACCACAAAGGTGGCTATCACAAAATATGAGATCACCGGTGAAAAGGAACTGCCGGGTGCATCAATGCAGCTGCTGGATTCCAAGGGCAATGTGGTTGACGCATGGATCTCTACCGACAAGGCTCATGAGATCATCGGCGTTCTGACTGCCGGAGAAACTTACACCTTGCATGAAGTATCCGCTCCCAACGGCTATGTGGTTGCCGCAGATGCAAGCTTTACGGTCAACACCGACGGCAGCATCAATGTGGTTTCTATGTATGACGATACCACCAAGGTATCCATCAGCAAGACGGACATTACTACTGGTGCGGCTCTGGCAGGTGCAACGCTTCAGATCATCGACCAGAATGATAACGTCATTGAGGAATGGGTATCCACAGAAGAAGCACATCTGATCGAAGCAGTTCTGACTGCTGGCGAAACCTATACGCTCCGGGAAACATCTGCACCGGCAGGCTATGTCATTGCAGAGGATGTATCCTTTACCGTTAACCCGGACGGCAGCGTAACACACGTCGAAATGCAGGATGATACCACCAAGGTATCCATCAGCAAGACAGACATCACCGGCGAAAAGGAACTGGCAGGAGCCGCACTGGAAGTACGAGATGCCAATGACAATGTGATCGATGCGTGGGTATCTGACGGTACAGCACATCAGATCAACGGCGTACTGGTAGCCGGACAGACCTACACCTTGCACGAGGTGTCTGCCCCGAATGGCTATGTAGTTGCCGAAGATGTCACATTTACGGTCAACGAGGACGGCAGCGTAAACATGGTTTCCATGGTAGACGCACCGACCTCCGTCCACATCAGCAAAAAGGACATCACCACCGGCGAAGAACTGCCGGGTGCATTCCTGGAACTGTATGACAAGGACAACAATCTGGTGGATTCCTGGGTATCCACCAACGAAGCACACATCATCGAAGCGGTTCTGATTGCAGGCGAAAAGTACACGCTGATCGAAACCTCTGCCCCGAATGGATATGTCATTTCTGAAAAGGTAGAGTTCACCGTGAATCTGGACAACACCATCACCCATGTGGAGATGCTGGACAAGACCACCAAGGTACAGATCAGCAAAAAAGCGATCACTGGTGAGGACGAGTTGCCAGGTGCAGTGATGCAGGTACTGGACAAGGATAACAACATCATTGACCAGTGGACTTCCGGCAGTGAGCCGCACATGATCGAAGGTGTCCTGATTGCAGGTCAGACCTATGTACTGCATGAGGTATCTGCACCGGCTGGCTACACACTGGCAAAGGATGTAGAATTCACCGTCAGCGAAACCGGCGAGATCGACTATGTACAGATGATCGATGATACCACCAAGGTATCCATCAGCAAAACCGACATCACCGGTGAAAAGAATGTTTCCGGTGCAACGCTCCAGATCATCGACAAAAACGGCAATGTGATCCATGAGTGGATCTCCGGCACAGATGTCAACTACATGGAAGCACAGCTGACTGCCGGCGAAACCTACACGTTACACGAAACCAATGCTCCGGCTGGCTATGTGCTGGCACAGGATCAGCAGTTTACGGTCAATGCAGACGGCACAGTCACCAAGGTCAACATGAAGGACGATACCACCAAGGTATCTATCACCAAGTATGATCTGACCAGCGGCAAGGAACTTCCGGGTGCAACGCTACAAATCATCGACAAGGACGGCAACGTCATTGAGGAATGGGTATCCACCAGCGAAGCACATCTGATCGAGGGAATCCTGACCGCCGGCGAAACCTATACACTTCGTGAAATCTCTGCTCCTAACGGCTGGACGATCTCCGAAGATGTGACATTCACAGTCAATGCAGACGGCACGATCACGCACGTTGAAATGTACGACAAGCCCACAAGTGTATCTCTCCGCAAGGTGGATACGGACGGAAACGACATCAAGGGTGCAGTGATGCAGCTGCTGGACAAGGACAAAAACGTGATCGAGGAATGGACAACAGACGGCACAGCACACGTTCTGACGGCTCAGCTGATTGCCGGCGAAACGTACACGCTGCACGAGAAATCCGCTCCGGCAGGATACGAACTGGCAAAGGATCAGACCTTTACGGTTCCGGATGACGGCGAGATCACAGTTACTATGACTGACGAAAAGACACCGACCACACCGCCGGTTGCAACGCCGACTACACCGACTTCTACCGCAACGCCAAAAACCACATCGACACCGAAAACCGGAGATGCAACACCGGTAATGGCGATCGGTACAGGACTGCTGGCAAGCTTTTTCATCATGCTGCTGACACGCAGAAAGAAGCGGAGAAACAGAAAGGCAGCGTAAACAAGACCTCATCGACAAATCTTCATTATCAAAACATTCACCAAAAACACTGGGATAAGAAAGGAATGGTGAGTCCCATGTAATCTATATTTTTTCCGAATCACCCGTAGAAAGTAAGAGATGTGACATGAACTGTACCGACAGCTTCGGCTGCCGGTATACTTGATGTCACAGGCATCAAAAGTAAAGTAAAAGGAACACGGAGGAATTCAAAATGGCAGGAGATATGAGGAAATTTCATGCATCTATCAAGGACTTGAAAAGCAAGATCGAGAGATACATGGAGCAGTACGGGAACAGCATGGGTACACTGGACAAGAATGATTTCAGTCTGATCCTTGGAGAGAAACCTGGGTTCTCGCAGAACAATGTGGCGATTTGCCGATTGATCGCATGGAATGTTCTGCTGCATCGAGATGCACCAGAACTGGATAAGGAAGTGGTAGACTGGGCAAATGCTATGCGTGTCTACACCCACGTGGTAGATTATCCGGCAGTATATCGCATGGACAGCATCGATGATCTGCGGCATCTCAACGCCATGGCTCACCTGTCCATGCAGTATATGCGGAATGAAAGCGACCGGCGGCAGGCAAACTGTTACAAGACGTATGAAGATGTTGAAAAGTACGCCAGCAATCCGAAGGAGAGTTTGCAGTATCGGAGAAAGACGGCGGAGTGATTCACAAAAGAAACAGCGAAATTGCAAGGTGGACATGATGTCCACCTTGTACAGATTATGAATGCAGTCAGAAATCAAAGAATCACAGCTATCGTTTCCTCTCTTTGATTGCATTGAGCATCACAAAAGAAACAGCGAAATTGCAAGGTGGACATGATGTCCACCTTGTACAAATTATGAATGCAGTCAGGAATCAAAGAATCACGGCTATGGTTTCCTCTCTTTGATTGCATCAAGCATCACAAAAGAAACAGCGAAATTGTAAGGTGGACATGATGTCCACCTTGTCTAAAATTTGAACACGGAGGTGAAATTCATGAGAATATCCGACAACGACATCGCCAAAGCAGAACAAATGGACTTGCTGACCTATCTGCAAATTTACGAACCAGGGAATCTGAAACGGGTTGCCGGCAATGAATATCGAACAATCGACCATGACAGTCTGCGGATCTCCAATGGAAAATGGCACTGGTACTCCAAAGGAATCGGCGGATACAATGCCTTGCAGTATTTGATGAAGGTACGGGAAATGAAATTCCCAGATGCAGTGCGGCAGATCCTACAGCTGCCGCCGGAGGAATACCAGAGTGTGATGCCGCAGCAGCAGCCAGAAAAGAAACGGGAATTTTCCCCTCCCGCCCGAAATTACAATCATAATCAAGTGATCGCCTATCTGGAGGGACGAGGAATCAGCCGGAATGTGATCTTCCACTGTATCAAAAATAAGACACTGTACGAAAGTCAAAAATACCACAGTGCCGTATTTTTAGGAACAGACAAAGAAAATCGTCCCCGGTACGGTAATATCCGTGCTACCAAAGGCGATTTCAAAGGAGAATGTTCCGGTTCTGATAAACGTTATGCATTTCACCTGATGCCGGAACAGCCCAGAAGCAATGCGGTTCACATTTTTGAAGCTGCCATCGATGCTTTAAGTTTTGCAACCTATGCAGAAATACGGGGTGCTCCATGGAAAGATATGAATCTGCTGGCACTGGGCGGTGTTGCCGGAACTGGTCAGAAAGTTCCCCTTGCACTGGAACAGTTTCTGAAAGACCATCCGCAAATCAAAACACTGTATTTACACCTGGATAACGATGTACCGGGACGTGAAGCAACACTGCACATCACAAATCTGCTGAAAAATACGTATCAAATCCACGATGTACCACCCACAGGCGGGAAAGACGTTAATGATTTTCTCATGAAACTCCGTTCCCCGAACCAAAACAGAACGCAGGGACGGCAAAGCTGCCCCTCTCTCTAAGGAAAATCGTCTTTCAGACGAAACAGGATGCGTAGCATCCGTTCGTAGAACGAACACCCGG
>ERZ773210.3637-NODE-3637-length-10754-cov-3.830638_pt1 | contig 10754 bp, 17 predicted proteins | sample MGYA00580528_ERZ773210 | MGnify/ENA primary metagenome ERZ773210 (study PRJEB29015, sample SAMEA2737769) | human gut metagenome | biome: human gut; feature: human-associated habitat; material: faeces | place: China | collected 2012 ...
GAAGAAAAATAAAATAATTGTATCAAATGTTATTCCATCAACGAAAAGACCATAGAAAGCCGTGAATATTAATAGAAATCCTATTAAAACAAGCATACAAAATCCCCCTTAAATACTATCTTTTAACGAATACCAAACCTTTAATGGTATTCCTTTTTCTTTTACAATAAATTCAATATTTTCAATATCTTTTATATTATGTAGTTCTTCATACATCAGTAATCTAATAGCAAATTCATTTGCTTCTCTTTCTAAACGAGTTTTATAGACTCGCCTTAGAAAATTAAAACTGATGTTTTCATCATAATGCAGGACGTAGTGTCCCAATTCGTGTGCTATAAGAAAATTTTCATACGCTCAATCTAAATCTCTTCTTACAAATATGTATGATTTAGAATCAACAATCATCAGTCTTGAATCTAAAGTTTTCGCTTTGAAATCTTGATGCTGGATAGATATATCCAAGTGATCAGCAATTTCTTTAACATTTGATGTTTTAAATTCATAAAATAGGGTTTCTATTTTACTGTTTATATTCATTCATAAGCACACTCCTTAGATATTATTTGTGCTTTCTAGATATAATTTTCAACATATCAGCAATATCATCTGCCATCTCCATTATTTCATCATCAGACATATTATCTAAATCGTATCCACCAAAATCAGCTACCATGTCTTGTTTTAAAATGAAGCTTAATGCTTCTTGTGGGGTAGAGAAAGATATGTTTGATTTAGATGTATTTTCCTTTGGTTTGTCGTAAATAGACATATCACTATCAACATCAGTTCTACACATTATGTAATCAAGTGTTACATTGAAGAAATTTGCAATTTTTACCATTTTGTCAATTTCAGGTGTTCGCTTATTGTTTACATATTGAGAGACTGTTGCTTCAGAATCTGAATAACCATACTTTTCATTAAATTTTTCCACAAATTCTTTTTGCGAAAGTCCATTCTTTTTTATTAATTTTTTTATTCTATCTCCCGGTCTATCATAATTCATTTTTAAGCCTCCTAAACAATCTTTTTCTTATATTAAAATTAACATTTTTTATAATAAAAGTAAAAAAGATTAGAGCAAACTTAACAAATATTATAATTTATTATTGACTTTCAATTTGTGTTAAGTTACTATAGTAATGTAAAGTTAACGCAAACGTAAAGAGAGGTGAAACGATGAATGCAAAAATTAACACAAGGAAAATTAAAGCAAGACGTGTTGAGTTAGACATCAAGCAAAAACAGATGTCTGAAATGCTTAAATGCTCCACGGTTACTTATTCTAAAAAGGAACGTGGCATTGTAGATTTTGAAGGCAAGGAATTACTTATGGTTTCTCAGGTATTAAAGATACCAATGGAGGAACTATATATTTTACCCAATACTTAACACAAACGTTAATTTTCTATCAAGCACAAACATATTTTAACTGATATTTAATGAAGTTTCCTAAAAAGACACTTTATTAAATACAAGAATTTGGAGTTTAAGAAAGGAGCAAAGAAAAATGGAAAATGTTGAACAAAGATATCCAATTACCATGGCTGTTTTAAGAAATGCTATAGACAGAATAGCGAGCTGGAAAAACGTAACCCCACAAGCTAAAACAAGAAAGCAAGCGGAAATTGCGGGTGTTATTGTTGCTTTATCAAACACGTTATAGAAAGGAGTGATACACATGGAAGTCAGACCAACAAAGATGCTCACTGAAAAAGAACTACGTGAAGATCTAGGAATTTCAAGAGATCAGCTGCTTAACTTTATTGACCTTGAGATATTTCGTCCTATCAGATTAGGACGTGGTAGAAAATTCAGTCAACAAGAAATCTTGGAATTTCAAAGAAAGTATGCAGGTCTTGACGTAAGCAATTATCACAAGGCAAAAAAAGCTAAAGAATATGTAGATAGTTTAGCTTAAAACAATTAAATAAATTACTAGTCATCAAAGGGCCAATCTCAACTCCTTTTATAAATAAAAAAATCTTTAGTTTTAACGGTTGGTACTTAAAGTCATAGAGCATTGATTGTGAAATATTTCATTTTAAACACAAGAGGTTGGTCCTTTGATGGCTGGTAGTAGAAAGGAAAAACAAGATGATTTATTACATTATTTTAGTAGCAGTTCTATTGATAATGCTTGTCTATAAATGGAGAGAAGCAAGTGATTATGAAAATCTTTGGAATAAAGCAATCAATAAATTGTTTCAAACAAACAGAGAAAGACATATTCAAGTAAATGCTGATCGTGAAGGTGTCAAGAAACAAATTGATGACAAGTTCTTAGCAATATTAAGAATTGCTGAAAAAGAAGATTCACCTAGAAACCGTTTTGACTTGGGATATGAACGTGGAAGATTTGAAATTGAAGTTGAAAATCTATGGTTGATGGGTGGTATCAGTTATCAAATGAAATTTAGACTTATAGAATGCGGAAAAATCGCATCGAGAAGTGAAGATAAGGGGTGAGGATTTATGAAGCGTGAAGAACAAACAAAAACCATCAAAAATAAAATCAAATTTGAAATGGGATTTCTTAATGACCAAATCAAAAAAAGAAATGATGCAAGGGAAGCACTTAAATATTGTCCAATTGAAAAATTTCAGGAAAAACAATCAGAACTTGATACATGCCATAACGGTGTAAACAACCAATACATGTATTTATGTGGTGTTCTTGCTACTGCTTGTGAATTAGAAGTTATTTCTAAGGATGAATATAGTAAGCTACGCAACCAAGCATTTGATGCAACCTTTAATTGAAAGGAGCAATCGCTATGGAAAGATTATCAGCAAGAGGTCTTGCAACAGTAATAACTTTCACACTGATACTTGCAAAGCTATGTGCGATTGGTGTTACAAGCCTTATCGATGCATTCATCAAATGAAAAAATCAGCACTTATCAAAGCACTGATTTAATCAAAAAACCAAAATAACCAAATAAATTATAAAAAATAAAAGGAGAAAATGCAATATGAAGCTAACTAAAAAAGCATATTTCCTAATTGGAATATTGCTCTTTGGATGCTTTGCTGGTCCTGTCTGCTATTACGAAAGTAAATTGGATCAATGTAATGAAGCTATCAAAGAGCAACAGGAACAGATGGCGTTGTTAAAGGATTATTACAATGAATCGGTATCTCAAAAAGAAAAGTACCAGGAGCTTTATACAAGTGCTCAAAAAGATAATGAGTATTTGATAAAGCAGGTGGAAGAACTTCAAAAATGAAGAGCTCTCGGCCAGTTCGTTATCACTTATTACTGGCCCGGAGAAGACCGCTACGGAAAATTGACATCAACAGGTGCTATCGCTGAAGAAGGTAAAACTATTGCAGTTGATCCTTCAGTTATTCCTTATGGCTCGAAAGTATTAATCAACGGTAATGAATACATTGCTGAAGATTGTGGAGGGGCTATCAAGGGCAATAAGATAGACATCTTTGTTGAGAGTCCTAAACAACAGAAATATCAAGTAGAAATCTATATAAAAAAGGAGAAATAACCATGGATAAAAAAGCATTAGAAGCCATTATAGAAATGGCGAAAGCTGCAGGTGCAGATGTAAAAGTTGTCGAAATTAAAGGAAATGAAAGTGAAGAAGGTAACGAAGAAAATCTTCCAACTATTCCTTTATTAAAATTTGAAGTTGGTCTTGAAAAAAATGATGGTGAACTATTTGCTAGAGCAATCTCTAGTAATCATCAACTTGGCGAACTTTTCCTTCAAGTAATGCCTTTTGGTATTGATATAAACCGTGTTGAAGAAATCTTTGCACCTGCATTCAAAATGTTCAAATGTTGTGTTGATGATTTGGGTGAAGAACTTAAGAAATCTATTGAAGGAGCTGAAAAAGATGAAGAAGAAAGAATTAGAAGAAAGAGTTGCTGATTTAGAGAGTTCAATCATTTGCATGGAATGTAAGGATCATCTAGATAGTGATGATTATCTTCAACTTGGTTATCTCAATCAGGAATTAGCGCAATGCAAAAAGGATTTAGAAAATGGTAACTACCAATTATGAGAAGTTCTTTCCTAACTGCAATGTTGATTATGTCAAAGATGAAGAACATTGGCATCAACTAAGAGGTAAAGGAATTGGCGGTTCTGATGCAGGTATTGTAATGAATGTAAGTAATTACAAGACTCCATATGAATTGTGGGAAGAAAAGACAGGTGTTAAAAAGCCCGTATTTCAAACGAGTGAGGCAATTGAAAAAGGAAATGCATTAGAACCAGTTCTCATTGAATTGTTCGGTGTGCTCTATAAAACCAAGTTTGAACTGATTGATACAAAGGATATCAGTTTATCGAACAAGAAATATCCGTTTCTCAGAGCAAATCTTGATGGGGCAATGATTGAGATTGCAACTAAAGAAAAATGGGGATTGGAAATCAAATCAACCACCATTCAAAATAGTGCAATGTTAAGAGAATGGGCTAATGATCACATCCCAATATGCTATTACTTTCAAGTCCTGCATTACATGATAACCACAGGATTAAGACATTTTGTCTTATATGCAATTTTAGATATTCCTTGGGCTAACAATGGTGCAGGGAACCAAGAAACAAGAGTTGTTTATCTTCACTATGATGATTTGGTGCTAGATGCAAAATATCTATTTAAAACGGAGTTGTGGTACTGGAACTTAATCGAAACACAAACACCACCACCGTTTTTGGAAAATAGAAACAAAGAATTAAAAACAATTTAAAGATTATCAGGAGGAAAAGAAATGAACGAATTACAACAAGGATTGCTCAATGAATTTGTAGCAGTCAGTATTTCAACCAAAGAAGATTTTGATAAAGTAATTAACTTCTTATCAATCAATAACTGCTTCCTTTCGAATGGAGAACCAGTTATCAAATTACCTTATCCAGGAAACCAACCAATTACAATCTTAATGCAAAACAAGATTGTTTATTGGCAAACAGCATCACAAACAATTGATCCAAGATACAAAGTAGTCAATACGATTGAATTCTTTAGACCAGCGGATGAAGAAAAAGTTATTGAAGCAAAAGCTGAAATCATTAATGAACAAGTGAACATTGATGAAAAGCATCTTTCATTGGAAGTTCAAAAGCGACCTGCAAATGAAGCAATCGTTTCAAATATTGATGACATTGTCAAACTGATTCCAGCAATCAAAGCAAAAGCAGGTGTAGTGGTTGATGAAAGCAACTATAAGGACTTTGTTAAAAAAGGAGAAGGAATGGTTCCTTTGTATCGTTCTTATGCAAAGAATTTAGATGCTGAAAGAAAAGCATTAGAAAAGGCATACAAAGAGCCTTTAGAAGAGTTTAAGAAAAAAGTAGGTTCAGTCGTTAATGCGCTAAATGAAACTGCAGATACAGTAGCTGAAAATGTAGATGTGTATGTAAAGAAACAAAAAGACGCTCTAAGAAAAGAGTATCAAACAGCAATCGACCAATTGAAAAAAGCATTGATTTCAAAAGGAATGCTTTCTCAAGAATATGCTGATCAATTTGTTTTTGATGAAAAATGGCTAAATACTTCAACTTCTAAAAAGAAATTCAAAGAACAGGTTGAAGCTCAATTTAATTCTTTGATGGAAAAAGAAAAGAACTACAAATTGAATCTAGAAATGGTTGAGAAAACAATCACTAATGCATGTCATATTGCAAATGTTGATGAAAAACTCATTTCAAGAGAAAAATATCAATCACTTTTAAAAACTGAAGGACTTCCTAAAGTAACTGAAATGATTACTGATGAAGTTGATAACATTAAAAAACAATCTCAAGCGGTAGCTAAACAAAAAGAAGTTGAGCTTCAACATCAAAAAGAAGAATTTGAGAAGAAACAAAAAGAAGTTGAGCTTCAACATCAAAAGGAATTGGAACAAGCAAGAAAACAAGCTATTCATTCAGCTGGTGAAGCAACTCAACCAAAATACACACCAGTTAAACGTGGTGATGAAACAATTGCAAATGTAAACGATAAATATGTCGTTACAGAAATCAAACAAACGCCTCCAAAATTTGAAGGTCAAAAATGGAAACGTACATTTGAATTTGAGGGTGATTTAGCAGCACTTCAAATGTTGAACAGATACATGGATGTAATTAGGAGCATCAATCCAACATTCAGTTTTGGAGAAGTGAAACTAACTGAAAAAGAATTAAGTGACCCTCAAACAGGAGTGATCAATAAATATAACGTGAAGGAAGTTAATTAGATAAATATGATGCAAAGAATAATCTGGTTTTTCGTCATTACAGTTACCGCAATAGTAGGCATAACTATAATGAAAAAAATAGAGCCTGAAAATAAGCTCTATCGATATTACGCTATTGCTGTTTGGCTTCTTTTTACAATTTATCTACTTCTTTCTTAATTGAAAGAATGTGGTTACTAGCTAAATTAAAGGCCGATTTAAATCTTCTTTCTTCAATTAAACGGTTTATTTCAATTGCTGATTGAGAATCTTCTGGTGACATATAAAGAATGGCTTTGCCATAGCTAGATGCGTATTCATTTATTATCGCAATGGCTACATTATGTTGAATAGCAACCTGAGATAAAGTTTGACAGTATTTTTCAAATATTTCTTGCTTTTTCTTAATAGATTCCTCATAGCGCTTTTGATTATTCTCTAATTCTTTAATTTTAAGGGAGTAATAATTATTAATTAGAGCCGTTAATATAGGAGAAATTAGAGCAACAATTGCAATGATGCTAGTTAATGTTAAAGAAGTATCTAATTTCAATTTATTTTCACCTCACTTTCGAGGTAATTATAACATTTAAAAAAAGGAGAAAAAATTATGGCAGTACAAAGTATGGTACAACAAGCAAATCAAGCAAGGGAAAACAAAATTACAACAATTAAAACCGACACAGGAGAAATTAAATTAAGCTCGAATATCGTAAAAAGCTATTTGGTAGCTGGTGGAGGTAATGTGAGCGATCAAGAAGTTAAATTGTTCATTGCACTATGCTCAGCTCAAAAATTGAATCCATTCATCAAAGAAGCACATTTAATCAAATATGGTAGCTCACCAGCGACAATGGTTGTTTCTAAAGATGTCTATCAAAAACGAGCAGATAAGCATCCTGAGTATCAAGGTAAAAAAGCAGGAATCATTGTTTTAGATGCAGAAGGTAAAATCGATTATCGTGTTGGAACTTTCTACATTCCATCAAGGGAAGAACTTGTCGGTGGATGGTGTGAAGTCTATCGAAAAGATAGAGAGCCTGAAAGAGTTGAAGTTTCACTTGATGAATATGTTGGTAGAAAGAAAGACGGAACAGTAAATTCACAATGGAGTGGTAAACCAGCAACAATGATTAGAAAAGTAGCAGTTGCTCAATGTTTAAGAGAAGCTTTTACATCAGAATTCCAAGGGATGTATGTTCCTGAAGAAATGGGTGTTGAAGATACAACAAGCAATTTTATTGCAGAAGAAACTCCTCAAGTACATCAAGCAATCGAAGCAAATACAGCACCAACAATGGAAAGTGTTCTTAAAGAAGAAAAACAAGCTGAACCAGTTCCAGTAGACAGTTTCGACCCAATGTCAATGTAGTAAAGGAGTCCTTTAGATGGCAAAAGAGGTAGACACAAAAGGCTATGTAAAAATGTATAGAAAAGCACAGGAGGATGAAGTATTCAAAAATCCTTATGCATGGCAGTTATTTACGTACTGCCTCTTCAATGCCACTTTCGATAGTAGATATGGCGAGGTTGGTACGTTGATAACTACTAAGAAAGATATAGCCAATGATTTAGGACTATCGAGGTCAGCTCTTGATAAATTTATGAATTTCCTAAAAGAAAATAAGGCAATTGACTATAAAACGTATCGAGGTGGTATTGGTAAAACCGAGATAAAGATACTCAATTATAAGAAATATCAAGCCAGTTCAATGTAGTCGAGGAATACTTTCAAAGTAGTTATAAAATACATTGAATGTAGTCGAGGAATACTTTCAAAGTAGTCGAGAACTACATCCCATCTTTATTATATAAGAACGTAAAGAACGTATAAGAACGTAAAGAACGAGTGGTGAGAGTACACGCAATGATAACAACCCTTCGCATACGACTTTGCAGATTGCTATATATAGTAGTAACTCACACTCACAGAAAGGAATTTAGAAATTTTGGAAAAAAAGGAATTAAGAGAAATTTTGAAATTTTACAAAAGTATGTATGTAGGAGCAATGATTAACATCGAAGATAAAACTTTGTTTGCTACTTGGTATGAAATGCTGAAGGAATATTCATTTGAACAAGTAAAGAATGCGATTATTAAAAGAACATCCCAATCAAGTTATCCAGCTAATATTCCTGAAATTATTTCTAACATTGAAGTTCCTGATTATACGATTGAGAAAATACCTCCCAACACAGTAATCGTCTGTTATGAAGATGAATCTTTTGGAAACTTTCCTTTTCGATTCTTAAACTCCAAAGAAGCTAAAGAGTATTCTCAAAAGTTTCAGGAATGCAATTACGATAAAGAATCAATCAAGATCCTACATGAAGAGCATGTTAGAAAACGCAATTCTTCGGTTCTTACATACAGGGGAGAAGCAAAGGAAAGATTAGAACAAAAACTTCAAAATCAAAACAAAGGAAACAGAAGATATGATAAACAGAGTAGTTTTAGTTGGTAGGATGACTCGTGATCCTGAACTAAGAAGAACTGGAAATGGTTCTGCAGTAGCAAGCTTCACGTTAGCTATCAACCGACCTAAGAGAAATGATGAAGAACAACAAGCGGACTACATTTCATGTGTGGTTTGGAACAAGATTGCTGAAAACGTTGAGAGATACTGTTCAAAAGGTTCTCTAGTTGGAGTTGAAGGTAGACTTCGTTCTAGATCCTATGACAACGCTCAAGGACAACGTGTTTATGTTACTGAAGTTGTTTGTGATTCAGTTCAGTTTTTAGAAACTAAGCCTAGAGACAAATATGAAGAACAACAATATCATCAACAAGCACAGGCACCAGTAAACAGTTATCAACAACCTGTTCAAAACCAACACCAAGATAATTTTATGAACGAACAACCATCTTACAACATCATGGAAGATGATATTCAGTTCTAACTAAAATAAAAAACTTAAAATTTTCATTTCTAGCGAGTGTTTGTTAGAAAGATGATTAACTTTACCAATTATCTTAAAACATTCGTTAGAATGAAGATTTTGCTATAAAAACAAGAAGTTAAACAAAAAGGAGAAACAAAAATGCTAATAAAAAAGAACGAGGAACCGTTTTTTTATAGATTTCTTTCAATTGCAAAGGAAATCATCAAGAAAAACAGTGCATATCCACCAGTATTTTATGGTGATGATGAAAAGCTTTATTTGGTATGTAACAACTATGCAGCAGTTTACGATTTTCAAAGTAATCTGCTCTTGGATGATGAATTAAGAGAATTTGGGAAAATCCCTTATGAACTTTCTGAATTACCTAACGGTGATTTGATGCTTTCTAAAGCTGAACATTTCAATTGTCAAGAGTCCTATCTGATTGCAGTTAGAAATTTCTTTAAGCATGCAGGATATCTTTCAAGAAAAGTATTTTCCGTTGAAAAAGGTGATCCATACAAAATACCAAAAATCGTTGAAGTAACAAATCGTTGGATTTCGGAAGATGATAACAAGATTTTAGACAGGATAGGATCTCCTGATATCTATTTGCTGGATGAAGAACATGATAGTGAATTTATTACCCTAGCTGGTGATTGGAACCAATACTACTTGGCAGCTTATGACCAAATTGAACTTAATGGTGGCCAAACAACAATTGCTATGACAGTTTACTTCAATATCAAAGATGATCCTAAACACAATGCGTATGATCAACAGGAAATGGAGTTTGTTCAACAACCTGCAGAATATGATTCTTTTGAAAATATGGATGTAGAAGAGCCTGAAGAAACTTATCAGGAAGAACAGGAGCTTGATTCATTGCTGAATGAAACAATCATTGAAGAAACAAGAGGTGTTGAGGATGAATTCGACCCAATGCGAGCTTAATCTTGGAATACAAGCGGACTACAAGAAGTTTTGGTTCACTGTACCAGGAGCAATTGTTGGAAAAGGTAGACCAAGATTTACAACAGTTGGTAAATATGTAAGAGCATATACACCTAAAAAGACAAGAGATTATGAACAAAAAATAGAAACGTACTACCGAAAAGCTACAAGTTACAAAAGTAACAAGGCTCTAAGAGTAAAGATATTTGCATACAGAGAAGTTCCAAAATCAACCACTAAAAAATTAAGACAATGGCTTTTAGATAAAACGTTTCTTTGTACAGTAAAGCCCGATATCGACAACATTATCAAGGTGGTTTTAGATGCTCTCAATGATGTTGCTTACTATGATGACATTCAAGTATGTCAATTGGTTATCATGAGAGAATATGCTGAAAATGAATGTTTAAAAGTGTGTATTGAAGAAATTGGAGAAAGAAAACCAAATTAAATAATCAAATAAAAATCAAAATAACAGGAGAATTTAAAATTATGGATTTATGGTCATTATTGGATGAAGAAAAAAAAGAACCTGAAAAGGTCAAAAAAGTAAAAAAAGAAGTTGAACAAGTTGCTGATCAACAACCTGCTCCAGTTGTACAAGAAGAAAAACAAGCGACCGAAGAACCAAAACAAGCAACAGTTCAAGCAACTGAAACTGCAGAAAAACCTAAAAAAGAGGAAAAGCCTGCAGGTTTGTCTGGAACAGCACCTGGGAGAACTGGAAC
>ERZ773210.3640-NODE-3640-length-10742-cov-4.057921_pt1 | contig 10742 bp, 2 predicted proteins | sample MGYA00580528_ERZ773210 | MGnify/ENA primary metagenome ERZ773210 (study PRJEB29015, sample SAMEA2737769) | human gut metagenome | biome: human gut; feature: human-associated habitat; material: faeces | place: China | collected 2012 ...
CACTTTGTGAACTCTTTCCATTGATTTTTTAAGAAATTCTAATATTGTTCCAATCGCATTCAAAAATTCTAAAACAATATACATATATACAGTTTGGCCAGAGTGAGAGAGGCTCAGTTTTTGATTTTAGATTTTATTTTTGAACGTAATGAACAGGCAATACTTATAAATAATATATACCTTAGAGGTACGGTAGATTTCAAAAGCACAATATATCAAAACTATTATCCAGTAACAAAAAGAACACTCTTTTTAAAGAATGTTCTTTTTATCTAATAGCACTAATCTAATTATTTTTTATTAACAACATATTTCTTAATAAGAAATACTCCAACACCTAATATTGTAATAGTTACAATTCCAATTATAGTAGGTAAAACATAATTTTTATTTTCACCAGTACTTGGTATAATTACAACTGTCTCTGAATTATCATTATCAAAGAAGAACTTGCCATTATCCCAAGAAACTTTAACCGGTGTACCAATACTAAATCCATCTATTTTTGTAATATCTACTATTTCAGACTTATTATCAAATGTATTATCATCTGAACTTGCTAATAATTTTGAAACACTAAGTGTAATTTCATTTGATTCACCTGTTGCCAATTCTTTTGACAATTGAGATGTAAAGTAAGTATTAATTGAATTAACATATTGGCTATTATCCTTTTCACTTGCATTCATCTCATTTAAGTATGATTGATCTTTCAATTGCCATTTAGCATCACTTGTAAGTAATCTTGAATCTAGATAATCAATTACTCCTGTTGTAGAGAATCTTACAGGTTGTGCACCATCTTTATTTCCATAATAGTAATATCTTTGAGAAGTATAATCTTGTTCACTCAAATTTGTTACTTTTATTGTATATACAGTATCAAGAGTTGCACCTTCAATTAACTCTGAGTCCATTTCTGCTCTTATGATTCCGTTAATGTCTAACTGATTAATAGAAGTTGGTCCCATATATGTCAAATTATTTTTCAATCCTGAAACCTTTCCATTTTCATCAACTGTTGCATCTACTAAAATCTGTCCATTTGCCAATGTAATTTTAAATCCTGAAACTCTCTTAATCATATCTATTTGTTGTTTTGGTCTTTCTACAATTCCAAAATCCACATTTGAGATTGCAAATCTTACTTGATCTACTGTTCCATCTGTCATTGTTGTTTCATATTCAACACTTATTGACATCGTAGGTGTTATAGAATCCATTTTTGTAGTTTTTATAACATTTGATGATGATTCATATGCTTTATTAATTTCATCTTCTAGATTATTTTTTGTTATTTTTTTCATTTCACTTTCAATTGTTGTTCTAGTATTTGAATTATCTAATGCATCTGTTTTTCTTGAATCTACATTATCTTTATACCAATATACATTGCTTTGGTCTCTTGATTCATCATATATTGTACCTTTATAATATTGTACTTTATATTCTTTATCTCCCCAAATATATACAACTACATAATCTCCTGGTATAAATCCTACAAATTCAAAATTTCCGTTTGCATCTGTTTTTGTTGTTGCTTCCACAAATTTCTTACTATTTTCATCATAAATCTGTGTTGTATTTCCTGTTTCAGTATCTCTTAATTTAACTTCTATACCTTCAAGAGTTTTCTCTCCATTGTCAAATATTCCATTTCCTTTTCTCTCTTGATTTGTATATATTTTATCACTTTCTTTTCCAGTTGAATCTACAAATACTGTTCCTGTTATTGCTCTTGCATTTTTCAATTCTAATTTTAATGAAGTTGCAGCATCTGTATCATCTTCATATGTATCTATTTGCCCTGGTACTATATTTCCTGGTACTGAGTCGTTATCTAATACTGCTACTGGTGCATTTTCATTATAGTCTTTAAATGTTGTATAAGAATTTATTTCAGCTACACTGTTTAATACTTCCCCATTGTTTACTAATGATAATACCGCTTCTCTATTCATTTCAAATTGTACATATATAAATTCAGTTTTTCCTGGTTCTATTACTTTATTTGTATAAACTATATATTTTGAATATTTATCATTATATTGTTGTTTAGCACTATAATTTATATTTCCACCAATTTGATTTTGCTCATTTACTGTTGTTCCCGCACTTACTAAATTCATTCTAGTATCACAATAACTTAATATATTATTAATTCTACCTAAATATGTAGATTCATTTTTTAAAGCAATTTTATATGTTGCATATACTTTTATTTCTCTGTTTTTATCTTGTGATTCAAATTCTGCGTCAGAAGTATATATTGCTCTATTATAAGTTCCTCTATTATTTTGGAATTTAACACCTAAATTCCATGAAGATTCTTCATTAACTTCACCATTTTTAGAGTATCTTGTTGTTCCATATCTATATACATGTGATTTTCCATTTACATCTACTCTAACATTATATAAATCATTTGATAATGCATAATCTGTTTGTTCTTTTTCAAATAAACCTAAGTTAATATATCTAATTTCTTCCATAGTTGGTTCAAAGTCAGAATATAAATTGTATCCAGCTTCATCTGTTCTTGCACTAACATTACATCCTGAATGTCCACTTATTTCACTCTTATATTGACCATTAACTCTATTGTAATTTACATTTACTCCATTTACATTTAAGTTTTGAGAACTATTTCCATCAACACTTGAAAATTTATTATCTAAAATATTTCTTGAATTTGTGTCTATTGCTTTTGAACCGTTTTTTGTTTCTAAGTTTTTGTTTACTGATTGATATGTAATTCCACAATATTCATATTCAATATAATATCCTGGTAATGCATCTAAATCTACATCTGTAAATTGATATTCTCCGCCTTCTATTTCACTATATAATCCCAATTCAGAAGTTGTCGTTGTTTTTACTGTTTGACCTGCTGAATTTTTCAAATATACAGTTATACCATTAATTCCTTTTTCAGAACCTTGATCATATAAATTATTTCTTACATTTGTTTTTCCAGCATTATCATCTAACCATACATATCCTGATAATTTTACATATTTTTGATGATTATATAATAATTTGGTTTCATTTACACTATCAACTGAATATTCTTTTCCTATTTCAGGACTATATCCATAATATGGATTTGATACCTCAACAGCTGTTATGTTTTTTGAGCTTGCGAATTTGTCAGATACTTCTTGGAATCCATCTCTACTATCTGTTCTATAATTTCTTGTTTTAAATTTAACTTCTGGTACACTGATAATTCCATTAGAATTTGTTTTAAATACTTGTGCATTATTTTGATCAATAGAATCCCATTCAGTATTACCATCTATATACATTGTATGTTCTCTCCACTCATACTCATATGTATACCAAGTTTCTGTCCAACCATCACTTACTTTTTCTCCAAGTTCATTGTATTGTGGCTCATGATATTTAGTATATGGTCCATTTGTTTTTACGCAATCATATGATAAAACTTGTGCTTTAAATACAAATCCTACTCCTTGTAATGGTGTATTTCCACCTCTATCATCAACTTTTTGTAATCCAACTTTTACAGGGCTTGGTTTTACACCATAATCAAAGTGTCCTTCACCCTCTGCATCAACAGTAATTTCACTTGGTACAACATATATAATATTTTGGTAATCTACTTCTGATTTTAAAAACCAAATTTGTGCCTTTTCTACTGTAACTTTTTGTGTTGTTTTTAAATCTACATGTACTGATGATATATCTTTTGCACCTTTTATATCAATATAAATCTTATCTTCTGGTTTTATATCTTCTGAGTTTATAAAACTAGCTGATGTTCCTCTATATCTTACAACTCTAATATCTGAAACACTAGTTCCATCTACTTTAACTTGAATGTCTTTTATACTTCCATCTACATTCCATTGGAATGGACCAACTCTATAATATCCATCTCCTAAATCCATTTTTGTTAAAGTATTTGGATTTGTTGTGTTATCTACAACTTTTACATTAGTTCCTGTTGTTTTGCTTGTTGTATCTCCTATACTATTTGCATATTCTTTTGCCTTTTTTTCAACTTCATTTCCACTAACAGAAACTTTATCATTTCCAGCATAATTATAAATATTTCCAGCTCCAAATAGTAAATCTGTCCAATCATTAATATTATGCCATAATGCTTTTTGAGAGTTTGTATAATTCTGTGCTGTACCATATCCTTCGCCTTGATTACTTATATATGCAATCTTTGCATTAAGATCATTTTTTATTTCTCTTCCTGCACCTTCTTTTGAGTCATAAACAATAGCTGTTTTTCCATCAATTTCTATATATTTGTCAACATTATAATTCTTTAATGTTCCACCTATATGTTGAAGATGTTGCACACAAAATGCTTCTCCACCAACTGAACTATAATCCTTAGTTAAAGTACTATATCCAGCTTTAACAATATTTCCAATAGCTGATTGGCCTAAGCTCTGTACATCTGTAATACTAGCTAATGTCTCAGCATTTACCATCTTTATTGTAAAAATGCTAACTATTATTCCTACTAATAGTATTACTCCCATTTTTATTTTCTTAATACTTTTCATTTTTTCCCCTCCTTCCTCTACATAATTCCTTTGTTCATAATTGATTTTCTTATCATATATACTGCTACTCCTAGCATTATAATTGTTGTTATTACTAATAATACAGTTGTTACAACTTCACCAGTTTTTATTGATATAATAACGTCTGCTGAACTCATATCATTTTCGCCATCAACTTTATTTCCTTCTGTTGAATTAATATCAGTTAAACCTAATTCATTATAAGAACTTACAATCTCGGCAGTATTATTTATTAGTCCTGTATTATTTTCTTTCATTTGTTTTATAACTGTTAATTTAACATCTTTACTTTCACCTGGATTAATTTTTGTATCTGCTAAACCTATGCAATATACATTGTTTCCATCTTGATACCAATCTTTATTTAGTTCAGAACTAAATTTATAATCACTTGATAAGTAATCTGCTATTTTTTTAACATATCCTGCCACTTCACCTTTATTTGTTACTCTTATTGTATATTCTACAACTACTGTTGTTGAATTTACTTCTTTTGCATTAATTTCTTGTTTTGCAAGTTTTGCATCAGTATAATCTGTTGATACAGTTTTGCTATTTTGTACTGTTATTTTTGTTACATATTTATCTAATTGCATATCATATTTTTTAGCTGGAACTAAACCAATATTAATTCCTGATGTATTTTTTGTTACGTCAATTTTTTCTGTTACAGCAACTTTTTCTTCTTTTCCATCTACTGTTATTGTTTTTGAAATTACTTTTGAATTATTTTCATCTGCAACACCATCTTTTTTATATCCTGTAACACTATATGCAGTAGTATCATATTCAAATATTACTAGGTATTCTCCTTTTTCTACTTTTGTAAAAGCATAGAATCCTTCTGAATTAGTTGTTGTTTCTAACACATTTCCTTTTGAATCTTTAACATATTCATTTGTTTTTGCATCAAGTAATTTTACTTTAATTCCTTCTAATAATTTTTCATTTGAATCTCTTTGTCCATTTTCATTCTCATCAATCCATGCTATTCCTGAAACAAGATAATTTGATGTTGATGAATCATTTCCATTGTTATTATTGTTGTCACCATTATTATTATCTTGATTTTCTTCTGTTTTTAAAATATGTTCTACTCTTGATGTTTGAACTACTTTATATGAATGTTTTAAATTTGTTTCATTTATAATTTGTACAACCTCACCATTATTATAAGATACATTTGCTTCTACTTCTATTGAATATTTTATTTCTTCTCCTGGTCCAATTGCATCTTCTGATAATGTAATTATTTTTTGTAACTTATCTTCATCTGTACTTATATCATAACTTTCTTCTGATAATTCTTTTCCATTTTTTGAAACATTAATTAAGCTTACATCATTTGATAACCAGTTATTTACTTTTATTTTGTTAATTTCATTTGAAGATCCATTTTTTACAGTTATATTATAAATTATTTTATCTCCTGCTTTAACATAATCCCCACTATTATCAGAAGTTACTGACATTTCCAATCCTTTTACTTCATTTACTACTTTAAAATCTAGTCTATTTGAATTATATTCTTTATTACCATCTGTAACTTTTGCTGTTAAAGAAATGTCTTTTGAAGCATCATCTGTCTTCATATTTGTAGTTCCATAAATAGCTACTACTATGCTTTGATTTGGATCTATTTCTTTTATTGTTAATGTATTTTGGTTTTCTGTTTTTACAAAATTATCATTATCATCTACATAAGATAATTGCATTATATTTATTTCTTCTGGATTATTAATATTTACTACTAAATTTTTCAATTTTTTGTTTGATTCATTTTTTACTGTTAATAAATATCTGTGATTGTATCCATCTTGTAAAACCGCATTTCCTTCTGCATTTTTTAATTGTACTGATATATTTCCATTTTCAATTGATGTTTTTACTTCATTTGAATTTTTTGTTACATCACCATATTGAAGTTGAACTGTATTTTGTACAGTATTTCCAGCTGTTCCTTCTTTTACTTTTACATCGTAGTATTTTGTTACAGTTTCTCCTTTTGCAATTTTATCAATATCAAATTCTACATCAGTTTTATCTAATTCTATTTGTTCTTGTTTTTCTTCTATATCTCCTTCAACTTGTTCTGTTGAATTTAATTTACTTGAATCTATAAGAACTGTATTTTCAGGAACTTTTGCTGTAATTTTAGCATTGTTAATATCTTCTGAACCTGTATTTGAAATTGTAATTTCATATCTTATAATTCCATATTCATTTACTGTTGAAGCTTCTTCTTTACCAACTACTGCTTTTAAAGTTACATCTAATGTTGCACCTTTTTCTGTATTAATTGTCATGTAATCCGCAACTTTTTGTTTTTCTGTTGTTACATTTGCATAATCTACAACATATCCTTGTTTTGCTATTAAATTATATTCTAAACTTTGAGGCATTTGCATCTCATAAGATACATTTATGCCTTCTTTAACATCTAATTTATCAATTTTTATTAAATATTTTTTAACATTTTTTGAATCTGTTATATTTTGTGTCCATGCATTATCAGCATCTTCTAAATCAGTTGTTGCATTTTTATTTTCTGAATAATATACTTGTACTCTATTAGCCTCTATTCCCGTTACTGTTAATCCTTGTACACCAATGTCAAAATTATTTCCTTCTACTGCATCTTTTGTTGGGAATGTACCTAATACACTAACATTTGTTATAACATTCTCTTCATTATTTATTATTTCATTTTCTACTTTTGTTGTGTTAACACCTCTTGTATTTTGTTGAATAGGAAGTGTTACTTCTTTATTTCCTTGATTATTTATGATTTCAATTCCATAATCTTCTATTTTACTTACTGTTACCAATCCTGCATATGATACAAAATTAATATTTTTTTGTTCTTGTACTGTTTTTTCTCCATTTGCACAAGTTAATATTACTTTTTCTTCACTACTTGGTAATTTTTTATCTAATGTTAAATCCATATTTAATATTAATATAGCACCTTCAATAGCTTTGTCTTTATAATTTGTTTGTTCTCCACTTAATTTTATTTCTAATATATTGCCATCTAATAATTTTGCAGATGCAATTTTCAATTCTTCTTCATCAACTAATTGGATTGATTTTACATCTATTTTTTGTATTGTTGATGGTAATTGAATTCTTATTACAGGATTTTTAAATAAATCATTATTTTCATCTCTTGAATTTAAAACAACTCTCATTTCCACATTATTTGTGCTCATTGTTGAAAACTCTGTTTTGCTTAGTTGTAATTGAGCATTAGTTTCTGTCTCTAATAAACCTATTTTTGATTCAGCTCCTGAAATTGATACTGTATTTGCATCTTCAATAACATTTCCTGTTACTTTTGTTGATATTTCTGTTCCTGTTTTTACTATATTATTATCAATTTTTTCTATTGTTTTTGTTGTAACTAATTTGATGTCCCCTACATTTTGAGGTTCTGTTATTTTTATTTTTATAGTTGAAACTCCATCTGCATAATTAACTGTAATATTACCATTTTTATCAGTTTCTGAATTAGCATTAATTTTAGCAATTTCTGTATCATTTTTTCCATTTAATATTGTTAATTCACCATTATTTCCTAATACATTTAGGACATTTTCTTTATTAATAACTGTATTTTTATATATTGAAGAAATCTCTTTATCTGCTATTTTTTGATTTTCTTCTATTAATGTTGCTTCATTTGCAACACCTGCTAAATTTGATGATATAATTGTTGTATAAGCTATATCTCTTGAAATTCCAGCATATAATTTTCCTTTATAAATATTAGATTCATTTTGTTCCATTTTTACTGTTATTATTGAATCTTTTTCTTCTTGATTTATTTGCATTTCTGATGTAGCACTTACTTTTGTATTTTTATTTTCATAAAGATTGATCTCTGAGCTAATGTTTAATTTATCCGCATTTATTTCAACATCTTTATCAAAAATATATGTAATTATAAATTTATCCTCTCCATTTTTTGTCCAAATCACTTTGTTGTCTTCTGCTACATTATTTATTTCTATTGTTGCTAATCCTGTTTCTTTATCATAGTTCCAATTATCTTGTGTTAACATTTTTCCATTTGTTGCTAATATATTATTTGCATTAATTAGAACCTCTGGATATTTATCTGAAATTTTAGGAGCTTGTACTTTTATCAATGAAGATTTTATAGGCACTAAGTTATTGTTTATTCCTGAATTTACTTGTACTTGTATAATTCTTTTATCTTCACCATTATATTTTGCAATTTTGTTAGTAATTATTTCTTGTGATAATTTTATACATTCTTCTGCACTGCTATATGGGCTAACCATATTTATTTTTATCATTCTTGTTGCAGAAATTGTTATATTTTTTTGTGTGCTATCTCTATATGTCCCCTCTATTGCAATTTTACTTTCTTTGCTAATTAAATCCAAATCAAATTTTGAATCTGTAAGTAATTGAATACCTACTTCTATTTCTTTTGTTTCTCCTGCGTTTATTTGATTTAAATAAATTTTGTTTTCTTCAATTCTATTTATTGAATTGTCTGAAAAATCTGTTTTAAATTTAAAATTAGCATCACTTAATACTATATTCCCATTAAACAATCCTTCTTGTTTTACTGTTATTTGGAAATATAGTTTTAAATCTTCTGCATTCATTTTAGCATCTAAACTATTTACTTTTTCTCCATTTTCATTTTTTAAATATGCTACAAATTCAACATTTTTATTGTTTGTACTCTTTTCAGTATTCACAGCGTCAATAGCATATGATACCACATCAGCACACAACAATACAAAATTTGCCATTGTCAATGTAGCAATTAGCATTAAAACTGTTATGATTTTTAAAACTTTTTGGTTCATTGTACTACCTCCTAATATAAACCTTTTTATTCGACCTATATAATATATTTTATATAATTATATGTCAATACTCCGTATTTATTAAAATTGTAACTCTTTACGGAAGAACAAAATATAAAATATTACATTTTCATTAAATTTATATTACATTTGTAATATTTTGAAAAAATAATATTTTTACATAATTCTGTCAATATATATTATACAACAGGAGTAGCACTTTTTCAATGTTTTTTTACATATTTTTATCCTTTTTTTATTAATTTTAGTTTACACTTTTTCTGTAACATTTTTGTTAACAGATAATAGTTTTAATAAATTGTGCTTTTGGAATCCCCTGTGCCTCTGAGAATATATATTATTTATAAGTATTCCGTTTGATTGGAGTGAAAAATAGAAAATCTTAAATAAAAAACTGAGGAATGCTCACGGAAAACTGTATATATGTATATTGTTTGATAATTTTTTCGGCTTCAATACACAACATAAGAATTTCTAAAAAAATCAATGGCACCCTTCCACTTTGTGAACTCTTTCCATTGATTTTTTAAGAAATTCTAATATTGTTCCAATCACATTCAAAAATTCTAAAACAATATACATATATACAGTTTGGCCGGAGTGAGAGAGGCTCAGTTTTTGATTTTAGATTTTCTTTTTGAACGTAATGAACAGGACATACTTATAAATAATATATATCCTTAGGGGGCACAGTGGATTTCAAAAGTCCAATATCTCGAAACTATTATCTAGTAACCTATAATTCTCCATTATTCAAGAATAATTTATTAATTTTAACTCCATCTTTTTTTATCTTTTCTCGCAACTCAATAAAAGGACTCTTTTTATACATTCCAGCTTCATATAAGTCTTTAATTTCATATTTTCCATTAAAAAATTTCTCATCACACACATCATTTCTAAAAACAATCTCATAATCATTTACAGTAAGTCCATCAAACCTTTTTTGAGTAATTTTTACTATTTTCTTTAAATTGATAATACAAGCATTTTCATTCAAACTATACTTATTAAGCAGTTCTTTCGGAAAATCAACATTGACTATTATATTAGATTTCATCAAACTTTTCTTTTTGTTATTTGTTATTGTTATTATTATGCCTTCTTCTTTTAGCTGATTTTCCAACTTTCTAAATTTTTCAATATGATTAGTAACTATGTTAATCATGTTATACTTTTGAGCAAGAATTTTTATATTATTAAATTCAATATGCCTCCTGTTTCGAGTTAAATTTTTTAAGCTTCCTCTTTTGACCGTAGCTTGCTCGCTACCCGCGAGCAAGCCACACCCCTTAGCGATACAGCG
>ERZ773210.3648-NODE-3648-length-10724-cov-5.194489_pt1 | contig 10724 bp, 10 predicted proteins | sample MGYA00580528_ERZ773210 | MGnify/ENA primary metagenome ERZ773210 (study PRJEB29015, sample SAMEA2737769) | human gut metagenome | biome: human gut; feature: human-associated habitat; material: faeces | place: China | collected 2012 ...
CAGCTTGCGTGTGCCCAAAGCGCCGCGCAGCTTCGCCAGCACATCAAAGCTGGTCCAGCCTGCGGGCTTATCCACGGGCAAAATGCCGTTTGGCGTTTGCATACGCAGGGTTCCTTTTCTGTTTCGATTATAAAGCAGTCTTGCCTGCCGTGATTCTGTAGGGGCGGACGCGAGCATCGACCCCTACAAACAGATGGCAAAATTTACTGCTCTAAGCTGTTCTTCTCCGCCTCAGCGCGGTCCAGTTCCTTTTTGACTTCTTCCAGTATGGCATGCTTGGCGTTATCCAGATTGCCGCTGATCTCGCACCCGGCAGCGCGGGGGTGCCCGCCGCCGCCTAGGCGCCGTGCAATGTTGCAAGCGTTGGTGTCGTGGCCGGTGCGCACGCTGATCTTGTAGCTGCCGTCCTTTTGCTGGCGCAGGGTCAGGCCGACCTCCACGCCCTCGATGGAACGCGGAATGCTGGTCAAATCCTCCAACTCAGCCCCAGCCACACCTGCGGCCTGGATCTGATCCCAGGTCAGGCAGATGAGGGCGCAGCGGTCCTCGTAGTAGAATTCCAGACTTTCCAGCGCCATTTTTTCGGCCTGGATGCGTGCATGAGAGCGGCACTCGAACAGGCGTTCATTCAGCTTTTCCACATCGGCCCCGGCCTCGATCAGCTTGGCAGCTGCCAGGTGGGTGTTGGCCGTGGTGTTGGTAAAGCGGAAGCAGCCCGTGTCGGTGGCCACGCCGGTGTACAGGCAGGCCGCAATCTCCGGCGTAAGCTCCACGCCCATCTGGGGGATCAGCTCGGTCAGCAGCTCGGCGGCTGCAGCCGCGTGGTCGTCCACCAGCGTTTCGTAGGCGTAGCCGCTGTTGGAGCCGTGGTGATCGATGCACAGGTCGACATGCTCGGCGTAATCCTGGATATTATTGTGGTCGCCGAACAGCTGGATACCAGCCACGTCCACCGCCACCACAAAGGCGGGGGTGAAGCTACCGTCGTACACAGTGATCTGCATGTAATCATACATGGCAGGAATGGGATCACTGCACAGCACAGCGGCGGTCTTGCCCAGGTGCTGCAGTGCCTTGCACAGCGCAGCGCCCGAGCCGATGGTATCGCCGTCCGGGTTTTTGTGGCACAGAATCAGGATGTCATCGGTGCCCAGCAGGCGCGAAACAACGGTCTCGCGGTCTACATTCTGAGTCATAGGGTTCCTCTTTTCCAGAAGATATTACAACTGCGTAAGACGCTTACTCCGCGCCGCCGCCCTCCGCGACCGCCAGTTCGTCCAGCAGCTTGTTGATGTGGGCGGCGTAAGCAGCGCCCTCATCGGCTACAAAGACAAAGCGCGGTGCCTTGCGGATGTGCATACGGCGGCTGACCTCGGTGCGGACATGCCCGGAAGCCTTGTTCAGCGCCTTGACGACCGGCGCAAGGCCGCCCTCGCGGCCCATTACGCTGATATAAACTTTCGCCTGGTCAAGATCGGGCGTTACGTCCAGACGGGTCACCGTCAGCAGACCGCCCGTAATGCGGGGGTCCTTCATCTCGCCGATAATGGCGATCAGCTCCCGCTTCATATCCTGGGCCATACGGCCATGGTTTTTGGTAGGCATAGATTTGTTTCCCTCTTAGTCGCGGTACTCTTCCATCTTGAAGCACTCGAAGACGTCGCCTTCCTTGATGTCCTGGAACTTGGCCAGCGTGATGCCGCACTCAAAGCCCTCGGCCACTTCCTTGGCGTCGTCCTTAAAACGCTTCAGGCTGGCGATGGAATCCTCACAGATGACGATGCCGTCACGTACCAGGCGCAGCTGGGCATCGCGGGTGATCTTGCCGTCGGTAACACGGCAGCCGGCAACGGTGCCGACGCTGGAGATCTTGTAGACCTGGCGGACCTGAGCCTCGCCCAGGGCAACTTCGCGCACCTTCGGGGCCAGCATGCCCTTCATAGCGTCGGAAACATCGTTGATAGCATCGTAAATGACGCGGTACATACGCATCTCAACGCCGGTCTGCTCGGCTTCAGCCTTGGCAACGGCATCGGGACGGACATTGAAGCCAATGATGATGGCGTTGGAAGCGTCAGCCAGAGAAACGTCGGACTTGGAGATAGCGCCGACGCCAGCATGGATCACGCGGACGCGGACCTCGTCGTTGGAGATCTTCTCGAGGCTCTGCTTCACGGCCTCGGCGGAGCCCTGGACGTCAGCCTTGACGACGATGGGCAGTTCCTTCATATCGTTGGCGGCCATCTGGTCGAACAGGTTATCCAGGGTGACCTTGGTGTAAGCGGCAAACTGCTTTTCCTTGGCCTCGGCGGTACGCTTGTCGGCCAGCTCACGGGCCAGGCGCTCGTCCTCAACAGCCTCGAACAGCTCGCCGGCTTCGGGCACTTCGGTCAGGCCGGTGATCTCGACGGGGGTGGAAGGACCGGCCTCGGTGATCTCGCGGCCCTTGTCGTCGCGCATGGTACGCACGCGGCCAACGGAGGTGCCGGCAATCAGGCAGTCGCCCTTATGCAGGGTGCCGTTCTGCACCAGCAGGGTGGCGATGGGGCCCTGGCCCTTGTCCAGGCGGGCTTCGACGACAGCACCCTTGCCGCGGCGGCTGGGGTTGGCCTTCAGCTCCATGACCTCGGCCTCCAGCGCGATGCGCTCCAGCAGGTCGCTGATGCCCATGCCGGTGACGGCAGAGACAGGGATGCAGGCAACATCGCCGCCCCAATCCTCGGGCACGATCTCGTACTTGGTCAGCTGCTCTTTCACGCGCTCCGGGTTGGCGGTGGGCTTATCCATCTTGTTGATGGCAACGATCAGCTTGACATTGGCAGCCTTGGCGTGGTTGATGGATTCGATAGTCTGGGGCATGATGCCGTCATCGGCTGCAACGACCAGAACCGCAATATCGGTCATGTTGGCGCCGCGGGCACGCATGGCGGTGAAAGCCTCGTGGCCGGGGGTGTCCAGGAAGGTGATGAGCTTATCGCCGCTCTTGACCTGGTAAGCACCGATGGCCTGGGTGATGCCGCCAGCCTCGCCCTTGGTGACGTTGGACTTACGGATGGCATCCAGGATGGAGGTCTTGCCGTGGTCAACGTGGCCCATGACCACGACGACCGGCGGACGCTCGACCAGATCAGCTGCGTTGTCCTCTTCCTGTACAAACAGGCGCTCCTCGATGGAGACATGGACCTCGTGCTCGACCTTGGCGTGGAACTCCTCAGCGATCAGGGCGGCGGTGTCGAAATCGACGACATCGGAGATGGCGTGCATCTCGCCCATCTGCATGAACTTGGCAACGACCTTGGCAGCGGTCTGCTTCAGGCGGGCAGCCAGCTCGCCGACGGTGATCTCATCGGGGATGGAGATCTTCAGCTGCGCGTTGCGGGCCTTCTCCAGCTGGATGCGCTGCAGGCGCTCAGCCTCGGTCTCACGGCGGCGGCCGAACTGCTGGCCGCGGCGGTTGTTGCGGTTGTTGAACTTTTCTTTCTTGCCGGTGGGCTGGTTCTTGCGCTTGTTGGGCATGTTGCGGCTGTCGGCCAGGTCGTCGTAGCGGGCGTTGAACTTATCCACGTTCACGTCGACGGTGCGGGTGCCAACAGACACCTGGGCACGGTTGACCTGCACCTGCTCCACGGCCTTGACAGGCTCCTTGATGCCGGTGTCGGCGGCCAGCTCCTGCAGGGTAACGCGCTTTTCGCTGCGCTTCTCGGCAGGCTTGTTCTCGGCCTTGCGGTCCTTCTTGCTCTCCGGCTTTTTCTCTTCCGCATTCTTGGCTTCGGGCTTCTTTTCCTCGGCCTTCGGGGCAGGCTTCTGCTCAGGCTTCTTAGCCTCGGCAGCGGGCTTCTTGTTCTCAACGGGGGCCTTCGGGGCCGGGGCGGGCTCTTCCTTGGCGCCGCTGGCCAGGTAGGCATCCAGGCTGCCCTCGGCATTCTCGCGGGTCAGGGTCTCCAGCAGCAGGTTCAGTTCCTTTTCACCAAAGGTGCTGCCGGTCTTGTAGCTCTCGCCGGTAATGGGGGCTACGGTCTCGATCACTTTCTTGGTGGGTACGCCGAACTCCTTGGCAACATCAGCGATCTTGTATTTAAAATCCATAGATTGTGGTCCTCCTTATCAGGTAAGATGTTTTGCGCACAGCTGCGCAAGGTGTTCGTCGGTAATGCCGAACACGGCGGCGGGTTTCGGGGTAAGCATAGCCAGCTGGGCGCTGGTCAGAGGAATCTGCTCACAGGCAACGATGCCCTCACAGGCTTCCTTCATATGCTTGACGGTGCGTTCGCTGGCGTCAGCCGTCAGCAGCACCAGTGCAACCTTGCCGCGCAGGGCGTTTTCCTGTACGCGGTCATACCCGTGCAGCAGCTTGCCGGCCTTGCGGCACAGCCCCAGGGCACCCATCAGCGGGTGCTGTTCATTCGCCATGGTCTGCCGCCTCCTTTGCGCTTTGTTCCGCACACTGGATCTCCTCAGTCAGGCGGTCATAGATGCCGTCCGGGATGGGAACCTCAAAGGTGCGTTCCAGCCGTTTGGCCTTGCGCGCTTTGGCAAGGCAGGCGGCCGAGGGGCACAAGTAGGCGCCGCGGCCCGGCGCTTTGCCGCGCAGATCAATGCTGATCTCCCCTTCGGGGCTGCGCACTACGCGGACCAGTTCACGCTTGGGGCGCTGGGCATTGCATCCAATGCACCGGCGTACCGGGATTTTCTTTTGCTTTTGCTGCTGCAAGTAGCCGACCTCTTTTCTAAAATATGGTAACCGCTGGGCGGCTAGCTTTTACTCCTCGTCCTCGCCGTAGTAGCCGGACTCGGGGCGGATGTCAATGTTGTAGCCGGTCAGGTGGGCACACAGGCGGACGTTCTGGCCTTTGTTGCCGATGGCCAGGCTCAGCTGGTGGTCGGGCACGGTGACGCGGCAGCTCTTGGTCTCGCCGGGCAGCAGCTCGACCTTGACGACCTTGGCCGGGGACAGGGCGGCAGAGATGAACTCGGTGATGTCCTCGCTCCAGCGGATGACATCGATCTTCTCGCCGTTCAGCTCCTGGACGATCTTCTCCACGCGGGCGCCGCGAGCACCAATGCAGGCGCCGACGGGGTCAACGTCGGGGTTCTTGCTCCAGACGGCCAGCTTGGTGCGGGCACCAGCCTCGCGGGCGATGGCCTTGATCTCGACGGTGCCGTCGTAGATCTCGGGAACTTCCAGCTCAAACATGCGCTTGACCAGGCCGGGATGGGTGCGGCTGATGGTCACGCGGGGGCCGCGGTCGGTAGCCAGCACGTCCACGACATAGACCTGCACGGTGTCGCCCTCGTTGAAGCTCTCGCCGGGGACCTGCTCGTTGCGGGGCAGCACGGCAGAGCCGCCCTTGCCCAGATCCAGCACGATGTTGCCGCGCTCGTGGTCGACGGAAACAACGGTGGCAGTGATCAGCTCATGGGCGCGGGACTGCATCTCGCTGCACTGCAGGTTGCGCTCGCCCTCGCGCAGGCCCTGACGGATGACGTGCTTGGCGGTCTGGGCGGCAATGCGGCCAAATTCCTTGGTCTTCAGCGGAGTGACCATGCGCTGGCCGACCTTGTAGCTCTTGCGGACCTTTTGGGCGTCCTCCAGGCTGACCTGGGTGTGGGGGTTCTCGACCTCCTCCACGATGTCGCGCAGCAGGCTGGCGCGGAAAGCGCCGATCTCGGGGTCGATGTCGACGACAACGTTGTCGTCCTCGACCTCGTAGTCTTTCTTCACAGCGATGACGATTGCGGCCTTGATCTTTTCGACCAGATAGTCCTCAGGCAGGCCGCGCTCCTTTTCCAGCGCAGCGAGAGCCTCAAAAAATTCGTTGTTTGCAGTAGCCATTTTTTGGTTTCCTCCCAATTATATGTTGCAGTCGATAGGTTTCAGTCGATCGTCAATCGAACAGATTTTCGTCGTCACACAGCTTGACATAGCCCGCCATCTTTACGGGAAAGGTGTAGGTCTCTTCCCCGTTCACCAAAGTGGCGTTGCCGTCGGCATCCAGCCCCTGCAGGATGCCCTCGATGTCGCGGCGGCCGGCCTCGTCCGGGCGGATGAGGTGGGCAGCGCACTTCTGACCCTTGAGTGCCTCGTAATGCTCCGGGCGGGTCAGACGGCGGCCCAATCCCGGGCTACCGACTTCGAGGTAGTAGCTCTGCTCAATGGGGTCTGCCTCGTCCAGCAGCGGATCGATCGCGCGGGAAACGGCCTCGCAGGTGTCGGTGTCCAGCGGCTCGTCGCGGTCGATCAGGATGCGCAGGAACCAGTCTGGGCCTTCCTTCTCAAAGCGGACATCCCACAGGCGAAGGCCCATGCCTTCGACAACGGGACGTGCCAGGGCTTCGACCGTTTTGACGGCGCCGCCGCTGTTTTGCTGTTTTGCCATGAAATTTGCTCCCATCATAAAAAGAAAGCGGACCTTGCGGCCCACTTTCCAATAAAATCATCATCGAACAATAAGAATATACCACACCCGAGCACAAAATGCAACCCCCACACGGCAAAAAAGCCCATCCTGCGCCCATTAGGCCGCACATATTTTGCGCAGTTTGCGTTTTGACAGGTCCGATCATCTTAAAATGCCCATTCACCGTTTACAAAGATGGTGACTTCCTGGCCGTCTTTGGTGGTACCGGTGATGTGGGTGTCGGGGGCACCGATCATCACGTCCTCGTGGATGGCGGAGGCGTTCAGGCCCTTTTCCATCAGCTGGGCACGGGTCATAGCGCTTCCGCCCTTGATGTTGGTGGGGTAGCCTGCGCCAAAGGCAATGTGGCAGGCGGCGTTCTCGTCAAACAGCGTGTTGAAGAACAGCACGCCGCTGCGGTTGATGGGGCTGGAGGCGGGCACGAAGGCCACCTCTCCGATGCGGTTGGAGTTCTCATCGGTGGAGAGCAGCTCGGCCAGCAGGCTGGCGTTCTTCTCGGCACCATGCTCAACGACCTTGCCGTCCTTAAAGGTGACGTGCCAGCCCTCGATCAGCTGGCCGTTGTACACGTAAGGCTTGGTGCCGTAGACCGTGCCGTTGACCCGCTCGCGGTGGGGTGCGCAGAACACTTCCTCGGTGGGCACATTGGCGATGAACTCAATACCGCTGTCTGTCTTGCTGGAAGCACCCTCCCAGGTGGCGTCGTCGGCCAGGCCGACGGTCAGGTCGGTGCCGTTGGAGCTGACGATGTGCACATGGTCCAGGTTCCAGGCATTCAGCTGGTCGCGGCGGGCTTTGGTCTTGGCAACATGCTCCTGCCAGGCAGTGACGGGGTCGCCGGTGGAAACGCGGCAGACGTCAAAAATGACCTGCCACAGCTTCTCGACGGCTTCCTCCACCGGCAGCTCAGGGAAGACTTTCGCGGCCCAGCTCGGGGCGGGCACAGCGGCCACGCACCACTGCACGCGGTCGTTCATCGTGTACTCCTGCCAGGGCTTGAGGAAGGTGCGGCGGGCCAGGCTGACACGGTTCAGCTTGCCGGCATCCAGCCCGGCCAGGGCCTCGGGATCCTCGGCATGGATGGCCAGCGTGCAGCAGCCGTCCGGGTCCTCGGCATAGTCGAGGTAGCTGCGCAGCTCGTAGGGCTTCATGGCGGTCAGATCTTTTTCGTCGGCCATTTCCATGTTCAGGCGGGTCAGCTTGTCGTCCTCCCAGCGGACAACGACGGTCTTGGCACCCGCCTCATAACCGGCGCGGACGCAGGCATGGGCGAAGTCCGGCATCGTGACCGGGCAGCGCACGATAAAATTTTGCCGCGGGCGCACATTGACGCCCACCTTAACGATAAAGTCGGCATACAGCTGCAGGAAGTGCTGGTTCATGGGAGAGTCTCCTTTATAATAATGAATGGTATAGTTGCCGTTGATCTGTAGGGGCAGATGCTTGCATCCGCCCGCGTACTCTACAAAAACAGGCCGCCCGGCTGGGCAGCCTGAGGGGAAAAACTTATTTGCCAACCATCATGTCAGCGGCTTTGTACAGGTCGCCGCAGCTCATGCAGACGACCAGGTCGCCCTTGTGGGCGTTCTTTTTCACCCACTCGGCGGCGGATTCCAGCCCGTCGACCACGATGCTGCCGGGAATCTTGGCGGCCAGATCCTCGCTCTTCACGCTGCCGTCATCCTTCTCGCGGCTGCCCATGATCGGCAGCAGCACCACCTGATCGGCCACACTCAGAACTTTGGCAAAGTCATCCATCAGCATCTTGGTGCGGCTGTAGGTGAACGGCTGGTGCACGGCGATCACGCGCTCATAGCCCATCTCCTTGGCGGTGGCCAGGGTGGCGGCCAGCTCGGTGGGATGGTGGGCGTAGTCGTCCACGATGACCGCACCGTTGCACTCGCCCTTGATCTCAAAGCGGCGGCCGGTGCCGTGGAACTCAGCAGCAGCGCGCACGGCATCCTCGGGCTTCAGGTGCAGGGGGCGCACACAGGCGCACATGGCCAGCGCATTATAAATATTATGGTAACCGGGCACGCCCAACTGCAGGTGGGCGAACGGCTCACCCAGCTCCAGCACGTCGAACTCAAAGAAACCGGGCTTGTACTCCTTGATATTGATGGCACGGATGCGGGCTTCCTCGTGGATGCCGAAACTGACCACCGGGCGGTCGATGGAGCTGACCACGTCCATCGTGTTGCGGTCGTCCATGTTAAAGACCACCGTGCGGGACAGCAGCGCAAACTTCTGGAAGGCCAGTTTCAGCTGGCCCATGGTGCCGTAATATTCCAGATGGTCGTTGTCAATGTTCAGAATCACGCCGACTGCGCTGGTCAGGTGCAGGAAGGTCTCGTGGTACTCGCAGGCTTCGATAACGACGCTTTGGCCGTTGCCGGCCTTGCCGTAACCATCGATAAGGGGCAGCTTGCCGCCGATAACGGCAGCAGGGTCCTTGCCAGCCAGCTCCAGCATGGTGGTGATCATGCCGGTGGTGGTGGTCTTGCCATGGGTGCCGGCTACGCCGACGCTCTGCGGATGGCTGCGGCTGATGTAGCCCAGCAGCACGCTGCGCTCCACCGCTTTGATGCCGCGGGCACGGGCGGCCTGCAGCTCGGGGTTGTCGTCATGGATGGCGGCACTGTAAACGACCAGCTGCGCATTGCCCACGTTAGCGGCATCGTGGCCGATAAACACCCGCACGCCCAGCGCACGTTCGGCTTCGGTGTTCTTGGTCTCCTCTACGTCCGAACCGGTGATCGCATAGCCCTGGCTGTGCAGGATCTGGATCAGCGGATAGGTGCCGGAGCCGCCGCAGCCGATGAAATGTACGGTCTGCACGCCGTCCAGCAGTTTGGGATCAAACATTGTATAAACCATCAGTGGTCACCTCAAAAATACTCCGTGCCCGGCAGCGGGCGCGGTTCTATTCCAACTAGTTACTTAGATTATAGCTTTTTTCTTTCACAAAAGAAACAGCTTTTTGAAATTTTTGGACAGGGTGAGCGATTTTTTAGTAAAATATACAAAAATGGACCTCGTCAATATGACAATACGTCGAGGTCGCCGCCCCGACGGGGTGTTTTGCCAGCCAAAAAGGATTTTACAGTACGATAAACTGCCCGCAAAACCCGGTGCTTTTCCTTTGCGCTTTGCTGCCTTTTTTGGTATAATATCGATAAACCTGCACAAATTTTGGACGTTTACCACAAACAGGAGGGCTTACATATGGCAAAAGTGCTGTGGGGCGTGGACCCGCTGGCGGCATCGCGGCTGGGGCAGAAGCAAAACGAGCCGCCCTTTACCCAAAAGGAGCTGGCGCGTATCGGCATCCCTGCGCACAAGATCGACCGCGTGCAGGCCGAGCTGGCCCGCCTGGCCGCCGACAAGACCCTGACCCGCGCCGAACTGACCCAGCTGGCCAAGAAGATTGCGGCGGTGTTGTTATAATTGTACCTCATCGGCCTCCCCTGGGAGGGGGCTCCCGTGAAGCGGGTGGGGGAGAGAGCTTAAGGCAAGGCTTTCTCCCTCCCAGAGGGAGGCATAATAGCGGCTTTTTTTCCTAAAACTGCCTTGTCCCCTGCCCTCTACTATGGTATAATGGCCATATCGTGTCGGAAAACGTCCGGCGCGGTGGGAAAAAATCGCTTTGTGTGGCAGCCAGCCATGCGGAAGGAGTTTATGTATGAAGAACAGTGAAAAGACCCTTGACATGATTGTCAACCTGTGCAAAAACCGCGGTTTCATCTACCCCGGCAGCGAGATCTACGGCGGCCTGGCCAACAGCTGGGACTACGGCCCCCTGGGCGTTGAGTTCAAGAACAACGTCAAAAAGGCCTGGCTGAAGAAATTCGTGCAGGAAAGCCCGTATAACGTCGGCCTGGATGCCGCTATCCTGATGAACCCCCAGACTTGGGTGACGACCGGCCACGTGGCCAGCTTCTCCGATCCCCTGCTGGACTGCCGTGCCTGCAAGAGCCGCCACCGCGCCGATAAGCTGATCGCTGAGTGTGAGCAGGGCAAGAACGTCGACGTCGACGCCATGACCTTTGACGAGATGGACGCATTCATCGCCAGCCATGATGAGGTCGTCTGCCCCGTCTGCGGCAAGCATGACTTTACCCCCATCCGCAAGTTCAACCTGATGTTCAAGACCGCCATCGGCGTTACCGAGGATTCCTCCTCCACCTGCTATCTGCGCCCCGAGACCGCACAGGGCATCTTCGTGAACTTTGCCAACATCCAGCGCACCCCCCGCCGCAAGCTGCCCTTCGGCGTCTGCCAGGTCGGCAAGGCCTTCCGCAACGA
>ERZ773210.3651-NODE-3651-length-10720-cov-27.253446_pt1 | contig 10720 bp, 7 predicted proteins | sample MGYA00580528_ERZ773210 | MGnify/ENA primary metagenome ERZ773210 (study PRJEB29015, sample SAMEA2737769) | human gut metagenome | biome: human gut; feature: human-associated habitat; material: faeces | place: China | collected 2012 ...
GCCCTGCTGCCGTTCATACTGTTCTGTCCGGTATAAGCCCTGCTGCCGTTCATACCATTCTGTCCGGTATAAGCCCTGCTGCCGCTCATGCCATTCTGGCCGGTATAATTTCTACTACCGGTACTGTTTGCCTGATAGCTTCTGTTCATGGACACCTGTCCGGTGCTGTATGAATTTCCTGTTACAGATGTGGTGTCTGAAGCCCCACCGCCCCTGCTGCGTCCATAATCTAAAGCAGCATTAGGATTATATGTGACATGCTTGAGCATCTCTCTTCTTACTTCATCGCAATTCTGAAATCTGTCCTCTATCTTAGGTGCCATCATCTTCATAACGATCCGGTCAAGAAACAATGGGACCTCCGGATTATACCTGGAAGGAACCTGCATTTCATCTTCCATTATCCTGTCTATCGCCTGATCGGGTGTTCTGCCTGTAAGAAGCTTGTATACTGTGGCACCAAGAGCATATACATCTGTCCATGGACCCTGACGGCTTTTCTTACGAAACTGCTCCGGTGGCGCATAATTAGGCTTTAAAACAATTGATAATGTTTTCTCCTCGTTACCATAGCTTTCTCTGGCAGCACCGAAATCTATAAGCTTTATCTTACCTGTCTTCTCAACAAATATATTGTCCGGGCTTATATCCCTGTGTACCATACCGGCACCATGAACATAGGACAGTGCCTCACACATTTTCATTATCACGTTAATGGCTGCACTTACACTGATCTTCCCACCGTGATCCTTGGCGTATCTGGATAATGGTTTTCCCCTAAGATACTCCATAACTATGTAAGCTGTGCCGTTCTGCTCAAAAAAGTCATATACATTTACAATCTTATCGGTGTTGTTAAATCTTGCAAGTCCATTTGCCTCCTCCAGAAAGCTGTTAAGTCCCTTCTGGAACTGTGCTGTATTATCCCTGTTCACCAGCTTCACCGTGGTATGGTCCATACTGCTTCTGGCAACCACCTCTCTTGGATAAAACTCCTTAACGGCAACACCCTTGCCTGTGTTCATATCCACCGCCCTGTAGGTTATTCCAAAGCCACCGTCACCGATAACTGTGCCGATCTTATATCTGCTCTTTAACATTGTACCGAGCTCAAGTGCCTTCTCTGCAGCCTGATACTTCCAGTTTCCAAGACCGCAGTGAGGGCATACCTTCACACCCTCTTCATATGTATTTAAACAATTAAGACAAATCTGCATTATGATCTTTCTCCCCTGTAATGCACGTTAGTATCTGCAAATATCACCATGTAAACCTGTCGCCACAGAAAGGCACAAACATCAGCTCTGTCCTTCCGAGAGTAATCACATCATAGGCTTCAAGCTTTATGGTTCCCTCAAGTATTCTCTTCTGTCGGTCTCTGGTAATATATATCTTTTCCTTTGATTCACCGAGTCTGAGCAAAAATTCTTTTCTCTCTTCACTGTACTCTACTACAGCATGTCTGTATCTGGATATGCTTATATCGCCTTCAATACAGATATCCATATCTTTTCTTCTACCCACATAGTTAAGACCACTGACTATATTGTAGCTCTTCCCTTTTGCTTCCCCGCAGATACATACCAGCCATCCTGTAACAGGCATGCCGGGAATCTCTGGGGTCTGATGAAGTGCCGGCAACGCATTGTTCATCATTGGTGTCTGCGGCATATTCGGTACGTTGTTCATTACCGGGGTCTGCGGCACATTCGGTACGTTGTTCATCACCGGGGTCTGCGGCATATTCGGTACGTTGTTCATTACCGGGGTCTGCGGCACATTCGACATGTTGTTCATTACCGATGCCTGCGGCATATTCGGTATAATTCCCATCTGTGCGTGGGTAACCGGTGCTGCCTGGGTCATCCCGGTCATATATGGAGATACCGGCGGTACATTGTTCATCACCGGCGGATGCGGCATATTCGGTGGTACCGGCGGTACATTGTTCATCACCGGAGGCTGTGGCATATTCGGTGGCACCGGCGGTACATTGTTCATCACCGGAGGCTGTGGCATATTCGGTGGTACCGGCGGTACACTGTTCATCACCGGAGGCTGTGGCATATTCGGTGGCACCGGCGGTACATTGTTCATTACCGGAGGCTGTGGCATAGCAGACATTTGTGATGCCTGACCCGGCTTTGGCATTTGCGGCATTCCTGTCCGTCCCGGAATTGCATTATGTCTTTCACCATATATCATTGATGAATCATCCTGTACTGTTTTATTATCTTTGTCCATATCATCACAATAAGGACATGTAACATTTGCTTCGGCATCATAGAAATGCCCATTTGAACATTTTACTAATTTCATATTTATCCCCGCTCCTATTGAACATCAGCCCATTTAGAATTTGCCTTCGGCAAAGGGCTGAAGCTACATGTCAGGTTTTTTAAAACCTGACACATCCATTGAACATCGGCCCATTTAAAGTGTGTCTTCGACACTTGGTGCTTCCTCCGGCAAAGGGCTGAAGCTACATGTCAGGTTTTTTTAAACCTGACACATCCATCGTTTTCTTCTACTTCTTATACAGTATCAATGCCACTGTTGTGTTATCCTGGCTTTTCACCGTGAGTTCTGTTGCCTTTGATGTAAGCCTTGTGGCTGCAAGTTTAAGATCTGCTCCCGAATTATCAAGCACATCCAATATGATATCCTCACTCACTTTTCTGTACAAACCATCACTGGCAAGCAATATTATATCTCCATCCTCAAGGATATAAGGATCATTATTTATATCCATAAGACTTATATTTCCTATTCCTATAAAGCTTGTAAGGGCTGCCCCCCGCTTCATCTCCGTGCTGTAGATCTCCATGTCTATCTGACCTGCCATAAGAAGCTTATTGAGCTTTGTTTCATAATTGTGTTCTTCGTTCACAACCATGATCTGCTCGTTTCTGATAATATATATCCTGCTGTCGCCAACGCTCAACCAATACAGCCTGTCGCCATCTATAGCAACGGCAACCATTGTGGAACCGCACTCCAGTCGCTCTCCCTGTTCATCTGTTAGAGAATGTACTATATTGTCAATTTTAACCGCTTCATTATAAAAAAATTCCGGGTAATTCTCTATAGACCGGGCACCCTTGTAGTCCTCAAGTAAAGTACTTACAGTGGTGTTACTGGCCACCTCTCCCTTATTCAATCCACCCATGCCATCACAAAGTACCGCCATGCAGCGATCATCTTCACAGTCAAATATGACAGCGTCCTCCTGGTTATCTCTGGTTCCCAGAACACTGTCTGTTCCTATCAGTATATGTTTATGGGCATCGGACATCATCTCTTTATAGTAATCATAAAGCTCTGATTGTTCAACCTGTTCTACCTTTTCAACCTTTTCATCTTTATCCATTCCAAATAACCTTTCATACACGGACTTGTGCCTCTCCATATCACTCATCTATATGGCTTATTATCCGCTTATCCGTATTTCCTGCCTTTCTATATTATCATCATAAAAGATAATTTTTTTACAGAAAAACCCATCTATAAGTTTATATGTTTTTTTACAGTATGGCAAGCAAAAAAAGCGGAACAGGAAAAAATCCGTGTTCCGCTTTTTATTAAATATTATAAACCTGATAACCGATATTCCAATGTAGAATTTATCTCTTCTTAAGGAAATCAGGGATCTTTATTCCATCATTATTAGGCTGGACTGTAGGTCTTACCGGCTGTGTTACGGCAGGCTTGGCAGCTACTGTCTGTGGAGCAGTTGTCTGTGCAGGCTTAACTGCTGCCTGTGATGTTGCAGTATCTGTCATAAACGATGGCTTTGTAATGCCTGAGCCAAGTCTCTGACCGTTGTATGTAGGTGCAGGACTTACTGTCTCAGCAGCCTTGTGTGCAGGCTCTACATATGTCTGGGCAACCGATACAGGAATAGATGATGAAGATCTCTCAAGACCTGTGGCAATAATTGTAATGCTGATCTCCTCACCCATGTTATCATTATCAACTGTACCGAAGATGATATTAACTCCGTCTCCTGCCTGTTCTGTAAGATATGTAACAGCGTCATAGGCTTCAACAATACCAATGTTACCTGAGAAGTTGACAATGATATCTGAAGCACCTGAAACAGTTGTCTCAAGTAATGGTGAATCCATGGCTTCCTTGATAGCATCAACAGCCTTGTTCTCACCACTGGCCGAACCGATACCGATATGGGCAATACCCTTATCTCTCATTACTGTCTGGATATCAGCAAAGTCAAGGTTGATAAGACCAGGCTTGTTAATAAGGTCTGTAACACCCTGGACACCCTGCTGAAGAACCTGGTCTGCCTTCTTAAGGGCTTCAGGAATACTTGTTCTCTTATCACAAATCTGAAGAAGCTTATCGTTAGGGATAACAATAAGTGTATCTACATTCTGCTTAAGTCTCTCTATACCTTCGAGAGCATTCTTCATACGAGGCTTACCTTCAAAGCTGAAAGGCTTTGTTACAACACCGACTGTAAGTATACCAAGATTTCTTGCCATCTCTGCAACTACAGGAGCAGCACCTGTGCCGGTACCACCGCCCATACCGCATGTTACAAATACCATGTTGGCATCCTTGATAATGTCTGAAATCTCTTCTCTATTTTCTTCCACTGCACTGGCACCAATCTCAGGCTTTGCGCCGGCACCAAGACCCTTTGTAAGCTTCTCGCCTATCTGGATCTTTGTTGTAGCTCTACTTAATGAAAGTGCCTGCTTATCTGTATTGATGGCAATAAGCTCCACACCTTCAACATTTTCATCAATCATTCTGTTAACTGCATTATTTCCAGCTCCTCCAACTCCTATGACAAGAATTCTTGCTGGTGTTTTTTCATCGTTTGATTTTATTTCGAGCAAGGTTACGTCCTCCTTAATTAATTTATTATTTTACTTTTACTAACTGTCTGATTATCATTTGATACAAATGCATTATACCCCTATAGTGCATTCGTATTAACATAATACGATTTTTCCTTGAAAATTTCAACAGTTATTTTATTTAATTTTCCTTAAAAATGGCATTTCCACTTTCTGCAGTATAATCTGACATATCCAGAGTACCTTTTTTCCCTTGTATCTTTTCCAGAATGTTACCAAGGTTCATGAGCTTATCTTCAAGATTTGTTCCTGATCCCAGCTGAATTTTTATATTATCCTTCCTTAAGATAATCTCCTTATCCTTATTAAAACGTATCTCATCTATAAGAAGATCATTTTTGTCTATAAGCTGGGTCATGGTAAGAATACGTTTGAACATATCATCATTTGTCACCGGAAGCTTCTCTCCCAGCACTATCCTCTTGAAATTAAGCCCCTGTATGCAGGGAACATCGCTCAACTTCTCCGAAGACGTTTCGAGCACCACGCCATTATCGTCAAAGTAAACATACTCATCCATATACATTACACAGCCCGCCATGGATTTCTCATACACGGTAATGGTAACGGTATTCTTGTCTATCATCTCGATTTCAAACTTGTCTATGAAAGTGACATTTTCAACAGGATGCCATTTGTTCTCAAAATAAAACACAACTGTATTGTTCATGTTTTTTTCCTTGGAGAAAATGTCTATTATCTGCTCCTGGGTGTAATGGACATTCCCTACCACTTGTACCTTATCCAGCTTGTAATTTGACTGGATATAAACCACCACTCCGATACATAAAACAAGAATCACTGCCAGCACTATAAGTACCACCTTAAGGAAGAAAGGGATCTTTTTCTTCTCCCTTTTTCTTTCTGCAGTCTCCTGTCGTTCTGATGAAGTTTTCGTATTTTTCTTTTCCCTTAACTTCTCTTCTCTATCCATATCTGTCACCTATAATCAGTTGGCATTCTTCTTGTCTTCCCTGTCATAAGTCATCTGCTCCCTGTGTGATGCCACGGAAAATACTATTCCAAGTTCCATAAGCGTACATACCATAGAACTTCCTCCGTAGCTGACAAACGGAAGCGGTACTCCTGTAGGCGGTATAGTATTGGTAACCACACATATATTTATAAGCACCTGAATAGCTATATGTGCCATTACGCCCACTACCAACAGGCCTCCGAAACGGTCACGGCTGTTCATTGCCACCACCGCGCATCTCTTTATTATTATCACAAACAGAGCTATTATCATCACCGCTCCTATGAATCCAAGCTCCTCACATATTACAGAGAAGATCATATCGTTATGTGACTCAGGTATGAATCCCATCTTCTGTATGCTCTTAAAAAGCCCTCTTCCGAACAGACCTCCGGAGCCGATGGCATATAAGGACTGCAGGGTCTGATAACCGTTATCATACTGCTCCGGGTGAAGCCACACCTTTATCCTCTGGGCTCTGTAGCCTGCAAATGCAATAAACAGCACGCAGAACACCACCACCATCAATCCAAGAACCACAAAATACCAGTTCTTAGGGCTTGCCACAAAAGTTACTGCCGCAACAATAACAAGACATATGATTGCTGTGCTCAGATTTTCTATGGCGATCAACACGATAGCTGTAAAAGGCAGTATCATAGCCTTAAGAAAGCTCTTAAACTTCGCCAGTTCCTTTGTCTTCGCAGTACATACGGCCGCTGTATAGATAATAAGTGCAAGCTTGGCAAATTCTGACGGCTGGAATCTGAAAGGACCTATATTGAGCCATCTGGAAGAACCATGGCTGGCACTTCCGATTATGTACACAAGACACAGAAGCGCCATTGATACTATGAGTATAACTCTTGAGTACTCATACAGCACCTCATAATCTTTTTTTGCAATAATAAACATGATGACCATTCCCACCAGTGAAAATATCAACTGTCTCTTTAGGAAATAAAAGCTGTCGCCATACATCTCCACTGCTTTATAGGAGCTGGTACTGTATACCATAACAAAGCCTATGGCAAGTATCAATACCAGTGCTGTGATCAATACAAGATCCGGTTTTTTCTTCTTTTGTTTTCCTGAAACAACCTGGGTTGTGCTATTACTCAACGGCATCACTCCTTAAAGCTTAATACATACTCCTTAAACATTCTGCCTCGCTGTTCGTAATTGTCGAACTGTCCCCAGCTGGCACATGCCGGTGAAAGAAGCACCGCATCTCCGTTTTCAGCTTTATCATGGCAATGCTTAACTGCTTCTTCAAGATTATCTAATTTTACTGTATTCATAAATCCAAGCTTATGTGCACAGGCTTCTATCTTATCTGCAGTCTGGCCTATAAGTATAAGTTCCTTAACCTTACCATCAAAAGCATTTATCCATTCATCATACTCAGAGCCCTTGTCATAGCCTCCGCCTATAAGGTAAGTAGGCTTAACCATAGCCTTAATACCCTTTATTGCAGCGTCCGGATTAGTACCCTTTGAGTCATTGTAATAGTCAACTCCGTCAATGGTGTCCACATATTCTATTCTGTGTTCCACTGCCTTAAATGATGTGGCAACCTTCTCTATAACAGGTATCGGTATTCCCATATAATATGAAATGGCACATGCCGCAAGAACATTCTCTACGTTATGGTCTCCAAGAAGTATAAGATCCTTGGGATCAAGAATATGCAGCTTCTCACCCTTATCCTCAAGTACTATGCTTCCGTCCTCAACATATACGCCTCCTGCAGGCTTTTCCTTTCTGCTGAAGAATATAGGCTTAACAGCGTAGCCCTCTGCCATCTTTTTTGTATACTCATCATCATAGTTAAGGACCATATAATCATCTGCTGTCTGGTTCTTTGCTATTGATTTCTTAACATTTCCGTAATTCTCAAATGTATAATGTCTGTTGAGATGATCCGGTGTAAGGTTAAGCACCGCACTTACATGTGGATGGAAATCAATGATAGTCTCAAGCTGAAAGCTGCTTATCTCAGCCACTGTGAAGCTGTCGTCTGTTGTTGTATCTGCTAACTCTGTATATGGTATTCCTATATTTCCAACGACTATAGTGCTGTCATTGTACGCTTTTGCGATCTCTCCAACCAGTGCAGTTGTGGTAGTCTTGCCATTCGTCCCCGTAATGGCTGCTATCATTCCCTTGCCATAATTATATGCAAGTTCTATCTCGCTCCACACCGGTATATCATGGGCTCTCACCTCATCTACAAATGGTTCGTCAACGGGTATTCCAGGGCTTATAACCATAAGCTCAGCCTCAGAATATGCCTTTTCTGAAAGCTTTCCAAGTTCGATATCCACCAGCTCCGGATTATGTAACTTCTCCTTTACCTGCTGCACATCCCTCTTCTCGTTCTCATCGAATAGAACGACATTTACTTCATGCTTTGTGAGAAGATTAGCAGCACTTATTCCGCTTTTTCCTGTTCCTGCTACTATTGCATTTTTAATTTCCATCTCGGATCTTCCTCCATTCCACTATCGCAGCATTACAGTGCTATAAGACCTAATACACACAATAAAGCTGTAACTATATCAAATATGGCAACGACCTTGCTCTCAGGCCATCCACACAATTCAAAATGATGGTGTATAGGTGCCATCTTAAATACTCTCTTGCCTGTTGTCTTAAATGATACAACCTGGATTATAACAGAAAGAACCTCTGCAAGATATATGAAAGCAACTATAACTATAAACAGTGGCATTTTAAGCATATATGCTGTTGCTGCCACAAAACCTCCCAGTGCCAGTGAGCCTGTGTCTCCCATGAACACCTTGGCAGGATATACATTAAACACAAGGAATCCAAGCAGCGCACCTACGGCTGCACAGGTAACAGGAGCAACTCCCGAGCCTGTTCCTATTGCTACTACTGTGAAGAATGTTGCAATAAGGGCAGTTACAGATGACGCAAGACCATCAAGTCCGTCCGTGAAATTAGAACCGTTTACAGTACCAACCACAACAAACATAAGAAGCAGCACATATGCCCAGTTGCTAAGTGTCACTATCTTACCTGTAAACGGAATGATTATTTCATTATTAAGATCTGTGTAATTTACAACATAGTACGCAAATACCCCTGAAACCACTATCTGTAATAACATCTTCTGCCATGCACGCAGTCCCAGCGAACGCTTCATGACTATCTTGATGAAGTCATCAAGGAAACCGATAAGGCCAAAGCCGATGGTCACGAAAAGTATCGGAAGTATCTCCGGATAATCCTTCATATAGAAGAGACATGTTACAGCAATGGCAATGAGGATGACAACGCCACCCATTGTAGGTGTTCCTTCTTTCTTAAGATGAGTCTTAGGTCCGTCATCTCTTACCTCCTGTCCGAACTTCAATCTCTTAAGTAATGGGATAAGTATCGGACAAAGAACTACACTTATTGCGAAGGCAATAAAAACAGGTGTGATGATTTGTAAATTACCAGTATTCATATTATTACTCCTTATCAGCCTGATGTTCAGGCAGTTTATTATTGAACGGCAGGAATATTAAGATACGGCAGGATATTAAGAAAAAGATCCTTTATAACCGGTGCCGCTATAACTCCACCGTAGTATGCACCTTCCGGTTCATCTATGAGGATCATTGCCATTACCTGTGGATCATCAGCCGGGGCAAATCCCATAAATGAAGCTATATATTTTCCTGTTCCTCTGGGGAACTTCTCGCTGGTGGCTGTTTTGCCGCCAATCCTGTAGCCTTCTATGTACGCTTTGTTTCCACCGCCCTCAGACACGACCTTCTCAAGCATCTGCCGCATTTTCTCGGAGGTTTCCGGGGATATAATACCATTTTCAGCCTTATATTGGCAATCCATCACTATATTACCACAATTATCTGTAATTTCCATACCAATATGAGGAGTAATCCTGCTGCCGCCGTTTATAACTGTGGCAATGGCAGTCACAAACTGTATTGGTGTGATCTGAAAGGACTGGCCAAATGACATGGTAGCAAGCTCTACCTCTCCGATATCCTGAAGCTTATGCATGATGGAGTTTCCCTCTCCGGGAAGATCAATACCTGTTTTACTGTACAGTCCAAGCTGTTCATAATAGGTAAGCATATATTCTGCCCCTACCCTGCTGCCGATATCCATAAATGCAGGATTGCAGGAATTCATCAATGCCTGTTCAAAGGTTTCACTGCCATGACCTGTAGTCTTATGGCACCTTATCCTTCTGTCCTCCACAATCCTGTATCCGGGACAGTAAAACATATCCGAATCCGACACAACGCCCTTTTCTATGGCAGCCGAGGCAGTTATTATCTTGCAGATGGAACCCGGCTCATAGGTGTCACTTATAAGGTAGTTTCTCCACATACGGTTCAGTAATTCAGTTTCGTTTTCAGAGGTTATAGCATCATTTCCTATGTATTCATAGGGATTGTTCAGATCATACTCCGGCGCATCCACCATTGCATAAATCTCACCGTTTTTAGGATTCATGACAATGATACTTACCCTCTTGGCGTTCTTTTCCTCAAGGATCTTATCAGCGGTTCTCTCTGCATACTTCTGTATATTTATATCTATTGTAGTTACAAGATTATTGCCGGGTATGGATTCCGTAATGGTCTCCGGTGACTCCGAAAGCTCATTTCCCTTGGCGTCGGTAACTTCATTAACACTTCCGTTGATGCCCTTAAGCACATCATCATATGTGACCTCAAGTCCCAGGACTCCCTGGTTATCACTTCCGGCAAATCCCATAACCTTCGATAAAAGGCTTCCATAAGGATAATACCTTTTATAATCCCAGTCAACCTTTATTCCCTTTATTCCAAGGGCTTCAAGCTTTTCTCCGGACTCT
>ERZ773210.3659-NODE-3659-length-10706-cov-5.380997_pt1 | contig 10706 bp, 8 predicted proteins | sample MGYA00580528_ERZ773210 | MGnify/ENA primary metagenome ERZ773210 (study PRJEB29015, sample SAMEA2737769) | human gut metagenome | biome: human gut; feature: human-associated habitat; material: faeces | place: China | collected 2012 ...
AAATGATCGGACTTTCTTTCGCCGCTCCGGCGGCGAAACTCTACGAGGTTCTTTGACAAGTCGGACCGGCGCCCGGAGCTTCCGGACGCCGGTTTTTATGCACAAAATTTGCAGATCCTTCTTGTATTTTCCCTTTCTTTCCTTTATAGTATAGGGAATCTGCGTAAAAGGGTCGTGAAGACATGGGATTTTGGGAGCTGGCCGTGCTGGCAGTCGGTCTGTCGATGGACGCGTTCGCCGTTTCCGTCTGCAAGGGACTGGCCCTGCAGCGCGTGTCGTGGAAGGAATGCAGCATCGCGGGGGCATGGTTCGGCGGTTTTCAGGCGCTCATGCCGCTGCTGGGCTATCTGCTCGGCACACAGTTTGAGCGCTTCGTCACCTCCGTCGATCACTGGATCGCGTTCGTTCTGCTGGGCATCATCGGCGGCAACATGATCCGCGAGGCGCTGTCCAAGGACGAAGATCAGCTCGATGCCTCGCTCGCATGCAAGACCATGCTCCTGCTCGCCGTCGCGACAAGCATCGACGCGCTCGCCGTCGGCATCACGTTCGCGTTCCTGCCCGGCACGCGCATCGTGCCCGCCGTGGCGCTCATCGGCACGATCACCTTCGCCTTTTCCGCGGCCGGTATCCGGCTCGGCAGCGTGGCCGGCCTGCGCTTCAAGCGCAAGGCAGAGTTTGCCGGCGGCGGGATCCTCATCCTGCTCGGCACGAAGATCCTGCTCGAACACCTCGGTATTTTGTAAAAACATCTTTTTTCTCCGCGATCCGGCCCGGATCGCGGAGTTTTTTCACGCTTTGTGTGTTGCGAGACAAGTTTTCACACCCGCACGAATATGTTGAATCAGCAGCAAAAAACCGCCAAATCGCAAACGAAGAAAACGGAAATTCTGCACAACAATTCCTTTCATATTTGTTGCAAAAAGACGGTTTTTTGCCACTTGCAAAAGAAATAATCTGTTTCTCTTGCGATTTTGTGAAATTTAAGATATAGTTTATGATAAGCGTTCGGTATTAGACTGAAATTTGCTTAAATGAGTGGAGGAACGATATGAAAAAAGTATTACTCACCATCATCAGCGTCTGCCTGATCGCTGCGAGTATCTTCGGCCTGTTCGCCGGAGTGAGCAGCTTCAGCGACATCATGAATGTCAAAGAGTACAAGGAAAAGGACGCCGAAGAGGGTCTGGAAGCGATCGAGACGCTCAACGACGGTCTTGATCTGCTGCAGGAGAACGAGGGCACGTACCTCGCCGGCGTGGACACCTACACCGCCGGCCTGATCGCCTACTCCGAAGGCAAGACTCAACTCTCCGCAGGCTACGCCGCCTACTACGCCGGCAAGAAGCAGCTCGAGGAAGGCAAAGCTGCCTACGCCGCCGGCAAGAAGCAGATTGCCGACAACACTCAGGCTTACAATGAAGGCAAGGCCACCCTCGCCAAGATCGAGCCTCTGATGCCCTACGTTAACCAGTATGTCGAGTTCCGCGACGGCACCATCGCAAACCTCGCCGGCTTCTCGAACGCGCAGGCGTGGTTCGTCTCCGTCGTGCGTCCGATCGCGGCCAAGCAGGGTCTGAATATCCCGGCCGACGTGACTGACCTGCCGGCTTACGTGCAGCAGATGGTCGCCGACGGCAAGGCCCAGCTCAAGCAGTACGAAGACGGTCTGGTCCAGCTGGCCGAGGCCGAGAAGGCCATCGCCGCAGGCGAGGCTCAGCTCAGAGACGCTGAGAAGCAGCTCGCGCAGGGCGAAAACGATCTCGCGGCCGGCGGCAACCAGCTCGCCGACGGCAAGAAGCAGCTCAACACCTTCGAGGACGGCTGCGCACAGGTCGCCGCCGGCTGTGAGCTCCTGCTCACCCAGCCCGCTTACATGAACAACGAAGGCAAGGGCGACAAGAAAATGTGCCCGAGCGTTGCCGACATCCTCAAAGAGCGCTACGGCGACAACTTCTCCATCTGGGAGCTCGACGACAACGGTGAGGTTCGTGTCGTCAACGGCTGCCAGTACCTGAACCTCGAAAACTGCCGCGCCGTTGGTCAGGCCGGCCGTGACTACATCTCCGTCTACCAGACCGCTGCCGTCACGAAGGAAGTCATGAGCAGACTCGGCGTCGTCGCCGCGATGCTCCTCGCGTCCGTGCTCGGCCTCATCGCCGGCCTGTTCGGCATCCTGTCCGTGATCCGCATCAGCAAGGGCAAGATCGTGACCGCCTCCGTCTGCGGCATCATCTCCGCCGTCGTCGCCGTCGCCGGCAACATCATCGGCATGCTCACCGGCTACACCGGCTACACGTTCGCCTGCCGCTACGGCGAGGCTCCCGACCCTGTCACCTACGAGTTCACGGGTCACACCCAGTTCGTCGCGATCGTCATTCTGGCCATCGTTGCGATCCTGTTTGCGATCATCGCGTGTGTCGTCTCCGGCGCTTACAAGCGTTCGCAGAAGGCTGTTGCCGATCAGGCCGCCGCTGCTGCCGCTCCGGTCGCCGAGCCGATCGCCGAGTAAGACAAGACAATCCAGCAAAAATCTCCGGAGTCAGACTCCGGAGATTTTTTATATCCCGCCGCACCGAAGCACCGGTGCGGCGGTTTTTGCATTTGTGCGCTCACTGCCAGAGCTCCGCCGTCACGAACTGCCGTCCCTTGCGTGACACGCCGCCGACCTCCGTGACCGCGCCCTTACCCGCACCGCGCAGCGACAGCACGTCGCCCGGTGCGACCGGCGCATCCGGGCGCAGGCACTCGGCATAGTTGAGGTGCACCGCGCCCGCGCGGATCTGCGCCGCGGCGCTCGTGCGCGAGAGGCGAAACATCCCGCTCACGACGGCATCCAGCCGCGCCGACTGCACCGTGAACGTCACGGGGCGCACTCTGCGCTCCGGCACGGGCACGGCGGACAGCGGCACTGCCGCCGCCTTCACGCCCGCGCGGCCGACCTGCTCGAGCGTGCGCAGCTCCGGCTCCACGCTCGGCAGACAGAACACGAACGCGCCGTGCGCCTGCACGAGAATGTCGCCGACCCATTCGCGCCGGATGCCGAGACCGAGGATCGCGCCGAGATAGTCCCGGTGGCCGGGTGCGGCGAAGGGCGCCGAAAACTGCACGGCGCGCAGATGCTCCGCGGGGTCAAAGTCCACCGGCGTGAGGTAAAACGGCAGGAAAAACGCCGAGCGCCGCTCGCACCCCTCCGCGCCGCCGTGCAGCACGAGCGTGCAGTCACGATGACGCGCCCAGTTCGTGAGCGCATACTGTTCCGCCGGGGTCAGAAACGCCGTGGACGTGACCGACGCCGTGCGCTCGCAGCGCTCGGCCAGATCGGCTGCACGCCGCAGAAGATCTTCCTCCATTCCCCTCACCTCCCGTTCAGGTCGCGGATGGCGGCCTCGAGCTGCTGCGCCACCTGCGCCAGCTCCTGCCGGAATTCGCGCGCGCTCATGCGCAGCACACCCGCGCGCAGCGCCGTGAGCTGGATGAGCGCGTCGGACGTAACGACGCGCACGGAGTCGTTTTTCCCGATCTCGTCGGCCAGCTTTTCCATATAGGCATCCGCCGTCTCGCCCTGCCGCGTAAAGACCACGTGCAGACCGCTGCGGTCGAACTTCTCGCCCTGACCGCCGGGGACGCGGTAGCCGTCGAACACGACCACGACCTCGCGGCGCGTGAAGGCGGCGTAGTTGCTCAGTGCGTCCATGAGCCGCTCGCGCGCAGCGTCGATGTGCCCGCTGTCGGCAAGGGCACGCAGCTCGTCCCACGCGAAGATGACGTTGTAGCCGTCGACGATCACGCGCTCACGCCGGGGATGGAACAGCTCCGCGCGCTCTGTCTCGTCCGCACCGGGCGCGGCGTTGCGTACAGGGGCTGCATACTGCGCGCGGCGGATGGGACCGAACTCGCGCTGCAGGATCTGCTCCAGCTCGCGGTCATCGAGATCGAACCGGCGGCGGAACATCCGCGGCGTATCCTCGGGCGTGGGCTCCTCCTTGCCGAAGCCGGTGTCGAGATGCATATAATCACGCACACGGTCCCACGGGATGACCGTGCCCGCACCGTGGGCGCAAAAGACGCTGTCGGGCGTATTGTCGAGATCGCGCGTGGGCTCGTAGCCGCTCTCTGCGATGACCTCCTGCGCGTTGTGGCAGGTATCGTAGCCCGCAACAGTGCACGAGATGCGCCCGCGCCCGCGCGTGTACGCCGCGACCTCGGCGGGATAATCGCGCATCGTGCTCACCGGCGCGCGGCCCGTGAGCACGGCCATGTCGCCGTGCGTCTCAGGCGAGGAAAACGTGCCGCACATGAGGCGCACATCGCTGATCGCGCGGCCGATCTGTTCGGCCGGCACCTCGATACGAAAGGCATAGTACGGCTCAAGCAGAACGCTCTCGGCCTGCATGAGCCCCTGCCGCACGGCGCGCCACGTCGCCTGCCGGAAATCGCCGCCCTCGGTGTGCTTGACATGCGCACGCCCGGCGAGCAGCGTGATCTTCACGTCCGTCAGCGGTGCGCCGGTGAGCACGCCGCGGTGGCACTTTTCGGCCAGATGCGTGAGGATCAGGCGCTGCCAGTTCCGGTCGAGCACGTCCTCGCTGCAGGAGGTGTCAAACGTCAGCCCCGTGCCGCGCTCGGCGGGCTCGAGCAGCAGGTGCACCTCGGCATAGTGGCGCAGCGGCTCGAAATGTCCCACGCCCTCGACCGGTGCCGCGATCGTCTCCTGATACAGGATGCGGCCGGAATCGACCTGCACGTCCACGTCGAACCGCTCGCGGATGAGGCTTTTGAGCACCTCGATCTGCACCGTGCCCATGAGCTGGACGTGGATCTCGCGCAGCGCCTCGTCCCAGACGATGTGCAGCTGCGGGTCTTCCTCCTCAAGCTCACGCAGGCGCGGCAAAAACGCACGCGCATCCACATCCGGCGGCAGACCGATGCGGTAGGTAAGCACCGGCTCGAGTGACGGCGGCATGGACGCGGCCGCGCTGCCGAGCCCCTGCCCCGGATATGTCTGCGTGAGTCCCTGCACGGCGCACACGCCGCCAGCGGGGACGGTCTCCGCGGACTCGAACTTCTCGCCGGAATAGAGCCGGATGGCGTTCACCTTCTCCTGCACGGGCGTGTCCGCCCCGCGCGGAAGATACGTCAGCGGGGTGCGCACGCGCAGCTGCCCGCCCGTCACCTTCAGACACGTGAGGCGGTTGCCCTGCGCGTCGCGCATGATCTTATAGACCCGCGCGCCGAATTCCGCCGGGTAGTCCGGCGGCGCAGCGTAGCGTGTGAGCGCCGCGAGCAGCTCGTCCACACCCGTGAGCTTCAAGCCCGAGCCGAACAGACACGGGAAGAGCTTCCGCCCGCGGATGAGCGCGCGCACGGTCTCGTCCGGCAGCGCGCCGGTGTCGAGATACTGCTCGAGCGCCGCTTCATCGCACAGGGCGATCTGCTCCGGATCGGGATCTGTAAAGTCCACGCACGCGCCGCTCAGGTGTGCGCGCAGGTCGTCCATGAGCGCCGCGCGCTCCGCACCCGGCAGATCCATCTTCGTCACGAACACGAACACCGGCACGCGGTAGCGCCGCAGCAGCTGCCAGAGCGTCTGCGTGTGCGCCTGCACACCGTCCGTGCCGCTGATGACGAGCACCGCATAATCGAGCACCTGCAGCGTGCGCTCCATCTCGGCGAAAAAGTCCACGTGCCCCGGCGTGTCGAGCAGTGTGACCGCCGTGTCGCCGAGCGTCATGCGCGCCTGCCGCGAAAAGATCGTGATGCCGCGCGCACGCTCGAGCGCGTGCGTGTCCATGTGCGCATTTTTATGGTCGACGCGGCCGAGATCGCGGATCGCGCCCGTGCGGTAGAGCAGCGCCTCGGACAGCGTCGTCTTCCCGGCATCCACGTGCGCCAGGATCCCCAAAACCAGTTGCTTCATAAGCACCTCGTGAATTTGCAAAGATAAAATCAGTATACCAAAAAATGCGCCTGTGGGAAACCCCACAGGCGCAAATCGAGATTTACCAGATGTTGTCCGGATACTTGCCCGCATCGCGCAGTGCGCGCAGCGCCGCGACCACGTCCGGCAGGTCGTCGTGATACGTCACGCCGTGCCACGCATCGTCCGTGTGCAGCATGGTCACGTCCGCCGTGCCGGCGTGCAGCTGCGCGTCGACGATCGACGGCACGAAATACTCGCACTTGAGCGGGTTGCGCGGCAGGTTCTCATCCAGAAATGCCGGGAAGCGGCGCTCGAGCTCGCGCAGGTACAGCGGCGAAAAGCCCCAGAAATTCATCGACACCGTCGTATCGCCCGGCAGGTCGATGAAGTGCTCGCCGTCCTCGGTGTAGGCAGCGTCCGCACCGCGCTGCTCGATGTGCGTGCGCTCCGTGATGCTCTCAAGCATACCGCCGCGCTCCGTGCAGACACCGCGCGACACGCTGCCGTTTGCCGTGACGGTGTTGCGCAGGCGGAAGCCCACCATGGCATACGACCGCTCGGGGCGCGGCACAGCCAGAAAATCATACAGCAGGCGGTAGGCCTCGATGCCGTAATAGTCGTCGGAATTGATGACGGCAAACGGTCCGTCGATCTCGGGCGCGGCACACAGCACGGCGTGAGCGGTGCCCCACGGCTTCGTGCGTCCGTCCGGCACGGTGTAGCCCTCCGGCAGTGTGTCGAGCTTCTGATAGGCATAGCGCACGTCGAACGCCGCGGCCACGGCCGGGCCGACGCTCTCACGAAACTCCTCGGCAGTCTCCTCCTTGACAACGAACACGACCTTGCGGAAGCCCGCGCGGTAGGCGTCAAAGAGCGAATAGTGCAGCAGAAAATGGCCGTACTCATCCACGGGCGTCGTCTGCTTCGGGCCTCCGAAGCGGCTGCCCATACCGGCGGCCATGATGACCAGACAGGGTTGTTGCATACTCCTCGTTCCTCCATATCTCAAAGGGTCTGAGCCATTATAGGCCGTGGGCGGAAATTTGTCAATTTCACGCCGCCGCATCTTGGAACTGCACGCAAAATATGCTATACTCTGTGTCATCTATCTTGGCGGCTGTTGACGGGAGGAATATGGTATGCAGCGGAAAATCGGTACTCTGCGGCTGGGTCTGACCTTTGCCGGGTGCTTTCTCGGCGCGGGGTATGTGTCCGGACAGGAACTGTGGCAGTATTTCGGCGCGTTCGGCACGCACGGCCTTCTGGGGCTTGTGCTTGCGATCGCGCTGCTCGGCGGCACGGGTGTGCTGCTGCTGCGGCTGAGCGCACGCACCGGCATCGAGGCGATGGACGCGCTGATCGTGCGCGCGGACATTCCGTGGCTGCGCACACTTGTCGGCGTGCTGACGGCGGCGCTGCTGTTCGGCGTCGTGTGCATCATGGCGGCCGGCATCGGCGCGCTCGGCAGCCAGATGCTCGGCCTGCCGGTGTGGCTGGGCTCGGCAATCGTGTGCGTGCTCATCGCAGCGGCGGCATATTTCGGCATCGGCGGTATGGTGACAGTGTTCACCGTGGCCGTCCCGTGCATGATCGTCGCGGCACTCATCATCGCGGGCATCCGGCTGCAGCGCACCGGGCTGACCGCCGCAGCCTTCGCCGGCGGGAGCACGAACCCCATGCTCGGCAGCTGGGTCACGAGCGCCGTGAACTATGCGGCCTACAACTTCTTTGCCACCGTTGGCATTCTCGCCCCAATGACGCAGCATCTGAAAAGCCGCAGCACCGCCGGCTGGGGCACGCTGCTCGGCTGCGTGCTGCTGCTTGCGGTCGCGCTCGGCGTGCTGTGCGCACTAGCGACGAGCCCGGAGAGCATCGCGGCGCCCCTGCCCATGCTCGATCTCGCGTGCCGGCTCGGTGCGGCCGGCATCGTGTACGCCGTGCTGCTCTTTTTCGGTATGTTCGGCACGAGCGTCTCCTCGCTCGTGGCCGTGCTGACCTATACCGGGCAGAAATCCGCGTGGCTGTCGGCCCACCGCACACTCGTGCTGCTCGCGCTCACGGCCGCCGCCTTTGCCGGAAGTCTGTTCGGCTTCGGCGATCTGATCGGCACTGTGTACCCGGTCTACGGCTACTTCGGCATGGCCGCCATGCTGCTCGTGGCAGAGCACGCCATACATGCCCGCCGCGCCGCAGCCGGAGATTGACCCGCGGCGCAAGACCTGCTACAATAGAAACATTCACAAGTCCCACGTTCTGGAATCTTTTACAGGAGGAACTGCGATGAAACATCTCAAAAAGGCGCTGTGTCTGCTGCTGGCGGTCATGATGCTGCTGGCGCTGGGCGTTCCGGCGATGGCCACGGGCGAGATCCCGGTCGACGCCGAGCACTTCCCGGATCAGGCGCTGCGCAAATACGTGACCGACTACTGCGACACGAACAAGGACAACAAGCTCTCGGCGGCCGAGTGCGAGGCCGTGCAGTGCATCGACCTGTTTGAAATGAAGATCACAAAGGTCGCCGACATGACCGGCATCGAGCACTTCACGAACCTGCACGAACTGATTGCGTGCGGCAACCAGATCACGGCGCTCGACCTGAGCGGCATGGCCAAGCTCGAAAAGCTCGACGTGTCCGGCTGCGGCAAGCTGCAGAGCCTGAAGCTCGCTGGCTGCAGCGCGCTCACGCAGCTTGACGCCTCGAGCTGCGCGCTCACGGCGCTCGACCTCACTGGCTGCGCCGCGCTGAAAACCGTCGCATGCTCGTATAACGCGCTGACGGCGCTCGACGTGTCCGCCGCAGAGAAGCTGACCACGCTCGAGTGCAGCGCCAACCGCCTGACCGCGCTCGACCTGAGCGGGCACAAGGAGCTCAAGGTGCTCACATGCAGCCTCAACAGCCTGACGAAGCTCGACCTCACGGGCTGCACCGCGCTCGAGTCGCTCGACTGCAGCGACAACGCGCTCGCCGCGCTTGACCTCTCTGGCTGCACCGCCCTCAACGCCACCGCGCAGGGCGACGGCAAGGCCGAAAATCCGATCCTCAGCCCGCAGTATCTGCCGGAGCAGACCGGCGCGGTCACGGACGGCGGCAAGTGCACCGTGTACTTCGACGTCATCGTCGGCAAGGATAACCTCGGCAGCATCACGCGCGTGCTCGACGCAAACTATGACAAGCAGACCGGCGAGGCGGAGTTTGCCAAGACGCCGGACTACTTCACCTACAGCTACGACACAGGGCGCAAGGGCCTGCCCGCCATGAGCGTGTATTTCGAGATGCAGGGTCTGACGCGCGGCGTTGCACTCGACGAGAAAAACTTCCCGGACAAGGCCTTCCGTGCCCTGCTTGCCGAGGCCGTTGACAGCAACGGCGACAGCCTGCTCTCGACACTTGAAACGCGCCGCGTGTCGGAGCTCAACTGCAGCGGTCTCGGCATCGCCGATCTGACCGGCATCGAGCACTTCACGCAGCTTGCGGCGCTCAACTGCGAGAACAACCAGCTCACCGCGCTCGACGTGTCGAAAAACACACACCTGAGCGAGATCTACTGCGGCGGCAACCGGCTCGCCACGCTCGATCTGACCGGTCTGCCCATCAAGGACGCCGAGACCGACACCGGTCACGTGCAGAAGCTGACCGGCAGCTACACGCTCAGCGGCACGGAAAACGGTGTTGGACTGTTCGACCTCAGCCAGATCGTCGGCAAGGACAACATCGGCAATATCACCGCCGTCAAGAGCGGCACGTACGACAAGAAGACCGGCATTGCACGCTACAGCGCCGCCGTCGAGACCCCCAGCTATACCTACAGCACCGGCAGCAGCGCCGTGTCGCTCACGGTCGAGTTCGCGCTGGATCTGAGCAAGCTGCCCAAGACTCCGTTCGAGGATGTGAAGGCCGGCGCATGGTATTTTGACGCGGTGCTCGAGGCCTTCCGGGACGGGCTTATGGTCGGCATGTCCGAGACGGAGTTCAGCCCCGGTGCCCCCATGACGCGCGCCATGCTTGTGGCTGTGCTGCACCGGCTGGCCGGCAGTCCGAGCGTGAGCGGCAAGATGCCGTTTACGGACGTTGCATCCGGCACGTGGTACTATGACGCCGTGCTCTGGGCAAGCCAGAACGGTATCGTCGCCGGCATGAGCGAGACGACGTTTGCCCCGCAGGAGAACATCACGCGTGAGCAGATCGTGGCCATCTTCAGCCGCTACACCGCAAAATTTTCACCCGACAAGACGGAGGCAGCCGCCGAGTTGACCGGCTTTGCCGACAGTGCCAGCGTGTCTGACTGGGCCCTGGACGACATGAAATGGGCCGTCGCATACAAGGTCATCAACGGCAGTCCGAGCGCCGGAAAACTCTATCTGAATCCGCAGGGCAACGCCACGCGCGCGGAAGTCGCGACCATCCTCATGCAGTACCGCGCGCTGTAACGCGCGCCGATCCAACCGAAAAGGAGTGTCTGCCATGTCCAGAACCAAGTTCATGGGTATCTTCCTTGTGATCCTCGGCGTCATCAGCATCGTCGTCGGCATCGTGCGCGGCGACATGTTCAGCAGCGCCACGATGTGCATCGGCTACCTGCTGCCCATCGCGCTCGGCGCAGTGATGCTGATCGTCGAACATGTCGGCGGCGGCGAGACCAAGCGGGAGACCGGCCGATCCGACGCGGCGCTGGCCGACGACAGGAACAAGAAGAAAAAGCGCAAATAAGCCAAAACGAAAACAGCCGCCATCCCGTGAGGATGGCGGCTGTTTTATCGATCGAAGATTGGGCAGAGGCGCGCA
>ERZ773210.3664-NODE-3664-length-10694-cov-21.475327_pt1 | contig 10694 bp, 9 predicted proteins | sample MGYA00580528_ERZ773210 | MGnify/ENA primary metagenome ERZ773210 (study PRJEB29015, sample SAMEA2737769) | human gut metagenome | biome: human gut; feature: human-associated habitat; material: faeces | place: China | collected 2012 ...
GCTTGCCGCTGCCCAGCACGATGCCGGTCTCCGGGGTCTGGCGCTTCTGGGTCACTTCAGCCACGGCCTCCATGTGGTTGGCTTCGCACAGGGCCGACAGCTCGGCAAGGCTGCGCTCGCAGTCCCACAGGCCCTGGTCCAGTGCCAGAAGGATGACTTTCGCCGGGGGTGTTTCCACTAAAATATCGTAAAGTTCGCTCAAAATAGTTCCTCTCTGTTGAATTGCTCGTTCACTCAACAAAATGTTGCGAAAAACGGGCAGAAAATGCTGCCCTCACCGGCAGGCAAGGGTGTTGTAATGTTCTCTTGTCAAAGCATAGCACTTGCAGGAGATCGGGGTGCCGTCGAATTTGTGGTATGCGGAATCGTGGTCGTAGACGAAGCCTGCCCTGGTCATGACCCTGCCGCTGGCGGGGTTCTCGAATGCGTGTGCGCAGGCCAGCCAGTTACTGTCTGTATTCTGGAACCAGTATTCTACAACTGCGCGGAGGGCTTCGGTGGTAAACCCTTTGTTCCACCACGCTCTGCCGATGCAGTAGCCCACTTCCCACACGCCGTTCGTGTGGTCGAAACCGGGCCAGGGGTCGCGCTCCGGTTCGGCGGAACTGGATGTGAAAATACCGATGGTGCCAAACACCTGCCCGGTGGCCTTTTCCACAATGCCCCACTCGTAGTAATCTCCATTCGGGTAGAGCAGTGCCCATGCGGTCAGCAGTTCGCGGGTCTCTTCGGCGTTTTTGTGCGGCTCCCACCGCAGGTATTTGGTCACCTGCGGGTCGTTGGCCCAGTTCGTGTACATCATCCCGGCATCCTCCGGGGTCAGGCGGCGCAAGATCAGCCGCTCCGTTTCGATCTCCTGTGTGCCTGCATGGCGCATGGTTCTTCCACTCCCATCCATAAAAGTTACGCATAGGATAGCACAAAATTGCCCCCGGTGCAAGCAAAACCGTCCCATGCGCCGAAAAAATGCTTGACAAGGGCGAAAACTTCATTAAACTGAAGAGAGAACGAAAAAATCCCCGAAGGATCGGGGAGAGGGTTCAATGAGGTGCAAGATCGGTTTTCAGGATGGATTCCCAACTGCTTTTGCCGTAAAGGAACCGAAGGATATGGACGGTCTGTGCAGCTTCATCGACATAACAAAATTATATCTGAATTTTTGTACAAAGGCAAGCGCAATAGGAAAAAAGGGACTTTTATTTATATGAATGATATTCGAGAATTCTTATCCCGCAGGCCGCTGCTGTTCGATGGCGGTATGGGTACCTATTATAAAGCGGCGCCGGGCATTGAGTGCGAGCGGGCGAACCAGACCGACCCGGCCGGGGTGCAGGCAGTCCACCGGGAATATCTGGAAGCCGGGGCGGATGCCATCAAGACCAATACCTTCGGCCTGCCCCGGATGGCGGCGGCGCATATGCCGGGCTGGGAAGCGCTGGCCGAAGCGGGCTGGAAGCTGGCCGAGGCGGCAGCGGCACCGGCCGGTGCCTTCGTGTTTGCAGACCTTGGCCCGGCTCCGGAGACCGAAGCGCTCCCGGCGGCGCAGGTCTACACGGCAGTGGCCGAGCAGTTCCGGAAGCTGGGGGTAAAGAACTTCCTGTTTGAGACGCTGAGCTCGGATGCAGGCATTCTGGAGGCTGTGCGTACGCTCAAGGCCGCGGAGCCGGACGCCTTTGTGCTCGTCTCGTTTGCGGTGCTGCCGGACGGCTACACCCGTGAAGGTCTGTATTGCAAAGACCTTGTCCGCCGGATGAGCGAGAGCGGCTGCGTGGATGCGGTGGGCCTGAACTGTGTGTCGGCCCCCGGCGCGATGCGTGCGCTGGCCCGGAGCCTGAGCAGTGCACTGCCGCTGTCGGTGATGCCGAATGCGGGCTACCCGGTCGTGACCCGGACGCAGGTGCGGTATCAGGGCAAGCCGGAATATTTTGCGCAGGAACTGAGCGGGCTGGCGGCAGACGGCGTGGTCCGCATTCTGGGCGGCTGCTGCGGCACGACACCGGCCCACATCGCGGCCCTGCGGGCTGCGTTGGACGCCCTGCCCGAAACGGCGGCTCCGGCGCGGGCGAAAGAATTTTCCACACCGGAGGCAAAACCGGTGGAAAACGAGGACGCCTTCCTGTGCAAGCTGAATGCGGGCGAAAAGGTCATTGCCATTGAGCTGGACTCCCCCCGCAATGCAGACCTGACGGCTTATCTGGAGGGGGCACGGAAGCTGCAGGCGGCGGGCGCAGACCTGCTGACCATTGCGGACTGCCCCATCGCGCAGGCCCGGATGGATTCCTCGCTGGTGGCCTGCCGGGTGCACCGGGAGCTGGGGATGTGCACCCTGCCCCACATGACCTGCCGGGACCGCAACCTGAATGCCACCAAGGCGCTGCTGCTGGGGCTGTATGCCGAGGGGGTGCGGGAGGTGCTGGCCATCACCGGCGACCCCATCCCCACGGCAGAGCGGGACGAGGTGAAGAATGTCTATCAGTTCAACTCCCGCAAGCTGGCGCAGTACATCGTCTCGCTGGCAGGCGAGGGACGCGAGATGCCGTCGGCGATGACCGTCTTTGGTGCGCTGAACCTGAATGCCCGCAACTTTGAAGTGGAACTGCGCCGGGCGGGTGAGAAACTGGAACACGGCATGTCCGGCTTCCTGACCCAGCCGGTGCTGTCTGGGCAGGCGGTGGAGAACCTCCGCCATGCGCGGGAGGTGCTGGGCAGCCGGGCCAGGATCCTGGCGGGCATCATGCCGGTGGTCAGCCAGCGGAACGCCATCTTCATGGAAAACGAGATCAACGGCATCCATGTGGAGGAGGACATCATCCGGCAGTTTGCCGGGCTGGACCGCGCTCAGGGTGAGGAGCTGGGCCTTGCCATCTCGCTGAAGATGGCGCGGGAGGCCCTGCCCTATGCCGACGGCTTTTATCTGATGACCCCCTTCAATCGGGTCGCCCTGATGGAACGGCTCATCGCCCGGCTCCGCACCGAGGTGCTGCAGGAGTCCTGAAGAGGGAAACGGCAAAACGATTCGATGAAAGGAGCGACAGTCTATGGCAGAACCGACCATCAGCATCATTGTCCCGGTCTATAAAACGGAAGCCTACCTCGAAAAATGTGTGGATTCCATTCTGGCGCAGACCTTCCGGGACTTTGAACTCCTTCTCATAGACGACGGCTCCCCGGACAACTGCCCGGCGCTGTGCGAGGAAGCAGCAGCGCGCGACCCGCGCATCCGGGTCATCCACCAGAAGAACGCCGGGCTTTCCGCTGCGCGGAACACCGGGGTGGAGGCTGCGCGCGGGGAATGGATCGGTTTTGTGGACAGCGATGACAGCATCGCTCCGGAGATGTACGAGACACTGCTCACCTACGCCCGGCGGGACGGGGCACAGATCGCGGTCTGCGATTACCTGCTGGTGACGGAAGCCGGAGAACCGCTTCCGTCGTCGTATCGTCTGGAGGAAGACAAGGTGCTCGACCGTGTGGGGGCGCTGGAACAGATGAACCGGGGCCACTTCAAAGTGGCATGGAACCGGCTGTACCGGCGGGAGCTCTTTGAAACGGTGCGCTTTCCAGTGGGGAAGGTCCACGAGGATGAATACACGGCGCATCAGTTCTACTGGCAGTGTGAACGGATCACGATTGCAGCAAAGCCGCTGTATTTTTATGTGCAGCGGAGCGGCAGCATCATCCATACCGATTCGCCCCAGAAAACGATGGATCTGGCAGAAGGCATTTTCCAGCGGGCCTGTTTCGAGCAGGAGCAGCAGCTCACCAGGCTTGCCATAGAAGCAGCCAAGACGTCGATGCTGGTGTTTGCGCAGGCCCACAGGCGGAAGGACCTGCAGCCGGCGCAGCGGCGGTGGTGCGCAGAGATGCGCGGCCGGATGAACGCGCTGGCAAAGACCCTGCTGAAAAGCGGGAGCGGCTCGCGGGCCGACCGGATCAAGTTCCGGCTGTTTCTCTGTTCTCCAACGCTGTACCGCGCGGCGCTGCTGACCAAAAGCTGGATGAACAAGATCGGTTTCTGAAAAAAGAGATTGACAAAACGCCAAAAAACGGTTATATTCTTTGTATAAATGCAATGAAAAAGAGTGTGCATCGCAGGCAGCTTTCCAGAGAGCCGGGGCAGGTGAAAGCCGGTAAGTGTGCGGGGATGCGCTGTCGCTTTTGAGCAGAGGCGGGGAAATCAGTAGTCGCCTCCGGGCCTGTCCCACGTTATCGGGGCATCAAGGGGCACAAAAATGCAAGGCGCTTTTTGTGCAATTTGGGTGGTACCGCGGTGTAATTGATTTACAGCCGTCCCATGGAACGTTCCGTGGGGCGGCTTTTTTCGTCCCACGTCATCAACAGTTTGGGAGGAACCCCTATGAAAGAACTCGCAAAACAGTACGACCCCAGCCAGGTGGAAGACCGCATCTACCAGTTCTGGCTGGACGGCGGCTACTTCCACACGGAAGCAGACCCCGACAAGAAACCCTACACCATCGTGATGCCGCCGCCGAACGTGACCGGCCAGCTGCACATGGGCCATGCACTGGATAACACCATGCAGGATGTCCTCATCCGCACCAAGCGGATGCAGGGCTACGCTGCCCTGTGGGTGCCCGGCACCGACCATGCGTCCATCGCCACCGAGGCCAAGGTCGTGGAGGCCATGCGCGCCGAGGGTCTGACCAAGGAGATGGTCGGCCGCGACGGCTTTCTGGAGCGCGCCTGGGATTGGAAGACCAAGTACGGCAACCGCATCGTCAGCCAGCTGAAGAAGCTCGGCACCAGCTGCGACTGGCAGCGGGAGCGCTTCACCATGGACGAGGGCTGCTCGGATGCCGTCAAGGAAGTGTTCGTCCGCCTGTACGACAAGCAGCTGATCTACCGCGGCAACCGCATGGTCAACTGGTGCCCGCACTGCAACACCTCCATCTCGGACGCTGAGGTCGAGTATGAGGAGAAGGACGGCAGCTTCTGGCACCTGCTCTACCCGGTCAAGGAGACCGGCGAGATGCTGGAGCTGGCCACCACCCGCCCGGAGACCATGCTGGGCGATACCGCCGTCGCCATCAACGGTGAGGACCCCCGCTATGCGCACCTGCACGGCTGCCATGTCATCCTGCCGCTGCTGAACAAGGAGATCCCCATCGTCTGCGACGAACACGCCGACATGACCAAGGGCACCGGCGTCGTCAAGATCACCCCGGCCCACGACCCCAACGACTTTGAGGTCGGCCTCCGCCACGACCTGCCCATCGTCCGCGTCTTCACCTACGACGGCCGCATGACCGGCGCTGCCGACAAGGCGGCGGCCGATGCCATCTTCGCCGCAGGCAAGAACACCGTGAACGAGCCGGAAGTGCTGGACTGCGGCAAGTATGCCGGTATGACCACCCTCGAAGCCCGCAAGGCCATCCTGGCCGACCTGAAGGAGGGCGGCTTCCTGAAGGAGATCGAGCCTCTGAAGCACGAGGTCGGCACCTGCTACCGCTGCCACTCCACCATCGAGCCGATGGTCTCCAAGCAGTGGTTCGTCAAGATGGAGCCGCTGGCAAAGCCCGCCATCGAGAGCGTGGAAAAGGGCGAGATCAAGTTCGTGCCCGAGCGCTTCACCAAGAACTATATGAACTGGATGAAGGGCACCCGTGACTGGTGCATCAGCCGCCAGCTGTGGTGGGGCCACCAGATCCCGGCGTATTACTGCGATGACTGCGGCGAGACCGTGGTCGCCAAGGACGCCCCCTGCACCTGCCCCAAGTGCGGCGGCAGCAAGTTCACCCAGGACCCGGATACTCTGGATACCTGGTTCTCCTCTGCGCTGTGGCCCTTCAGCACGCTGGGCTGGCCCGATGAGGACAGCGCCGACCTGAAGTATTTCTACCCCACCAACACCCTCGTCACCGGCTACGACATCATCGGATTCTGGGTCAGCCGCATGATCTTCTCCGGTCTGGCCTACACCGGCAAGGCACCGTTCGACACCGTCTGCATCCACGGCATCGTCCGCGACAGCCAGGGCCGCAAGATGTCCAAGAGCCTGGGCAACGGCATCGACCCGCTGGAGGTCATCGCCAAGTACGGCGCGGACGCCCTGCGCTTCATGCTGCTGGACGGCTCCACCCCCGGCAACGATATGCGTTACAGCGAGAAGAAGGTGGAGGCTGCCCGCAACTTTGCAAACAAGCTGTGGAACGCCACCCGCTTCGTGCTGATGAACCTGCCCGAGGACTTCGAGCCGGGCCTGCCCAGCGAGGACAAGCTGGACATGAGCGACAAGTGGGTGCTGACCAAGCTGAACCAGGTGGCCGGTGCCATGACCGACAACCTCGACCACTACGAGATGGGTCTGGCTGCTGCCAAGATCAACAGCTTCATCTGGGATGTCTATTGCGACTGGTTCATCGAGATCGCAAAGCCCCGCCTGAACTCCGGCGATGCCGAGCAGGCCGACACCGCCCGCCGTGTGCTGGTGTATGTGCTGGACAAGGCCCTCAAGCTGCTGCATCCCTTCATGCCCTTCGTCACCGAGGAGCTGTATCAGGCACTGCCCGGCTCTGCCGAGACCATCATGACCCAGGCCTGGCCGACCGTGGACGAGGCCCACAACTGGCCGGAGGAAGAGGAAGCCTTTGAGAAGGTCATGGACTACATCAAGGCGGTGCGTACCATGCGCACCGAGATGAACGTCCACCCCGCCAAGAAGACCAGCATGATCATCGAGACCGCCGATGCGACCCCGTTCAAGAACGCGCAGGTCTATCTGGCAAAGTTCGCTTTTGCCACCGAGGTGACCTTCACCGCCAAGTATGAGGGCAGCACTGACGGCATGGTGCAGGTCTCCACCCACGCGGCCCGCGGCTTTATCCCCATGATGGAGCTGATCGACCGCGAGAAGGAGCTGGCCCGCCTGAACAAGGAAAAGGCCAAGGCCGAAAAGGAACTGGCCATGTTCGAAAATCAGCTCAACAACCCCAAGTTCGTGGAGCGCGCCCCGGCGGCTCTGGTCGAGGATATCCGTGCAAAGCACACAAAGAGCCAGGATAAGCTGGCCAACATCGAACAGAGCATCCAGGCGCTGGGTTAAATACAATGGCAGAAACATCAAATCGCACCTCGCCCTGGCTCATCGCCTGGCGGGTCATCTTCACCTTTGCGCTCATCGGCTGCATCGTCTTCATCTTCTCGAACTCGATGCAGGTGGCGGCTGTCTCCGAGGGAGCCAGCGGACGGGTGCTGGACTTCATGCAGAAGGTCCTGCGCAAGCTGGGCATGCCCGGCGCGGCAAACCATCTCACGATGCACATCATCCGCAAGCTGGCGCACTTCTCGGAATATCTGCTGGAGGGCTTCCTGTTCATGCTCTGCCTGCGGGTCTACACCAAACATGTGCTCAAGCATGTCTCGTGGCCTATCCTGGGCGGCCTGCTCACGGCGCTGACCGATGAGACCATCCAGCTGTTCGTGCCGGGGCGCAGCAGCCAGGTAACAGACGTCTGGATCGATTTTTCCGGCGTGATGACCGGCCTCATCGTGGGGCTGATCCTGCTGGGGCTCATCCGGATGTGCATCCTGCTCTATAAACATCGAAACGAGGATTGACGCAATGACCATCGAACAGGCAAATCAATATTTTGCTGCTCTGCCGGAGGGGTTCGCCCCGGCGGAAGAACTGCGCGCGGCGCTGCCCGCAGCGGCGCAGCAGGTGGCCTATGTGGGCGTGGCCGGCACGGCGGGCAAGACCGCTGCCGCCGCCCTGACGGCAGCTGTGCTTCAGGCCGCCGGTTTCGTCACCGGCCTGTACCGTGCAGGCTGCGAGCCGCTGGAACAGCGGGTCCGCATCAACGGCGAGTCGGTGGCAGACACCCTGCTCTGCGCCGCAGCGGAAACGCTGAGCCGTGCAAGGCCGCTGCCCCGCGCAGCAGCAGAGCTGGCCGCAGCAGCCGCCTGCTTTGGGGCTGCGGGCTGCAGGCTGGCGGTGGTGGAGCTGCCGGATGCCGGTCTGGCCGAAGCGCTCTCCCACATGCCGGTCTGCGTGGTGACCTCCATCGGCCCGGACGGCGTGAGCCGCTCGGTGGAGCGCTCGGCGGCTTTGGCTGCAGGCGTCATGCGGGAAGGTGCCATCTGCGTCACCGCACCGGAGCAGCCCAAGGCCGCGTTGAGCGAGCTCATCGTGGCGGCTGGCCGCGAGGACTGTGAACTGGTCGTGCCGGACCCGGACGACATCACCTTCCTCGAAGCCGAAAAATTCACGAGCAGGGTGGATTACGGCGGCTACACCGTGCCGCTGGCCTTTCTGGGCCGTCATGCGGCGGGCAGCGCGGCCATTGCGGTCGAGACGGCGCTGGCCCTCTGCAAAAAGGGCCTCGACATCCCGGACGAAGCCATCCTCGAAGGCCTTGCTGCCGTCGAGAACCGCAGCAGCATCCGGGTGCTGTCGCAGCGCCCGCTCATCATTCTGGACGCCTGCCGCACCCCGCAGCAGGCCATGGCCCTGCTCCGCGTCCTCAATATGGCCAAGGTGCGCCATCTGAGCGCCGTCATCGGCCTGACCGAGGAAGAAGGCGCTGAGGCATTCTTCACTGCGCTGGAGACCGGCCTGACCCCGGATGAGCAGAAGAAGGACAAACAGTCCATGCCTGGCATGAGCGACAGCCCCTTTGATAAGGTGTTCCTCGTCACGCCGCAGGGCATCGACGACGCCCTGACCGAGCGCCTGCTGGAAAAGGCCCGGTATCACTTCGACGCTGAGCGCTGCACGAGCCTGGACGAAGCCATCGGTCTGGCCAGAGCCAACAGCCGCCGCGGTCTTCTGATCTGCGGCAGCGAAGCCATCGCGCTGGAAGCCGAACAGAAGCTGGAAGCCCGCTGAGCGACACCGTTTTCTAAAATCTACCCCGAAGAGCCTGTACACTGAAGCTGTGTACAGGCTCTTTTTTATGCCATCAAGGAGTTGATAACATGGCGACTGTGACCTTCAGCGCGGCGGACGATCTGCTCTATGCCTATCTGGCGGGCGAGATCGACCACGATGCCGCGCAGGACCTTCGCATCCAATTGGACGATGCGCTGCTCACCCGTACGCCCCACACGCTGGTGCTGGATCTGGGCGGGGTGGGCTTTATGGATTCGTCCGGCGTGGGGCTCATTCTGGGGCGGCAGCGCTGTGCGCGGAGCCTCGGCGGGACCCTGCGCATCCAGCACGCCCCGGAACAGCTGCGCCGTGTGCTGCGGCTTGCGGGCATTCCGTGCGCGGACGAGCCCGGCCGGGAAGAACAGGAGGAATGAGGATGAAAGCGGAAAACACCACAAAAATTCAATTTGACTCTCTCAGCGTCAACGAGGCCTATGCCCGCGGCGCAGTGGCAGCCTTTCTGGCCCGGTACGACCCTACCGTGCCCCAGCTGGCAGACCTGAAGACGGCCGTGTCCGAGGCGGTCACCAACTGCATCGTTCACGCCTACCCGGACCGGGTCGGCCCGATCGTGATGACGCTGGCGGTCTATCCGGGGCGGCTGGTGAAGATTACGGTGGCAGACAGGGGCGTCGGCATTCCGGATATCCCCAAGGCGATGGAGCCGCTGTTCACCACCGGAAACCCCGAAGAGCGGTCCGGCCTTGGCTTTGCGGTCATGCAGAGCTTTATGGATAAGGTGCGGGTCAGCTCCACGCCGGGGCATGGCACCCGCGTCACCCTGACCAAGCGACTGGAGGAAAAGCCCTCTACATAAAAAAGAAAACGAGGGGATACGATGGTAACGGACAAGACCCGGCGCAGTGAGTTTATCGAACAGAACCTGGGGCTGGTGCATTCCTGCGCCGGACGCTTCCGGGGGCGCGGCATCGAATACGACGACCTTTACAGCGCAGGCTGCATGGGGCTCGTCAAAGCCTGCGATGCCTTTGACCCGGAGCGCGGCGTCTGCTTTTCCACCTACGCGGTGCCGGTCATCCTTGGCGAGATCAAAAAGCTGTTCCGGGATGGGGGCACGGTCAAGGTGAGCCGGTCGCTGAAAGAACTGAATCTGCGGATCAACGCAGCGCGGGAGCATCACCGGAAGCTCTGCGGCACCGAGCCGACGCTTTCGCAGCTGGCGGAAGAGCTGGGGGAGAGCGTGGAGAACATCACACTGGCCGTTCAGGCAGCGCAGCCCATCATGAGCCTGACGCCGGAGAATCGGGATGAGCCGGACCGCCAGATCGACATCCCGGTAGAATCGCCCGAAGAGGCGCTGGCGGATAAGATCGGTCTGGAAGAGGTCCTGGGGACGCTTCCGGAGGAAGACCAGCGCCTCATCCGACTGCGCTTTTATGCGAACCGCACCCAGAGCGAAACGGCAAAGATCCTGCACACCACCCAGGTGCAGATCTCCCGGCGGGAACGTAAGCTCCTCAAGCTGATGCGGGCAAAATTGCTGGAAGAGTAAGAAAATTGGATTTTCTTGAAAAAAGTTGAAAAAAGGGCTTGCTTTTTGTCCGGGGATGTGCTAAAATACATTACTGTCAGGCGGACGTCTGACAGACAAATCTCAACAAAAACGGATGAAAAAGTACGAAGTTCCACGAGTTCTTCCGAGAAATTCAAAAACTTCTGAAAAAAGTGCTTGACATTCAAAACCAAATCTGGTAAAATATTTAAGCTATCAGCCGCTGAGGTTGAGAGACAGGACCTTGAAAATTGAACAATATCGAAAAACTTGTAACGGAACCTATTTTCG
>ERZ773210.3678-NODE-3678-length-10662-cov-3.608843_pt1 | contig 10662 bp, 9 predicted proteins | sample MGYA00580528_ERZ773210 | MGnify/ENA primary metagenome ERZ773210 (study PRJEB29015, sample SAMEA2737769) | human gut metagenome | biome: human gut; feature: human-associated habitat; material: faeces | place: China | collected 2012 ...
CTTTCTCCTTGTATTTTCGTTGTTTTCATTACTTGCGTTATCTACAACCCCCATGTCCCGGATCTAAAATTATTTTATAAGCCATAACAACCTACGATTATCATTATCATAATATGATATGCTAAAAGTCTAAAAATAGTACCAATTACGGCTGTTTTCGTTTGAAACTATATAATCTACTTCTTTGTTGTAGTTGTCTTATTGTTGTTCTTTGTCTGATTCTGATTATTTGTTGTATCAGTTGTATTTTCATCATTGCCATCCCCAACAATATCATCTACACCCTCTTCTATATCGTCACCAATATCTCCTATAACACCATCATTTTTGTTGTCAACTTTTCCTGAATTTCCACCCTTCGTAGTATTTTCAGAAGATGACTCCTGATTTGTTGCTGTAGTTGTTTCGTTGTCTGTTGTGGTATTATTTCCACAAGCCACAAAACAAACTGACATTAATGCCATAGTAAATACAAGTAAGTAATTTCTTAAAGTGTTCATACTATAAATCCTCCAACTTAATTTAAAATTTTGTTCGGTATAGGATTATTTTTTGCACTTTCAAAAAAAATATACATTTTTAAAATTTTTCCTCAAAAAAGAAAATGCACAGAGAATACAAAAAGCATTTTCTGTGCATAAAAAAGTTTCAAATTTAAAATAATTTCCATATAAAATTCTAAAAAAACTTTCTATATTAATCTTATCCGATTACATCTGCCATATTGTACATTCCGGCTTCTTTTCCTGCAATGTATTTTGCAGCATCAATAGCACCCTTAGCAAAAATTGCCTTTGAGTATGCTGTATGTGAAATCTGGATTACTTCATCTGTTCCTGCAAAGATAACATCATGTTCACCAACAATTGTACCACCACGAACTGCTGAAATACCGATTTCATTATGTTTTCTCTTCTGTCTTACTGTACTTCTGTCATAAGTATAATCATATTCATTATCTAATACCTGATTCATACAATCTGCAAGAGCCAAAGCTGTTCCACTTGGAGCATCAAGCTTCTGATTATGATGTTTTTCAACTATTTCAATATCAAAACCTCTGTTAGCAAGAATATCTGCTGCTGTTCTAAGAAGCTTCATTAAAGTGTTAATTCCAAGTGACATATTAGCTGACTTAAGAATTGCTACCTTTTTGCTTGCCTGATTAACTTTTTCAAGCTGTTCTGCACTAAGTCCCGTTGTACAAAGAACAACAGGTGTACCTGTTTCTACAGCATATTCAAGTAATCCGTCAACTGCCTGTGCTACTGCAAAATCTATAATAACATCAGCCTTAACTGTACATTCCTTAATTGATGGAAATACAGGGTATTCATTCTGAACGCCTGTGTAAGCATCAATACCTGCTACTATCTGAACATTCTCATCTTTTTCAATAAGTTCTGTTACAACTCTTCCCATATGGCCATTGCAGCCGTGCATTATTACATTTACCATTTTAACCTCCGTAAGTCTTTATTACACAGCGTGTTCTAAAGTCATTATCCCACCATTGTGCATGCACCGGTGGGATATGATCTTTTAACACTGTAATTTATAAAATTCCGTATTCTTTCATAGCTTTCTTAAGACCTTCTTTATGTTCATCTGAACATTCTGTTAAAGGTGCTCTCATAGGACCTGCCTTATAGCCTAAAATGCTCATTGCAGCCTTAACAGGAATTGGGTTAACTTCGCTAAATAATGCACCAATTAAATCAATTGCTTCTAACTGCATCTTTGTTGCCTTTGCAATGTCACCATCCATAAATGACTGAACTGTGTCATGAACCTGCTTTGGTGCAACGTTAGACCATACTGAAATAACACCCTTGCCACCTAATGATAAGATAGGTAATACCTGATCATCATTTCCTGAATAAATATCAATGCATCCGTCAGCTAAAGCTGCTAACTTAGCAACCTGTGAAATATTACCTGATGCTTCCTTAATTGCAACTACGTTCTTAACTTCCTTTGCAATCTTAACTGCTGTTTCAGGAAGGATGTTTGTACCTGTTCTTGAAGGAACATTGTACATAATAATAGGAATATTTACAGCATCTGAAATAGCCTTGTAATATTCGTATAAACCTGCCTGAGTTGCTTTATTATAATAAGGTGTTACACAAAGTAATCCGTCAACACCGATTTCTTCTGCTTTCTTAGATAAATTAATCGATTCTCTTGTACAGTTAGAACCTGTTCCTGCAATAACAGGAATTCTTCCTGCTACCTTTTCTACACAATATTTGATAGTTGCAAGATGTTCATCATCATCCATAGTTGATGATTCACCTGTTGTACCACATACGATAATTGCATCTGTATGTCCTGCAATCTGATCTTCAATAATCTTTCCAAATTCTTCAAAGTTAATTGATCCATCTTCATTAAATGGTGTAATAATTGCTACACCTGCGCCTGTAAAAATTGACATTTACAAAACCTCCTAAATTATATGTATTTCATTAAACTTTAGTATGCTATTTTAAGCCTGTGTGGTATTTTGAATTTCCATTAACCGGAGCATATTTTGTAACTTTTTACAAAACAAAAGGAGCTTTCATAGCTCCTTATAAGTACCGCACCGAATGCTTATAAGTAGCTCTCCATCAATGTGATTGTCGATAATGGCTCTCCATCAAATGATGACAGTCATACGGTTCTTAACCGTATGCCCAGGATAAATCTTCCGGTGGATTCTCCTTCGGCGCTACATCCTTTCCAACATAATCATCTACCTCCGGGGCATCTTATAATGTACTAATAGGTAGCGCAACCTCTACTATTATTTAACTAAAGTAATAATATCATTCATAGGCTTTAGTGTCAACACGCCTTTATATATTTTATTCTGAAATGCCATAAATGATACTATATATTAATATTTTAACTAAGTTAATCAATGCCTGATTATTTGTAATAATTTTCTTATTTAACATCTAATATGTCTGATTATTTTACTGTAATATAATACTTCTTTATTACATCTTCCTTCGGATTAGCTTTAGCCTTAACAGGATTGTTTCTATCATATCCTTTAGGCATTCCTAATTTCTGATATAAATATCCTAAATCAGTGATTTTGCCTTCATAATGATTAAGCAAACCTGAACCGCCGTTTTTGTAATCCGTTGGACTAAACGAGAACCACGCGTAACGTTCCACATAATCTTTTTTATCAAGTCCGGCAATAACTTTTTTCATATATCGCATTACTACTTTTCTCTGGAATTTGGTTTTACCCGGATCTCCACTAATGGCAAATTCAGTAATCCAAATAGGCTTATGGTACATTTTCCATGTTTCATCAACAAGGTCGAGAAATGCCTGTGCCCCTTCATCTGCATACCAGTTCCAATAATGATGTATTGGTATAAAATCCACATCCATGTTCTGTTCTTCCATCTTCTTCATAAAAGGCACAAACCAATTGTCTGACCATGGCGGACACAAAGATGTTGCAGGTGCTCCAACACGTATTCCTTTATTCTGAAAAGCTTTCATTCCCTCAACTGCCGTATCAACATCCAAGTTTGCCTGATCCTCTCTGTCAGGCTCGTTGAAAGCTAACACTGACTTATACCCCATCTTTGGAAATACTGCAATCTGGTCTTTATCTCCCGGGAATGACGACCACATCATAGGTACAAATTCCATCTCCTGAAATGAGTCATAACTAAAAGGTGTCATGTCCCAATTATAATACCAAGATGTACCCCAATCTGTTGCTGTTACATTCATAGACATATCTTTATTAAGACAAAAGCCTTTCTTATTTACAAAGAAAGTGTAAATATCAGAATAAACAACTGATCCATACTGCATATCAGCTTCCACATATATTTCATGGGATTGTATCTTCGTTGTGTAATATTCAAAAGATGTAGTCTTTGAATCTGTTTCTGCCACTTTTTCATTATCTATATATAACTTATAGCCTTCAACCTTTCCCATATTCTTGGCTGATTTCCATTCAATTGTTATATATCCTGCTGCTTTAAGTGAACCTGATGTTGGTGTAATGAAAGCATCACTTTTCCACTTATCCTTTTCTTTTACAATCTTCTCTGCTGCAGAGATTCTGGCTTTCTGCTCTCTTTTTGCAGACTCTGCATTTTGATGCTTTATTACTGCAACAATACACGCTGCAAGAACAGTGGCTCCCAAAATCAATATTAATATAATTTGAAATATTCCTTTTAATGATATTCTTTTATTTTTAGAAGTCATAATCTATCCTCTCTACATTTGCTAATGACATAATTTCAGATTTTTATTTTAATGTCACATACGTAAATAATATCAAAAAGAAGAGGCTATTAAAACCCCTTCTTTTAATATGCTGCCATTTTAGGCTACTTAATCTAATTACTTTTTAACTGTAATTGATTTTACTTTGCTGTAAGAACCATATAACTTCTTGTTTCCATTTATTACATAAGCTCTTACTTTAAAGTAATATTTAGTCTTCTTATCTAATTTCTTAACTGTATATGTCTTCTTTTTTGAATTCTTCTGCCAGTATCCGTTAAACTTCTTGTTGTCAGAATATTTAATTTGGTATCCCTTAACATTCTTGATTTTCTTAATAGATACTTTTACTTTTCTGCCTTTTACATTTTTAAGTTTAGAAATCTTTGCTCTTGCAGGTTTTTTAACCTGTGGCTGGTTATTGGTATTGTTATTGCTACTATTGTTTGAGCCATTGTCTGATGAAGGCTGATACTTATTAACTGCACTTCCCTGAGCTGCAAGCTCTGTTGGGTTACCGTTATTTACATAAATATTGCCTAAATCTGTAAGCTTACCTGTTGAATTAGTCCATAATGCTGATGCACCGTTACTATTGTCTGTAGTGTTAAATGAGAACCATGAATATCTTTCAACATAACTTCTCTTATTTAAACCTTCAATAGCTGTTTTTAGGAATGCTTCAACCTGTTTTCTATTTGAAGCATTGCTATATCCCCAACCACTTACTGCAAACTCAGTAATCCAAATAGGTTTGTGATACATATTATAAGTCGCGTCTACCACTTCTTTAAGGAATGTATTTGCTCCTGCTGCACCACCATATGTTCCGTAATAGCAATGTAATGGAATAAAATCAATAGTACTCTTGTCAACCAAATCACTATCCATAAATGTTCTAAACCACGTTCCACTATCCCATGCCGGACAAAGAGCCGGTGCCGGTGCGCCTAAATGATAACTTTTACCTGCAAACTTATACCAATGACTAATCGCTGTATTAACGTCTACATTACTTCCACCTACAAAGTTTCCATTAGCATCATACATTGGCATATCCGGTTCATTATATGCCAACAAGTATTTATAGCCACTGCTTGCTATTCTTGAAATTGCATTTTCTGAACCTGTTCCCCAAATCATAGGTACAAATTCCACTGAACCATATGTTGTATATAAGAACGGGGTCGTTCCCCAAGTATAATACCAGCCCATATTCATTGCTACAGGATCAAGTCTTCTACCCATATTATCATTAACTGCTAAACCTTTTTTAGATACTCCGAATTTTACTGTCTTGGTATATTCCTTTGCTCCATTAGAAAGTTCTGCTTCAATCCATGCTGTATGATATGCAACACTTGTTGTGTAATATTCATATGTTGTTGATGTAGTTGAATTAACATAATTACCATCTACATAAACGTTATACTTTGACGCAGTTCCACCTATCGGATTATTCCATTTAATGTCAATGTATCCTGCTGCAACAAGACCATTATCACTTGGACTTGTTATCTGAAATTCTGTAGCTGCCTTGACGCTTTCAGTGAATGTACCTGTTACATTCACTGAAAATGCCATAGCTATTACCAAAACTAAAGTTGTTATTTTTTTTAATACCTTCATATTTATGTCCTCTTCTATCTAGTCTTAACTTTAACTTTATCTTTGCTGCTCCAAGCGCAATATAATCTCTTTCCATCAAGAGTCTTATATGCTCTTACACGTACATAATATGTAATTCTCTTAAGTTTTTTCTTCTTAATCTTTTTTTTCTGTTTCTTTGTGAACTTAATCTTAATTGTTCCGTTTAATTTCTTAACATATTTGCTCTTTGAGCCTTTCATGTTCTTCTTAACACCATACTGTACCTGGTATCCTGCTGCTCTTGAAACAGCTTTAATCTGATACTTGAAAGCTTTCTTTTTAGCTTTTGCACTATATAATGTTGTTGGCATGGCTACTGCACAAGCTGCTGGTGATGTATTAGTTGAAATGTAAGAACTTACACCATACGTTTTTGCATTATATCCTGAAGGATTTCCAATCTGTGCATAAATCTTTCCTAATGTTGTTAATTCACCAGTCTTGTAATTAAAGATACTTGATGAGCTTGCTGCATCTTCTTCTATATTTGGACAGAACCATGAATATCTTTCAACATAGCTTCTTTCATTAAGACCTTTAATAACGATTTTCATAAATTCCTGTACTTTTGCACATCCTGCTGCATCGTTAATGCTGAATTTCCAGAAAGCAAATTCTGTAATCCAGATTGGCTTATGATAAGTTTCCCAGCATTCATCAATTGCCTGAAGGTACTGAAGTGCTGACTTAGCTCCATCATAGCTCTTCTGGTATGAATGAACCGCTATAAATGACATAGCATTCTTCTTGTCTGCTGCCATTGAGTTCCAGAATGGTGTCCACCAATCGTTTGACCATGTAGGGAAAACTGAAACTGCCGGTGAACCAAGTCTTACATTACCTTTGTTATTTACACAGTCATTCCATCTATACTGCATAACATCAGGTCTTACATTTGATTCCCATTTTAAATCAGGTTCATTGTAAGCTAATAAATACTTATAACCTTTGCTCTTAACATTATCAAAAATCTCGCTTGTTTCTGTCATGCTGTCGCCCCAAATCATTGGTACAAATTCCAAATCATCAAACTTCTTGTTTGAAAAGTTCATATCTTTAAATGATTTCCAATCCCAGTTGTAATACCAACCAACATTCATTGAGGCTGGATCTACTGCTGTACCCATATCTTTAGTGTTTACACAAACACCTTTCTTTGTTACATAAAAACGTCTGTTAGCTGTCTGAACGTTTGAACCGTTCTTTAATGTTGCAACTACATATACATTATGTTCACTTACCTGTGTTGTATAGAACTCTGTACTCATAGTCTTGTCTGATGAAGGTGATACTGTTGCTCTTAAATCACCATCAACATAAACTTTATACTGTGATACGTCTGTTAATGTGTTATCCCATTTAACATCAATGTATCCTGCGCCAATTAACTTGTCCTGTTTAGGACTTACAATACCATTAGCTTTCCAATTGTCTGTTGCATTGTCAGCCTTTACAGTAACAGGTCCACTTATCGTAATACTTGTCACAACCATAGCTAATGCCAAAACAATTGAAGTGATTCTTTTAAATCCTTTCATATTGTAATCTCCTTCCTATAAAAGGTACCCTCTTTATTATATTAATTTTACAATTTATATTTGATAATAAATTGTTTGTTTTTAATTTTATTATTTTCTTTTTAAAAGAAAATAAAAGGGCGAAAAATACTGCATACACCATACAATATCTTTTCACCCTTTCACCTGCTCTAAGATTAATATTATGTTATCTAAAAATTAATTACTTTATGAATACTTTCTTCTTAGCTGAGAACTTACCGTATACCTTCTGTCCTGTAGAATCTTTTGCAAAAGCTCTAACCTGAACATATGTGAACTTTCTTGATTTAAGTTTCTTAATAGTATACTTAACCTTAGTAGTTGTCTTAGTCTTAGCACCCTTCATGTTTTTCTTTGCAGAATACTTAATCTGGTAACCTGCTGCATTCTTAACCTTCTTATATCTAACTGTTGCTTTCTTCTTAGCACCTTTAACCTTAATTGATGGTTTTCTAGGCTTAGCTGTCTTATTAAATACAGCAACAAGTTCTAAATCACTGTTAACTGCTGAACCAAAGTTGTACATAGCACCTGTAGCTTTGTTCTTGAATCCTGCTAATGTGTAGCCTTTCTTTGAAAAGCTTGCTGGTGTAACCTGGCTTCCTGCATTAACATACTTAGCCTGTGACTGGCTTCCGTTAGTAAACTTAACTGTATACTGATTACCTGCAATAACCTTTAAATCCTTAACATAAACTGTTCCCTTCATGTTAACTTCTTCTGGGAATGTTTTGACGAATGCACCTAAAGCGAACTTAAGTCCCATAACATCTCCGCCATATGCCTTTCTTGTATCAGGAATCTTAACTGTAGCTGTTACTGTCTTATAATCATCACCATTCTTTACTGTGATATAACCACCACTAGTAGCACCTGAAATTGATGTGAAGTTTACACTTGGTTCACCTTTAGATTTCTGATCATATGCTTTGAATAAGATATGTTTTGAATCTACTGTCTTTTCTTCCTTTGTTTCTTCGTTTGTAACAGTACCCTTTAATGTACTTTTAATCTTGAAAGAAATTGTATAATTACGACCTAATTCAACCGGAATGTCACTAACTGTCATTGTTAATCCCCATGGATTATCTCCGACTAAAGCGTTTGTGAACTTGTTGTACTCTCCATCCCATCCTGTGTTCTTAACAAACATTTCCATATTAGATGTTGATATTTTACCATTCTGATCTGTAAGCCATCCTTCTGTTACGAAATCTTTTCCGGCAACCTGTCCATTAGGATATTTGTCTGATCTGATATTTTCTAATGCTTTCTTCCAAACTCCACCATCTTCTTCTGTTAAGATAGAAAATGAACTAACCTTAGCATTTGTTGCAACATCTGCTCCATTAGAAGCATGTGCTGCTGAAACAACTCCTGTCATTCCAACAACCATTGTTAATGACATTGCTACTGCTGTAGCTTTCTTTAAAATACTCTTTCTCACTTTAAGTCCTCCCGACTAACATAAACTCTTCTTATTGTTACAGTTACCCAATGCATACGCATTGGGTAACCTAATAGTTTATAAATTTTATGTATTATTTTTTAATTTTAACTTTTACAGTCTTGCTCCAAGCACCTGTTTTGAATCCTTTTGCTTTAGCACGAACTTTAATCTTGTATGTCTTGCCCTTCTTTAACTTCTTAACTGTTAAAGTAGCTTTCTTTGCTGTATAAGTTTTATTTCCAACCTTAACTTCGTACTTCTTAGCGCTTGCCACTTTTCTCCAAGTAACCTTAACTGTTTTAGCCTTGTTATTCTTAGCCTTAACTTTAGCTACTCTTGCAAGTTTTTTAGCTACTGGCTTAGTTACAGCTGGCTGATTATTTCCACCATTATTGTTTCCAGGAGTAACTGCTGGCTTTGATGGCTGTGATGGCTGTGATGGCTGTGATGGCTGTGTTGGCTGTGTTGGCTTAGGTGGTTCTACAACAAATTCCGGATTTAATCCTTTATCTGTAATTGTGAAATCACTTACAACAACTGTACCATTCCAGTTTGCCTCTTTTTCAGTAATAATATCACTAACACTATTTCCAGCGTAATCATACTGTGCATTAAACGCACCTAACATAATACTTGTTTTAATTTCCTTAGCTGATACCCAGTTAGTAAATGTAAATGTATATGTTTTATCTGTTGTTCCTAATGTAATAATCTGATTTGTTGCATCATCACTCATTTCAATTGGTGCCTGGTCATATGGTGTTAATGTTGCACCTGTTGCTTGATCAGTTACAATATCTGTTCCAAAGGCTACATATCCATATTTCTTCTTTGATGCTTTAGCCTTAAATGATACTTTGTAAATATGTCCTGCCTTAGCTTCAATAGTGTTTGATGCTTCTACAGCCCATGGGTTAATATTAACCGGGTTATTCTTCCAGCCTGCATCCCAACCTGTATTTTCAATATCCAATGTAAATCCTGTTGTTGCTTTGCTTGCTGTCTGTGTCTGCTTTTCATTCTTGTCTCTTCCCCAGTTAGAAAATACATCATTACCTACATTTACTGATTTAATATATCCAGTATTGGCTGGTTCATCTGGATTATACTGTCCACCCTGTGTAAATGACCATACTGTGTCTACTGTTGTTGCTCCATCTGCTTTAACTGTGCTTGTGAAATTAACTCCCAATGCAAGTGTTGCGATTAAAGTTGCAGATGTTACACCTGCTAATGCCTTATTGAAAACTTTTCTCATCTTTTCAATTCCTCCTTTAAATAAAACTTAAATTTACACTTGAAATCTTTCACTCTCATTTCAATTAACGTCATTATATCATAAACGTTTTTATTTCTCAACCATTTAATGTTAATTTTAACGAATAAAACTGTTTTTATTCGTTATGAAATGTGTAATATTGCATAATTTGTTTTACAGTGAAACATTTTTAGATATATTGTTTATTAGTTTTACCTGTTTTTACAACTGTTTAAAAGTATTTTTCACCAATATTGTAAATATATTATATTATTCTTACTTTTTGTATCAAATTTTACAATTACTTTCATTTAATTTATCCTGTTAAATAAATTAAGTAAAAAAAGAGAGCCAATTTTTAATCAACTCTCTTCATCACTATATTAATCAGTTTATTTCTTAATTGTTACTTTCTTTGTCTTTGACCATTTTCCGTTAATACCATTCGAAACAGCTCTGACTCTAAAGTAATACTTTTTATTTTTCCG
>ERZ773210.3679-NODE-3679-length-10661-cov-3.976994_pt1 | contig 10661 bp, 9 predicted proteins | sample MGYA00580528_ERZ773210 | MGnify/ENA primary metagenome ERZ773210 (study PRJEB29015, sample SAMEA2737769) | human gut metagenome | biome: human gut; feature: human-associated habitat; material: faeces | place: China | collected 2012 ...
GAAAAGTATATTTAATAGAAGAACCAATAGCAGCAGCAATAGGAGCAGGAATAGACATATCAAAACCATGTGGAAATATGGTAGTAGATATTGGTGGAGGAACAACAGATATAGCAGTAATATCTTTGGGAGGCTCAGTAGTAAGCACATCATTAAAAGTTGCAGGAGACAAGTTTGATGAATATATAATAAAATATATTAAGAAAAAACATAATATAGCAATAGGAGAAAGAACAGCAGAAGACTTAAAAATCAATGTAGGATGTGTATATCCAAAAATACAAGATGCAGAAATGGATATTAGAGGAAGAGATTTAACAACAGGATTACCAAAAACAGCAACAATCCATTCAAGTGAAATGCTAGAAGCATTAATAGAACCAGCGATGATGATAGTAGATGCAGTTCACAGTGTATTAGAAAAAACACCACCAGAACTAGCAGCAGATATAAGTGATAAAGGAATATATATGACAGGTGGAGGATGCTTAATAGATGGTTTAGATAAACTTTTGCAAGAAAAAACCGGAATTAATGTAATGATAGCACAAGACTCTGTATCATGTGTTGCTTTAGGAACAGGAAAAGCTTTAGACAATTTAGATGTATTAGATGGAAAAGCAAGCAGATAAAACAAAATAGAATTGCAAATTTTTATAAAATTAGCGATTCTATTTTTAAATTATAAAAGAAAAATAGTAGGAGAAGAAGTATGCAAAGAGTAGTAAAATTCATAACTTTAGGTTGCAAGGTCAACCAATACGAAACAAATGCAATGGCACAAAAATTTTTAGAAAAAGGTTATAAAGTTATAGAAGAATATGAACAAAATGGAGAAAAACCAGATATATGTATAATCAATACGTGTACAGTAACAAATATGTCTGACAGAAAATCAAGACAAATGTTAAGAAGAGAAAAAGAAAATAATGAAAAAGTCATAGTAGTTGCTGTTGGTTGTTATGCACAAGTAGCAAAAGAAGAATTAAAGAAAATTCCAGAAATAGATTTAGTATTAGGAAACAATGAAAAAGTTGACATTGTAAAATATGTAGAAGATTATATCAATGAAAATGAAAATAATATCGAAATAGAAGATGTTATGCAATCAAGATTATTTTCTGATTTTGGAGATATAACCTTTACAGAAAAAACAAGAGCTGTTGTAAAAATTCAAGATGGTTGTGATAGATTTTGCTCTTATTGCATAATACCATATGCAAGAGGAAGAGTTAGAAGCAGAAAGCCAGAAAGCATAATTTCAGAAATAACGAAAATTGCTGAAAAAGATATAAAAGAAGTAGTAATAACCGGAATACATATAGCATCATATGGAAAAGATTTTAAAGAAGAATACAAATTAATAGATTTATTAGAAGAAATAAATAAAATAGATGGAATAGAAAGAATAAGATTAGGCTCAATAGAACCATTATTAATAACAGATGAATTTGCAGAAAGATTAAAAAAATTAGATAAAATATGTCATCATTTTCATTTATCTTTGCAAAGTGGATGTGATGAAACATTAAAAAGAATGAATAGAAGATATACAACAGAACAATTTAGAGAAATTGTTAAAAGACTAAGAAATGCATATAATGATGTAAATTTAACAACAGATATAATAGTTGGCTTCCCAGGAGAAACGGAAGAAGAGTTTGAAAAAACTTACCATTTCTTAGATGAAATAAAATTTTATAAAATGCATGTATTTAAATATTCTCAAAGAAAAGGAACAAAAGCTGCTGTAATGCCAAATCAAATACCAGGTGATATAAAAGAATTGCGTAGTAGAAAATTAATAGAACTATCAAATAAAAATGAATTTGAAATAAATCAAAAATATATCGGACAAAAAGTAGAAGTATTATTTGAAGAAGAAAAAGAAGGATGCTATAAAGGACATACAGCAAATTATATACTAATTTATTGTAAAGATGAAAAAGAAAATTTAGCAAATAAAATACAAAAAGTAGAATGTATAGAAAACTTAAATGACCATATATTGGCAAAATGTTAATATGTAACAAAAATGTAATAATTATGTAATAAAAACTTAATACAAAAACAAATAAAAAAGCTTGAATATAAAACAAAAATGTAGTATAAATAAAATAGATTAAATAAATATCACAAAGGAGGAATAAAAATGGCAGAGTTAGGACAAAACGAAGTAAGTGGTGTATTTGGTGGAGTTTCATTTGATGGACAAGTTAATAATGAAGCAGAAAATGTTCAAGTAAATGCTGGAACAATAAGAACAAATAATTTACCAGCAAAAGTAGGATTTTGGCAAAAATTCAAAGCATTCTGGCTTCAAGATATAGATTGGAATAAAGAAATAAGAGTTGAATTAACACCAGGTCAACAAAAAGTTGAAGATCAAATAAATGAATTTTTACATCAAGAAATTACTTGGGAAAAAGTACATGATTTCTTATTTCAAGAAATTACATTTGGTAAAAAAAATAAATAGAAATGTGAATATTTAATGAAAAGTAGAAAAAGTATAGCAAATATAAAAAATATATGTTATACTTTTTTTGTTATTTAAAGGAGGCAAAAATGGCAAAAAACAAAACAGTATTTGTATGTAATGAATGTGGCTACGAATCAGCAAAATGGCTTGGAAAATGTCCTGCTTGTGGTAGTTGGAATACATTTTTTGAACAAAAAATAATAGAAAATAAAAACAGTTCATTAAAGTTAAACACAAATAACGGAAAAGCAAATACTCCACAAAAACTTAACAGTTATGAGGCTAAAGAAACAATAAGAACTTCAACAGGATTTGAAGAATTAGATAGAGTTCTTGGTGGTGGATTAGTAAAAGGTTCTTTGATTTTACTAGGAGGAGAACCAGGAATAGGAAAATCCACTTTAATTTTACAATTATGTGATAAGGTACAAGGAGATGGTCAGGTTTTATATGTTTCTGGAGAGGAATCAGCAGAACAAATAAAATTAAGAGCAGACAGATTACGGAATAAAAAATGATGACATATTATTTCTTGGAGAAACTGATATAGATATAGTAAATCAAAATATAATAGATTTAAATCCAAAATTAGTTATAATAGACTCAATTCAAACCATGTACTCTGAAGAAATTTCAGCAGCAGCAGGAAGTGTAAGTCAAGTAAGAGAAATAACTTCACAAATAATGAGAGTATGTAAATCTAGAAATATAACAACAATAATAATAGGACATGTAACAAAAGATGGAAATATTGCAGGACCTAGAGTATTAGAACATATGGTAGATACGGTACTTTACCTAGAAGGAGAAAGATATTTTTCATATAGAATACTAAGAGGAGTAAAAAATAGATTTGGTTCAACAAATGAAATAGGGATGTTTGAAATGAGAGGAGAAGGAATGTGTGAAATTTCTAATCCATCAGATATCTTAATTTCAGAAAATGAAGATAATCCGGCAGGTTCATGTATTGTATCATGTATGGAAGGAACAAGGTCAATATTAGTAGAAATACAAGCTTTAACCTCACAAAGTGTTTTTGGAATACCAAAAAGAACAGCAAACGGAATAGATTATAATAGATTATATCTATTAGTTGCAGTATTAGAAAAAAAGGCAGGAATGATGTTAGGTGGACAAGACATATATTTAAACGTAGTTGGAGGATTAAAAATAAATGAACCATCAATAGATTTAGGAATATTAGCAGCAACAGCATCAAGCTTTAAAAACATAGCAATATCAAAAGACACTGTAATAATGGGAGAAGTTGGTTTGACAGGAGAAGTTAGAAGAATAAATCTAATTGAAAAAAGAATAAAAGAAGCAGAAAAATTAGGATTTAAAAAATGTATAATTCCAGAAAGTAACAAAAAAGGCTTGAAAGAAAAATACAAATTAGATATAATAGGAGTCAAAGACATAAATGAAGCAATGAATAAATTAGGACTAAAATAAAATCGATAGAAGGGAGAAGGAATTTTGAGAAAGAGTAAAGATGACAGCACACAAGAACTTTTACGATTAATAGCACCTGGAACTCCTATAAGAGATGGAATAGAAAATATTTTAAGAGCAAAAACAGGAGCTTTACTATTAATAACAGATAATAATGACGTCATAAAAGAAATTGTAGATGGTGGTTTTACAATAAACGAAGATTATACATCATCAAAATTATATGAGCTAGCTAAAATGGATGGAGCAATAATATTGAGTGGAGACTTGAAAAAAATATTATTTGCAAATGCACAATTAATACCATCAAGAGAAATAGAAACTAAAGAAACAGGAACAAGACATAGAACAGCAGAAAGAACTGCAAAGCAAACAGGAGAATTAGTTATAAGTATTTCACAAAGAAGAAATATAATAACAATATTTAAAGGAAATTTTAGATATATACTAGAAGACACAAATGCAGTATTAAACAAAGCAAACCAAGGAATACAAACCCTTGAAAGATACAAAAAAGTATTTGATAGTAGATTAAGCATATTAAATGAATATGAGTTTAATGATATTGTTACCTTGAAAAATGTAATTGATGTAATTCAAAGAGCAGAAATGGTTATGAGAATCGCAGATGAAATTCAAAGACAAATATATGAATTAGGAAATGATGGAAGACTAGTAAAAATGCAATTAGATGAATTAATTGGAGGACTAGAAAAAGAGGAATTACTAATCATAAAAGATTATATGGCATCAGCAAAAAAGAAAAAAACACCAGAAAAAATATTAGAAGAACTATCAGAAATATCTTATGAAGAAGTAATGAGGGAAACAACAGTATCAAAACTATTAGGTTACGAAATCTTTGATAATTATGATGAAGTAGGTGTTTATACAAGAGGGTATAGAATATTAAACAAAGTACCAAGAATGCCAGCAAACATAGTTGAAAATCTTATATTATCATTTAAATCATTCCAACACATATTAGATGCAGACATAGAAAGTCTAGATGAAGTTGATGGAATAGGAGAAGTAAGAGCAAGAACAATAAAACAAGCATTAAAGAGAATGCAGGAACAATTTATGTTTGAATAAAATTATATTAAAAATAGGAAGGAAGAAAGAAAATGAAAACAGTAGAAAAAATAATTTGGGTAATAGCATTAATTGCTATAGTAGTTTTAATAGGAGTAGTAGGTTATGGCTATTATCAAAAAGCAACATACAAAACACAAAATCCATTAGTAACAATGGAAGTAGAAAATTTTGGAACAATAAAAATGGAATTATATCCAGACCAAGCACCAGAAGCAGTATCAAACTTTATAAAATTAGCTAATAATGGATTTTATGATGGAACACAATTTCACAGAATAGTAAAAGATTTTATGGTACAAGCAGGAACAAAAAATGGTGATGGAACAACAGATGCAACAATAGGAGATTTAAAAGGAACAGAGTCAACAGATAAATACTCAATAAAAGGTGAATTCTTGGCAAATAATGTAAATAACACAATAAAATTTGAAGAAGGAACATTAGCAATGGCTAGAGCTGATTATACACAATATTCTTCAAGTTTAAAATCACAATCTTATAATTCAGGATGTTCACAATTTTTTATTATGACAAAAGCTAATACAAACTTAAATGGTTATTATACAGCATTTGGTAAAGTTACAGAAGGATTAGATGTATTGCATCAAATTGAAAATGTAGAAGTTAAAGTTGCAGATGGTAAAGAAAGTACAGAAGGAGCAGAAGTTAGTACACCAGTAAATCCACCAAAAGTTACTTCTATAAGAGTTGAAACTTACGGAGTAGATTATGGAATGCCAGATACTTTAACACCTTTTGATTATACATCTTGGTTATATAAACAATATGGGGCTAATAAATAAAAAGAGATAATATAAATTTAAAATGTTGAAACTTCACTAAAAACGTGGTATAATAATTCAGCAAAAGGTAAAAATAGCCTTTCGAACAATTTCGGAGGCTATAAAAAATGCCTCCGAAAAAATAGTAACATTAATTAAGGTAACTAAAAGGAGGAAAAAAGATGAATGAAGTAATTGTCCTGGAGTGGACACGGTACGGAAGACTTTACAAAAGGGAGATTAACAGAAAGGAAACGTATGATTCATTTAGAAAATTAGAAAATAGATCATATGTTAATAAAAATGTACTAGTGCAGATTTTAAATGCAATAGATAAGGCTGCTACCATTAGATGGTTTGAAAACTATAACGATGGTAATACAAAAGCTATTAGCTGGATAACGGAAGAAGCTAGTAAGAAGAAAAAGATTGAAGAAAATGATAAGAACGTTGTTTCAATTCCGTGGGTTGATAGAATTCTAATAGATAAATGGGAGGAAAATTTTATAACTCTCATAACATATAAATACATCGATTCAGGAAAAGAAACAGAAAAGATATTGAATCTTAATGATGTATATGGCATCTTTAATGGATTAGCAAGCGGATTTAAGAATGATAACAAATATTCAAATGAAATCTTAAATGCTCTTCCAGATATTTCAGAGTTTACATTTAATAATGACACCTCAGAGGTATCATACAACATTAGTCCAAGTGTAAAGGAAAAGTTTGAAATTCCAGGAGAGAATATAATTGTCTTGGAAATTTTAAGAAAATTAGCTAAATAATTAACTTCATATCATTAAAACGAAGAGAGTCTCAAATATGGGGCTCTTTTCAATATTTTAATAAATTTTATGCTTTACTATAGCACAAAAATTTGATATAATTCAAGAAAAATAATAAATAAGAGGAAATAAAAAATGTCAAAATTTGTACACTTACATATACATAGTGAATTTAGTTTATTAGATGGAGCAAATAGAATAAAAGACTTACCAGTAAGAGCAAAAGAACTAGGAATGGACGCAATAGCAATAACAGACCATGGAGTAATGTTTGGAGCTATTGACTTTTATAAAGCCTGCAAAAAAGAAGGAGTAAAACCAATAATAGGATGTGAAGTATATGTTGCACCACGTTCAAGAACAGACAAACAACCAGGAATAGACAATCACTACTATCACTTAATTTTACTCGCAAAAAATAATGAAGGCTATAAAAACTTAAGTAAATTAGTATCATTAAGCTTTGTTGATGGTTATTACTATAAACCACGTATAGATAGAGAAATATTAGAAAAATACCATGAAGGATTAATATGTTTAAGTGCTTGTCTAGCAGGAGAAGTAAACCAAGCACTATTAAGTGGACAAAATGAAAAAGCAGAACAAGTTGCATTATGGCATAAAAAAGTATTTGGAGATGATTATTATATCGAAATACAAAACAATGGAATAAAAGAACAAGTTTTAGCAAATCAAAAATTAGTACAATTAGCAAGAAAATTAGATATTCCATTAGTTGCAACAAATGATGCACACTATTTAAAAAGAGAAGATGCATATAACCACGAAGTTCTATTATGTATTCAAACAGGAAAAAGAATGAGTGATGAAGACAGAATGAAATTTGACACAGATGAATTATATGTAAAATCACCAGAAGAAATGGCAGAATACTTTAAAGCCTTTCCAGATGCAATAGAAAACACAGTAAAAATCGCAGAACAATGTAATGTTGAATTTGAATTTGGACATACAATATTGCCAAATTATGACGTACCACCAGAATATCCAACACACTACGATTTCCTAAAAGAATTATGTGACAAAGGACTTAAGAAAAGATATGGCGAAAATCTATCAGAAGAAATACAAAAAAGAGCAGAATACGAATTAAATATAATTAAAAAAATGGGGTATGTAGATTATTATTTAATAGTATGGGATTTTATACATTATGCAAAAACAAATGGAATACCAGTAGGACCAGGTAGAGGTTCAGGAGCAGGTTCAATTTTAGCATATGCAATAGAAATAACAGACATCAACCCAATAAAATATGGACTACTATTTGAAAGATTTTTAAATCCAGAAAGAATAAGTATGCCCGATTTTGATGTTGACTTCTCAGATGAAAGAAGACAAGAAGTAATAGACTATGTTGCTAGAAAATATGGGCATGACCACGTATCACAAATAATAACTTTTGGAACAATGGCTGCAAAAATGGTAATAAGAGATGTAGCAAGAGTTTTAGACTATCCATATTCAGAAGCTGATGCCTTAGCCAAAATGATACCAAATGAAATTCATATTACAATAAAAAAAGCATTAGAGCAGAACAAAGAATTAAAAGATAGATATGACACAGATGAACAAACAAGAAAAATATTAGATATAGCAATGGGATTAGAAGGAATGCCAAGACAGGCTTCAACACATGCCTGTGGAGTTGTTATAACAAAAGACCCAGTAGACACATATGTACCACTTTATGTAAGAGATGGACAAATCAACACTCAATACATAATGACAACACTTGAAGAATTAGGGCTTTTAAAAATGGACTTTTTAGGTCTAAGAAACTTGACAGTTATTCAAAATACAATAGAAATGGTTAAAGAAAATCATGGAGTCGATGTGGAATTTGACCACGATATGTCAGACCCAAAAGTATATAAATTATGGCAAGACGGAAATACGTCAGGAATATTTCAATTTGAATCACAAGGCATGACAAACTTTATGAAAGAATTAAAACCAGACTGCTTGGAAGATTTAATTGCAGGAGTTTCTTTATATAGACCTGGACCAATGGACCAAATACCAAGATATATTAGAGGAAAGCAAAATCCAGGCCACAATGAATATACACATCCAAGCCTAGAACCAATACTAAATGTAACATATGGATGTATGGTTTACCAAGAGCAAGTTATGCAAATAGTTAGAGACTTAGCAGGATATTCACTAGGAAGAGCGGACTTAGTTCGTAGGGCAATGGGAAAGAAAAAACTTGATGTTATGGCAAAAGAGAGAGAAGTATTTATACATGGACAAGTTGACGAAGATGGAAACATAGTTGTACCAGGATGTGTAAGAAATGGAATAGATGAAGTTTCAGCAAATAAAATATTTGATGAAATGGCAGAATTTGCAAAATATGCGTTTAATAAATCACATGCTGCATGCTATGCAGTTGTATCATATAGAACAGCATATTTAAAAGCATATTATCCAGCAGAATTTATGGCAGCAACTTTAAATAGTTATTTAGGAAATCTAGATAAAGCACCTCAATATATTGATGAGTGTAAAAGACTTGGAATTCAAATTTTAAAACCTGATATAAATAAAAGTTTTGAAAAATTTACAGTTGAAGTTAATAATTCAGAAGCGGTTGGAAAAATTCGTTTTGGACTTGGAGCAATAAAAAATGTAGGAACAGTGCCTGTTGAAAATATAGTGGCAGAAAGAAAAGAAAATGGAGAATACAAGAGCTTTACAGATTTTTGTGAAAGAATAGCAGATACACAAGTAAACAAAAAATGCGTAGAAAGCTTAATAAAAGCAGGCGTATTTGATGAATTAGAACAAACAAGAGCAACATTATTAGCATCTTTTGAAGCAATAATGGACACAATTCAAAGTGGAAAGAAAAAAGGTTTTAATGGTCAAGTATCAATGTTTGATTTAGGTACAGAACAAGAAAAAGAAGAAATGGAAAAGCAAAAATATCAATATGAAGAACATCCAGAAATGCCTGAAAAAGAAATGCTATCAATGGAAAAAGAAATGTTAGGAATTTATATTTCAGGACATCCACTAGAAAAATTAAGAGAACAAATTATTCATTCAACAAATATCAATAGTATTGATTTAGTACAAATAAGTGAACAAAGTTTAGCAAATAATGCCGAAAATAGTACTAATGTAGATGAGATGGCAAATGTTCAAGCCAGAAATAGTAAGCCTAAATTTGTAGATGGTCAAAAAGTAAAGTATGCCGGAATAATAACATCAATTAAAAAGAAATATACTAAAAATAATAAAATTATGGCTTTTATTACAATAGAAGATTTGTATGGTTCGGCAGAAATAATAGTATTTGAACCAACATATATGAAAGCACAAGATATATTAGTTGAAGAAAATATTGTTATTATTAACGGAAGATTAAGTATAAGAGAAGACGATGCAACAAAGATAGTTGCAAATGATATTAAAAACTTTGAAGAGAGTAAGCCTAATATGTTAGTACTTAATATTACGAATCTTACAGAAGAACAAAAAGCTAAACTCAGAGGAGCAATCAAATTTTTTAATGGTGAACAAAATAATATTAGGGTTATGGTAAAAATTAATGAAGAATTGAAGCCTTGTGGTGCAATTTATTTAACTGATGAGATTTTAAAGGTATTTGAAGAAATTGTGGGAAAAGAAAATTGTCAATAAAAAAATTATATGTTCGACAAATTTCGGCAGATTTTTTAAATAGACAAATATATAATACTTCCTGTAATTTATTTATTGATACCTATTGTATAAGATTTGAACAGAAGAAGGAGGAAAACACCATGAATTATTCTTGTTATATTTCAAAACACCTTTATGAAAGAGTGAAAAGCGCGAAAGAAGGTACTATTTCATTAACGCTTGACCAACAAGAAAAGGACTTTTTGGATTTTTTCAAAGTTCAGTATCGAAAGGATACAAGTACTGAATATAATTATCTTGTAAACTCTAATGAATTAAAAACCCTATTTTGTAATCAGTGAATTAATTAATTACTTATACAATAAGTAAAAGCCTTTTGAAATTTTAATAATTTCA
>ERZ773210.3684-NODE-3684-length-10654-cov-13.441928_pt1 | contig 10654 bp, 11 predicted proteins | sample MGYA00580528_ERZ773210 | MGnify/ENA primary metagenome ERZ773210 (study PRJEB29015, sample SAMEA2737769) | human gut metagenome | biome: human gut; feature: human-associated habitat; material: faeces | place: China | collected 2012 ...
TGAACGCCGAGAGCGCCGGTGTGAAGCACATTTCCGGTGCAGGCGGTCAGCTGGACTTCGTGCTGGGCGCATACCTTTCCAAGGGTGGCAAGAGCTTTATCTGCCTGTCCTCCACCTTCTTTAATAAAAAGACCGGCCAGCTGGAAAGCCGCATTCGTCCCACGCTGGAGAACGGCAGCATCGTTACCGACACCCGCGCCAACGTGCACTACCTGTGCACCGAGTATGGCTGCGTGAACCTGAAGGGCCTGACCTCCTGGGAAAAGGCCGAGGCTCTGATCAGCGTGGCACACCCGGACTTCCGTGAGGAGCTGATCCGCGAGGCTGAAAAGCTGCATATCTGGCGCAGAAGCAACAAAATTTAATAAGCGCTGTGGGTATTCCCGCTGCCCGCAGCAGGAATGGAGTTTGTCATGATGGACAAAAAGCCGCACATCAAACCGTATCTCTATGGGATGCTCGCAGGGTTTGGTGCCATTGCACTGAGCATCATCTTCTTTTTCCTCATTTACCGCTTTGACGGCTTCGGCTCGGCTATCTCTACCCTGACCGGCATCCTGATGCCCTTTATCTACGGTGCCGTCATTGCCTACCTGCTCAAGCCGGTGTGCAACAGCATCGAAAGCTTTCTGCGCCGGTTCATCCCGGAAAAGATGAATGGTCTGATCAACGCGCTGTCCGTGGCGCTTACCATCCTGTTCGGGCTTTTGCTGGTGTATGCACTTGTCATGATGATCGTGCCGCAGCTGATTACCAGCGTGACTACCCTGTACTACACCGCGCAGGCCAACATTACAAAGTTCATGAACTGGGCAAACCATCTGGAGTTTATTGAAAAGAACGAACAGATCACGGAGCTGCTCAATTCGGCTTACGCTGCCCTGAATACCAATCTAGACACATGGAACACATGGCTCAAGAACACCCTGCTGCCCTCCATGCAGAACATTGTAAGCGGCGCAGCCATTGGTGTGCTGAACGTGGTGACGGTGGCCAAGAACCTGATCATCGGCATCATCGTGGCGGTGTATATGCTGGCCAGCCGCAAGCGGTTCGTGCAGCAGGGCAAGCTGGTGCTGCACAGCATCGTCCGCCCCCGCTGGGCGCAGCTGATCACCGAGGAAGTGAAGTACGCTGACCGGATGTTCGGCGGCTTCATCAACGGCAAGATCATGGATTCCGCCATCATCGGCGTGCTGTGCTATATCGGCTGCCTGATCTTCAAGTTCCCCAGTGCGCTGCTGGTGTCGGTGATCATCGGTGTGACCAACGTGATCCCCTTCTTCGGTCCCTTCATCGGTGCCATTCCCGCCACCCTGCTCATTCTCATCCAGAACCCCATCAAGGCGCTGTGGTTCGTGCTGTTCGTACTGGTTTTGCAGCAGCTGGACGGCAACATCATCGGACCCAAGATTCTTGGCAACACCACCGGCCTTTCCAGCTTCTGGGTACTGTTCGCCATCCTGCTGTTTGGCGGCCTGTGGGGCTTTGTGGGCATGATCGTTGGCGTGCCGCTGTTTGCCGTTATCTACGATGTCATCAAAAAGCTGGTCATCCACGGCTTGCAGCGCAATCAGGAATTGACCCTGCTGAACAGCTATCACGACCAGTTCGGCGACCCCGCAGACGATGCCTCGGCACAGCCTGCTGAAAACCAGTAAAACCTTCCCTGCCCCGCATCAGAGCACTTCCGATGCGGGGTATTTTTTAGCCATGCCGTATCATAAGAACGTATATAAAGGAGAACGATTTAATGGGTATTAAAATGATGTTATTGGGTATCGCCGTTATTCTGGCTGGGATTGCCTTATCTATAAGTAATATTTTTGCTTTTGTTGGTGGAGCCGCAGGTCTTTTAATCACAATTGCCGGTATGCTTGTACGGGGCAAAAACACAACCGAGAAATAATTCACGGAGGTTTGACAAATGACTTACACAATTGCGATCATTTCTACTTTAGCGGCATGGTTCGTTGGACTATTTGCAGACGTAAACATCGATTTTGGAGACCCACAAGGTTTTTTAGCTCTCAGGGTGCTGTTTCCTGTTTTAGCTATGGGAATTTGTATTCTAAAGGCAATTAAAGAAAGCGACAAGAAATAAATAGCCGCCAACATGCACAGCAAAACCCCCGCCTTATGTTCCGGGTAGGAACACAGGGCGGGGGTCTTGTTATTGTTTTGAATCAGGTTTCAGCTCAGTCCAGCGGCTGAGTGGGCTTCCAATCCTTATAGTTTTCGTACCGACTCTCGCGGATCTTGTGGTGAGACCAGATCTCATCAGCGGTGGGCTGCCAGTCGGCAGCGTAAGCCTTGCACTTCTCGCACAGGTGCTCGACACTTTCCGGGGACTGCAGGTCGGTGCTGTGAGCACCGGTCTCGTGCACCATCTTTTCCAGCAGCTCCGGGTTTTCCAGCATCGGGCAGGGACGCAGATGGTTCTTGTTGAAGGGCTGGCCGTTGTGGTAAGCCATGAACAGCGGGCTGTGCAGGATCTCCAGAATAGACTGGTCGTGGATATTGGCGTTGGAGTAGTGGATGAACACGCAGGGCTCGGCGTCACCAGCAGAGTTGATATGGAAGTAGTTGCGGCCACCGGCGATGCAGCCGCCCACGAACTCGCCATCGTTCTGGAAGTCCATGGGGTAGAACGGGATATCGCACGCAGAAGAGCGCAGATAGCGGATACGGTCGATCATATACTTGCGCTGTTCCGGGGTGGGCATCAGTTCCGGGGCGGCCTCGTTGCCCACGGGCATATAGTGGAAGTAGAAGCCGAAGTGTGCCCCCTTCTCGCACAGGAACCGCATGAACGCATCGTTGGTGACGGCGTCGATGTTCTGGCGGGTGTAGCAGATGGAGGTGCCGAAGATAATGCCGTACTTCTTGAGCAGATCCATGGCGTGCATCACAGCGGCATAGTGACCTTCGCCGCGGCGGGCGTCGTTGGTCTCCGGGGTGCCCTCGATGGACAGCATAAAGGCGATGTTGCCCAGGCGCACTACCTCTTTGCAGAAGGGCTCGTCGATGAGGGTGGAGTTGGTGTAGATGGCAAACTGCACATCGTTGTGCTTTTCTGCCAGCTTGAGTACGTCCTTCTTGCGCACCAGCGGCTCGCCGCCGGTCAGCATATACAGGTACACGCCCAGCTCCTTGCCCTGCGTGACGATCTTGTCCATATCCTCAAAGCTGAGGTTGTTCTTGTGACCGTACTCGCCTGCCCAGCAGCCCACGCAGTGCATATTGCAGGCAGAGGTAGGGTCGAACAAAATCAGCCAAGGGATGTTGCACTGGTACTTGACACGGTTCTCACGGATCATCTTAGTGCCGCGGAAGAAGGCTTCGTAGCCCAGATTCAGCGCGGTGGTACGCGCCACATGGGGGTCGGTCTGGTCCAGCACGCAGTTAATGAGTTTCGTCCACTTGCTGTTGGGGTCGGTCAGCACCTTTTTGGCGTTCTCGTAGGTCTCGTCGCTGAAGCCGCTGCCGTAGAACTGCTTTGCAGCATCTACCAGCTGGTTCATCGTCTTTTCACGGTCTTGCTCGGCGCGGGAAAGCGCCACGTCCACTATTTTACCAAGCGCAGCACGCTGCATCTTGTGAGTCAGATTCTCAAGAGATGTATTCATAGCTTTTTCCTCCCGAAATGATTCCTTTGGAAATCCTTATTCTGCTTGACCACATCTTACTACTTTGCGTGTTTTTGTGCCATAAACAGAAAATACGCCGTGATGGAAAACCCATCACGGCGCGCTCTTTGATAAAATTTTATTGAAGCCACTCGGATAAAAAGCGCTTCATTCCTCTATTTTCAGGCTGCCGGTGCTCAGGCGGCACAGTGCCCGGCGGAAATCCCCGTGGATCATGGTGCTCACCCGCTCCACCATCTTCTTGGGGTCGCCTTTCATATCCCGGCGAGTCCATTCCAGCGTCATGCCCACCAGTGCATACTTGTAAAAATCGACAACGAACTGCTTATCTGCGTCCTGCACGGTGATATCGTGGCATTCACGGTCCGCAAAATCCTTCAAGATGGGGTCCAGCAGCCTATAAAGGTACTGTTCCACCTGTTCCCTGCCCACCGAACGGTAAACGTTGAGCACAAGGGTCTTGTTGTCCTGCAGCTGGTGTAGGACGTCCAAATAGGCTTCGCTCCATGTACCAAAGCCCCGGCGGCCTTCCATTGCCTTGGCGGCATCCTCCGCTAAGATCCAGTCCACCAGATCGTAAATATCTTTGAAATGGTAATAAAAGGTCATGCGGTTGACCCCGCAGTCCTCGGTGATATCGTTGATCGTGATCTTGTTCAGGGGCTTTTCCAGCAGCAGCTTCTTCAAAGATGCCTCCAGTGCCCGTTTCGTCGTTTGTGACACAAAAACCCATCCTTTCCCGGCAGACACCTCTGCCGCTTACAGTAGATCTGTGGATGATATCCCATGATTTATTTTACCGCAAAACATGACCTTATTTCAAGTAAAGATTCTTATCTTTTTATGAAGTTTGTGTGTGCGCTGCCCGCCCCGGTGGGGCTGTTTTTACATTATATCCGCCAAAAATAAGACAAAAGTCTTGATTTTCTCCCAGCGGTTGCTTAGAATGAATAAGAAGCAGAATTTTATGCAGTGCATACCTGCCGAGGGAGGGTTATTATTATGATGAAAACCATTGGGTTTTTAGGCTGTGGAAACATGGGCGGCGCTATTGCACGTGCTGTGTGCAAGGCTACCGAGCCTGAGAATGTATTTCTGGCTAACCGCACGGCGGCCAAGGCCGAAGCGCTGGCCGCAGAGCTGGGCTGTCAGACGGCTACCAACGCCGAGGTTGCCGGGGACTGCGACCTGATCTTTCTGGCGGTAAAGCCCCAGATGATGGAGGCCATGCTGGAGCCCCTGCGGTTCATCCTTGCCGAGCGCACCAAGCGGTTCGTGCTGTGCACCATGGCTGCCGGTCTGCCGATGGCACGCATTCAGGAGATGGCGGGCGGCGACTACCCTGTCATCCGCATCATGCCCAACACCCCGGCATCGGTGGGCGAAGGCATGATCCAGTATTGCTCTGCCAACGTGACCGCCGAGGAAGAGGCTGCATTCTGCCAGCTGATGGCTCCCGCCGGGCGTCTGGACGCCGTAGCCGAGGGCATGATCGATGCTGCAAGCTGCGTCTCCGGCTGCGGCCCGGCATGGGTGTACCAGTTTATTGAAGCGCTGGCCGATGGCGGCGTGGCCTGCGGTCTGCCCCGGGCAAAGGCACAGGAATACGCCGCACAGATGGTGCTGGGCAGCGCAAAGCTGGTGCTGGAAAGCGGCAAGCACCCCGGTGCGCTAAAGGATGCTGTGTGCAGCCCCGGCGGCAGCACCATTCAGGGCGTGCGGGTACTGGAAGAACATGGGCTGCGCGGTGCGGTGATGGATGCCGTGCTGGCTGCTTACGACAAAACAAAGGAAATGGGAAAGGGTTAATGGAATCATGCGCATCGTTGTGAAAGTGGGCACCTCCACATTGGCATACCCCACCGGGCGGTTGAACATCCGCCATGCAGAGGAACTGGTCAAGGTATTGAGCGATTTAAAGAACGAGGGACACGAGGTCATTCTGGTGTCCTCCGGCGCTATCGGCATGGGCGTAGGCAAGCTTTCGCTGCCTGCACGCCCAAAGGATACCACCACCAAGCAGGCCTGCGCTGCCGTGGGACAGTGCGAGTTGATGTACACCTACGACCGGCTGTTCAGTGCCTACGATCACACGGTAGCGCAGATCCTGCTTACCGGCGTGGACGTGGAGCACACCGAGCGCCGGGTGAACATCCAGAACACCCTGACCCGTCTGCTGGAACTGGGTGCACTGCCCATCATCAATGAAAATGATAGCGTTGCCACCGATGAGATCACCTCCATTGGCGACAATGACACGCTGGCCGCTATTGTGGCCTGCTGCTGCAAGGCCGACTTGCTGGTGCTGCTGAGCGACATTGACGGCCTGTACACTGCCAACCCCCACACCCACCCGGATGCGGCACTCATCCCGCTGGTGGAGGAGATCACCCCGGAGGTGATGGCGCTGGCAGACGGTGCAGGCTCTGCACTGGGCACCGGCGGCATGGCAACCAAGCTGCGGGCTGCCCGCATGGTGACCGGCAGCGGTGCGGATATGGTCATTGCCAACGGCGCACACCCGGAACTGCTGTATGATATCGCTGCGGGCAAGCCCATCGGCACCCGCTTTGCCGGGCACAAGCAGCCCGCGCTGTCCACACAGGAGGTTTGAGCTATGACCACACAGGAAATTCTGGAAGCCGCCCGCGGGGCAAAGGCTGCGCTGGCACTGGCTGATAGCGCCAGCCGCGCACAGACACTGCGCAGTATGGCTGCGCAGCTGTGCAGCCCGGCAAACATGACGGCTATCCTTGCCGCCAACGCCGACGATATGGCCGCCGCAAAGGGACATATCAGCGAGGTGATGCTGGACCGTCTTGCCCTGACCGAGGAGCGCATCCGCGCCATGGCAAAGGGCATTGAAGAGGTCGCTGCCCTGCCCGACCCGGTGGGCCGGGTGCTGAAGCGGGTGGAGCGCCCCAACGGACTGGTAATTGAAAAGACCGCCGTGCCCATGGGTGTGATTGCCATCATCTACGAGAGCCGTCCCAACGTGACCAGCGATGCCGCCGCCCTTGCCATCAAGAGCGGCAACGCCTGCATCCTGCGCTGCGGCAAGGAGGCTTGGCGCAGCGCCAACGCCATTGTGCAGGCACTGCGGCAGGGGCTGCGGGAGAACGGTCTGCCGGAAAATGCGGTCTGCCTGATCGAGGACACCACCCACGCCTCTGCCAACGCCTTGATGACCGCCGTGGGCTATGTAGATCTGCTGATCCCCCGGGGCGGTGCAGGGCTGATCCGCGCCTGCGTGGAGAACGCCAAGGTGCCCTGCATCCAGACCGGTACCGGCATCTGCCACATTTTTGTGGATGACACCGCCGATCAGGCCAAGGCGCTGGACATTATTGAAAACGCCAAGGCCAGCCGCCCCAGCGTGTGCAACGCTGAGGAGGTGTGTCTGGTGCACTCTGCCATTGCGCAGGAGTTTCTGCCTAAGCTTGCACAGCGTCTTGGCCCCGACCGCGTGGCTGCGGGCAAGTTGCCGGTAGAGCTGCGGCTGGACACGCGCGCTGCCGCCATCATTCCCGGCATGCCTGCCGGTCCTGCGGACTTTGACACCGAGTTTCTGGACTACATCCTTGCCGTCAAGGTGGTGGACAGTGTAGATGAGGCCATTGCCCACATTGCGCAGCACTCCACCGGCCATAGCGAGGCCATTCTGACCCGGACGCAGGCAGACGCCGACCGGTTCACCGCTGCGGTGGACAGCGCCGCCGTGTATGTGAACTGCTCCACCCGCTTTACCGACGGCGGCGAGTTTGGTCTGGGCTGCGAGATGGGCATCTCTACCCAGAAGCTGCACGCCCGGGGTCCCATGGGGCTGGAGGAACTTTGCAGCTACAAGTACATCATTCACGGTGATGGGCAGATCCGGTGATCTCCCCTGCCCCGTCTTCTTCATAATTTTTTTACAATTCTGTCCGGCCTGCGGGCGCGGCAGAGCAAGTTTTTCACAGTTGAAAAAAATTTCCTGTACAGGCCGATGCAAACTGCTTTGGCCTGTATTTTTGTTTCATCGGGATGGACTGTATTTCGATTCAAGTGAAAAAGTGAAAAATATTTCACTTTTCCCAGAAAACGGATTTTCTTGGATGGTGGTATGTATCCAAGAATTCGCCGTTTCTCACAATGTAAAAGTAGTACTTTTATGTTTTTATAGGTTAAAAAAGCAAAATTTTCTCTTGACAGAGCGTTTTCTGTGCGGTAAAACTATAGTGTAAGGTTTGATATCGATTTCACTCTCGTTTCACAGAACTTCAAAAATTCGTACATCACAACTGGTACTATGTAAAAATAAGTAAAGGAGAGAGCATCCTATGACGATCGCAATTCTTGCCCACGATTCCCGCAAAGAACTGGCTCTGCAGTTCTGTACCGCTTACAGTGCCATCCTTTCCCGCAATAATGTTATCGCCACCGGTACCACCGGCCGGATGCTTGCGCAGACTACTGGTCTGCCGGTGCATTGCTACCTCTCCGGCAAGCTGGGCGGTGTACAGCAGATCACCTCCCGCGTTGCCTGCGATGAGGTGGATCTGGTGCTGTTCTTCCGCGACCCGCTGAAGGCCGATGCCGCCAGCCTGACCGAACAGAATCTGCTGCGCCTGTGCGATATGCACAGCGTACCCATTGCCACCAACATTGCTACCGCAGAGGTGCTGCTGCGTGGTCTGGATCAGGGAGATCTGGACTACCGCGAAGGGATGCACCCGGCTATGATCGAGCCGATCCCCGCCATGCAGGCCCGTGCCGTGTAAGCGTTTATTTGTGTGTTACTTTGTGTATAGAGGGAAAAAAGGAGCTATCGCAGCGTGTTGTGCGATAGCTCCTTTTGTTATAATGATATCCTGCCCGCAGGGCAAACATTACTCCTTAAAATAAGCTTTCTGGACAGCCAGCAGCACACCGGCGCGGCTGGCTGCAAAGTTCAGGCCGCCCTGCAAATAACAGGTATAAGGGGCGCGCAGAGGACCGTCGCAGGAAAGCTCGATGGTGCTGCCCTGCGTAAAGCTGCCGCTGGCCATGACCACCTCGTCGGTGTAGCCCGGCTCCGGGCTGGGTTCCGGGGCGGCGTAGCTGTCCACGGGGCTGGCAGCCTGAATGCCCTGACAGAAGCCGATGAGCGCCTCTGCCGTACCGGCATCAAAGCAGGTGACGATATCGTTGTGAGCCTCGCAGTAGCGTGGGATGGGCTTTTTGCCCAGCAGCTCCAGCATACACTGGGCATAGATGGCGGTCTTGATGGCCTCGCACACCACGCCGGGAGCGTAGTAGAAGCCCAGATACATATCCCGGGGGGTCTCCAGCGTGCAGCCCAGCTCCTTGCCAAGGCCGGGGGCGTTCAGGCGGTAAGCGCACAGTTCCACCAGATCCTTGCGACCCACGATGTAGCCGCCGGTGGGAGCAATGCCGCCGCCGGGGTTCTTGATCAGGCTGCCCACTGCGATATCCGCGCCCACCTGACAGGGCTCCTGCGTCTGGGTGAACTCGCCGTAGCAGTTGTCCACAAAAATGATGATCTCCGGGTTTGCGGCGCGGGCGGTATCGGCAATTTTGCGGATGGTAGCCAGATCAAAGGCGTTGCGCTGTAAATAGCCGCGGCTGCGCTGGATGTGGCATACCTTTGCACCAGGGGCTTTTTTGGCGATCAGGTCGTAGTCCGGGGTGAAGTCTGCTTTAAGGGGGGCTTCGTCATAGTTTACGCCGTAGTCCATCAGGGTACCGGTGCCCTTGCCCTTGCCGTCCAGACCAATGACGCCCTCCAGCGTATCGTAGGGGCGGCCGGTGGCGGCCAGCAGGGTGTCCCCTGCCCGTAGCAGACCGAACAGCGCCACCGCCAGCGTGTGGGTGCCACTCTGGAACTGGCTGCGCACCAGTGCATCCTCTGCGCCCATGACCTGCGCAAAGATCTGCTCCAGCTTGGCACGGCCGGTATCCCACAGGCCGTAGCCGGTGGTGCCCAGCATATCGGTGGAGGACATCTGGGTATCGGCAAAGGCCTTGAGCATTTTCAGCTGGTTGAAATCCCGGATCTCCTCCATCTGGCGGAAGTAGGGTTGGCACAGCTCCATGGCCTTTTCGTCCAGCGCCAGCACCTCGGGCTTATAATCAAAAAAGTGGTTCAGAATCGACATTATAACGTGATAGTTCCTTCCTGTTATTATTGGGTTCTTTGTGCAAGAAGCTTTAGCATTTCTCGGGCACATAGCGGGCGTACTCTGCCTGTTTTGCAAAGCCAAGGCGGGTATAAAACCGCACCCGCTCCGGTGCACAGAGGAACACCGGGCGCAGCCCTTCGGCGGCAAGGCTGTTTGCCATTTCCACAATGAGCCGCCCGCCGATGCCTTTGCCCCGCAGCGGCTCTGCGGTCTGCCCACAGGCCATATATGCCTGCCCATTGCACAGGGCATAAGCGCCCACGGTGCAGACGACTGTACTCCCCTGCTCCAATGTCCACGCCACTGCCCTGCCCCGGCTGCGCTTTGTGCACAGTTCTGAGTAAAAATCTGCCTGCCGGGCGGGGTCTGCTGGGTAAAGCGCTGCTGCCACCCGGGCGGCGGGTGCTTCCCGGCAGAGGGACAGCTGCGTCCACAAAGCTTCGTCCACGGCAGGCAGGGGCAGCGGCCCAGCCTGCGGCAGACCGAACACGGTCAGTGCTTCCGCCTTGTGCCAGCCGTCCGGCGGCGGGCAGACAGTCCCGTCCAGAATGGCGCTCTCGCACCCGCAGAAGGACAAAAAGCCTGCCAGTTCTGCGGGGTTTGCGTGCCCGGCCAGCCATGCCGTGTTGCCGGAAAGTTCCAGCGCCAGCGTAGGGCCCGCGTAGAACCGCCACGGCTGACTTTTGCGAAAGAGCGTACAATCCAGCGGCAGCAGAGCGTCCAGCACCGGCAGACCCCGGCAGGCATTCGCGAACCGGGTACGGCGCTTTGCATCCTTTACCTGTGCAATCACTTGAGCGCGTTGACGATCTTTTTGAACTCGCGGCCGCGCACCTCAAAGTT
>ERZ773210.3688-NODE-3688-length-10648-cov-3.503823_pt1 | contig 10648 bp, 7 predicted proteins | sample MGYA00580528_ERZ773210 | MGnify/ENA primary metagenome ERZ773210 (study PRJEB29015, sample SAMEA2737769) | human gut metagenome | biome: human gut; feature: human-associated habitat; material: faeces | place: China | collected 2012 ...
TTGCTGCTGCTCTTGCTGATGCAATTGATACTGCAAGAATAGCATTTGCTCCAAGTTTTGTCTTTCCCTTAGTTCCATCTGCATCAATCATAGCCTTATCTACTGCATAAATATCTGATGCATCCATTCCAATAAGAGTATCATTTATAATTGTATTAATATTTTCTACAGCTTTCTGAACGCCCTTACCTAAGTATCTGTTCTTATCGCCATCTCTAAGTTCTAATGCTTCAAACTCTCCTGTTGATGCTCCACTAGGTGCTGTACCTCTCCCAATAGTACCGTCCGTTAAATATACTTCAGCTTCTACGGTTGGATTTCCTCTTGAATCTAAAATTTCTCTTCCAATAACCTTTTCAATTTCCAAATAATTCATTATAGTATGCTCCTCTCTGCTTTTGGACTACTATACCGAAAGGTAGCTAATCTTTCGGTACTTAGATATTTCTAAAGAGTCCAAATGATTTATTCGTTGAAGTTAGTTAGCTATAGCTAACCATAATTATATTAAACTAATTAATATGAAAATGCAAGATGTTTTTTGAATTATTCTTGTTCTGCCGTCACCAATTACGGAATCTGAGAGCGAAATTTCTATGGCTTCCGTAATTGATCTTGTTCAATACGTGTGGGACAGCATTTTTGTTCTACGACACGTAATTTTGCGCTGGAAATAAACAATTCTTCTTCAAATTACTTGTCAGATTGAACTTTTACTGTATGACACGTAATTGAACTTTAAATTTAATGAATTCTTCTTCAAATTACGTGTCACATTAGACTTTTATTGTATGACACGTAATTGAACTTTAAATTTAATGAATTTTTCTTAGAATTACGTGTCACATTAGACTTTCATTATACGACACGTAATTCACACTCAAATAGATTGGCAACCCCTCAAAAAATTCGATTACACAAAAAAGAGAGACACCACTCCTTGGCATCTCTCCTAGTATCCGGCTAACCTTCTATACTTGGGTTATAAATATTCTGTTTTACATATACATTTTAAAACATGCTTAAATATGCTTCTTAGAAATATAATCAAATCACATATATCTCTTAAAGATGTGATTGAATATATATGAATTTAAATAGGCAAGCACTGCGAATCCCACAAACAGCATTACATAAACAACGCTTCCTGCGGATCTACCCAATAGTACAAGCAATATAATAGGCAACAATGTTATAAATACTATTAACAGTGTCCATGGGAAATGTCCTATTCCCATAAGGAAAGCGTTTTTCAGTGTGTTTTTGATGGTATTTTCAAATGTACTTTGAAGTGCCATTGCATATAAAAACACAAACAAAATAGCAAGCGCTGCTGCAAGCATTAAACCTTTTAGCGCTGTTGTTACTATTGTTTTTTCAAAACTATTAATTATGTACAAATCAATTGTTGGTATTAATGCAAACAATAATAATATAATCCACATAATTGTTGACTGTTTAAAATTCTCTTTAAACAGTCTGAAATAGTTTCTGAAAATATATCCTTCTCTGTTTTCTGCCATCTTCTTGGTCACCCCGTAAAGTGCTGTAGTTGAAGCACCTATAGTAATTATAGGCAATGAGCATAAAACAAATAACAAATTTAAAACTACCAAATCCGCTATTCTTGATACCACTTCATAAAATTTACTGTCTATTCCAAACACTGTTTTTCCCTCTCTAAACTGTTCTTATACTTAATTTAATATCTCCAAGTCTATTTTTTCCTTCTGATAACAAGACACAAGTACAATTATTAATCATTTTATACAAGACACAAGTACAATTATTAATCATTTTATACAAGACGCAAATACGATCTTTAATCATTTTTATATTTCTTTTACAGAATCTCTCTCCAAAAGTTCAGCTTGGAAAATCAACTGCTTCTTTTCATCTTTTCCATTTATGATATCCATTAATAGTTCTATTGATGATTTTACCATCTGTTCACATGGCTGCTTCATTGTGGAAAGTGATGGTTGAAAATATTTTGACATTTCAATTCCATCGAACCCTAACACTGAATAATCATCCGGTATTTTCTTACCTGCCTCCGAGATAGCCTTATATGCACCAAAAGCTGTTAAATCAGAAATAGCATAAAGTGCAGTAAACTCTTCTTTTGACTGCAATAATTCTTTTGTTACTTCATAACCGTTTGCCACTGAATATTCAGGAATATCATCTTTCATATATCTTACAAGGTTTTCATTCAATTTAATGCCATTATCTGCCAAAGCTTCCATGTAACCCTTTAATCGAAGACCACCTACTGCCTGATCACTACTTTTACCTGAAATCATAGCTATCTTCTTATGACCCTTTTTGCAAAGATAATCTACTGCTCTGTAGCTTTCCTTTTTATCATCAATAGAAACTGATGAACACTTTCTTTTTGGTGCTGTCATATTAACAGCTACAGTACACAGTACATATGGTACTCCTATTTCTTCAAGCCTTGTGTCAAGATAATCCATCTGTCCACCAAGAAAAATTAAGCCCTTTAATCGTTTCTCCTTTGCAAGCTGTACTGCTACACTTACATCATCCTGGTCCTCACCTACTGCATGAAGCAAAAATGTATATTCATGTTTTTTAAGTTCTTCCTCAAATATTTTTAACATTCCCTGAAAGAACTGGTTATCAATACCTTTTATTAACAGTGCTATCGTATTAGATTCTGTCATTTTCAAATTTCTTGCACTATTGTTAGGAACATAATTATATTCTTTTATAACCTTAAGAATTCTTTTTCTGGTATTCTGATTAATGCCTGGATCATCATTAATTGCTCGAGAAACAGTGCTAATTCCAACTCCGCATATTTTCGCTATGTCTTTAATAGTTAAATTTGCCACGCCTTTCCCCTTTCGTTATATATAATTATATATTTTTTAATTCCACAATCTGGTATTCTATCATATACATGTTATTTATGCAAAAAGCTGCGAAAATTAATTTTCGCAGCTTTTTATTATTTTATCCTCTACCATAAATAACTGTTAATTCTTTTATTGTATTGGATAATTTCTTTGTAATTTGTGTGGATTTTGCACGCCAGCACCAGTTACCTCCCAACGTTGATGGTGTATTCATTCTTGCCTTGTTATCAAGATGTAAATAATCCTGCATAGGAATAATACATGTATTGGCAGTAGATGCCTGAGCCATGCGAATAACTTCATCAACTAATTCTGACTTGTCTTCTACTTTTCTTCCTATGTATTTTTGAATCATCTCTATTTCTTCCGATTTAATACTGTCTAACCATCCCTTTAACGTTTCGTTATCATGAGTTCCTGTATACACTACACAGTTTTTGTCATAATTGTATGGTAAATAATCTCTCGGTCCGGATGAATCCCTGCTGTCAAAAGCAAATTCCAAAACCTTCATATTCGGAAATCCCGAATCATTAACCAGCTGTCTTACTGAATCAGTTATGTATCCCAAATCCTCAGCTATAATATTAACATTACCTAAGCAATATTTTATAGCATTAAATAAATCTATTCCAGGTCCTTTCTCCCAATGTCCGTTCGTTGCATCCTTATCACCTGCAGGTATTGAATAATATTCATCAAACCCTCTAAAATGATCTATTCGTACAACATCATATAACTGAACACTTCTTTCTATTCGCTTTATCCACCAATCATAATTAGTCTGCTTATGATATTCCCACTTGTATAAAGGATTTCCCCAAAGCTGTCCTGTTGCAGAAAATCCATCCGGTGGACAACCTGCAACAGCTGTAGGCTTTCCCACATTATCCATTTGGAATAACTCAGGATGTGACCAAACATCTGCACTATCATAAGCCACATATATTGGAATATCTCCAATAATTTTTATACCATTGTCGTTGGCATATTTTTTCAATTTATACCACTGCCTATAAAATTCATATTGGACAAATTCATAAAATTCAATTTCTTCGCTTAGCTCTTTTTTGTAATATTCCATAGAATATTCCCATCTAAGCTTTATATCTTCAGCCCAATTATCAAAGCTTCTGCCTTCAAATCTTTCCTTTATAGCCATGAACATTGCATAATCATTTAACCAATAGCAGTTCTCATCTTTAAACTTTTTGAACTCCTCTTTTTCACCAATGTTACTTTTCTTGTACGCTTTCTTTAAAAGTTTAAATCTGCCGTTATACAATTTTTCATAGTCAACTGTGTCAGCCCTGTTGCCAAACTTTACCTTTTTACATTCTTCTTCTGTTAATAATCCCTGATCTATTAGATCTTCTAAACTGATAAAGTAAGGATTTCCTGCGTATGTAGAAAATGACTGATATGGTGAATCTCCATAACTTGTTGGTCCTATAGGTAGTATCTGCCAATATTTTTGATTGGAATTTTTCAAAAAATCCACAAACTTATATGCTTCCTTTGAAAAACTTCCAATGCCATATTTTCCCGGCAAACTTGAAATTGGTAATAAAATTCCACTAGCCCTCATAGCTTCTCCTCATATGTTACTTAACCTTTTACTGCTCCTGCAGCTACACCCTTAATAATATGCTTCTGACATATTAAGTAGAAGAATATTACAGGTATAATACTTAAAATGATAAGTGCCATTATTGCACCTAAATCTACTGAACCGTAGCTTCCCTGTAAGTACTGAATATGAATTGGAATAGTTCTGTACTGATCAAGATCAAGAACCAAATATGGAAGTAAGTAATCGTTCCATATCCACATAATTTCAAGAATACCTACAGATATTAATGTTGGTTTTAACATTGGAATAATAACAATAAAGAATGTTCTGATTGGTCCACATCCATCAATTGCTGCTGCTTCTTCAATCTCAAGTGGTAAACCTTTAATAAATCCTGTGAACATAAATACTGCCATACCTGCACCAAATCCTAAATATATAACCGGAATAGTCCAAGGTGTATTAAGTCCCAATGAATCTGCTGTATTTGACAATGTGAACATTACCATCTGGAATGGTACTACCATTGAAAATACAAACAAGTAATATACTATCTTACAAACCATGCTGTCAACTCTTGCTATGTACCATGCTGCCATTGATGTACAAATCAAAATCAACGCTGTTGATAAAACTGTAATTACAAAACTATATAATACCGATTTAAAAAACGGATAATTTCCAAATGTAAAACCTTTGATATAGTTTGCCCAACCTACTAACGCCTCACCAGTAGGCCATGCAAATGTGTCTGTTTTTACAAAGGTGTTAGCTTTGAAAGAGTTCATTAACACAATAAATATAGGGCAAACATAAACTAAAGTTACAATTGTCATTATTGTAGTCAACAGTTTTCCATGTTTTAATGGAATTTCACTTGTCTCTTTCATTTTTTTCTTTTTCGGTGTAGCTTTCACTGTAGAATCTTTAATTGTTGAATTCACTGTTTTCTCATTGTTCATTACTGCTGCACCTCCTTAGATCTTGTTGCCTTAAGCTGGATAATTGATATACCTGCAACTAAGATAAAGAATATAACGGCTTTCGCCTGGGCAACTCCCTTACCTGTAAGAGACTGTCCGTAAAATGTGTTGTAAATGTTAAGTGCCAACATTTCTGTTGTCTTTATAACTGAACCATCCTTTAACTGTTCAAACGGCTGTCCGTTTGTTAAAGCTAAGTTCTGATCAAAAAGTTTAAATCCATTTGTTATTGTTAAGAATAAACAAATTGTAATTGATGGCATAATATTTGGAATTGTAACTCTTGTCAATGTCTGCCATTTTGTTGCTCCATCAATTTTTGCTGCTTCAATTAATTCTCCCGGAACTGCCTGCAAACCTGCAATATATATAATCATCATATATCCTATCTGTTGCCAGCACATAAGAATAATTAATCCCCAGAAGCCATATCTTGTTTCCATAAGAATTGAAGTATTAATTTTTCCTAAAACGCCATTGAAAATCATACTCCAAATATAACCAAGAACAATACCACCTATAAGGTTAGGCATAAAAAATGCTGTTCTGAATAAGTTTGCTCCCTTAATCCCCAATGTTAATAAATATGCTATTAAGAAAGCTAACACATTTATTATAAATAGGGATACTATTGCATACAAAGCTGTATACCAAAATGCATGTATAAATGACGCATCATTAAATGCATCTATATAATTTCTAAAACCTACAAAAGAAGCATCACCTATTGTAACAAATTTACAAAATGATAAATAAATACCTCTCAAGAAAGGATATATAAATCCAATGCAAAATGCTAAAAATGTAGGTGCTAAAAATAGAAGAAAGCATCTTTGAATAGGTTTGCGAAGAAGTTTAGAATTTACAGATGTTCCACCATTATGTTTTTTCTTTTTTCCTTTCACTTCAATCTCCTCCTAATTCTTATTCAAAATAGAATTTTCAAAATTTTTGTATTTTTTAATAAAGGGGCAGACACTGCCTGCCCCACAATGTGTTAATAATTTAATTATGATTTTATACTTATCAATCTAAAACCTTATTACTTGTTAGCTGCTTTGTACTGAGTAGCCCAGCCCTGAACGAATGCTGTCTTAACATCATCCCATGATCCACCTGCATCATATTTGTTCATTGCTGCTACAAGACTTGCTCTCCATTCATCTACGTTTGGTGTGTAGTTAAATGCCCAGTCTACATTGTAATTTCCTGCTTCAAGTAAATCGTTAGCATTCTTTAAGAATACGTTACCGCTGTCTGCTGCCTTCTTATAAGGGATTGCACCAAACTGTTCTGCCATAACTTTTGTTCCTTCTTTTGATGTTACTAACCATTTCATAAATTCAAGTGTTGCCTTCTGATCTGCTTTTGAAGCCTTAGCATTAACTGCCCAACAGTTTTCTGTTCCTGAACAAAGACCTGCTTTTTCTTCACCTTCAACTCCACAGTAAATTGGAATCATCTGCATATCATCGTCTGAAATTGACTTTTTCAAAGCATCATATTCCCATGTACCATTCTGGTAGAATACTGCTTCGCCCTTCTTGAATTCAGCTTCAGCATCGTAACCACCTGTTGCCAAAGTTTTCTTGTCGTATTTGCTGTTGTTGATATATAAATCCCAAACATTTTTGAAGTTATCTAAGTATGTTCCCTTAATTTCTGCAGGAGCTTCTTTCCATCCGTCATCTCTTCCTTCATAGAATAAAGACATATTAGCTAAATGTCCTGTGAATCTCCAAGATGAAGCGTCATCCATACCTGATGATGTAAATGCATCAAATCCAAGCTTGTCTGCTCTCTTGTGGATATCTTCTGCAACTGACTTTAATGAAGCGAAATCCTTAATGTCTGTAATTTCATATCCTGCTTTCTTAAGTAATTTCTTATTTACAATAATTCCGTAACTTTCATAACAATAACCCATTGACGCAACCTTGCCGTTTTCATCTTTTAAGTTAAATGCATCTGTACTTAATTCTTTGTAAACATCTGTATCTTTAAGATCGATGCAATAATCATCCCAAGTCTTAACTGCTGCCTGGTTACCAACAACAAATAATGTAGGAGCTGCTGATTTACCCATCTCAGATGTTAATGTTGAATTGTAGTTTCCTGAAGCTGCTGTAACTACTTTTACTTTTACTCCATTTTCTTTTTCGTATGTCTTTGCAATTCCCTGTAAAGCTTCATCTGCTTCCGGTTTAAAGTTTAACCAGTAAACTGAACCCTTTGAATCTGAGCTTGCTTTGTCGCTCTTTGAACTGCTACCGCAACCTGCTAATAACCCTGCTACCATTGTTGCACACAATGCTACACTTAATAATTTCTTACGCATATTCATTTCTCCTTTTTATTTTAAAATATGTATTTAGGTTATCCGTCATTTTCAAATAAATGTTGGTACTTACAATTTATTTGGAAACGTTTCCTATGTCCTGATAGTAGCACTTTTCGGAAACGTTTACAATACTATTTTCACCTTTTTTTCACAATTCGGCCTTTTAGCTAATTTCCAGTTCTTTCTTTTGTGCATATTGTATAGTATTAGTAACGTTTTTATATATTTTTTATGCATTTGGAATATATTTGTTATTTTTCTTTCTAGTTAATATGCTATTATATGAGAGTTTTTTTTAGTTTTATTGGTATTTTTTTTGAGTTTTTTCTTGATTTTTATAGTTTTCATATACGATTTTAAAAGTATTTAATTCCATATATTTTAGATTTGTTTAATTCAGTTTTAATAAAGAAGAAGCCACACACTTATATGTGCGACTTCTCTTTTTAAGCTAAAAATCATTTATTATCTGAGCATAATATGCTACTGTTCCAATTTCCAAATATCTCTATTATATTCTTCAATTGTTCTATCTGATGAGAAATATCCTGCTTTTGCAATATTTACAAGCATCTTCTTAGCCCAATCATGTCTATTTTCATAATCAGCATATGCCTGCTCTCTTGTTTTTACATATGCATCGAAATCAGGGAATGTCATAAACCAGTCTTTTCCAATAAGTTCATTTGAAAGTCTTTCAAGACGTTCCTTGTCACCTATGGACATAAGTTCGCTTCCTGTTATAAAATCAACTGCTTCTTTAATAACCGGATTATTGTTATAGTACTTTGCAGCACAATAGCTTCCGTTAGCATATCTTTCTACAACAGTTTCACTTAAATCACCAAAAATGTAAATATTGTCATCTCCAACAAGATCATGGATTTCTACATTAGCACCATCTTCAGTACCTAAAGTTACTGCTCCATTAAGCATAAATTTCATATTACCTGTGCCACTTGCTTCTTTTGATGCAAGTGAAATCTGTTCTGAAATATCGCATGCAGGAATTAACTTTTCAGCCCATGTTACATTATAGTTTTCAACCATTACAACTTTAAGATATGGACTAACCTCAGGGTCATTATTTATTAATTCCTGAAGGCAAAGTATAAGATGAATTATGTCCTGTGCAATAATGTATGCAGGAGCTGCCTTTGCTCCAAAAATTACTGTTATTGGAGTTGTTGGCTTTTTGCCTGCTTTAATTTCTAAATATTTATGAATTATATATAATGCGTTTAATTGCTGACGTTTATATTCATGAAGTCTCTTAATTTGAATATCAAAAATAGAGCTTTCATTAATTTCTACATTCTGTCTTTCCATTAAGGCATTCTTTAATTCTGCCTTCTTTGTGTTTTTAATGCTAAGAATCTTGTTTAATACTTCCTCATTGTCTTTATAATCCAAAAGTTTTTCTAATTCTGTTGCATCTTTCTTAAATCCATCCCCAATAAGTGATGTAATAAGCTCTGTAAGCTGTGGATTGCTATGAATAAGCCATCTTCTAAACGTAATTCCATTAGTCTTATTATTAAACTTTTCAGGATAGATTTTATAAAAATTATTTAATTCTACATTCTTAAGAATATCTGTATGAAGTGACGCCACGCCATTAACACTTGATGAATAATGAATGTCAATGTGAGCCATGTGTACTCTTTCTTCTCTATCGATAATGTAAACTGAACCATCATCATACTTTCTTCTTACTTTATCATCTAATACTTCAATAATAGGAATAAGCTGTGGCACCGCCTTCTTAAGATATGACATAGGCCACTTCTCTAGAGCTTCTGCTAAAATTGTATGATTAGTATACGCACATGCCCTTGTTACAGCTTCAATGGCATCATCCATTTCAAGTCCTCTTTCTACCATTAAACGGATAAGTTCAGGAATAACCATTGTTGGATGTGTATCATTAATCTGTATAACTGCATAATCAGCTAAGTCATATAACTTGCATCCTTTTTCTACTGCTTCATCAAGAATTAATTGAGCTGCACTTGATACCATAAAATACTGCTGATAAATTCTAAGAATTCTACCTGCATCATCACTGTCGTCAGGATAAAGGAATAGTGTAAGATTCTTTTCAATATCCTCTTTGTTAAAATTAATTCCGTCTTCTACAATATTTTCATCTACACTTTCAATATCAAATAAGTGAAGTTTATTAGTTGTGCTGTCATAACCTGTCACATCAATATCATACATTCTTGAAGTAACATTCATATCTCTAAACTTAACTGTATATGTTACATCAGTCTTTGTAAGCCAACTTTTTTCTGTAAGCCATGGATCTGGAATTGTAGTCTGTGCATTATTCTTAAATACCTGTCTGAATAATCCGAAATGATAATTTAATCCTACTCCGTCACCATTAAGTCCTAATGTTGCAATAGAATCCAGAAAGCAAGCTGCAAGTCTTCCAAGTCCTCCGTTTCCAAGAGATGGCTCCTTTTCAAATTCTTCTATTTCACATAAATCCTTACCATTTTTTGCAAGTTCTTCTTTTATATCATCATAAATTCCAAGATTAATAAGGTTATTAGACAAAAGCTTTCCTATTAAAAATTCTGCTGAAATATAGTATAATTTCTTCTTTGAATTTTTATGCTTTTTTCCAAAAAAACAGAAAAATATTTTGGAATTCTTGTTTTTAAGGCTGGTATACGAATTTTTTTCTGTACATATATTCGTAAAAGTGTTAGATTTATAATTATACATTATCTTAAGAAAGGATTACTATCATGCTTCAGACAATCGAATCCATCAACAATGCCGTTAATAACTTCATCTGGGGGGTCCCGGCGATGATCTGCATTATCGGTGTTGGGCTTTATCTAAGCCTGCGGAC
>ERZ773210.3689-NODE-3689-length-10635-cov-9.449716_pt1 | contig 10635 bp, 12 predicted proteins | sample MGYA00580528_ERZ773210 | MGnify/ENA primary metagenome ERZ773210 (study PRJEB29015, sample SAMEA2737769) | human gut metagenome | biome: human gut; feature: human-associated habitat; material: faeces | place: China | collected 2012 ...
TACAAGTATAATTTTTTTCAAAAACCTCTTGACTATTTATAGTTTGTCATCTCCTACAAAAGAATCTGGCAATCCGGCTCAACTTTTGCACAAACACGGACAACCTCATCCATAATTTCATCAAAACGCGCATCATCGGCATCTACTGTCATCTTCTGTGTCATAAAGCTGACTACTGCATCGTTTACACCATCAATTTTCTTAATTGATTCTTCCATTTTTGCTGCGCAGTTTGCACAATCCAAGTCCTGTAATTTAAATTTCTTTTTCATGATTCATTTCCTCCAATTCAATTATGTTATTCCGCAATATGGTCGATTCCCTGCTCGATAATCGTTCGCACATGGTCATCGGCCAGTGAATAAAACACCGATTTCCCCTCGCGGCGGCCTTTTACTAACTTATTCTGTTTTAGAATCTTTAGCTGATGCGAAATTGCTGACTGCGTCATATTCAAGGTTTCCGCTAAATCACAAACACAGACATCCTTCTCAAATAAAACAAACAAAATCCGGATTCTGGTCGAATCGCCAAACACCTTAAACAATTCCGCCAAGTCATACAATTCATCTTCACTTGGCATTTTATCACTCTCCGTTTCTGTAAATTTACATATGAACAATTATTCATATGTTCATTATATGCAGGATAACATAAAAAGTCAACCCCTATTATCATTTAATTTTTATTTTTATATTCGCTGTCTTTTTACTGCCGTCACCCGCTGCTGCCTTTACATAAACCGTCTTTTTCTTTCCGGCCTTCTTTGCCTTAAAGACACCTTTTTTTGACAAGGTAGCATATTTTTTATATTTACTCTTTGTAAATTTATAGGTAATCTTTGCATCCCCTGCGCGGTTTTTCGTCACTTTCAGCCACTTACTTAACTTTACTTTTTTACCGGCTTTCACCTTTTTCAACGAATATTTAAACTTTAGTTTTTTCACAACCACTGTCCGGGCACTGCTATTATCAGGTGTTACAGGATTATCCGTAACTACCGGGGTTGTCGGATTATTGGCTGCCGGTGTTGATTGTGCCTTTTGCGTCGGCGTAGTCACAGGTGTTGCCGTTGGTGTTGCCGTTAGCACTGGCGTTGGTGTTGCCGTTGGCACCGGTGTTGGTGTTGCCGTTGGCACCGGTGTTGGTGTTGCCGTTGGCACCGGCGTTGGTGTTGCCGTTAGCACTGGTGTTGGTGTTGCCGTTGGCACCGGCGTTAGTGTTGCCGTTGGCACCGGCGTCGGTGTTGCTTTCGTAGAATCCCAAGTATCAGAAAACATCTTAATGCAGAGATTTGCATTGTTTTTTCTGCCGCCAGACCATACAAGTTTGGAAAAATCTTCCCACTCACCATCCGAATACTGAACATAACTTTCGCCCTCATTTGCGCTAACTGCTTCTGTAAGTGCAGAATTGTTATAAGTACATTCATAAGTCTGATAAGAAGTATCCCCACTCTCTTCCAATTTTACAACAACTGCATAACGCTTTCCTTTTGTCATAAATACTTCATCTTTATCTTCTTTTACAAAATCAATGGTATGATATCCGCGCTCTGCAATCGTACCGGACAATGAAGACACTAATTTACCGGACATCGGATTATCCGAATCCGGACTCTCATAAATTGATACTTCATAATTTACATTTGCTTCCTGTGTATAGAAAGAAACTGCCTGCATTTTCTCATCAGCTTTCGCTTCAAACACATTGGCACCACGCAAAAAGCTTTTCGAAAAGGCAAATGGAATTCCACCATCATATTGATAGTTATTGTCGTAATTATCCACTTTTTCTACATCAAAGAATGCCACTTCTGCCTCTTCATTCTTCTCAGCCTGCAGCATAGCATCCTCATAAGAAATCCAGAAATATCCGCCCATACTGTTGCAGTCGCCCCAGCTGTTGCGAATTAACCATGCGCCATCTGAAGAGGGACGGCATTTGGAATTAAAATTACTTGCCGAATAATTATCATCCCATCCTACAATCAATACACTGTGATTGGTCGTCTTGCTTGTATCATCACAATAATACGCCGTAAAATTGCTTTTCCCAGTATTTCCATACATCTGCTCGTCACTCGATGTTTCCGGCGCATACATAGAGCACTCCGCTGCCCCATACTCCATCAATTTCTGTTTGATTTGGTTGCGGTTCGCTTTCGTCATATAAATGTATTCTACGTTCTGCAAATGATAGGAATCCTTATCATACATCACCTCATCCGGTAAGTCAGCCGTTACGTTACGATTAATTTTGTTCTGTAAATCTTCAAAAGAAGCAACTGATTCATCTACAACTCCCTGCCATCTAGCTAATGTAGCAGTTGCTAAAACGGAATTTCCGCCCCAGCCATACAAATCATTATTCTTCTCTCTTGGCCTGCAAATATCCCCTACCGTCAAACCAAGCGGATCGTCGGCTTTGTTGTATGTCGAATATGCCAGATGATACTCTGATAAATCCGGAGATACTTCAGAGTCATCCTGTATAATATCTGCTTCAGACGCTCCCATCACAGACATTGTCCAGCACATGCCCGTTTCTCCTTGATCTTTGATATCCGTCAACAGCCCTTCCTCTCTGGCATTAAACGATGACGGAATCGTTGTCTTTGCTGCCTTTTTCTTTCTGCCGGATGACAAATCATCCGAATTTAATAGTTTCCGATGAATTGGAAGATAGCCATACTTTGAAGTCTCACCGACCGAATCCTCGATGGATACTGCGGTCTGCGTTTTCTTACTTTCCTGTGCCAAATCCACCGGTGCACTCATCCCTATTACCAGCGAAAAGCTAAGCACTGCTGCCAATAAATTTCTTCTTTTCATGATATACCTCCATTCGTAAATGATTCATTCATAAATTTTCTTATGTAGTAATCTTACCATATTCATACACACTTGCAAAGAAAAAAGATTTCCTGTCATAATAAGCATTTTCTCTCCATAAACTATAGCAAAACGATAGCGGGGTAATCTATGAACATCGAACAAGAACGGGAAAAACTGATTCTTTTTACAAAAATCGGTGCCATCGTCCTGACATCCTTTGCTTTGCTCGCAACAAGTTTTTTTGTTTATCCGGAAAACCGTGCCGTTTTCAATGAATCTCTGCTTCATGAAAAAGAACTTCCCATCTACTGCGTAGAAAAGGAAAAACCGCAGATTTCAATCAGCTTTGATGCGGCTTGGGGAAACGACGACACCGCATCACTTCTTGCCACGCTGAAAAAACACAAAGTGAAGGCAACCTTTTTTATGACAGGCGGCTGGATTGAAAAATATCCGGACGATGTAAAAGCAATTGCCGCCGGCGGGCATGACCTTGGAAACCACAGTGAAAACCACAAACAGATGTCACAGCTATCGGCCGCACAATGCAAAGAAGAAATTATGAAACCTCATGAAAAAGTAAAAAAACTAACCGGTAAAGATATGATTTTGTTCCGCCCTCCTTACGGGGACTATAACGACACTCTTATCCGTGTGTGCCGGGAAAATAAATATTATCCGATTCAGTGGGATGTGGATTCCCTCGACTGGAAAGATTACGATGCCGCCACCATCATACGCCGCGTCACAGAGCACAAACATCTTGGCAACGGTTCGATTATTCTCTGCCACAATGGCGGAAAACACACCGCCGAAGCGCTGGATGAACTTTTAACAATTTTGAAGAAAAAAGGATTTCAACTCGTACCAATTTCTGCTTTGATTATGAAAGATAATTACACGATAAACACAGAAGGACGGCAGGTTAAAAACTAACCCTGCCGATACCAAAAAATGACCACTGCAATATCTGCACTTTTACAGTATCACAGTGGTCTGTTTTTTTATATGTTACATCAAAGAATCCAATGTCTCGCGAATTGCCTGAATAAACTCAAGGCTGTTCAAAATTACCGGATTTTCACATGTGGAAATGAGAGAAAGACTCTTTGTCATTTTTCCATCTTCCACAGTCTTAATGCAGGCTCTCTCCAGTTTGTCCGCAAAATCCATCAATTCCGGAATCTCATCCAACTCGCCGCGCTTTCTGAGTGCGCCTGTCCACGCAAAAATAGTTGCGATGGAATTTGTCGAAGTCTCTTCGCCTTTCAAATGTTTATAATAGTGACGCTGTACCGTTCCGTGTGCAGCCTCATATTCATAAACACCGCTTGGTGATACCAAAACGGATGTCATCATGGACAAATCACCATATGCCGTAGCTACCATATCAGACATTACATCTCCGTCGTAGTTTTTACAAGCCCAAATAAAGCCGCCTTCCGAACGAATTACGCGGGCAACTGCATCATCAATAAGCGTATAGAAATACTCAATGCCAAGTTTCTCGAATTTTTCTTTATACTCCGTATCATAAATTTCCTGGAAAATGTCCTTAAATGTATGGTCGTATTTTTTGGAAATGGTATCTTTAGTAGAGAACCACAAGTCCTGTTTAGTGTCCACTGCATAACTAAAGCATGCGCGTGCAAAACTGGAAATGGATTTTTCTGTATTGTGAATTCCCTGAATGATTCCCGGACCATCAAAGTTGTGAATTACTTCTTTGGTCTGTGTTCCATCCTCAGCGGTAAATACAAGTTCTGCTGTTCCTTTACCCGGAACTTTGATTTCTGTATTTTTATAAACATCACCATACGCATGACGTGCAATCGTAATCGGCTTTGTCCAATTTTTTACATAAGGAATGATTCCCTTAACAAGGATTGGTGCACGAAATACCGTACCATCTAAAATTGCACGAATTGTGCCGTTTGGCGATTTCCACATTTCTTTCAAATCATATTCATCCATGCGGGCAGCATTCGGTGTAATCGTAGCACATTTTACCGCTACACCATATTTCTTTGTTGCCTCTGCGGAATCCACTGTCACCTGGTCATTGGTTTTATTCCGGTACTCCAAACCAAGGTCATAATACTCTGTCTTTAAATCAACATATGGCAGCAACAACTCATCTTTAATCATCTGCCAAAGGATTCTGGTCATTTCATCCCCGTCCATCTCTACAAGTGGGGTTTTCATCTGAATCTTACTCATTTTTCCTCCTAACCAAAACGTTCACATGGACGCTTTCCATAAATTATTGTCGCCTTTTACTATAGCATAGTGGCTACAGATTGTCAAAGAATGGCCCCTCGATTTCTGTCCTGCCATCCTCTACAAGATACGGCATTTCTTCATGCACTTCTACGCCCTCTTGAATCTTCTGTGTGTCCATTTTTATGTATTTAATTCTTCCATTTGCAAGAATTTCCCCGTCTTTATCCATAATATAAGAATCTGTAATAATAAAATGGCGCGTGTTTTTTACAACTACACCCCGTCCAATCAATTCTGTCTCATAGGGAACCGGTTTGCGGTATTTGGTATCCAACGATATCGTCACACCAAAAGTCTCCTCTGACAATTCCTTCGCCCACAAAGAACGAAGCCCCATCTCATCAAGCATCGCCGTAATCATGCCGCCATGCACACGTCCGGGATAACTCTGATGCTGTTCTTTGTAGCGAAACACCGTCATCACACTGCCATCTTCCATGTTGTAAAATGGTGCATTCACGCCGTATTCATTATCCAGCCCGCAAATCATACACATTCTGCTGTTTTTTTGTTTGCTAAGTATCTTCATGTTGTGCTCCTTGTACTTTCAATATTGATTAAATTTCTTCTTGCTTGTTCAGGTACTGTTTAACCGCATTAATGACCATATCAGCGGTCCTCAACTGTTCAAGGACTTCATCCCTCTCTATCACATAAAAATCATCATAATCACAATCCTCACGCATTGTTTTTAACCGACCAATTCTTTTTCCTATTTCCCTTGCAAATTTATTTGTAGCAACATAGTGCTGATTAAAATACGCCACTACATCTTTATGCCGTTTAAAATCAGTACCTTCTAACGCCAATACTGCACGCAATGCGTAAAAAGCAGCATAATAAGAGCGATTAACCGCATCTCGGTAACCTCCATTTTCATAACAGAGTTCTGCCATACGATATGTGCTTTCAGCAGTCTCTAAACGATACTTGCTTAATTCAACTGCCCCCTCTTCATATTGCATCTACTGTCACCCCCTCCTGCTTTACATTCCGATAAAACGGTAACGTTTCCGACCATTTCTTGAAATGTTCCTCATTCTTAACTAACGGTGATATAACAACTCCATATTCTAGTTCGTAATCAAATGCCAGATCACAAACCAAATTAAATCTTTTTTTTATTTCATAATCATCCGCATCCACCAATATCATAATATCAACATCTGAATTTTTCTGATAATCCCCTCTTGCATAAGAACCATACACAACAACTTTTTTCAATTCATCTCCGTAAATCTCTCTAAGCTGCTTTGCAAATTGGTATACAATATTATGAATCATGTCTGGCATAAACTCACCTCCAAAAGACTATTACATAATGTATAAATATTTCTTCTTGTCTTCTGTCTATTAATAGTATAGCACAACGTTTGTAAAACATCTATAAAATTTGTGATAGCTTGCCTTATGCAACGCTATTCGCTCCGCCGAATCCCCCTTGCTATTCGCTCCGCAAAACAGCACACGCTATTCGCTCCGCCTCTGGCTCCGCCGAATAACCCACGCTATTCGCTCCGCCTCCGGCTCCGCTCATAGAGGCTGTCGCCTCATACCAAAAGAGATGCGCCATGGCATTTGCAAGCGAGCTTGCATGCCATGGCGCATCTCTTTTGGTGCGTGGCTTGTAGCTAACTAAAGTATACAACTTCCTCTTGTGGGGGAGTGGTTTTTTCGACTTTGTCAGCCCAAAGCATTGGCACTAATGCTTGTTGTTTACGGCTAAATTCTGGTTTTACTTTTACTGTTACCATAACCCAGTCGTTGGTTGCAAATTTATCAGCCTGTGGGTAATGGCAAATGAATCCGATTTTTGCGATGTCATCCGCACAGCAAGTCATGGCCGCGCGGGATGGAACAAAGGCATCTTTCGGGAAGGTTCTATTTCTGTATACCTGTCCCTTAAATACAATCGTTTTTCCCTCGTATTTTTCCGGATGCTCACTAACGTCCAGATACCAAAGTCCAAAATCGTCATCTTCTAATACAATTTCTTTTGCGGTGACATCAAACGGTAATTCCTCTTCAATATTACTCTCAACCGAGCCATCCTCTGATTCAAATAAAACCTGGGCACGGCGGTTGATTGCTTTGACATTTCGACGCATGGATGCCTTGTCCATATCGGATGAACAACGGTTAAAAATAACCAAATCCGACTGCTGAAAATGCGACATAATCAACGATTTCATATTATTGATATAAACGGAAAATGTTTCCGCATTGACTGTTGTAAATGTCTGCACAACAATCCAATTTTCCGGAATGGTTTCATTGATTAACTTAACCAAATCCCACATTCCGTTTACTTCAATAACAATTCGTGCCGGCTTATACTGTTTCACAAGTTCCTTACACTTATCTTCCGTCAAATCTTCTTCGTCTTCAATCAAAACCGTGTCCACTTTATTATGACGAAGTAACATTTCATCGACTTCTTTTTCTCCCTCTTCCGTCATCAGATACAAGGTCCGCAAGCCGTCTTCAAAATTTCCTTCTTCCAGTATTTCCTGAAAACATGTTGATTTACCGCTTTCCAAAAAACCGGTAAACAAATAGACCGGAATATCCCGATTTCCAAACATAGTTTCCTCCATTCCTTATCCTAAAAACAATTGCTTAATTTCACTTTCTTTCAACTCTGCTCCAATAACGCAGATTCGTCCGGTATAGTCTGCACTGCCCCGGCGTACTTCGTACTCACCAGGTACCAAATCAAAGTGGAACCATTCACCTTCCGTCGCCGGTACAATTCCCTTCGCGCGAAGAATGTTTCCATAACCATTATCCTCAGCAGACAATTTTTTCAAAATACCGGTCAATTCTTCCTCACTGTATTTGTGAGCACTCTCGATACCCATGCTTGTAAATACATCGTCCGCATGATGGTGATGATGTCCATGCTCGTGGTCATGTCCACAACAGCACTCGCCATCCTCGTGGTGATGATGTTCATGGTGATGGTGGTGGTCATGGTCGTGGTCATGATGATGTCCACACTCCGGACATACATCCTCTTCTTCCATCAATTCTATTTCCAGCGAATTACTCTCCTCAATCGCACCAAGAATTTGTTTGCCATCAATCTCATCCCATGGTGTCGTAATAATTGTTGCCTTATCATTTTTCTCGCGAATCAAAGCCAATGCAGCATCTAACTTTTCATCCGTAATTTTACCGGTCCGGCTTAACACAATTGTCTTTGCACTCTCAACCTGGTTGTTGTAAAATTCACCAAAGTTTTTCATGTACATTTTACACTTCGTTGCGTCTGCCACCGTAACATACCCATTCATCTGCACATCGTCATGGCTCTCCATTACACCGGAGACAGCCTTAATAACATCCGACAATTTACCAACACCGGATGGCTCAATAATAATGCGGTCCGGATGATATTTCTCAAGTACCTCTTCCAATGCGGCACCAAAATCACCAACCAATGAACAGCAAATACATCCTGAATTCATTTCCGTTACATTAATGCCGGCATCTTTCATAAAACCGCCATCAATACCAATCTCACCAAATTCATTTTCAATCAGGACAAGTTTTTCTCCCTGAAATGCTTCCTTTATCAGTTTTTTTATCAATGTTGTCTTACCGGCACCAAGAAAACCGGAAAAAATATCAATTTTTGTCATGGTAATAATAACCTCCTTATTCTTATGTTTCTCTGCTACTAGTATTATACTCGTTTTTCAAAAAGTTACAAGAGGTCACTCGTTACACTTCTTCTCCCGCTCCCGGCATAACAGTTTCTGCTGTTTCGTCAGCCATTCATCCGCCTCTAAAAGCCCCTCGTCCGAAAAATCAAACGTCATCGTCACCGGCTTCTCCTTTGTCTTTTCCAGTATAAACGGTCCTTTCCACGCAGTCGCAAGAAGTTTCTTTTCCTCTTCATCGCCGTCTTTCGAAATCCTGAAATTCATCCCCCGGTAACTGCCTTTAAAAACACTTTTTTTATAATAATCAATGGAATATAATGTAATTCCTTCCATACAAATCCCCCTCTGTAAAATTTCTTTTTCTTATTATATCACAAAAAACTCTTGAAAAATACCAAAAAACATGGTTTACTATAATCGTGTGTCTGTAAATCTTTGACACAAAAAAATTATATGGAGAGATGTTTCATGAAAAAAGTAGTTAAGTTTGGTGGAAGTTCCCTTGCCAGTGCAGAACAGTTTATGAAAGTTGGCGCTATTATTCGTGCAGACGAATCCCGCCGTTATGTAGTCCCTTCCGCACCGGGAAAACGTTTTTCCGATGACACGAAGGTAACGGATATGCTGTATCACTGCTATGAACTGGCAGAACAGAGCAAGGCATTCAACAAACAGTTAAATCAAATCAAAGACCGCTACAACGAAATCATTTATGGTTTGAAACTCGATCTTTCTTTAGATGAAGATTTTGAAATCATTAAAAAACAGTTTGTAGCAAAAGCAGGTTCTATGTACGCTGCTTCCCGTGGCGAATATTTAAACGGAAAAATTATGGCAAAATACCTCGGCTATGAATTTGTCGATGCTGCCAATGTAATCCGATTTAACAAAGACGGGTCTTTTGATTCTGAAACCACCAACGAGCTTCTTGCCACTTATTTAGATAAAATTGAACGCGCTGTCATTCCGGGATTTTACGGTGCCATGAAAAATGGTACAGTCGTTACGTTCTCCCGCGGCGGTTCCGATATCACCGGTTCTTTGGTTGCCAAAGCAATCAATGCCAACTTATACGAGAACTGGACAGACGTTTCCGGCTGCTTAGTTACCGATCCACGTATCGTAAAAAATCCGGAAGTCATTCATACCATTACTTATATGGAATTACGAGAGCTCGCTTACATGGGTGCTTCCGTACTCCACGAAGATGCAATCTTCCCGGTACGAAAAGCCGGTATTCCAATTAACATCCGAAACACAAACCGTCCGGAAGACGATGGAACAATGATTGTAGAAAGCACCTGCCGGATTCCTGCTTATACCATCACCGGTATTGCCGGAAAAAAAGGCTTTGTAGCCGTTAATATTGAAAAAGATATGATGAACTCCGAAATCGGTTTTGGACGCAAAGTCCTCAGCGCTTTTGAAGACAATGGTATCTCTTTTGAGCATATGCCATCCGGTATTGATACCATGACTATTTTTGTTCATCAGGACGAATTTCAGGAAAAAGAGCAGGAAGTCATTGCCGACATCAACCGTTTAGCAAAACCGGATACCATTCATCTGGAATCTGATTTAGCTTTGATTGCTGTCGTAGGACGCGGCATGAAGAGTACACGTGGTACTGCCGGCCGTTTGTTCTCCGCCCTTGCTCACGCACATATCAATGTAAAAATGATTGATCAGGGCTCGAGTGAGTTAAATATTATCATCGGTGTAAATAATGAAGATTTCGAAGATGCAATTCGTGCTATCTATGATATTTTCGTAGTTGCAAGATTATAAGCGTAAATCATGACCACCAGCTCAGCTGGTGGTTTCCTCTGCGGCTATAAGCCTGTGGT
>ERZ773210.3690-NODE-3690-length-10632-cov-3.084050_pt1 | contig 10632 bp, 10 predicted proteins | sample MGYA00580528_ERZ773210 | MGnify/ENA primary metagenome ERZ773210 (study PRJEB29015, sample SAMEA2737769) | human gut metagenome | biome: human gut; feature: human-associated habitat; material: faeces | place: China | collected 2012 ...
TTTGCTTTTTCCCATACATATTCACGTGCTTCCGGATTAGTTGCATCGTAATGAAGTGTATTTCCCTGAAAATCCATGGATATCGGATATCCGGAATCTACGCGGATCAGAAGACCTTTACTCTTCATTTCATTGAAATTCTCGCTTCTGTAATCTACTGTCGGCCAGATGGAAACCATCAGTTCAATTCCCATATCTTTCAGTTCTTTGATCATTGCATCCGGATCCGGCCAGTATGTCGGGTCAAATTTCCATTCGCCCTGCATTGGCCAGTGAAAGAAGTCAACAACTATTACAGAAATCGGGAGGTTACGGCGTTTATATTCTCTTGCTACTTCAAGAAGTTCTTCCTGTGTCTGATAACGAAGTTTGCACTGCCAGAATCCCATTGCATATTCCGGCATCATCGGAACTTTGCCTGTTGCATTTGCATAAGCTTCTTCGATTTCGGCCGGTGTGTCACCTGCTGTGATCCAATAATCCAGTTTCTTGGAAGAAAATGCTTCCCATGTTGTAATATTTTTGCCAAAATTTACACGTCCTACAGCCGGATTATTCCACAAGAATCCATATCCAAGACTAGAAAGCATGAACGGAACACTTGCCTGTGAATTTCTGTGTGCCAGTTCAAGATCAGCTCCCTTTACATCAAGGTATGGCTGCTGATACTGGCCCATACCATATATTTTCTCCTCCGGTGTGGAAACAAAACGCATTGTCAGTCTGTAATCCCCACCTGTGATAGGCTTAAATTCTCTGGCTTCTACTTCAAGAGAACTGCAGGTATTTCCGAACATATCTTTTCTGTTGCGGACATACTCATCCAGTAAAAGTTCTCCTTTCTGATTATAAAATGCAATTTTACCGATCAGATTAATCTCTGCACGGATCTTACCATTACGGATCGTTGCTCCGTCTTCGCGAACTTCGATTTCCGGTGTGATTTCCTTCTCTGGTTTGATCAATGCCCAGTCTGCCTGATCCATCTCTGCGGTTTTCCATGCACGTACACGAAGGCTGTCAGCACCCCACGGCTCAATTCTTACCCGTTCAGCCTCATAACGGTAGCACAGCGCATTTCCTTTTTGCTCAAAATACCCATATACGTCTCTTACTTCTTCCTGATTTGCCATTTCTGCCTTCTCCTTTTCATTCTTAATGGAGTTTCAGCGAATTGGAACTGCAGTTTTATCTGTTTTGTTCTAATCCGCTGAACTTGTTTATAATATAAATAATAGCTTTATTTTATCAGTCTTTTACCGCACCTGCGACAAGACCGCCTACAATATATTTCTGTAAGAAAATAAACATCAGAATTACCGGAAGTACCAGTATTGCACCATAAGCCATGATACAGTTCCATCTTGTACCATATGCACTCTGGAATTTATAAATATTCGCTGTCAAAGGTCTCATTGTCTCTGCAACATTAAATGTCATTGAATATACCAGATCATTCCAGCCGTTCAGGAATGAAATAACCATGATAGTAATAATTCCTGTTTTTACTGCCGGAAGCATAACCATAAGAAATGCTTTTACCGATCCGCATCCATCCAGTCTTGCGGCCTCATCCAATGATACCGGAATACTTCTGAAATAAGGTCTCAATGTTACGATTACAAACGGTATAGAACTGGCTGCAATCGCAACCGGAGCTGTCAGATGATTTCCAAGAAAGCCCAATTTACTGAAAATCAGATACATTGGGGTCAATGTCAGGGATGGAGGAAGCATCTGTGAAATCAGAAATGTAAGAAGGAAAACATTTCCACCTTTTACTCTGTATCTTCCCATTCCATATGCTGCCGGGACACCGAGTACCAGAGCAATTGCCATTGTCAAAAGTCCATTAAGAAAACTGTTTTTCAAAGATATCAGAAACGTTTTATCTGTTAAGTTTTCCAGCCACGGTTCAAAGGTGAAATCATGTGGAAAATAGGTAAGAACCTTTCCAAATGTTTCTGCATCTGACTTAAATGAAATCTGTATCAGCCAGTAAATCGGAAATAAGAAGATAAATGCAATAAGAAGTGCAAATATCGAATTTCTGATCTCTTTTGCCTTTTCAGCACCTGTCATATTATCCATATCAGCCTTCCTCCTCTTCTTTTGATAACAGTTTCAGATAGAACAGACCAATAAGGAACAGGCATGCAAACAGTACCATTGCAACTGCCGCACCTTTTGAAAAGTTAAACTGTGTAAATGATAACATATAAGAATATGTTCCCAGCACATCTGTTGAATTCAACGGACCTCCGGCTGTCATGATATACATCAGGTCAAATGCACGGAATGTATAGATAAATCCTAACATCAGTACTGCAAGAATTGACTCTTTCATCAGGGGAAGAGTTATAAAAAGAAAACGTTGTCCCCAATTTGCTCCATCCATGGATGCGCTCTCGTATACATCCGGTGAAATACTTGTAAGTCCTGATACAAGAAGGAGCATATTAAACGGAATACCTACCCAGCAGTTCATAATAATTACTGCAATCAGAGCTGTGCTGGTGTTAACCAGCCATTCCGGACCGCTGATTCCGATTTTTCCAAGCAGGTCATTGATAAGACCTGCATTGGAAAAGATATTTTTACCAAGAAGACCAGTTACTGCCATTGGCATCATATAGCTGACAAGAATCAGACCTCTGATCGGACCTGCGAGTTTAAATTTCTGATTGAAAAACATCGCAAATGCAAATCCGATGGTAAACTGGAAAATAAGACAAGCTATTGTAAAAATAAATGTATTGCGCAGAACCAGAAGAAATGTCGGATCATGGAATAAATCAATATAGTTCTGTAATCCGACAAATACGGAAGTTCCTGATTTCAGGTTCTTTACATTTACATCCTTAAGACTGAGAATAATGTTATAAACGATCGGGTATCCCAGCACAAGGATCATATAAATAAATGCAGGTACAATGAAACAGTATGCTTCTTTCGTCTTTTGCTGCGCCATAGTCCTAGACTTTGCTGCCATTAAAGCCACATCCTTCCCTATTTGTTAGTTTTAGTTGCTTTCAGGAAGAGGAGTTTCTTCTACGATTGGATTAATTTTAGCTGCTGCTGTTTCAAGAGCGTCTTTTGCAGATGTTCCGTCTACGATTACAGACTGTGTTGCTGTATAAACCGCTTCAGAAATAGATGGCCATTCAGCGTGCGGTCCACGAGCCTGCGCATAATTCATTTCATCTGTAAATACCTTAAATCCATCCTGCTCAAATGTGTATTCAGCTGTCGCATCCTGTCTTGTAGGAATCTTTCCGCCTACAGCTGCCCATTTTGCTTCGTTTTCCTGTGAGCAGAGCCACTCAAGGAATTTAGCACATGCTTCTTTGTTTTCTGATCCTTTGCAGACACCAAAGTTCTCACCACCGATTGTAGATGTAGAGGTTCCTTCGTCGCCTGTTGGAAGAAGTGTAAAGTCATATTCAAATGCTCCGTTGATTGCATCTGTCTGTGCCAGATGCCATGTTCCACATTCTGCAAATGCAGCTTTTCCTGCGCAGAACTGATTCCATGCATCTGCCTGTGTCCAGTTTACACACTCTTTACTCATGTATCCGTTTGCTACAAAATCTCCAAGTGTCTGTAATCCATTTACAGCAGAATCAGCAGTAATATTATCAACATTAACGCCAGTTCCATTCTGTACAGATCTCAGCCATGGAAGGATCTGGAATGTTCCTTCTTCTGTAGATACTGCACACATTGCGAATCCGTATACATCATTGGATGCATCTGTTGTTGCTGCAACCATTTCCTTGAACTCATCAAGACTCTGCGGCATATGATCATATCCGGCTGCTTTCAGAAGATCCATATTGCAAGCAAGTGCAAGACAGTTACTATTCTGTGGAAGTCCGTAAACTTTTCCATCAGGGTCTTTACAGGAGCTTAATGGTCCATCATAGAACTGATCCAGTTCTCCCCATGATTCTAGATCATCAGTGATATCTTCGAATACTCCGAGAGATATGTAGGATTCCATATCCGGTGAATCTACCTGTCCGATATCAGGAAGTTCTCCTGAAAGTGCTCCAACTGTGTACTGGTTCATTAACTCTGTTCTGGATACGAATGTTGCATTGATGTGAATGTCATCCTGTAAAGAATTATATTCTTCAACCATGTCTGCGAGCATTTCCTGCTCTGGCTTCTGATCAAAATAATGCCACATTGTAACTTCCTGCGGAGCTGCCTGTACAGTTGATGCCGCCATCAGCGAAGCCGCCAATAATGTTGCTGTAAATAATGTTTTTTTCATGTTTTTTCCTCCCTTTTTCCTTCTTAGTTGAATTTTGTTTTGGTTAGTTGCACAATTTTAAGTCGTCTCTCTGTTGTTTTGTTGTATATATTTTACCATTCAAATTTCCACCGCATAACCCAAGATTTTATGGAAAAAGGAATTTTGTACGGATAATATTTTAAGATTAAGGAAATATTTTAAGATTTTCAAGATATTTTCCATATATTTCTCATCTTCTTACAGAAAAAAGCTCCAAGCAGCAGGAAGTTCAGAATCTGGTATCCACTACCAACGATAATATCAGTTCCTATGTAAACCAGATCAGTGCAAGTCAGGAAGAGGCAAGTGCACTGATGGCACAGGTAAACAGTGCAGACAGCAGCATTTCACAGTTGATGGAACAGGCAGAGCAGGAACGTGCAGCAGAGGAAGCTGCGGCTGAAGCGGCTGTGGCAGCAGAAGCAGCCCGGGATACAGAAGATACTGGTGCAGCTGATGAAGGCGACAGTTCTGAGGAAGCGACAACAGATGCAGAAGAAATTTCTACAGACGATAGCAGCTCTGAATCTTCTGATGCGGCGGAGGATACATCCGGTGCAGAAGACAGCAGCACTTCAGACGATACATCTGCGGATACTTCATCCGCTGAGGACACATCTTCAGACAGTTCTGACAGCAGTTCTTCCGATTCCGGTTCTTCCAGCCAGGGAACATACCTTGGAAACTTTATGCTGACAGGATATTGTAACTGCGCACAGTGCTGCGGAACAGCAGGAAATGCAACAGCAAGCGGTGTTATGCCAACAGCAGGACATACCGTAGCAATGGCTGGTGTACCTTTTGGAACACAGCTTCTGATCAATGGTACCGTTTATACCGTAGAAGACCTTGGAACTCCTTATGGACATGTTGATATTTACTGCGGCAGCCATAGCGAGGCACTGAGCTTCGGATTACAGTATGCAGATGTGTACCAGTTAAACTAAAGGGGAATTTAATATATACAGAGAACTTGCCACTTTGGCATAAAAACAGCAGACCATGAAGGTCTGCTGTTTTGCGTTACGTTATTTTAGAGATATGGTGTACCGGGGATTTCCGGATATGAACCCATACCGATCAGAAGCTCCAGGCCAACCTGGCGTGCCTCAAGTACAGCTGCCTTAACTGCGCTGGCATCGCCGGAAATACCAAGGATCACTTCATTGGAATGACTGGTTCCGATACTTGGTGTCATATAGCAGGTAATATTTACTGCTGATGCCTTCATTGCGGTATCTGCCATTACAAGACCGATTGCAGCCGGGGAACCCGCCATGAATCCGAATGCTTCACCGGGAACTGCATGAAATGCATTCTGTAATGCGGCGCCAGCACTGGCTGAGTAAGTAAACTCCAGATGACCGGACTCACTGATATAAAGTTCACCGGCATTTTTCTTTGTAAGTTCCAGTGCCAATTCAATCGCATGCCGTACATCTGAAACATCATTACCACCAATCACGATATAGTTTCCGTGGCCACCCCAGCCTTTGGTATCACGCGGAAATTCGATGGAAAGCACATCCGTATTGGTTGCTTTGACCGCATCATCGATCGCTGTGATCTGTCCTGCCGCGCCTGTCCTTGAACTGAAAAGTCCGAGTGCATGATACCTGGTACCCACATTCATTTCTTTTAATAATGTATCATCAATTCCGGAAATCACCAGTCCAATCGTGTCAAGAACGGTGGTCCCCACAAATTCTGTCCGTGTACAATGTGTGCTGATACTTTTTACATCAATCATGAGAAAACTCCTTTCTGTTCTGATGTTCATATCGAATCATCCTGAACAGATCTTTGATATAAATATAACGTATTATGTACTCGTTTGCAAGAAAGAACACCGACAAAACATGTGTTGAGTGTACTTTTAAATTTTTTTTAAAAAATCTCAAAAAAGTTGTTGACATTTGCATTTCACTATAATATAATATGTCTTGCGTCAAGCGACGAAGCAAAATCAAATAACGAAGTGTGGCTCAGTTTGGTAGAGCGCTGCGTTCGGGACGCAGAGGTCGCAGGTTCAAATCCTGTCACTTCGACTAACGATGAAGGAGTTCCTTATTTTAAGGAGTTCCTTTTTACGTTGTCATAGAAAAACAAGAAATTCTCTCTCAAATCTTTATGTCGAAATTTGCGATGACAACAATGTTCCGATCTTTGCGATGACAGCCAATACCTTTGCAAGCGACCGCAAAAACTGCCGCGATGCGGGAATGAACGGACATATCCCGAAACCTGTCAGCATCAAGGACATTACGGATACTTTGAACGGAAGTATACATCAGTTATAATTTTACAGAAATCATGAGGGACGAGCGATCGTCCCTTTTGTGAAGAAAAGAGGAAAAAATGGTTACAGACCTGACAAAGGAAGATCCGGATAAAACGTTATGGCGTTTTTTGCTTCCGATGATGTTCAGTGTGGCTTTTCAACAGATATACAATATTGCGGACAGTATGATCGCGGGAAGATTTGCGGGAGAGGATGCGCTGGCTGCGGTTGGGGCGTCTTACCCGATCACTGTTATTTTTATGGCATTTGCTGTGGGAATGAACCTTGGGGCATCTGTGATCGTATCGAGACTGTTTGGAGCGGGTGACCGCAAAGGCGTGAAGCGTGCTGTTACGACGGCTTTTGCCTCATCACTGAGTCTAGCTGTGATTCTGACAGTGTATGGATATTTTTTCTGCCGCAATATGATGGAATGGATCCACACGCCACAGAATATCATGCAGGACGGTGTGCTATATCTTAAGATTTATGTGTTTGGACTGATCTTTCTAATGCTGTACAATGTCTGTACGGGGATTTTTACTGCACTTGGTGATTCCAGGACGCCGCTGTGGTTTCTGCTTGGATCATCGGCAGGAAATATTGTCCTGGATCTTCTGTTTGTGGCGAAACTTCACTGGGGCGTAGCCGGTGTTGCATGGGCGACATTTATTGCACAGGGGATTTCGGCGGTGCTGGCGCTTGTTACATTGCTGGTGAGACTGCAGAAGTTTGCAGGAACGGAAAGAGTGCCGCTGTTTGACAGGAAACTTTTTGTACAGATCCTTGCAATTGCGGTGCCGAGTATTCTGCAGCAGAGTGTTTTGAGCGTGGGTAACCTTTTTGTCCAGGATATCGTAAACAGATATGGGTCAGCAGTCGTTGCAGGATATTCCGGGGCGATCAAACTGAATACATTTGCGATCAATATTTTTATGACGCTTGGTTCCTGCCTTTCGAGTTATACGGCACAGAACATTGGCGCAGGAAAACAGGAGAGGATTCCGATGGGATTTCGGACAGGGCTGAAACTTTCGGAGCTGACGGCACTTCCGTTTGTAGTCCTTTATTTCGGACTCAGCCAGCAGATGATGGGACTTTTCCTGAATGCAGAAAGCTCAGCGGCGATCCATGCGGGTGTGATGTTTCTTCGGATCGTCTCGCCGTGGTATTTCATGATCGTGGTGAAACTTATGACAGATGGGATCATCCGTGGTTCCGGGGCAATGATCTACTTTGTCATCGCGACGATTCCGGACCTGATTCTTCGAATCGGATTTGCACTGATGCTTTCGCCCAGATTTGGAAGTACGGGAATCTGGATGGCGTGGCCGTTCGGGTGGATCGCAGCAACTGTATTGACGATTATTTTCTATCGGAAAGTAAAAAATGGATATGGAATGAGAAATGCCGCTGGTCAGAAATGACTGGCGGTGTTTTTTGTTTGTGTATTGAGAAATTGTCGGTAGTGTTTCCGGGGATTCTATGGTGGGTCTGAGTGGGAAAATAAAAAGTACGAAATGGACTACATGAAAAGAAAACTTATGAGAAAGTGAAAAAACGGATCATATGAGATTTTTGAAAAATTCCCCGACATCGCAGTGCAAAATCTGTGAGAGTGCGAGCAGTTCACTGACTTTGATGTTCATACGGTTTGTTTCCAGCTTTGCGTAAGTGCTTTTGGAGATCGGGATTCCCATGAGATTCAGACGGGCGATCACCTGATCCTGTGTGAGCTTGTTCTGATAACGCATCTGCTGAATATTCCCGCCGATGTCTAGGTCCGGTCGTATTTTCTGCATATCGTCTTCCTCATAAATAAATTTCGCAATAAAGAAAGCTCTTATGCATTGATGATATAGACGAATTCTTTTATAATGTTTCGTAATAGGGAAACATTTGTCCTGAAACGGAAAAGACATAACATAAAAAACAACACGTCTGATCCGCAGGAAAAGAAGGAGTAAATATGGGGATAGAAAATGAATTGTCACAGATATGTGCAATGATCGAGAGCGGGAAACTTTGTTATGCGGATGCGGTGTATTATCTGAATTTGATGAGAAAAAAATATGGGATCTGGGAGAAAGAGTTTCGGCAGATTTGTGATGTGTGGAGCCAGAAGGGGGAACTGAGCGGAGAACTGGATCGGCACAGAGACAGAGCAGAAGATGAAGCAGATGGATTGTATCAGAGAGTTCTGGACGGATTGTATGAGATGGTGGAACTGGGAGAAATAACGCTGGAAATGATGACGGAAAATCTGTGGGAGGATGCTTATGAAACAAAAAAAGATCCATGCAGAGGTTATGTCGGTTTTTATCCGGAGCTGCCGGGCTGCATCGGATATGGGAAAGATAAGGAGATGCTTCGTGAGAATATGAAGGAATCTCTGGAGAAATGGGTCCGCGCGGGATATGAGCAGTGGCGCGAGCGATGGATCATGGGTGGATGCGAGAAACTGTAAGGTCTATTTTGAAATGGGGGTTCATATACATAAGTGATGTAAAAAATCAGGAGGATATACTTTGGCGGAATATCGACGCTTTGTGGCGTATGTATATGAATATCTGAAAGGAAAAAAAGGGAGTAACTGTGGATTCATCAGGGTAGAAGCCTGGGGGAAAGTGTGCAGGATGGAGATCCATCTGCGCTGTCCGGGACTGCTTGCGGGAACGGAATGTGGTGTTTATGGGTTTGTGAGGAAAAAAGGACTGCTTGACGGCAGCAGGATCGGAAACTGCCGGACGGAAGAGGGAAAGATGGACTGTCTGCTGGAAACGGAGACGATGGCTGTCGGGCAAGGGAAGATCCCGCTTGGGGAAATGAATGGTATGGTGCTGATCCTGGAAAGTGGAGGATTCTTTGGCACAGAATGGGATGACCAGCCGATCCGGCCGGAGGACTTCCGGGTGATGCCGGAGGCACGGAAGGAGCCGAAATCTGATGGGGAATCGAAGCGTGTTGGAACGGAAGAAGGAAAGACTGATCGTGGAGGACAGGAGCAGGAAACGGAAGATGCGAAATTGATGGGAAGTCTACACAATAATGTAGAAAATGCTGGCGAGGATGAAAGAGATATAGTGGATGGAAACATAACGGAACAGAGTGCAGGTGAAGGGGCGATGAAATCTCAGGATAAATCGTCGCAAGATATGGACACTTCGCGGCCGGAAATCCATACTCAGTCCATAGAAGGGCAGGAAATCGAAGAATATCCGCGTCCACCGTATGGTCCGGTGCCGGGAGGACCGAATCGTCCACCGAAGCCACCGCGCCCACCGCATCAGCCAGGGGCGGGTCATCCGGTACCGCCGCCGATGCTGGGTCCAGGTCGCCCAGTACCACCCCCGCCGCCGCGTCCACCACACATGCCCGGGCAGGCTCGTACATCGAAGCCTATCGGTACCCCATGTGACGCATTTAACGATGGCGAGCTGACCGACTGCCGCAAGATCACCCCGGAAGAACTCTGCTTCCTGGGCCGCCGCGCCTGCATGCTGCGTAACAATCGCTTCTTACAATACGGCTACTATAATTTCGGGCATCTTCTTCTCTGCCGTAACACCTGCGGACAATGGATCCTCGGCGTCCCCGGCGGTTACGACCAGCAGGAACGCTTCATGGCGAATATGTTCGGCTTTTCCTATTTCAAAGAAAGTCCCAACATCCGCATCCCAAAAGGCAAAGGAGGCTACTGGTATCGCCTAATCGATGCCCCGAATCTCAACTCTTGAGATATTTTCCAGAAGAATTTCCCGGAAATGTTCCAGTTCTTCCAGAGAATAACTGCTGAATCCAGGCTGCAGAACCTCGTCCGAGTCTCTGTAAGCCTGGAGATAATAAGCTTTGGCACCCTTTAACCATACGCCGATCTTATGGAAATCTTCTTCGCTGTGCAGTTCGCGCACAACTGTCGTCCGGAATTCATAATCCAGTTTCCCGTGCAGCAAAAAATCAACCGTTTCTTTTACCGCATCCAGATCGGGCTTCAGAAGCCCGGTCAGGGAAGGGTAATTCTCCGGACAGGCTTTGATATCGACAGCAGCCA
>ERZ773210.3691-NODE-3691-length-10631-cov-3.657054_pt1 | contig 10631 bp, 10 predicted proteins | sample MGYA00580528_ERZ773210 | MGnify/ENA primary metagenome ERZ773210 (study PRJEB29015, sample SAMEA2737769) | human gut metagenome | biome: human gut; feature: human-associated habitat; material: faeces | place: China | collected 2012 ...
CTAGTTCTTCATCAAATGTTAATAATGGTATTTTTCCTATTTCTCTTAAATACATTCTTACTGGGTCATCTACACTTATTCCTTCAAAACTTGTATCTGTTATTTCATCTAATTTTAATTCTTCAACTTCTTTTAAATCTTCTATATCTGGTTCTTCATCAAAATCATCTGGTAATAAGTCTATTCCGTCTTTTTCAAATTCGTCAAATACTTCATCCATTTTTTCTGGATTGACATCATTTAATTTTGATGCTAAATCACTATATGTCATTTTTCCATTTTGTTTTGCTTCTTCAATTATATTGTTTATTTTTTCTTTATCTGTTTTTTCACTTTTACTTTCTTTTACTTTTTTTACTTCTTCTAAATTTTCATCTTTTTTATTAGACATGAATTTTCCCCCTACTTAATTCTTGCTAATGTAATTATTATATTACTTAGCTCTTTTTCTAATTCTTTTTTTTCTTCAATATTTGAAGTTTTTTCTAACAATTCTAAAATCTCAAGCTTTCTATTATTTAACTTGTCCCTTTTATAAGCTTGGATTATATCATCTATCGCTTTTTCTAAGTCTTCTATTTCATAGTCTTCTGCCATTATCATTGTTATTTGATTTTGATGATCTTGGTCTAATGTGTCTATTATGCTATTAATATTACTATTTCCTTTTTCAAATTCTTCATACAGTTTTTGAGCTATTTTTTTATTTACTTCATCTTGAAAATCTTCTACTTTTATATTTTGCCTTAATATTTCAAAAATATTTAAATCTCCCATTAATAGTAATGCTATAACTGTATTTTCTCTTCTTTTTACTGCTTCAGATATAACTTTTTCTTCTCTTTTTATATGAGTTACTACTGGTTTTGGTTTTTCTAGTACCTTTTCAGTTTTCACATTTTTATATGTAAGTTTATTTACTTCTGCATATATTGCTTCTTTTGATATATCGTATTCTTTTGCTATTTTTTCAATATAAACTTCTCTTTCGATTGTGTTGTTTACATTTGAAATTAATTTTGCAATTTCATTTAAGAATTTTATCTTATCATTTGTGTTTTCTAAATTTAAATCTTTCTTTAATATTTTTACTTTAAATTCTATTATTGAAAGTGCTTTATCAACTAGGTTATTAAAACGTGCATTTCCATATTTTATTATATATTCATCTGGGTCTTTTGCACCTTCCATTTGTAGTATTCTTAAGTCACATCCCATATTTTGTAATATATCTAGTGCTCTTAATTTTGCTTTTAATCCTGCCTCATCTGAATCAAAGCTTAATATAATTTGTTCTGAATTTTTTCTTAATAACCACCCTTGTTGCTCTGTTAATGCTGTTCCTAGTGGTGCTACTACATTTGTTATTCCTCTTTGGTGAAGAGATATAACATCCATGTACCCTTCCACTATTAATATTCTTTTTAAATCTCCCTTTTTTGCTACATTTAATCCAAATAAATTACGTCCTTTACTATATACAACATTTTCTGGAGAATTTATATATTTAGGCTTTGAGTCATCTAAAACTCTACCTCCAAACGCAATTACTTTTCCTCTTGCATCACAAATTGGGAACATTAGTCTGTTTCTATATCTATCTATATATTGCCCTCTTTCATTTTTATTTACTAGTCCAGACTCTAAAATTTCCCTTTCTCCAAATCCCTGTTTTTTTAGTTCTTGATATAATTCATCAAATTTACCTGAAAAACCTATTTTGAAGGATTTTAGTGTTTCATTACTTAACTGTCTCTTTTTTACATATTCTTGTGCCATTTTAGCTTGTGGTTTATATAAGTTTTGATGATAAAACTCTGCTGTAAATTCGTTTACTTTGTATACTTTTGCCTTTAGTTCTTCTCTTTGTGAATCTCCATTATCTTGTAAAGTTGGTAATTGTATGTTTGCTCTTTCTGCTAACATTTGTACTGCTTCTACGAAGTTTATTCCTTCTATTTGAGTTATAAAAGAAAAAACATTTCCTCCTACACCACATCCAAAGCAATGGAAAATTTGTTTATCTGGTGAAACTGAAAAAGAAGGAGACTTTTCGTTATGAAATGGACATAGTCCAAAGAAATTTCTTCCGCTTCTTTTTAAATGCACATATTGTGATATAACATCAACTATATCATTTGATTGTCTAACATCATTTATAACTTCATCACTATATCTTGCCATTTTTCCTCTCTTTCCTTCAAATAAACATACTTAAATATAATATTCGACGAATTTTACATAAATCCTTCTCATTTTTTAAAATTCATAAAATAAATCATATATTAGATTCTTTCTAAATATATGATTTATTCTTATTTTGTTTTTTCAACTATTTAATAACAACATTTTATTATCTAATTTATTAACTATTTTTGCACATTGAACAAGTTCCTTAGAAACATTTTTACTAACATCTTTATTATTTTTATATTTCATTTTATGTTCCAAACTCGCCCAAAAATCCATTGCCATTGTTCTTATTTGTACCTCTACTTTTACATAAACTGAATTTTTGGATAATGTTACTGGGGCTTCTAAAATCATATGATAACTTGAATAACCACTTTTCTTTGGATTTGTTATATAATCTTTTTCTTTTAAAATTTTTATTCCTGGTAAATTAGTAATTAATTTTCTAATCGTATATATATCTTTTTTTAATGGGCATATTACTCTTACACCTGCTATATCATTTATATTTTCTATCATTTTACTATATGTAAAATCAATTCCTTTTTTAGTCATTTTTTTAGATATACTTTCTTTGCTCTTTATTCTTTCGTTTATATGGTCAATCAAATCATAGTTGTAAAACATTTTATATTCTTCTTTTAATATCTCTAATTTGTGTTTTATTTCTTTTATTGCAATTCCATATATGAATTCTATCTTTTCATAATTTTTACTATTGAATTCTATTTTTTCATTATTAACTAAAAAATTATTAATTTTTTCAATTTCTTTAGTTTTCGTCATAGGCATTTATCTCCTTATTTTTTTCTTATTTATTATATGCTATATTCTATTTTTTTATTGTTATCAAATGTTAATTTATTTGTGTTTTTTGTGTGAAAAAAGAAGGTAAAATTTCTTTTACCTTCTTTTAAAAAATATTGCTTTTAAATGAGATTCATTTGCATCGCATTTACGACATGTGCAATGAATTCCGAATTTGTTGGTTTTGCCTTATCTGCACAAACGGAATAGCCAAAAATATCATTAATTACATCTACATTTCCATTCATCCACGCTGTTTCTATAGCATGTCTAATTGCTCTTTCCACACGAGATGCTGTTGTATTGTATATCTTTGCAATATCCGGATATAATCTTTTTGTAACACTCTCCAATATTGTTGAGTCATTATACGCCAGAGTTATTGCTGTCTTGATGTAATTATAACCTTTAATATTGCTACGAATACCTAATTGAGTCTGAAATTTGAATATTCTTCTTTCAAGATCATCTTCATTTACTTTAACCTCGTTGTTATTATACTTAGTTATTTCAATCCGTAAAACATCTCCATTTTTTAAAGAATATAGTACTTTTACTAATTCCTCAATATCTCTTGTTTCAATTACTTCTTTTTGGTTCATTGCGTGTTCCTCCCTAAGCTGTTTTTATTAATGTATCAATTATACTTTGCTTCAAGCTATTCGGAGCATTTTATTTACAAAAACCATGTAATCTTTTACAAAAAAAGACATATTTTTGGCAAATGCGTCTTTTTTAGTTATTATATATATATTTTTGTGGATTAACATGTTGACCATTTATTCTAATTTCTAAATGCAAATGTGGTCCTGTAGAATTTCCTGTACTTCCGACTGCTGCAATTACATCTCCTGCTTTTACTTCATCACCAGCTTTTACATACATTTTACTTGTATGTGCATACCAACTTTCTACTCCATTTCCATGCTCTACTTTTACTAAATAACCATATGAACCTGTGTATTGAGCTGATGTTACAGTTCCATCTGCAATTACTTTTATTGGTGTTCCTGTACTTGCCGCAATATCAAGACCTGTATGTGTTGATGATCTTATTCTACTACTTACTCCATATCTTGATGATATAGTTCCTGTGATTGGTAATGTTGCAATTTCAATACCATCTATATTGGCTATTCCTTCTGATTTATCAGTTGTTTGTGTTTTTTCTGCTACATTATTTTTAGCAACTTCTAATTCATGTGTATTAATTTCTTCTACATTTTCAGTAATTATTTGAGTTATTGTTATATCTTGTAATTCTAGTTGTTCTTTTATTGTTTCTGCATCTTCTTTAGAATTTACAGATTCAATAACTTCTCCATTAAGCTCTAAATTATAATATTCGTATTCAATTTTTACGTTATTTTGCAAAGCTACTATAATTTCACTTTCATTTGTTTCTTTGTTTTTTTCAACTAATTTATATTCATATTCTGGAGTTTCTGTAATTTCTACTGTATTGATATTTTTTCCTTTATAATTTTTTATGTTTTCCTCAATATCTTTTTCTAAATTTTCTTTACTATTAGTATAACCTATTACTTCTCCATCTATTTTAACTTCATATATAGGTTTATATTTTATTAATACTATTGCTATAATAATCCCTAATGCAAATAAAGTTACATTGAAAAATCTTAAAAATTCTTTTGTGTAAAATTTAAGTTTTCTGTTTAAAATAAAATTCACTCTCCTTCTCATTTTTTCAATGCGATAAATATTATTATACTATATATTTTGGTTTTTTTCAAATTATGTATACTCTATTTAGGCAATTTTTTCTTTTTTCTCTCAAATTATTTTTATATTTTTCTTATTTTGTTTAAAATTGCTCATTTTTCCTTTTTTTTCCTTTAAATTTCTTGTTTTTTCTAATCTTGACATATGTATACTTTTCACAATTTACTGGATTTTTTCATATTATAGAATAAAATTGTAAGGAGGTTTTATCTTTGGCAAAGATATTAGTTTTTAATAATGATACTGATAGAATGGAGACTTATTATAGAGGTGAGTCTGAACCAATGCCTTATAATACTAATGGAACTTTAAGAGTTCGAGAATTTAGAGGTTCTAGTAAAAGTAATATTTTGTGGACTACAAAAAGAACTATGCAATCTTGGAATAGTCAAAGATATGTTTTTGGTTCTCCTATTCCTGTTGGTTTTGCTTTTAAAAGACCTTATGAAGGAGGACATGGAAATCAGAGTCAACATTATGCTGGTACCGCATTTGATGTCGGTCAAACTTTGAGTTCTACACAAAGAAACAGATTATATAATAGTGCTGTAAATTCTGGTATTTGGTATTATGTTGAACCTATTTCATTGACTCCAACTTGGGTTCATTTTGATAAAAGATTTGGAAAGCCCGCTTGTTCTACTGGAGGATTTCCTTTATTAAGAAGAGGTAGTTTGAGTAATTATGTTTGCATTGCTCAAGATGATTTAAATACTCTTGGATTTAGAACGAATGGGTTAGACGGAATTTTTGGTGCTGGAACTCAAAATGCTGTAATTGCATATCAAAAATCAAAGGGGTTATCAGCTGATGGAATTGTTGGTTGTAACACTTGGCGTTCTTTACAAGAAGATGTTGTGGGAACTGGTGCTACTAGTACAACTATAAATTAAAAACAATGGTAAATTTAATCTACCATTGTTTTTTATAATTATTCTTCTTCATCTGTTTCAGCAATTGTTTTTGCTACGTTATAAATTAATTTTTGTTTTGCTGGTGAAACACTTTTTATTAAATCTGTAAATTCTTTATCTAAGTAATTTTGTGAACTACTTGATGCACCATTTAAAAGGTAACCTTCTGTTACATCTAATAAACCACATAATTGGTTTAATCTTTTTAAATTTATATGAGAATTTCCTCTTTCTACTCTACTTAAAAAAGCTACAGAAATATCAATTTGGTCTGCTAAATCTTCTTGTGTCATATTTTTTGCAAGTCTAGCTTGTTTAATTCTAGAACCTATAACACTATAGTCTAAAGCCACTATAATCACCTTCCTATCTTTTTTATATAATATATCATTTAACTTATAAGTTTTGAAGATACTATTTGTTAAAAATAAACTAATATGTTATATTGTATACTTTTTATAATAAAAAACAAAACTATAGCAATATTATTTTATATAAGCTAATAGTTTTGCTTTATTAATTATTTTACTTCTTTACATTTTACAACTACTCTTAATTTACTATCATTTGTACAAGTTATTAATGTTACTTCTTTCTTTCCACCTGTCATTTGAGTTGTACAACTTGTATCGTTTGGATCTACTGTATATACATCATATACTTTATATGTTAATGTTCTTTTTGATAAATCTGTTAATTGAATTTCATCTCCAACTACCAAACTTGGAACTTTACTAAAGAATTTTTCATTTCTATAATTGTGTCCTACAATACAGAAGTTTCCTATTTCATTTGGATTTCCACCATGATATTTAACTGGTGATATTTTCAATAAATCTTCTGTTTCTTCTAAAGAACCTGTCTCTCCTTGTACAACAGAATAATTCAATTTTATTTTTGGAATACTTATTTTTGCAACTGTTGTATATGTACTACCTTTAGCAGTTGTCTTTTTTTCTGCTTGCACACTTGGCGCTGTTGATACTGTTGTTGTATTATTTGTTGTTTCTGTTTCAACTACGTCTTCACCATTATCTTCTGCATCATCTAAAACTACTAACAAGATATTATCTTTTGCTATTGTTGTGTCTGTTTGTGCATCTTGTGATAATAGTTGGTTCATATCTTCTAATATTTGCTGTGATGTTTCTTCGCTTTTATTTCTATCGTATTCTGCATAAATATATAAAGATGTTAGAATGCATACTAGAAATATAGATATTAAGAAATCAAATTTATACATTTTCTTTTTTCTTTTTAATTCTGGTGTTATATATAGTTTTTCTGTAACTAATATTTGATTCATGCTAACCTCCTTATATTTTTTATAACAATTTTATTATAACATATTTATTGTTTATTTCAAATACTTATTACAAATATTTTTTATATGTTATTAGAAATTTCAGCAAAATTTTCTAATGTTAATTCTTCTGGTCTTACATTTTCATTTAAATTTAATTTTTTTAATATCTCCGCTCCCTGTGTTTTGTTTTCTATCATCTTTGTATTTACTAATGAATTTAATAATGTTTTTCTTCTTTGTGTAAATGCATTTTTTATTGTTTTAAACATTTTTTCTTTACTTTCTGGTTTCACAGGCGGTTCTTTTCTTATATTTAATTTTATTACTTTTGATGTAACTTCTGGTGCTGGTATAAATGAGTCTTTTGGCACTTCTAATATTGCTTCTGTTTCAGCATAATAGTATACAGAGTATGTTATTGCTCCTGTATTTTTCTTTCCTGGTATTGCAATTATTCTATCTGCAACTTCTTTTTGTATCATAACTGTTATGCTTTCTAAGTCTAATTCTTCTTCTAGTAATTTCATTATGATTGGTGTAGTTATATAATATGGTAAATTTGCAACTATTTTTGCTTGTTTTAGATTTTCTTTTTCTTTTTGTTCTTTTATTAATGTATGTAAATCTACTTTTAATACATCTTCATTTAGTATTTCTAAATTTTTGTATAATGCAAATCTATCATTTAATATTTTTAGCATTTTTGTATCTAATTCTATGCAAACTACTTTTCCTGCTTTTTCTAATAATTCTTTTGTCAATGTACCTAATCCAGGTCCTATTTCTATAACTAAATCTTCTTTTGTTATATTACTACATTCAACTATACTGCTAACTACATTTTCATTTACTAAGAAATTTTGTCCTAGACTTTTGTTGGCTCTTATGTTGTATTTGTTAATTATAAATCTTGTTTCTTCTAAAATATTATTCATACTCTCTCCTTCTAATATTTATTATTATACTAGAATTTGTTGAATATTTCAAGTTTTATACTTCAACCACTTCAATATTTTTTATATGATTAAGCCAATCTTTTTTTCCTTTTATTATTATTTCAATAACATCAAATCTAATAAATTGATTGTTATTTTTGTTTTTATATAAATAGTATCTTGCAGTTTTATACATATGTTTTCTTTTATTTATAGTTACTGCATCTTTGGGTCTTCCATATTTTGAATTTGTCCTAGTTTTTACTTCTATAAAAACTATTTCTCTTGTATCTTTTTCTTCTGCTATTATATCTATTTCACCTTGTTTTGAATAAAAATTTTTTTCGATAATTGTATATTTATTTTTTATTAAATATTTTTCTGCTATTTTTTCTCCTAATTTTCCTAAATTGTAATTGTATTTTTCCATTTCACACCCTCTTTCGATAATTTTGACCTGGCAAGGCTTCTATTTTTTCTTCCAGCTCTAACATCATTAATTTGTAACTAATATCTTGAATTGGAATATTAGATTTTTTTATTATTTCGTTTATGTGTATACTTCCATTGGTTGGTATTAATTTATATATTTCCATATATTCTTCTTTTATATTTGTATTAGTAATTTTCTTTTTTGTAGTTTTTGTTTTTTTCAATTTTAAATATTTATAATTTTCTATAATATCATTTACACTTGTAACTAAAATTGCTCCTTCTTTTATCAAATTATTTGGTGTAATACCTTTAGGATTTTCTAAACTTGATGGTATACAAAACACTAATTTTTCTTGTTCTCTTGTTAGTCTTGCTGTTACACTTGTTCCACTTCTTTTTCCACCTTCAACTACTAATGTTCCTAAAGCTAATCCACTTACAATTCTATTTCTTTCTAAAAATTTATTTGAAGTTGCTTTTTCATTTTCTTGATATTCTGTAATTATTAAACCATTATTTTCTAATATCTGATTGTATAGTTTTTGATTTTCTTTTGGATAAATATTAGAATGTCCACTTGGTATTACAGCAATAGTATTTCCATTTGCTTCAAGTGTACTAATATGAGCATATGAGTCAATTCCAAGTGCCATTCCACTTATTATCGTGATACCGAATTCTGCTAATTCCTTTGCAAATTTTTTTGCCATTTTTTCTCCATATTGTGTGCAATTTCTCGCTCCCACTATTGCAATACCTGGTGTTTTTAATAGTTTAATATTTCCTTTTAAATATAATCGTTTGGGTGGATTTTTAATTTGCTTTAAACTTTCTGGGTATTCTTTATCTTCTATTGTAATTTTCATTAAAATTTATCTCCATATTTTTTGTCTAAACTTCTATATTGAATTGCTTCTGCAATATGCTTTTCTTCTATTTTTTCTTTATTTTCTAAATCTGCAATTGTTCTTGCAACTTTTAAAATTTTATAATATGCTCTAGCACTTAATCCTAATTTTTCAAATGCAATTTCTAACATTTTTTTGCTAACATTATTTAATTCACAATATTTTTCAGTCATTTTAGGTGTTAATTCTGAGTTTGAAAATATTTTTTCTTTTTTATATCTTTCATTTTGTATTTGTCTCGCAAAATTTACTCTTTTTCTTATCATTTGCGAAGTTTCTAATTTTTGATTTTGTTGTAATTTTTGATATTTTACTGATTTTACTTCAATATGTATATCTATTCTATCTAATAAAGGTCCACTTATTTTTCCTAAATATTTTTCTATCATTTGTTTAGTACATGTACATTCTTTTTCTGTGCTTCCATAATAGCCACACGGACATGGATTCATACTTGCTATCAACATAAAATTTGCTGGATAATTTACTGATGAATATACTCTAGAAATTGTTATAAATCTATCTTCTAGTGGACCTCTTAACACTTCAAGTGTGTTTCTATTAAATTCTGGTAATTCATCTAAAAATAATACTCCATAATGTGCTAAACTTATTTCTCCTGGTTGTGGAACTCTACCTCCTCCTACCATAGATGTTGGAGATATTGTATGGTGTGGACTTCTAAATGTTCTTTTTGTAATTATTCCAATTTGACTATTTAATTTTCCAGATATACTATGAATTTTAGTTATTTCTAAGGCTTCTTCAAAAGTCAAATCGGGTAATATTGTTGGCAATCTTCTTGCAAGCATAGTTTTTCCAGCCCCTGGGCTTCCTATTAACAAACAATTATGAGCTCCTGCTGCTGAAATCTCTAATGCTCTTTTTACATTTTCCTGTCCTTTAACATCTGAAAAGTCTAATATCTCGTTTTCTGATTTATTTAAAATTCCATTCAAATTTATACTTTCATTTGATATTTGAAGTATTCCATTTAAATAATTAATACATTCTTTTAAATTTGATACAGCAACAACTTCTAATCCTTTTATAATTAAAGCTTCTCTTTCATTTGATTTTGGTAAAATCACTCTTTTAATTCCTAAATTTAATGCTTCAATACACATTGGCAATACACCGTTTATATGATTTATTTTTCCATCAAGTGATAATTCTCCTATAAAAATCGTATTTTCTAAATTTTTATTATTAATTTCTTTTAAGGCTCCTAAAACACTAATTGCAATTGGTAAATCATAACTTGTTCCCCACTTTCTTATATCTGCTGGTGCTAAATTGATTAATATTTTTCTACTTGGAAATTCTATTCCAGAATTTTTTATTGCAGTTTTAATTCTTTCTTTAGATTCTTTTACACTTGTGTCTGGCA
>ERZ773210.3703-NODE-3703-length-10596-cov-3.319325_pt1 | contig 10596 bp, 11 predicted proteins | sample MGYA00580528_ERZ773210 | MGnify/ENA primary metagenome ERZ773210 (study PRJEB29015, sample SAMEA2737769) | human gut metagenome | biome: human gut; feature: human-associated habitat; material: faeces | place: China | collected 2012 ...
GAAAACGATTAAGATTATTTGCGCCGTGCGCGGCGCAAACTCTGCGAGGCTTTTTGCGCCTGCGGGCGCGAAAAAATATATTGAGGGTAACGATGGATATTTTGACGCAAATTGAGAATTACCGGCCGTGCAATGAGCAGGAGGAGCGGGACAAGGGTTTGATCCTCGACTGCCTGCGCGCGTTTGAGGATGTGTTTACGCGGGAAAATGCACTGGCGCACATGACGGCGTCGGCCTGGGTGGTGAACGAGCGCTTCGACCGCGTGCTGATGGCGTATCACAACATCTACGATTCGTGGTCGTGGCTCGGCGGGCACGCCGATGGGGAAGAGAACCTGCTCGCCGTCGCGCTCAAGGAGGTCCGCGAGGAGAGCGGCGTGAAAAACGTCCGTCCCGCGAGCAAGGACATTTTCTCGCTCGAGGTGCTGACCGTCGACGGCCACATGAAGCGCGGGAAGTACGTCTCCTCGCACCTGCATCTGAACGTCACGTATCTTCTCATCGCGGACGATACGGACGCGCTCACGGTCAAGCCCGACGAGAACAGCGGCGTGAAATGGTTCACGCCCGAGGGCGCGGTGGAGGCCAGCAGCGAAAAATGGTTTCGCGAGCATATCTACAATAAACTCAACGAGAAGATGCGGCAGTTTCACGCGGAAAAATAAGGAAGGAGCAACAACGTATGAAGTTAAGAGATGCCACCCCTGCGGATGCGGCTCGTTTAGACGGGCTACTGACAAAGCTCATCCATGATGAGGCGCAGTACGATTCTAATTTGAATGGTTCGTATGTCGTCACCGATAATTATCTCGACCGGATTGGCTTGGAGGGCCACAAGCTCCTGCTGATCGAAGACGAAGGAGAGATCGTCGCCTTCTTATACGGTTTTCTCTACGAAATTCCCGGCATGCTTGCAAAGCCGATTGCAATCCTCGATGCACTGTATGTTGAGGAGGCATACCGCCGGAAAGGCTGTGCCGCACAGCTCATTTCTGCATTCAAGTCCTTTGCAGCGGAGAGCGGCACCTGCCGCGTCGAGCTCAAGGTTCTATCACGCAATGAAACTGCCCTACGTCTTTACGAAAAGCTCTCTTTCAAAGAAACGAAAAAGTACATGGCGATGGATTTATGGGAGCACTGATTCAGCAGTGCTCCTTTTTATTCAAATGCTTGCACACCATCCACGTTCCTGCTATACTGGGTCAAAAGTTAAAAGCAGATTACGTTTTTAGGGGATAACGATGGAGCAAATCAGAAATGTGCGGCCTGGCGACGAAGATAGTCTTGCCTATGTGCAGACGGAAAGCTGGAAGGCAGCATTCCGGGAGATCGTTCCCGCAGATATCCTTGCAGAATGTACCGCGCTGGAATCGACTGCCGCAATGTATCGTCGGATTTTGGATGAAGGGTTCGGGAACGGTTACCTTATGGAATTGGATGGCAAGCCGCACTGCATCGCTTGGTGGAGCGTTGCACGAGACGCAAACATGGCGGGCTATGCTGAGTTGATCTGCCTTCATTCCCTTCAGGAAAACTGGCGCAAGGGATACGGTCGAGCAATGATGGAACGTGTGCTTGCAGATGTCAAAAAAGCAGGATATGAAAAGCTTGTGCTCTGGGTGTTCGAGAACAATACACGGGCGATTCAATTCTATAAATCGTTCGGCTTTGAGCCGAGTGGAAGGAGGCGTCCCGCCCTGGGCGCGGTCGAGGAAATGTACAGCAAACCGCTGTGATGCACATCAATAAGGAAAAGCCGCCCGATGGGCGGCTTTTTTCAAGAAATATTCTCTGCATTCTCCGCTTCGGTTGTCCGCTGATAGCAGACAATTTGGCTTTGCACCGCAGCGGCGCGATTGGGCAGCCGTTAACAGCTTTGCTACTTTACAGTTGCCGCGCATCCATTACAGATAAAAACGCTGTGAGGCTTTTTATAAAAGGCTATGTTTTCTTTTTCGTAAAAGCTGATCTCAACAAGATGATGATGACCGCCATTATAGCGAGCTGAAACAGAGTTACCGAGATCATCAGGCCGCGCGATTCATAATAGGTAAAATTTCTCCAATTGACGAGCAGTTCGACAAGCGCGGTCAACGGGATGCTGAACCAGGCATATTTGCGGCTGATAAGAAAGAATAGAATCGGTACAACAAAAGTCAGGAGAAAGGGGATCGGCATGAACAGGTATTGTACAAATATTCTTATCAAAATAACACCTCCATAGCTTCCTGCTCGGTGAATCGCTACTATAGAATTTATTATATCGGAAGAGAGCGGGAAGCACAAATGTTTTTTGCAGCTATCAGGGCAAAAAAAGAAGCACTGCTTTCGCAGTGCTTCTAATCTGTTTGTCGCTTAGATCGCGCGGGTAACCTTACCGGAACGCAGACAGCGGGTACAAACATAGACATGGCGGGGCGTACCATTGACGATAGCCTTCACGCGCTTGACGTTGGGCTTCCAGGGACGATTGGAACGACGGTGAGAGTGGGAAACTCTGATACCGAACGCAACACCCTTGTCGCAAAACTCGCACTTTGCCATCCGTTGCACCTCCTTGCTGTAATCAAATCAAGGCTTGGTCATTCACAAGCAGTTGATACTATAACAGATTGCATCACAAAATGCAAGTACTATTTTCAAAAAAGATGAAAAAATCTGTAATTTTTCCGCTCGCGGCGCAAATGCGAAAAAAGCGTGGCGCGGCAGGGCGTTTTCGCTTGTAAAAAAGGGGGGCAGCGATTATAATTAAAGTGTATTTTATCACGCGGGCCAAGGCCCGCATGGAGGGAACTATGAATACCAATCGCTCCGTCCGCGTAAAGGACATCGTAGAAAAATTTCAGATGGAGGTCATCAACAAGGGCACGGATTACGACACCGAGATCTTGACCATCACGGACGTCAACCGCCCCGGCCTCCAGTTCATCGGCTTTTTCGATTATTTTGACCCGAGAAGATTGCAGATCATCGGCAAGAGTGAGGTGACGTTCCTGCGCGGCTACTCGGCCGAGGAGCGGCGCAAGCGCTTCGAGGACCTGTTCTGCTATGAGATCCCGGCACTGGTCATCTCGCGCAATTTAGATGTTTTCCCTGAGTGCCTCGAGATGGCGCAAAAGCACGGCCGCACGCTGCTTCGCACGAAGTACACGTCCGTCGAGTTCACCGCCATGACGATCGACTACCTGAATCACGCGCTCGCGCCCGTCATCACACGCCACGGCGTGCTCGTCGACGTGTACGGCGAGGGCGTGCTGATCTTCGGCGACAGCGGCATCGGCAAGAGTGAGACGGCCATCGAGCTCATCAAGCGCGGCCACCGCCTCGTCGCCGACGACGCGGTCGAGATCACGCGCATCGGCTCAACGCTCTCGGGCACGGCGCCTGAGCTCATCCGCAACTACCTTGAGGTGCGCGGCGTTGGCGTCATCGACGTGGAAAAGCTCTTCGGCGTGGGTGCAGTGCAGGATTCGACGCAGATCGACCTTGTCATCCAGTTTGAAAAGTGGGAGGATGACAAATTCTATGACCGTCTGGGTCTCGACGAAAACGACACGACCATCCTTGATGTGCCCGTGCCGCAGATCACCATTCCCGTCAGTGCGGGCCGTAACCTCGCTGCGATCGTTGAGCTGGCAGCGATGAACAACCGCCAGAAGAAGCACGGCTTCAACTCCGCGCGCGAATTCGCCGCGCAGATCGACGGCCACATTGACCGCGTGACCCGCGAAAATGAGCTGAAAAACCAGAATCCGTGAACGGAGGAGCATCTATGTCTTGGGAAACCGCACTCGACCGCCAGATCCATGACTATCTGCCCGACCTCAAATGGGCCGCAGATGAGCCGATGGCAAAGCATACGTCGTTCCGCATCGGGGGGCCGGCCAAACGCATGGCCTTTCCGAAAACGCGCGAGCAGCTCGTTGTGCTGATGGGCTTTTTGCAGGACGCAGGCGTCAAGCCGCTGCTGATCGGCAACGGCACAAACCTGCTCGTCGCCGACAAGGGCCTTGACACTGTGGTCATCGACACGTCCGCCGAGCTTTCTCATATTGAGCTGACGGACGAGGGCGAGATCACGGCAGACGCGGGCGTGTCGCTATCGAAGCTCGCACTGTTCGCATGGAAAAACGGCCTGACGGGGCTGGAATTCGCCCACGGCATCCCCGGCACGCTCGGCGGCGGCGTCGTGATGAACGCAGGCGCCTACGGCGGCGAGCTCAAGGACGTTGTCACCGAAGTGACGGCGCTGTATCCCGACGGCGTGAAGGTTTTAACACCTGCAGAGCTGGACTTTTCTTATCGCCACAGCGTGTTTTCCGCGGGCGAGGGCATCGTCCTCGGCGCGAAGGTCAAGCTCGAATCGGGTGATCCGGACGCCATCAAGGCAAAGATGGACGATCTGATGGCGCGGCGCAAGGCGAGCCAGCCGCTCGAGCTGCCGAGCGCGGGCAGCACGTTCAAGCGCCCGACGGGCTACTACGCCGGCCCGCTGATCGAGGGCTGCGGCCTCAAAGGCTGCCGCGTCGGCGGGGCAGAGGTATCAAGCAAGCACGCGGGCTTCGTCGTGAACGTCGGCGGCGCGACCTGCGCCGATGTGCTCGCGCTCATCGAAAAGGTGCAGAAGACTGTTTACGACGCGCACGGCGTGATGCTGGAGCCGGAGGTCAAGATCATCCGGTAAATAGAAAGAGAGACAACGATGGAAATTCTGATCATATCCGGCCTGTCTGGTGCGGGCAAGTCCAGCGCCGCCACGTATCTGGAGGACATAGGCTACTACACGGTGGACAACGTACCGGCGGACATCATTTTGAAATTTGCCGAATTCTGCGCGCAGAGCGACGGCCGCTATGACCGCGTCGCGCTCGTGAGCGACATCCGCTCGGGCAACGGCAACTTTCAGGGGATTTTAGACGCAATGGAGCGGCTCAAGCAGGGCGGCGATATCTGCCGGCTGCTGTTCGTCACGGCGGACCTTGAGACCATCATCAAGCGCTACAAGGAGACGCGCCGCCGCCATCCGCTGATGTCTGACGGCATGACCATCGAGCAGGCGATGCACCGCGAGCAGGAGCTGCTGCGCCCGCTGCGCGAGCACGCCGACTTTATCATCGACACGACGCTCATGCCCGCAGCCAAGCTCAGAAATGAGCTCTACGGTCTCTTTGGCGACAAGAGCGCGCGCGGCAAGCTGAGCGTGAACATCGTCTCATTCGGCTTCAAATACGGCATCCCGCTGGAAGCCGACCTGGTATTCGACGTGCGCTTCCTGCCCAATCCCTTTTACGTGCCGGAGCTCAAGCACAAGACTGGCATGGACAGTGAGGTCTATGACTACGTGTTCTCGTTCCCGCAGACGAAGACGTTTATCGACAAACTCGAGGGAATGCTCTCATTCCTGCTTCCGCTCTACGCAGAGGAAGGGAAGAGCACGCTCGTCATCGCCGTCGGCTGCACGGGCGGGCACCACCGCAGCGTGTCCGTCGCGCGCTGCATCGCGTCCTACCTCACGGCCCTGGGCTATCCCGCGTTTGAAAATCACCGCGACATCACGCGCGGCTGAAGCAAGTTTTTGAAACGAAAGAAGGTGGCGGCATGTCGTTCGCCTATGACGTAAAAGCGGAGCTCTGCAAGGTTCCGATCAACCGGAGCTGCTGCGCCGTGGCCGAGGGCTGCGGCGTGCTGCTGTACGCCAGCGCATTCACCGCAAACGAGGTGCGCATCGTCACGGAAAATGACGAATTCGCCGCGCGTCTCCCAAAGCTCTTCCAAAAGGCATTTTCCCTGCGCTTTGACGAACTCCCTGACAAGTCGAAGGACGGCGGCAAGCTCGTCTTCCGCATCACGCAGGAGGACAAGCTCGACACGATCTGGCGCGCGCTCGGCTACGATCGCCGGGCGCATTTTGCGCTGCACCTGAACTTTGCGCTGCTTGAAGAAGAGTGCTGTCGGGCGTCGTTCCTGCGCGGGGCGTTTTTGTCCGGCGGCAGCGTGACCGACCCGCAAAAGCGGTATCACTTAGAGCTTGCGACCTCGCACGTGCAGGCGGGGCGCGAGGTCGAGGCGCTGCTGCGCGACATGGGCTTTGAGCCGAAAAATGTCATGCGGCAGAATAACCTCATTACATATTTTAAGAGCAGCACCCATATCGAAGACCTGCTGACGCTCATCGGCGCGCCGGGGCGCGCGCTTGAGATCATGTCGGCCAAAATCGAAAAGGAAATGCGAAACACCGTGAACCGGCGCGTAAACTGCGACGCGGCCAACCTTGACAAAGCAGTGCTGGCCTCACGTGAACAGGTGGAAGCCTTTACACGCTTGACCGAGTCCGGTGCGATCAACGACCTGCCCGTCATATTGCAGGAGGTCGCTGTCGCGCGGTTACTTCAGCCAGAGCTGACGCTTTCAGAATTGGCGGCGACATTTGACCCGCCGCTGACGAAGTCGTGTTTGAATCACCGCATCCGAAAGCTCATGGAGATCGCAAAAAAAGAAGAGAACGAATAGGAGGGAGCGCGCCATGTCGTTTGCCCATTTACATGTCCATACCGAATACAGCCTGCTCGACGGCGCGTGCCGTATCCGCGACCTCCCCAAGCTCGTCAAGTCGATGGGGCAGACCGCCTGCGCCATCACCGACCACGGCGTGATGTACGGCGCGGTCGACTTTTACCGCACCTGCAAGGCCGAGGGCATCAAGCCCATCATCGGCTGCGAGGTGTACGTCGCCCCGCGCACGCGCTTTGACAAGCAGCACGAATTCGACAGCGAGGCCCGCCATCTCGTGCTGCTGTGCGAGAATGAGGAGGGCTATCGGAATCTTTCCTACCTCGTCTCAATGGCGCACGTCGAGGGCTTTTACATCAAGCCGCGCATCGACCTGGATCTTCTGCGCGAGCACTCCAAGGGCCTCATCGCGCTCTCGGCGTGTCTCGCCGGTGAGATCCCGAGAAGGCTCCGCAATGGCGACTACAACGGTGCCAAGGAATATGCCTTGACACTGTCTGAAATCTTTGGCCCCGAGCACTTTTATCTTGAATTGCAGGACCACGGCATCCGCAATCAGGCCATCGTCAACAAGGGTATCCTGCGCCTGCACGAGGAGACGGGTCTCCCGCTCGTCGTGACAAACGACGCGCACTATCTTCGAAAAGAAGATGCCTACGCGCACGATGTTTTGCTCTGCATCCAGACGGGCAAGACCGTGGACGACGAAAACCGCATGCGCTATGAGCCGCAGCGCTTCTATCTTCGTTCGACTGAGGAGATGGCGGCGCTGTTTCCCGACTATCCCGAGGCGATCGAGAACACCGGCAAGATCGCCGAGCGCTGCAATTTAGAGTTTACCTTCGGCAAGTACCACCTGCCGGAATTCAAGGTGCCGGAGGGCTACACCTCGCTCACATACTTCAAAAAGCTCTGCGCCGACGGCTTCGCCCAGCGCTATGGCGAAGGGACGGACAAGCAGCGCGCGCAGCTTGAATACGAGCAGAACATGATCGAGCGCATGGGCTTTGTCGACTACTTTTTGATCGTCTCCGACTTTGTGCGCTACGCCAAGAGCGTCGGTATCCCCGTCGGTCCGGGCCGCGGCAGCGCGGCGGGCAGTATCGTTTCGTACTGCCTGTCGATCACAGACATCGAGCCGATGAAATACGGCCTCTTTTTCGAGCGCTTTCTGAATCCCGAGCGCGTGTCCATGCCTGATATCGACATGGACTTCGGCGATACGCGCCGCGGCGAGGTCGTGGAGTATGTGCGCCGCAAGTACGGCGACGATCACGTGGCGCAGATCGTGACCTTCGGCACGATGGCCGCGCGCGGCGTTATCCGCGACGTGGGCCGCGCACTCAATATGAGCTATGCCGACTGCGACGTCATCGCCAAGCTCGTCCCCGCAGGGCCGCACGTCACGCTCGACGACGCGCTGCGCATCTCGCGCGAGCTGCGCGAAAAGTACGAGGGCGACGAGCAGGTGAAAAAGCTCATCGACACGGCACGCGCCCTTGAAGGCATGCCGCGCCACGCCTCGACGCACGCCGCCGGCGTGGTCATCACGAAGCGGCCTGTCGTCGACTATGTGCCGCTGGCGCGAAACGACGATACGATCGTCTGCCAGTACGTGATGACGACGCTCGAAGAGCTGGGCCTTCTCAAAATGGACTTCCTTGGCCTGCGCAACCTCACGATTCTAGATGACGCAGTCAAGACGATTCGTGAAAAGGATAAAAACTTTACTCTTGCCGGTATTCCTGAAAATGACGCCGCGACCTACGAAATGCTGGCCGCGGGGCGGACGTCGGGCGTCTTCCAGCTCGAATCGAGCGGCATGACGGGCGTGTGCGTCAGCCTGAAGCCGCAGAACATCGAAGACATCACGGCTTTGATCGCGCTCTACCGCCCGGGGCCGATGGAGTCCATTCCGAAATTCATTGCCTGCAAACACGACCCGAAAAAGGTCACATACCTCATTCCGCAGCTTGAGCCGATCCTGTCGATCACCTATGGCTGCATCGTGTATCAGGAGCAGGTCATCCAGATCTTCCAGCAGCTCGCGGGCTACTCGCTCGGCCAGGCAGACATGCTGCGCCGCGCGATGAGCAAGAAGAAGGTCAAGGACATCGAGCGCGAGCGCGAGGCGTTTCTGCACGGCGATCCCGCGCGCAATATCTCCGGCTGCGTGGCAAACGGCATCGACGAGAAGGCCGCGCAGGAAATTTACGAGGAAATTTACGCCTTCGCGAACTACGCGTTCAACAAGGCGCACGCCGCGGCCTATGCGGTCGTCGCATATCAAACGGCGTACTTCAAGTGCCACTATACGAAAGAATACATGGCGGCACTGCTCTCGAGCGTGCTCGACTCGTCCGACAAGGTGGGCGAATACTTCAATGAGTGCCGCGAGTGCGGCATCAAGCTCCTGCCGCCGGACGTCAATCACTCCGCCGACCGCTTCACGGTCGAACCTGAAGGCATTCGCTTTGGTCTCGTCGCCATCAAGAATATTGGCCGCGGGCTCATTTTGCGCATGATGCAGGAGCGCGAGCTCAATGGCCCGTTCGTCGACTTTCAGGATTTCTGCCGCCGCATGGACGGCATGGAGATCAACAAGCGCGCGGTCGAGAATCTCATTCGCGCGGGCGCGTTCGATTCGACGGGCGCGAAGCGCTCGCAGCTCATCGCTGTCTACGAAAAGGTGATGGACGGCATCGCCGAGGGCAACCGCACGAACGTGGAGGGGCAGATCGACTTTTTCGGCATGGGCGCGGAGACCGCGCAGCAGGCCGCGCTCGTCCTGCCCGACATTCCCGAGTTCACGCCGCAGGAGCTCATGGCGATGGAAAAGGCCACGACAGGGCTTTACCTCACCGGCCATCCGATGGACGCCTACCGCTCGCTCGTCCGCTCGTCCGGTGCGGCTGCCATCGGCCGCGTGATGGAGGACTTTGCGCAGGAGGCAGGGCCGACGACATTCTCCGACGGGCAGAAAATTTCACTCGCCGGTGTTGTGACCGCGAGCAAGACGAAGATGACGAAGAAAAATACCCTCATGGCTTACGTGACGCTCGAAGATGGCACGGGAGCCATCGAAATGCTCTGCTTCACGCGCGCGCTCGAGCAGTACGGAAGCTACTTACAGGAGGGACAGGTCATTTATGTCACGGGCACGCTCTCTGTGCGCGACGAAAAGGCGCCGCAGCTCATGTGCGACTTTGCCCGTCCGCTGAACGCCAATTTTTCGACGGGAACGGTTGCGCCTGCGCAGGCGCCGCAGCAGCGGACGGGGCAGACGCTCTATCTGCGCCTGCCGTCGGTTGACGGGCCGGAGATGGCGATCCTCCGCAAAATCCTCTATATGTTCGAGGGAAAAGAGAACAACGTCCGCATCCGCGTGCTTGATACCGGCAAGCTCATCGGCACGACCTGCGACCTGCACACCTCGCTTGTGTGCGACTTGGAAGAGCGCTTCGGCAAGGAAAACGTCGTGGTGAAATAAGAGAAAGGAGCGGCGGCGATGAGATTGCGTTTGACCATGATTTGAACAATATTTCAATCATGGAGGAATTATGAGAATTATTGAATACCAGACCTACCGGGAAGAGGAGATCCTGCCGCTGTACGCATCTGTCGGCTGGACGGCCTATACGGACGCGCCCGATGCGCTGCGTCGCGGCTTTGTAAAGTCGCTGCTCACGCTCGCAGCCTATGAAGAGAAAACGCTTGTTGCCCTTGCCCGCGCCGTGGGTGACGGTGAGACAGTCGTGCTTGTGCAGGATCTGCTTGTTTTCCCCCAGCATCAACGACTCGGTATCGGCACAGCCCTGATGCGCGCGATGATGGATCGTTTTGCAAACGTCCGCCAGTTCCAACCATTTACAGACGACACGGAAAAAACGCTCGCATTCTACCGCTCGCTCGGTCTGCACAACCTTTCGTCGCTTGGCTGTCAGGGCTTTATGCGCTGATTAGGCGCATCACTGGCAAAACAATTCATAACGAAAAAGAGACAGGCATTTGCCTGTCTCTTTTTGTATGTAAGGACTTTATTTTCCCTCGTCGGGTTCGGAGAAGAGCGTGTTCAAAACACCGGTG
>ERZ773210.3706-NODE-3706-length-10591-cov-4.033884_pt1 | contig 10591 bp, 9 predicted proteins | sample MGYA00580528_ERZ773210 | MGnify/ENA primary metagenome ERZ773210 (study PRJEB29015, sample SAMEA2737769) | human gut metagenome | biome: human gut; feature: human-associated habitat; material: faeces | place: China | collected 2012 ...
TTATTTTCCTTATTTTGCTTAATTCATTATTAAAATCTTTTTTCTCTAAATCTAAAATTTTGTATCTTTTTGTATTGCCTGTTGTAGATTTGTACATATATATTGGTATATAGTCTACTTTGCTTATTATAGTTTTTCCAGTTTCTCCACTTTTCTTTATATCTAAATTCAGTATTATAGAGTCTCTCGTTCCTTCTTTCACTTGTCCCGACATAAAGTTTCCTAATGAATATATTACAAAACATTCTTTTGTCATTCCATCTTCTAAAGTTATCTCTTTTATCTCCATAGGTTGCAATACATGTGGGTGACTTCCAAGAATAATATCAACTCCATTTTCAAACAATAAATTTGCTAATCTCTTTTGCTCTGAATTTGGTTTTGTTTGATATTCCTCTCCCCAATGCATACTCACACAAATTAAGTCTGGTTTTTGTTCTTTTGCAAGTTGTAACTGTTTTATAATAAGTTCGTCATCAATCAGGTTAACTGCATATTTTTTATCACTTGGAATTGATATTCCATTTGTCCCATATGTAAATGATAAGAAAGCTATTTTTATTCCTTTCACATCTTGTATAAGTATTTTGTTTTGGCTTTCTTCCGATTCATTTGTACCAGTATGTGCTATTTCAGCTTCATCTAGATATTTGAGTGTACTTACTAATCCCGAATAATTTGTATCCATGCAATGATTATTTGCTGTTGACACAACATCAATTCCTAATTTTTTCAAATTTGTTGCAAGTTGTTCAGGAGTATTAAACCTCGGGTATGAACTATATCCTCTTTCTTTTCCTGCAAAAGTTGTTTCTAAATTTCCTACTGCAATATCAGCTGAATTTATATATTTTTCTATGTCAGTAAATACATACGAAAAATCATAAGTCTTTGAATCTGCTAAATATGCATCATTATATTGAGTATTATGACACATAATGTCACCTATTGCCGTCATTTTTATATCTATATCCTCTTTTTTCTCTTCTTTTGTTGTGTATGGCTGATTTGCTTCGCTTTCTGTGCCCTCTTCGGCCTCATCTTTTACATGCCCGAAAGAAGACTGCTCAATGACATGAGCAGCCTCCTGCATAATTCGTATTTCGCTGTTTTTGCGTATCTTACTTTCGGAATTATTCCTTTTGTTTCTAAATAATTCGCATCCAACTAAAATGATTCCAAAAATCACTATAATTATAATTATTTTTTTCTTCATTTCATCCCCCCTCACCCCTTTATTTTATCACATTTCGACAAATTTTACAATAGTTTACAGAATCTATTTTCTTTTATTTTTTTATTTATTCTATTTTTACAATACATTGATGATACTAAAGCCAAATTACCACCTTTAGAATGTCCACCAACTCTAATTTTCTTTTTTGGAAATTCTTCTGCTATATTTTCTAGATATTCTTTTGCTGATATTTGAGAAGCTATATGGCTTTTAAAACTCATATTAAAATCTTCTTTCCAGCCAACTATTGTATTGTCTGTTCCTCTAAAAGATACATATATTGTGTCATCTGGCATTAATATAGTAATTGCAGAAAATTGTTTTTCTTGTTCTGTTTCTATTTTATTTACATATTTGGTAGCAAGCATATTTCCAAATCTTTCTGTTTTTCCCATTGCAGGAAAGAATTTTTTATCATCTTTCCATAAAATATGAATTGGGTCAATGTTTGCTTTTTCAAATCTTTTACTTAATTCTTTTATTGTTACTATTTCATTTTCTTTTATTATATTATCAAATGGAAAGTATGAAAAACGTGATAAAATTAAATTATCTATTTCGTTAAATTTTGATTGTTCTAAGCTTAAATCCCCTCTCCATTGTAAATAATCAAATACATTTGCCATGTAAACTCCTCTTTTCTTTTAACTTTTTTCTTACATTTCTATTATTTCTTCCCATTTTAAACCATTTTTTCCAAAATGTCCATAATTTGTTGTTTTAGAATATATTGGTTTTTCTAATTCTAAATATTTGATAATTCCATTTGGTGTTAAATCAAATTTTTCTTTTATCATTTTTTCTATTTCTTCTTCAGATTTTGTTCCTGTTCCAAATGTATTTACACATATTGATAATGGTTCTTCCATTCCTATTGCATATGAAATTTGAATTTCACATTTTTTTGCATAACTATTTGCAACTATATTTTTTGCAATATGACGCAACATATATGCTGCTGAACGGTCTACTTTACTAGCATCTTTTCCTGAAAATGCTCCTCCTCCATGTCGTGCATAACCACCATAGGTATCGACAATTATTTTTCTTCCTGTTAAGCCTGTATCTCCTAAAGGTCCACCAATTACAAATCTACCTGTTGGATTTATATATATTTTTGTTTTTTCATCTATCATTTTTTGAGGAATTACCTGTTTTATTACTTTTTCTACTATATCTTTTTTTAATTGTTCATCACTTACTGTTTCTAAATGTTGAGTTGAAATCAATATCGTTTCTATTCTTTTTGGTTTGTCATCTTCATATTCTACAGTTACTTGTGTTTTTCCATCAGGTCTTAAATATTCTATTTCTTTTGATTTTCTAACTTCTGTTAATTTTTTTGATAATCTATGAGCCATTTCAATAGCATATGGCATATAATTTGGTGTCTCATCACATGCAAACCCAAACATTATACCTTGATCGCCTGCACCACCAATGTCAACTCCCATAGCAATATCTGGGCTTTGTTTTGTTATATTAATATAAACCTTACAATTTCTATAATCTATATCTGTTTTTTCATTATCAAAGCCAATTTCTTTTATTGTATCTCTCACAACTTTTTCTATTTCAACATTTGCATTTGATGTTATTTGTCCTGCTATTGTTATTTCATTTTTAGATGCAAAAGTTTCTACAGCCACTCTTGATTTGCTATCTTGTTTTAAATATTCATCTAAAATTTTATCTGATATTGTATCACACAATTTATCTGGATGTCCTTCTGTTACACTTTCTGAAGTAAAAAAATATCTTTTCATTTTATTTATTCCTCTTTTCTTTATCATTAATTGTCAAAAAGTTGCCAAAAGGTAATCCTCCTGACAACTTTATTTTGGATGTATATTAAATTAATTATTCTTTAATATAATCTTTTATTTTGCTCATAAATATAATTCTGTCTATTATATCTAGAACTGCATAAATTATAGTTAAAACACCTATTGTTGTGAATAAGATATTTGCATTAACTAGGATTACTATACCAGCAATTATCATTAACATTGAAAATAATAATGCTAATGTCCAATATACTGATTTAACTTCTTTCCAAATAAGTGTTGTTTGAAAATCCATTATTCCAGCTGCTATAATCCATACACCTAAAATAATTCTAAATAATGAAATTATAGAATCAGATGCAAATAACACAATTACTCCAAATACTACAGCTATTAATGCAATTGATAATAGATAGTCTTCTTTTGTTTCTGAAGTAAAATATTCTATTAATTTTAAAACACCCATTGCTATGAATACAATTCCAAATATTATTGAAATTGCTGCAACCATTTCATTTGGTTTAGCTATTAGTAGTGCTCCAAATAATATGAATATTATTGAAATAACTATGTCTGTCCAACTTGATCTTTTTAAAAATTTTTCAAACATAATACTCCCTCTCTTTCTTTAGTATTTTATGGCTATATAATATCACATTAATTAAAAATTGTATACGTTTTTTTGAATTTTTTGTATTTTTTTGTAACAAAAAGAAAAAATAGCACTTTGTGCTATTTATAATTATGCATTTTCAGTTTCTTTTTTTGCTACGATTTGTTTACCATCATAATATCCGCAGTTTCCGCAAACTCTGTGTGGTAATACTGGTTCATTACAATTTGGGCATGTAGCGAATTTTGGTTGTTCTTTTTTCCATGTTGATCTTTTTGAATGTGTTCTTGCTTTTGACCATCTTCTTTTTGGTTGTGCCATTTTAATTCCCCCCTTGCTTAAAGATATATGTTTTATATCTATTTGAAATTTTTACTATTTTTATGTCACTATAAAATTATACAAGTATTTTTTATTTTTGTCAACTATTTTTCTAGCATTTTTTCATTAATTTCAATTTGATCTATACAGTATTTTTTATATAGTGATTTTATATTTTTCTTTGTTAATGTACTATCTATTCCATTTTTGCTAACTTGTTCAAGTACTTCTGTTATTACTTTTTTTACATTTTCATTTAATGGATAATTCACTCTTTCTCTTTCCCAATATTTCAATTCATACTCTTTAGTCCAATCTTTCCCTTGATAAATTATTCCTGCTGCTAATTTATCACATATCATCTCAGCTACATATTGATATGGAATTAATGGATATTTTTCTGGTGCACTCATATCTATCCAATAATCCGCATGATGTTTATTTCTCCCTTTATGATGTAACCATGCTTCAGAATAACCTTTGTCTTTTTTGCAATCAGTTATTGGTGAATGATGTCCATTAAAATATCTTACTCCTTCCCAGAACTCTGTTGGTGAATATTTAGAAAGATCATGTACTAATCCTCTCCAAGGTTCACCTACCTTGGTACATAATTTAAAAACAACCCATCTATGTTTTGTTATTGTGCAAAAATGTTCCACTACGTTTTTTATTTTCACTTATGTTTCATCTCCTATTTCTGTAATATTTTAACATATATTATTTTTTTATTCAATATTATTTTAATTTTTGCATATATTATAAAATACAGGAGGTATTTTTATGTGTGGATTTGTTGGAATTGCTGACTTTAAAAATGACATTTCTAATAAAAAAGAAATTTTGTTAAATATGAATTCTACTCTTTCTAAAAGAGGCCCTGATGAAGATGGTTTTTACATAAATTCTCATATTGCTCTAGCTCATAAGAGACTTATTGTAATTGACCCTGATGGTGGAAAACAACCTATGATTGAAAAATTTTCTTATGGAGATTATGTTATTGTTTATAATGGTCAAATTTATAATACAAAAGAATTAAAAGAAACTTTGACTCTTAATGGTTTTGAGTTTAAAGGTCATTGTGATACAGAAGTTTTATTAAAATCTTATATTTATTATGGAAATGATGTTGTAAAACATCTAAATGGAATTTTTGCTTTTGCAATTTGGAATAGTCGTACTAAAGAATTATTTTTAGCTCGTGATCATTTTGGAGTAAAGCCTTTATTTTACACTATTAATAATAATGCATTAATTTTTGCATCTGAAATAAAAGCTTTGTTTAAATACCCCGGAGTTGAAAAAGTTTTAGACAATCAAGGAATTTGTGAATTATTTGGAATTGGACCGGCTCATACACCTGGTACAACTATCTTCAAAAACATCTGTGAAATAAAACCTGCCCATTTTGCAGTTTATAATTCTTCCGGTCTGCATATTGAAAGATATTGGAAATTACATTCAAAAAAACATACAGATAGTTTTGGCACAACTTGTTCTAAAGTTGAATACTTATTGCATGATGCTATTACTAGACAACTTGTTTCAGATGTTCCTTTATGTACATTTCTTTCTGGTGGTTTAGATTCTAGTATTATCACAAAATTTGCAGCTGATTATTGTCAAAAAGAAGGATTGCTACCTTTAGATACGTATTCGATTGATTATGTAGATAATGATAAAAACTTCGTTAAAAGCGATTTTCAACCCAATTCAGATAATTACTATATTAATTTGATGAATAAAAACTTGCATACAAATCATCATCAAATTGTAATCGATACTCCAGAACTTGCTGAATATCTTGAAGATGCTATGATTGCACGTGATATGCCTGGTATGGCCGATATTGACTCTTCTCTACTCTTGTTTTGCAAAAATGTAAAAAAGGAAATGACTGTTTCTTTAACTGGTGAATGTGCTGATGAGATTTTTGGAGGCTATCCTTGGTTTTTCCGTGAAGATGCTTTGAATAGTGGAACTTTCCCTTGGTCTATTGCTATTGATGAAAGGCAAAAGCTTTTAAATCCTGAAATTGGTAAACAAGTCAATTTGAAAAATTATATTGATTATAGATATAATGAAAGTTTGGCTGAAGTTGAAATTTTAGATACAGATTCAAAAGAAACTGCAGAGAAAAGAAAGATTTCATATTTGACTTTAAATTGGTTTATGCAGACTCTTCTTGATAGGTCTGATAGAATGGCTATGTATAATGGTTTAGAACTTCGTGTTCCTTTTTGTGATTATCGTTTAGCTCAATATGTTTGGAATATTCCTTGGGAGATTAAGGCTTTGAAAGGTCGTGAGAAAGGATTACTTAGATATATTTGTAAAGATTTTCTTCCTTCTGAAATTGTTGATAGAAAAAAATCTCCTTACCCTAAGACTCATAATCCTACTTATTTGGCTAAGGTTAAGGGTATGCTTAGTGAAATTATGAAAGATAAAGATGCTCCTATTAATGGTTTGCTTAACCGTGAGTATATTTTAGATATTTTAGCTTCTGATGGTTCGGCTTTTTCTAGACCTTGGTTTGGACAATTGATGACTGGACCTCAACTTATGGCTTATTTATGTCAAGTTAATATGTGGCTTGAGAGGTATCAGCCTAAAATAGAGCTATAAATTTTGAGCAAAGGGGTTTCGCCCTTGCTCTTTTTATACTCTATTATATCATAAAATCCTTATTTTTTTATTAATTTAAAATTCATTAATTTCTTTTATTTTATCTTCAACTTTTTTACTAAATTTGCTATTTCTGTGTTCATCAACTAGTCCGTTTATTTCTTGTTGAACATCTGTAAGTTGAGTATAGCAATATCCAGATATATAAGGTATTTTTTTTATATTTTTAGTTAATAATTCAAACCTTTGTATAAATTCATCTTCATTAGCTACTTGCTTTCCGTATCCCCATCCTTTTTCAGAATCTAAAGCAATTCCACCATATTCACTCATTATAACTGGTTGTCCATTATATCTATATCCTTCAGCAAATAATTTGTGTTTTCCATTATGTTTTTCCATATTATTTAATACTTTTTTCTCATCATCAGTATATGTTAAAAAAAACAATTCTGGATCTTGTTTATAATCATGAATAGTTATTATGTCTGATATTGTATGTTCCCAACCATCATTTGAAATTACAGGTCTTGTATTATCTATTGATTTTGTTAAATAGTATAAACTATTTGCATAATTTTGTTGTTTTATATTATCACTTATATTTGGTAAGCCCCAAGATTCATTTATAGGAATCCATGTAACAATTGATGGATGATTATAATTTTGTTTTACTACTTTAATCCATTCATTTGTAAATTGCTGTATTGATTTATCATTATAATTATAGCAGTTTGCCATTTCACTCCAAACTAACATACCTTTTACATCACACCAATATAAAAATCTTTCATCTTCTATTTTTTGATGCTTTCTAACTCCATTGTATCCATATTTTAATGCAATTTCTATATCCTTAATTAAGGCATCTTCACTTGGTGGTGTTAAATGTGATTCTTTCCAATATCCCTGATCTAATATAAATTTTAAATATAATTCATCATCATTTAAATATATTCTATTTTTTTGAATTGATATCTTTCTAAATCCAAAATAAGAATATGCAATATCTATAAGTTTATCATTACAATATAATTTATAACAAATATCATATAAGTTGGGTTCTTTTGGTGACCATTTTTTCACTTCTGCATTATTTTCACATATTAATATTTCATTTTCTTGATATAATTCTGTAAGCTGAATTTTATTTGTGATTAGTAGTTCATTTTCAAAAGAAATTTCTGTTTCTATATAAAAATTATTTTCTTCTAATTCTTTTTCAGATATATTTGTTTCATATTCTAATTGTATATTTTTATTATCTAAATTTGGAGTTAATTTTACATTTTTCATATAGTATTTAGGCACATATTCTATCCAAACTGTTTTCCATATGCCTGTTGTTTGTATATACCAACATTTCCAACTTTCTTTTTTATATCTTTGTTTTCCTCTAGGTTGCTCTTTGGCTAATGAATCCTCTACTCTTACGGTAATATCATTTTTGCCTTCTTTAATATATTTATCTATCTCGAATGAAAATCTATGGTATCCTCCCTCATTTGTTCCTATATATTTTCCATTAATCCATATTTTAGTTTTATAGTCACTTCCTTCAAAATGTAATATTGCTTTTTCATTTTCTTTTGAAATATGTATTTTTTTGTTATACCATACTACATAATGCACACTTTCATCTTTTATTCCACTTAATTCAGTTTCGTATGTAAAAGGTACATTGATTTTATTTCTTGTTGGAAAACTAATATAATATTCTTTTTCTTCTCCTAAATTTTCATCATCAAATGTAAAGTTCCAATCTCCATTTAAATTTACCCATTTATTTCTAACAAATTGTGGTCTTGGATAATTTTTTATATAATTTTTCATTTCTTAATTCATCTCCAATTTTTCTTTTTAGTTAAATTTGAAAGTTTATATTCTTATGTTTTGTTTAATTTTTTTGTCTCTATTACTAATTCATCAAAGTCTGAAATGTAATTTTTGTCTTGTAAAACTCTATATTTATTGTATTCATCTAAAGCCAACTTATCTGCTATTTCTCTTTTTATTGTCCCATTATCTTTTAAAATATTATATTCATTAATTTTTAAGAATACTTCTAATTTTTCTTTCCATTCTTTCATTGATATAATCTTTCCTAATTTTACCTGTCTTTCTGCATAATCAAGGTACATTGATACTAAATTATTTAATTCTGTAATTTCTTCTTGTGAAAGATAATTCTTTGCTATTGTTACATCTGTTTCAAGTATTTTTCCATCTGGTGCATTTTTCCAAGTTGTTAGTCCCATATTATTTTTTTTACTATCTACTCTATTATAAATTATCTCTGGAGCAGTCATTCCAGTAATAGCAAAGTGTAATTTGTTTTGAACATTTTTATAAAATTCTTGTGTTGTTTCACTATTCTTATCATAATCAAAACTGCATTCTTTATATATATCAGTTATTTTTTGATAAAATCTTCTTTCACTTGCTCTTATCTCTTTTATTTTAACAAGTAATTCATCAAAATAGTCTTTTCCAAATTTAGGTCCATTTTTTAACATCTCACTGTTAAGAATAAATCCTTTTTTTATGTATTCTTTTAGTGTTTTAGTAGCCCATATTCTAAAATCCGTTGCTTCTTTTGAATTTACTCTGTATCCTACAGCTATAATTGCATCTAGACTGTAAAATGTCACTTCTCTTGAAACTTTTCTGTTTCCCTCTTTTTGAACTACTCTAATTTTTTGAGTAGTTCGATTTTCCTCTAATTCTTTTGTTTTAAATATATTCTGTAAATGATATGTAATATTATTTTCTGCTACATTAAATAATTTAGACATTGATTTTTGAGTTAGCCAAAAATCTTCTTCATTATATAAAACTTCTACTGATATATTTTCATTATTTTGGCTTTGGTATATAATTAAATCTTTTAGATTTTCTATATTATTCAATTTTAATCACGTCCTTTATATTTAATTTTAAGCTTTACGAAACTTATGTTTGTATTTTATATTATATCTTCCATCTTGTCAATAATTTGTAACATTTTTGTTTAAAATATTTCAATATAATTTTTTTGATGTCAAAATTAAGTGCTATTAACTAACACTTTATTTCAGTAATCACATGTTTTATATTATTTTATTGTGTTTTGACTTCTTCTACACAACTTATCTTTTCTATGTATTCAATATCTTCTATTTTAGAAATTGCAAAACATTTCTTTCCTAAATCTTTAAGTGATGCTCCACAATGATATAATTCTTTGTTATCAATTACTATAAATCTATCATGGAATTTATTTGTATATGCAATTTTTAATGTAGGATATTGCTTGTTAAATTTTTGTACATCTAATTTTGTTAACCTATTATTTTGTATAGTTAATATTACAACTTCTACATCTTTATTTTTCTTTTGTAACATTTCTAAAATACTATCGTCTATGTAATTATCTATAATTAAAATTTTATTTTTTGCTCTTTTTATAATATCAATTATCAAACTATACGCATCATAAATCTGTCCATTGAAAAATATTTTTTGTTTGAATTCTTTTCTCTCATTTTTTTGCAGTTCGTCAAACACTTTTTCAAATTTTTCTTCATGTTCTGTTAGTGTTTTACTTTGTTCTAATAATTTATATTCTATATTTGTTATCCTGTCAAAAGCTTGTCCATTTGATAGTATAAATTTTCGCATTTCTACAAATGCGTCCATTATATTTATGCTTACTTTAACTGCTATTTCATTTTTTAATAAACCTGAAAGCATTGCTATTCCTTGCTCTGTAAATGCATAAGGTGAAAATTTCTTATTTCTAAATTTATTTTCAAATACTTTTGAGGCGGTCGCAATTTGCGACCTCAAAGCATAGCCATCCGGGAAGCTGGGTGGCTGTTTTGCATTTTGAGTGAAAGAAGGTGAGAACATTGAAGATAAAAAAGGTGGATGACAAGCCGATGATCATTCACACAAAGGAGAAAGCTAAGATTCATGCCCACGAGCCAAAGGGTGCCAAGATTAAAGGCAGCAACATCTATA
>ERZ773210.3707-NODE-3707-length-10591-cov-2.786257_pt1 | contig 10591 bp, 9 predicted proteins | sample MGYA00580528_ERZ773210 | MGnify/ENA primary metagenome ERZ773210 (study PRJEB29015, sample SAMEA2737769) | human gut metagenome | biome: human gut; feature: human-associated habitat; material: faeces | place: China | collected 2012 ...
AGTTCATATATATCAGGAAATCCTTTTCCTCTTTCAACCTCATCGCTCTGCGTAAAATTATCAAAATAATCAAATATCTTATTTCTTTTTAGGCATGCCTCATACAATTCTCTGTCAGACGCTGTTGCTATACATATTTTATATCCCTTTTGTCTGAGATTCTCAAGAAAATCAGCTGCTCCCGGTTTTAAATCTATATCATCAGCATATGCCTGTACAGCCATATCAAACCACTCTTTTGCAATATCTTCCGGTTTCTCGTCAAGATTAAATCTTTCAATTACATATTTTGAACCTGTTGCAAAATTATGTGTTTTTATTTTTCTTATAAAATCTTCAGGCACTTCAATATTTCTTTTACCAAGAAAATCAATATCAACCTTCGCCCACACGTCCGTGGAATTCAAAAGAGTGCCATCCAAATCAAATATGGCACATCTGAATCTGCCAAAATCAAATCTAGTCTTCATACATTTTTATTCTGTTCTTAATATTCTTAACGCTCATATTATCAGCATATGAAGCAATAAGTTCATTATACTTTTCTGTTATAATAGCATTTGAAATTGTTGAATCATTTGATGAATCGTAGCTTCTTGAAACAAACATTACAACACTGCATTTACTTGCAGATGAGTCAGACACAACAGTTACATCCCCTGTCTTTCTTGTGCTGTCAAACAGCCAGTCAGCCTCATCACCGTCAACTGAAGATTTTTTAACAAGTGTCTTTAATGAAGCATTAGAATCACTCTTATATGTATCCGCATTATCACCTGCATATTCTATACAAAGGTCTGCAAACAATGATTCATCGGTAGCTTTTGCTGCCATCTCATCAGCCTTTGCTTTTGCATCAGCAAGTGAATTATCATCATTTTCTGTCTCTGCTTTTATATCAAATATTCTGTAATTTACAGTATCATAATCATCTTTGTGTTCCTCATAATAAGAAGCAATCTCTGCATCATCAGGTTTTAACTTAGTCTGAATTTCTCCCTGATATGACGCTGCTTTAAGGTAACTGCACAAATAACCTTTTATATTCTTTTCTGTTGCATTTTCGCCAAATACAGTCTTGTAATAATCTTTTACGGATGAACCTGCTGAATCTGCAGATGACTTGAGATTGTCAATAAAATTATTATAGTCATCATCTGCATTATATGTAAATCCATTCTTGTCAGCATCCTTTAAAAGTGCTTTATCTTCTTTTATTGTTGAGAGTGCTGCATTAGCAAAATAGTCATACCATGTATAATCAGAGTTGCCACCGTAAGTCTGTGACGAATCACTCTTTGATGTATCATATCCCATATATGATGCAAAATAACTTCCATAAGTCATTCCGCTGAATAATTCCTGATTAAGAATATTCTGCTTTGTCATTGAATAATAGAAATCAAATTCAATCTTACTTATCTTATCGCCGTCAACATCAATATATTCATTATGTATCTTATCATAATTCATCCATGCTGCTGTTCCTGCCACAGCGACAATAATTACAAGAATTACAGTTGCAGCAATCGATGTTATCTTTTTAGCTTTTGCATCTCTTTTCTCCTGCTCCTGTTTTTTCTGAACCTTTTTATCATACTTTGTAACAATCTTTTCCTCTGTATTATTAAGTACTGCCTTGTTTCCTTTAACCTTAGCCATTACTAATCCTCCTAAAATCCATTTTCCTCTTTTATTTCATCTAATTCTTTCATCCATACGGCTGAACTTGCATCACTCGGCATTCTTAAATCGCCTCTTGGCGAAACTGCAACGCTTCCGACTTTAGGTCCGTCAGGAAGACATGAACGCTTAAACTGCTGTGCAAAAAATCTCCATACAAATGTGCGAAGCCACTTATATATTTCCTTATCTTCAAATTCACCTTTAAATGCACATCTGGCAATTCTGAAAAGCTTCTTAGGATTAACACCGAACCTCAATATATGATACATAAAGAAATCATGCAATTCATATGGTCCAACCAAATCCTCCGTTTTCTGTGCTATTGTTCCATCTTCCTGAGGCGGCAGAAGTTCAGGACTCACAGGAGTATCAAGGACATCAAGGAAAATACCCTTTAGCTCACTGTCATCACAGATATCTGCATAATAACGTACCAGATGTCTTACAAGCGTCTTTGGAACTGACGCATTGACTCCATACATTGACATATGGTCTCCATTGTACGTCGCCCAGCCAAGGGCAAGCTCTGACATATCACCAGTACCTATAACCATACCGTTTGTCTGGTTTGCGATATCCATTAGAATCTGTGTACGTTCTCTTGCCTGTCCGTTTTCATATGTGACATCATGGACACTCTCATCATGTCCAATATCAGCAAAATGCTGCCGCACAGCCTTTTCTATAGAAATTTCCCTAAGCGTTGCACCAAGCTTTTTTGTAAGGCTTACCGCATTATTGTAAGTTCTGTCAGTTGTGCCAAAACACGGCATAGTAACACATGTTATATTGCTTCTGTCAATTCCACATGCGTCAAACGCCCTTACAGTAACTATAAGTGCGAGCGTTGAATCAAGTCCGCCTGATATGCCGACTACTGCACTCTTACATTTAGTATGTTCAAGTCTCTTTTTAAGACCAAATGTCTGAATATTTAATATCTCTTCACATCTTTCATTACGTTCCTTTTTATTCTTAGGAACAAATGGTGTCTTATCAAAATGTCTTTCAAGCTTTATCTGACTGGCTGTATAAGCTTCAAATACGACCTCATTCCATTCTGACATATCATCAGCCGGAACAAATGTTGTCATTCTCCGTCTTTCAGCTTTTATCTTTTTTAAATCAATATCTGCATATATCTGCTGTCCGGAAAAAAGTTCTGACATCCCGAGTATTGTACCATTTTCACATATAATATCATGTCCGCCGAATACTATATCCTGTGTTGACTCTCCATCTCCTGCACTTGAATATACATAACATGAGACAAGCCTTGCAGACTGGTTTTTGACAAGTTCTGTCCTGTACTGTCTTTTTCCGATTGTCTCATTGCTTGCAGAACAGTTTACCAGCACAGTAGCACCATGAAGTGCCAGCTTCGTGCTTGGTGGGTCAGGTGTCCATAAATCCTCACAGATTTCTGCCCCGACAACAAATTCATCCATTCCAGCACATCTGAACAGAATATTGGTGCCAAATAACGTATACATTCCGTTTATTTCAACATTTACACACTTGTCAAATCCCGGAGTAAACTGTCGTCTCTCATAAAATTCACCATAATTCGGAAGATATTTTTTCGGTACAAGTCCAAGAATCCTGCCATTATTTATTGCTGCAGCAACATTATAAAGCTTTGAATTATATTCAAATGGAAGTCCGGCAAATATAAGCATATTCTTATATTTTAAAGATTCATTACATATTTTTATGAGACTTCTCTTTGCACTCTCAAGAAGTGTCTCCTGCAAAAATAAATCTCCACATGTATATCCTGTTATACACATCTCAGGGAACACGACAAGTGAAGCCTTTTTTTGCGATGCTTCTTTTATAAGTTCAATTATACGTTCGGTATTATAATCACAGTCTGCCACTTTGATTTTGGGTGTCAAGGCAGCGACTCTTACAAATCCATCTTTCAACTTCTCCCCATTTCCGCGTAACTTATCACGCATCATAAAATCATGTGTTTTATTATACAATTTTCCAAGAATTTAAGCAACATTTTTTATTAATTTTCAACAAATGTTCACCATACATAAATGGCAGCATATCTGCAATAAAGCATAGATATACTGCCATAAAACAAGCATATAATTATTGATTTTCAACGCTCATGGTTCATTCCTTCATAATCGTCTGTAACCGGCTCCTCTGAACCATTTACAGCGTCAGTAAAACCATCTTCTATTCCTTTTGCAGCATCAGTAATTATTTCTTTCGCTCCTGTTGCCGCATCCGTTATAACTTCTTTCGCTCCTGTTGCTGCATCTGTAACTATCTGCTCAACAACTCCATTATCCGAATCAGGATTACTCCCTGTTTCCTCATTATCAGCATTGCCGCATCCCGCAAGTGCCGCCACTGCAAAAACTGCAAGAGCTGCCATGATAATTATTTTACATTTTTTCATAAAGTCCTCCTTTTTACGAACTATTTTTAGTATGGACTTTATTTCTATTTTTAATCATATCATGCTGAAACTTTTAAATGTCTGCTCAGATACTTATACAAAACAAAAGTAATGACACTTGATATCAGTGCTTTTACAAAATTAAATGGTGCAACGGCAAGAACAACAAATGTAAATACATTATTAATATTTGCATTTATTTTATTACCCATTGCAATAAATGCCTCTATCGGCATTCCATAAAGTTCTGAATATTTTGGAAGCAGATAAAATGCATTCAAAAATACGCCTGAAACTATAAGTGTAAGGCTTCCAGCAACAAGTCCCAATACCGCTCTTTTCTTTGTTCTGTGAAAATGATATACAACTGAAGCAGGAACTGCAAAAAAACATCCCAGAATAAAATTAGCAAAATCACCGACAAATGCCGTTGTAGTTCCTTTTATACATATTTTCAGAATGACTTTTACCGCTTCAATAACAACTCCCGCACATGGTCCTAATAAAAATGAACCAATAAGAACTGGCACTTCACTAAGGTCAATCTCATAAAATGATGGTGCTATAAAAGTCAATGGAAATTCAAAATACATTAAAATAACTGAAATTGCGGCAAGCATTGCCATGATAACCATCTTGTTTACTCTGGTTTTTTCTGATGAGAACTTAATATTGTTCTTCTTTTCGATTAGCTTTTCAAATCCAAAAGCTATAAAATATACTACTGCCATAAGTACAAGCGACACTAGTACAAATACGATGTTTTTCTGTAACGAATCAAATAATTTTGATAAATTAGTCATTTTTAAACGCTCCTTCTTCTTTCATCCAGACTATACTGTCGGTTTAAGATTCTCACTTAATCGGCCTTTTTTGGCTCGCGGACTTATTATCATGCTGCATACAGATACATCACCGCCGGTCAAGAATTGACATTACTGTCTCACTTTGCCCTGAAGGTTGGAGTATAAAACTCACTCTTCTATTCAATTGTTTTATCAGCTGACTGCATTACTATAACACTGTAATGCAGTCAAGTCAATGCTGATTATTGTTTTTCCGAATATTTCTTACTTATAATTCAATATTTTCTTTTTCAAACCATTCTTTTATCTTTTCAACTGCTTCTTTTATAAGATTTTCATTGAGAACAAGTGCAAATCTTACATGATTCTCGCCCAGACTTCCGAATGCACTTCCCGGTGTACATACAACACCTGTATTTTCAAGCATCTGTATACAGAATTCATCAGAATTCTTAAACTGCTTTGGAACCGGAGCCCACACAAACATTGTTCCTTCTGAATATGGAACTTTCCAGCCAATTGCATTAAGTCCGTCACAGAGTGCATCTCTTCTTGACTGATACTGTGCCTGCTGCTTGACAACTCCATCCTGTGGACCGTTTAATGCAGCCACTGCAGCTTTCTGTACTATATAACTTGTACCATAATCAAACTGTGAACGTATTGTCTTAAAATGTTTTATAACATCTGCATTTCCCAATGCAAAAGAAATTCTTAATCCTGTAAGATTGTATGTCTTTGAAAGTGAATTAAATTCAATTCCCACATCTTTTGCTCCCGGAATTGAAAGGAACGAAAATCCTCTTCTTCCATCATATTCAATCTCGGAATATGCATTATCATGCACAACAAGAATATTATATTTTTTTGCAAATTCTACAAGTTTTTCATAAAATGCTTTATCAGCACATGTACATGTAGGATTAAGCGGATATGACACGACAATCATCTTTGCACGCTGTGCCTTTTCCTCGCTTATTTTATCAAGCATAGGCATATAATGATTATCCGGGTCAAGCTCGTAACAATCAATTGAAGCATCGTTAAGATACGGTCCGACCTCAAAAATCGGATATCCCGGATTAGGTACTAAAACGAGATCCCCCGGATTACATACTGTCATAGCAACATGTGCAAATCCTTCCTGTGAACCGTTTATTGACATAATCTCATCATCATTAAGAGTGACGTCATAACGACGGTCATACCAGTTTTTAACTGCATCTTTTAACTCCTGTGTATCAGTAAGCGAATACTTATAATTTTCAGGATCCAAAGCAGCTTCCTGCACTACTTTCATAACATGCTCTGCCGGTGGAAAGTCAGGTGTCCCGACAAATAAATCGTACACCTTAACTCCCTTCTGTGCTATCTTTGCTTTACGCTCATTTAAAATATTAAAAATATTTGGCTTGAAAAACTTTGCTTTTTCTGAATACTGTATTTCCATTATTGTCCCTCAAAAACCTATTTAACAGGCTTTGTATATCCTGTAATATCAGCCATTCCGACCTCTAATACACGATGTCCTTCCAAAAGTTTATTCTGAATATTTACAAAAGAAACAACCTCAAGAACCTTTCCGTCTTTTGTCACCATTTCATGCTGATAACATGCAAAACGGCTCTCTATAAACTTGGCACGCAAATCTGCAATTATTTCATTATATTCTACATCAGGCATAAGCTGTTTGAATATAAGTCCATTTTTTATATCTTCATCAGTATAACCGAGAAGCTGTGTAAATCCTTCATCAACATCAAGAAGCTTTCCGCTTCTCATCTCCATTGAATAACGACCATTAGGTATTGAATGCATCCTTCGCATATCTGACATAATAACCTCCATTTCCGCACATTATCATGTGCAAGACAAACTTTGTGAAATTGCCGTTTTACATATATTACTTTGTAAGTGCCTGCAAACGTTCTCTTACCTGTGCAAGCATCTGCTGATACTTCTCAAGCTTTGCCTTTTCTTCATCAATCTTTGCCTGTGGTGCTTTTGATATAAACTTTTCATTGCCAAGCATACCTTCGCAACGCTTGATTTCTCCGTTTAATCTGCCTTCTTCTTTCTTTAAACGCTCGATTTCTTTGTCAATATCAACAAGTTCTGCAAACGGAATATAAAGAACAGCTCCCGGAATTACTGCTGACACAGCATCATCAGGTATACCTGATTTATCGCTCTGTACTGCAACTTCACTTGCATATGCAAGTGTTGCAAAGAATACTCTGCCGTTTTCAAATATATCTCTTATTAAAGCATCTTCTGACACAACATAAACCTTAGCTTTTCTGCTAGGTGCAACATTCATCTGTGCACGAACATTACGGATATTTCTTACCGCTTCCTTTATTGTCTGTATTGCAACTTCCTCATCAGGGAAATTGAACTTTTCATCATATACAGGCCAGCTTGAAATCATGATTGATTCCTCATCATCCTGGATATTGCAGAAAATCTCTTCTGTAATGAATGGCATATAAGGATGAAGAAGCTTTAAAGCATCAATAAGTACAGTCTTTAATGTCCATATTGCTGCATTTTTTGTTGTATCTTCATCATTGTAAAGACGAGGCTTAACCATCTCAATATACCAGTCGCAGAATTCTTCCCATATGAAATCGTTAAGTTTTGCAACAGCAATACCAAGCTCATATTTTTCCATATTTTCAGTAACTTCTGCAATAAGATGATTCATCTTTGATAAAATCCACTTATCGGCTGCAGTAAGATTATCCGGCTGTTCATCTGTTGTCTTAATCTTATTATCAGGGTCATTCATCATAATGAATCTAGAAGCATTCCATACTTTATTGGCAAAGTTACGGCTTGCCTCAACTCTTTCCCAATAAAAACGCATATCGTTACCCGGTGCATTACCTGTTGCAAGAGTGAAACGCAATGCGTCCGCACCGTATTGGTCAACAATTTCAAGCGGATCGATACCGTTACCAAGCGACTTACTCATTTTTCTGCCCTGGCTGTCACGAACAAGACCGTGAATAAACACATGCTTAAACGGTACTTCACCTGTGTGTTCAAGTGCCGAGAACATCATTCTCATTACCCAGAACGGAATTATATCGTAACCCGTTACAAGCACGCTGGTCGGATAGAAGTAATCAAGTTCTTCTGTCTTATCAGGCCAGCCAAGTGTTGAGAACGGCCACAATGCCGATGAGAACCAAGTATCAAGAGTATCGGGGTCTTGACGCATTTCCTTACCGCACTTAGGGCAAACCGCACTGTCCTCTTTTGTAACAACAATTTCGCCGCAATCGTCACAATAGAAAGCAGGTATTCTGTGTCCCCACCAAAGCTGACGTGAAATACACCAATCACGAATATTTTCAAGCCAGTGGAAATACACCTTTTCAAAATGTTCGGGAACAAACTGTGTATCGCCGTTCTTAACTGCATCAATAGCAGGCTGTGCAAGAGGCTTCATTTTTACAAACCACTGCTTTGAAACGATAGGCTCAACAGTTGTACCGCAACGGTAACACTGACCTACGTTATGGCTGTGATCCTCAACCTTTACAAGAAGTCCTTCGTCCTCAAGGTCCTTAATCATTGCCTTACGACACTCATATCTGTCCATACCCTCATACTTGCCGGCATATGAATTCATCGTTGCGTCATCATTCATAACCTTAATTTGTGCAAGGTTGTGACGTTGACCGACTTCAAAGTCGTTAGGGTCATGTGCAGGAGTGATTTTAACACAACCTGTACCAAATTCTTTATCAACATATTCGTCCGCAATAACAGGAATTTCACGTCCGACAAGCGGAAGAACAAGCATTTTACCTACTAAATCCTTATATCTTTCATCCTCAGGATTAACTGCAACCGCTGTATCGCCAAACAATGTTTCCGGACGTGTTGTTGCGATTATAACGTAATCGTCACTATCCTTTATTGGATACTTGATGTGCCAGAAGTGACCTGCCTGCTCGGCGTGTTCAACTTCCGCATCAGAAAGAGCCGTTATACAATGCGGACACCAGTTTATAATTCTTGAGCCTTGATAAATGAGTCCCTTATTATATAGATTTACGAATACTTCTTTAACCGCCTTACTGCAGCCCTCGTCCATAGTAAAACGTTCTCTGTCCCAGTCACATGAAGAACCGATTTTCTTCAACTGATTTATAATTCTTCCGCCGTACTGCTTTTTCCAATCCCATACTCTTTCAAGGAACTTTTCACGTCCCAAATCGTAACGGGTAAGTCCTTCGTTTACGCGAAGATTTTCTTCAACCTTAATTTGTGTTGCTATACCGGCGTGGTCTGTACCCGGAATCCATAACGCACTGTAACCTTGCATTCTCTTGTATCTGATAAGAATATCCTGAAGCGTTTCGTCAAGTGCGTGTCCCATATGAAGTTGACCTGTTACATTTGGAGGTGGGATAACGATTGTAAAAGGTTTCTTGTTTTTATCCACTTCTGCGTGGAAATATCCCTTTTCTACCCACTCATTATACAGCTTATCCTCAAATTCAGCCGGATTATAATTTTTTGCTATATTCTTTGCATCTTCCATTTATACTAACTCCTTTTAATTTTATCTTCCCAATATAAATACCGCCATAAAGGCAATTACCGCTAAAGCAAGTGCAATGTATTTGACTCGCAGAACCAACCCTTGGGTCGGCTCTTTTTTGAAAACTTTTTCAAGTATCAGTTCAGCTTTGAAAGTAAGAACTATCGCTATAAGACCGATAATAAAAGCCGTTATTTTAATAATCAAAAATACTCACACCCTTTCAATTTATACTCAGAAGAAAAAATACACCATTTAATTATTATCGCATTTTAATGTATTTTTGTCAAGGTCAAACTTGTATAATATAAGAAAATATGTAGCATAATAAATTAATAAGCATAAAAACGGACATATCCGAATAAATATAACTTGATGATAAAGAGCATTTAATTACAGCAGAGGAGGTTTTCTACACATGGATAACAACTTATCAAACAATCAGGCAATAATCATAGGAACTATTGAGGACGAATTTGTATTCAACCACGAAATTTACGCCGAAAAATTCTATACATTTACCGTTAAAGTACCTCGTTTAAGCGGTGCGTCGGATAATGTAAGAGTTATGGTATCTGAAAGACTTATAATGGACGGTGAATACTGTATCGGCGATATGATTGAGGTAACAGGTCAATTCCGTTCCTATAACAGTTACGAAAACGGTGACAATCGTCTTGTTCTTACGGTGTTTGCAAAAGACATCTGCCACTTTGACGAAGAAGAAAGCAAAAACCCAAACACACTTTTCCTAAACGGATTTATCTGTAAAGAACCCGTTTACCGCACAACTCCGTTCGGTCGTGAAATTACGGATATTCTGCTTGCGGTAAACAGAAGTTACAACAAATCCGACTACATACCGATTATTGCATGGGGACGCAACGCTCGCTTTGCAAAAAATCTTCACGTCGGCGATAATGTAAAAATATGGGGACGTATTCAGTCAAGAACATATCAAAAACGTATCAACGAAGAAGAAACAATCACCAAAACCGCATACGAGGTATCTATCAATCGTATGGAGCTTGTTGAAAAAGAAGAAAAAGAGGAATAAAAACAAAGAGCGAGAGTGTGAGAAAAAGTCTGTAAAAAATAATCCTTCTATGATAGAATATAAAT
>ERZ773210.3709-NODE-3709-length-10578-cov-3.805664_pt1 | contig 10578 bp, 10 predicted proteins | sample MGYA00580528_ERZ773210 | MGnify/ENA primary metagenome ERZ773210 (study PRJEB29015, sample SAMEA2737769) | human gut metagenome | biome: human gut; feature: human-associated habitat; material: faeces | place: China | collected 2012 ...
TCAAGGGTTCGAATCCCTTTCTTTCCGCCATAAAGAACGCTGATAGTGTTATGCTGTCAGCGTTTTTTATTTGTCGTGGGAGGGTTTTATGATGAAAAGAGGAATTGTTATCGCGTTTCCGGGAATACGGTATACCTGCCGTCAGCAGTTGATGCAGGATTGTTTGGCGTTTTATACGGCGCGCGGGTACGAGACACTGTGCCTGGATTTCGCCGGTGTGCCTTTTGACGGCACGGCCGATATGGGCCGCGCAGCGGAGCTGGCTCTGCCGTCGATTCTGGGGCGGCTTTCCGGCGTTCGTTTTGCAGACTATACCGATGTGGCCTTCCTTGCAAAAAGCCTGGGGACGCTCTGCGCGGTGCGTACGGCGAAGGTGCTGGGGCTGCGGCCGCGGTTCTTTCTGCTGACGCCGCTGGAGGAAACTTTGCAGGAACTGCCGCAGGGTGCTGATGTGTTCGGCGCGGTGGTGGGCACCAAGGATGCCCACTTGGCGGCGGACCAGCTTGAGCAGTTCTGCAAGGCACGGGCTATCCCCTGCCTGATCGTGCCGGATGCCGGACACCGGCTGCAGTTTGAAGATGCCGACAAAACGCAGGCAGTAAACCGCAGCATCACGGCCATGCTGCGCTGAGAAACGGAACAAAATAGAAAAAGTGCAATAAAAAAGAGCCTGAACGATTGCTTTACACAAGCTGTTCAGGCTCTTTGAGATTATTGAGCTTTTATAATAAGGAAAATCACTCGACCATATACTCAAAGTCGATACGGCCCAGGGCAACATCCGCGGCGGCCACGCGGATCTTCATCGAGGTGCCCAGCATCCAGGTGCGGCCGGTCAGCGGGTCGACCATGCTGACGCCGTCCACGACCTGCGGCTCACCCTTGCAAAGCTCGGCGGCGGGGACAAAGCCCTCAACGGTGTTCTCCAGCTCCACAAAGACGCCGCGCGGCGTGATGCCAGCCACGGTACCCATATAGACCTCGCCCAGGTGGTTGTGCATATATTCGGCCTTGTACAGGTCCTCGACGTCGCGCTCGATGCGGACGGCGGTGACTTCCTGCTTGCTGGATTGCTCACTGGCGCGGGCGGCAAAGTCGGTGAAGTCCTTGGTCATCTGGGCGTTGTTGGCGCCCAGCAGCATCTCGCTGAGGATGCGATGGATGGCCAGATCAGGATAACGGCGGATAGGGCTGGTAAAGTGGGCGTAGTCCGCCAGCACCAGGCCGTAGTGGCCCAAGGGCTGCGGGGCGTAACGGGCCTTCTGCATGCTGCGCAGGATGCCGGTGTGTACGGGGGTCTGGATGGGCTGACCGCGGGTCTCGTCCAGCAGGGCAGCCAGTTCCAGCTGCGTGGGGATGGGATTCTTGAACTTGGCGTTCAGGCCGCAGGCCAGCAGTGTGGCAGACAGCTTTTCCATCTTCTCGGCATCGGGGGCTTCGTGCACACGGTAGACAAAGGGCACCTTGTTGGTGCGGCCTGCGTTGGCGGCGCACTGGTTAGCCAGCAGCATGAACTCCTCGATCATGCACTCGGAAGTTCCGCGACCGCGCTTGACGATGTCCACGCAGCGGCCGTTTTCATCGATGATGAGCTTGGCTTCGTCGGACTCAATCTCCATGCCGCCGCGCTGCTTGCGCAGCACCAGGCGCTTGCGGTACAACTCGTCCATGATGGGCAGCTGCTCCAGTACCTCGGCGTACTTCTCTTTCAGAGCGTTCAGCTTCTCCGGATCGATCGGTCCGGAGGCCTCGTTGGCTTCAACAGGTTCGGTAGTTTCAGCGGCCATGGATTCCAGCAGGGCGTTGATCTCTTTGTACACGCCCTTGACGCGGCTGCGGATGACGGACTTAACGAAGTTGTAGCCCAGGATGTTGCCCTGCTCGTCCAGGCGCATCAGGCAGGAGAAGGCAAAGCGGTCCTCCTGCGGATTCAGCGAGCAGATGCCGTTGGACAGCTGGGTGGGCAGCATGGGGATGACCTTGTCGGCGTAGTAAATGCTGGTGGCACGCTCGTAGGCCTCGTTGTCCAGCGCAGAGCCGGGGCGGACGTAATGGCTGACGTCTGCAATGTGGACGCCCAGCTCGTAGCCGCCGTTTTCCAGCTTTTGCAGGCTGATGGCATCGTCGATGTCCTTCGTCTCGGCAGAGTCGATGGTGAAGATGGGGATGGCGCGCAGATCCATGCGATGGGCGGCTTCGGCCTGGTCGATGGTGGCGTTGTCGTAGGCACGGGCTTCCTCCAGGACCTCCGGCGGGAACTCCAGGCGGACGTTGCGGCCGTACAGGATGGCCTTGGCGCACTCGGAGGCGTAGTCGGAGGAACCGAACTTCTCGACGACAGCAGCGCGGTGGGCGTTATGACGCTCGCCGCGGTGGGTAATCAGGAAGCCAACCTTATCACCCAGGTGCACGCCCTCGCTGCCCTGCTTGGCCAGCAGGAACTTGACATCGCGGCAGCCGTCGGGCTCGACGGCCAGACGGCCATCCTCGGACAGGCAGACTGTGCCGGCAAAGCGGTTGTTAGGCACGGTGACTTCCAGCACTTCGCCCTCAGAGGAACCTTCCACGCGGGGATGGTCGAACAGCTTGACGAGAATCTTATCGTTGGGCATGGCACCGTGCAGGGCGCGGCCGGGGATGAAAATGTCGCCCTCGCCGTCATCACGGCTGGCAAAGCCGAAGCGGGCGGCCAGCTTGACCAGCGTGCAAGGAATGCTGCCGCCGGGAGCGGTGGGGTTCTCGTAGGTGGCAAAACCGGGCACGTAGGTGCCGTTTTTCATGGCCAGTTCACCGGTGGCGACCATGGCGGAGACAGAGGTGCGCAGGCGGGAATTATCCACCTGCAGGTTGTTCTGCAGCTCGCGCAGCGTCATGGGGCGGCGCTTGACGGCAGCAAGGATGTTTTTTTGTAAGGGTGTCATAGTTACTCCTTTGATTTACGTCGCCCTGTCGTCCGGCAGGGCCCTTCCTGTTTGGGCACAAATGCCCCGAAACTTTCCCATAAAAAACGGCCCGCCTTACACCACCAATGTGCGCAGGAGCGGACCGGTTTTTATTGCATTGTAAACTGCCTTACAGACGTGCGCTGAGAACGCAAGCGACCAGCGTGACGACAAAGAAAATAATGCCGCAGATCTTGGTCAGCTTAGCCAGCTTTGCATCGACGCCACGCTCACGGCCGGCAGCCATAGCGGTGTTATCACCCATGATGGCGGCAGACAGGCCCTGGCCCTTCTGCTCCTGTGCAAGGGTAAAAACGATGATCAGAAGCGAAACGGCGATCAGAACAACGCCGAGAGCAATCTCATACCAGTTCATAGTTAGCACTCCTTTGAAATCTCATGCGAGTTTAAGTATAGCATAGTTGTCTCGCCGACGCAAGTGTTTTTTGAAAAAAGACTACACAACAAAAGGAAACCCCGCCCTTGAGGGAGGGGCGGGGTTTAAGAAAGGAGGAGAAGAACACATGAAAAATGTGGTAAAGTTATTTAACTCGGGGTGTTATCTAACTTGCAACTAAATTGTAACCTTTTTGTCACCAGATGTCAATAGGGTTACAAGTATTTTCTTGTAATTTTTTTGTCATTTTTCAAAATGTTCACATTTGGGGCTGTGCCGTGCAGATCCGTGGGTGGAAATGGTATGGTGCGGCCCGCAGAGGTCACTCCCCCGTCAATTCGCTGTACTCGCGGCTGGGGGCATCACCCCAGCCTGTTTTTCCGCTGGCGACGGCGATGTCTTCCCAGTAGCGATAGGCGTAGATGTTCAAAATCTGGGCCTCCTGCCGAGACCAGCCGCCGTAGGCGTCCTTTTCGCAGCGCTCGTATACATACAGACCGCAGCTGCCGTTGGCGGACTCGCGGTCATACTGCAAAATTTCCACGGCGTCCTCGGTGTCGTTTACGATGTAATAGCCGTCCCCCTTTGCGGTCAGTCCGTACTCGAGGGTGTTGGAAGTAGCTTTGAGATAGGTGTTATAAATGGTCTTATATCCCGAGCCGATGTAGTCTTTGGAGAATAGCTCGCCGTTCTCTTCTGGTGCGGTGGTTTCGGCGGTCGACTCGGTGGGCGTTGGTGCGGGGGTATGGGCGGGTTCCTCAGCGATGGGAGATTCTGCCGGGGTGGGGGTTGGTTCTGGGGTGGTATCGGTTTTAGAGGTACGTATGACCGTTAACAGCACGAAGAAGCCGAAAAGAACTGCGGCAGCAAGAATAATCTGCCAAAGGGGACGGTTTGGCTCATTCATCGAATACACCTCGTTTGCAATGATATTTTATTTTACCTGATTCTACCACACGGCAGGGGCAATTACAATGTGTCTGCGAAAGTCCCCTGCCGCCTTGCAGGATTTGGGCGTATCCTCTATAATAAATATTGGATGTGAGACATAATGCTTATCATAAACGAGGTTTTACTTTGAAATATAACACGATCATCAGCGGTCAGTTTGTGAGCAGGCCCAACCGCTTCATTGCGCAGGTGCAAGTAGATGGTGCGATGCAGACCGTCCACGTAAAAAACACCGGGCGCTGCAAAGAATTGCTGCTGCCCGGTGCGGATGTGCGGCTGGAAGTTTGCGATAACCCGAACCGCAAAACCAAATATGATCTGGTGGCAGTGTACAAGCCCAGCTTGGGGTGGGTCAACATCGACAGCCAGGCCCCCAACAAGGTGGTGCAGGAGTGGCTGCAAACGGAAGGGTATGACCTGGTGCGGCCGGAGTATACCTACGGCGGCTCCCGCATTGACTTCTACATGGAAAAAGGCGAAGAAAAGTACCTGCTGGAAGTGAAAGGCTGTACGCTGGAAGTGGACGGCATCGGCTATTTCCCGGATGCCCCTACCCTACGCGGCGTCAAGCACCTGCACGAGTTGGCAAAGGCGGCGCAGCAGGGTTACCACTGTGCGGTAGCATTTGTCATCCAGATGGAAGGCGTGGCCGAAGTACGTCCCAACACCGCGACCCACCCGCAATTTGCCGAAGCACTGGCACAGGCCCGGACGGCTGGGGCCAAGGTGCTGTTTCTGCTGTGCCGCGTGGAACCGGACGGGTTGGCCATCACGCAGGCACGGGAATGGAAAAACTGAAATTTTACAGGCAAAGGCTCGCTTCGGCGGGCCTTTATCTTTTATTGCATGGGCAGGCAAAGCTGCACCTGCGCCCCAGTGCCGGTGTTGGCAAGCACCAGCTTGCCAACATGGGCCTGGGCGACGCTGCGGGCGAGATACAGCCCCAGCCCCTGGTGGCCGTTGCAGGGGCGGGCGGCGTCGGTGTAGAGGAACTGCCCGGCCTTGTGCAGGGCTTCGGGCGTGAAGCCTGGGCCGGTATCGGTGACAGTAAAGGACACATCCCCGTCTGCCTTGCTGATGGTCAGCGTGACGGTGCCACCGGCGGGAGTATAGCGCACGGCGTTGTCCAGCATGTTTTCAAGTGCACGGCTGAGTTCCGGGGCGGCGCAGAGAAACTGGCCCTGCCATTGCTCCTGCAAAACAAAGTGGAGCTTCGCCGGGCGGCAGAGGGCGTTGGCCGTATCCGCCAGCGCGGCAACAAAGGCATGGCTGTCGGTACGCTGGCGGGCGGCGGGCACCGTGCCCACACTGCGCAGGGCGGCAAGGTACTGCTGGGCGCGGTCCCCTGCCCGCAGGATGGCGTCCAGTTCGGGAGCGGTGGTGTCGGCGCTTTCGGCCAGCAGCTCAGCGTTGCCCTGGATGATGGTGAGCGGCGTTTTTAAATCGTGCGCCAGCGCGGCCACCTGCTCGGTGCGCTGCTGCTCCAGCTGCCACTGGCGCTGCAGGCTGTCGGTAAGCTGCTGGCCCATAGTCTGCAGGGCTTGCAGCGTGGCAGAAAATTCCCGGATGCGCGCGTGGTCTACGTCAACAGCTTCGGGGTGCTGGGCGGCGATTTGGCGCGTCGCCTCGTCGATGCGGGAGGTCTCTGCCGTAAAGGTACGCACGGTACGGTGGGTGGTTACGGCCAGCCACGCCAACATCAAAACGACCAGCAAGATAATGTAACAGGTTTGAAAATCCGGCAGGCGTTCCCGCAGGGCCGGGTCGGCATAGGGTACGGCGTAGTCGTACTGCAAAAGGCAGGTGGCGCCGTCAGCCATGGTGACGATGTACTGATACTGCATCATCCCCAGGTTGCCGCTGCCGCCGTGCAGGTCGTTGAGCGCGGTTTTCAGCTGGTGGGCGCTCATATTGGTGGTGGTTACGCGCTCTGCATCTGTGTTGGCATCACAGACGACGGCATAGCGGCAAAGAGAACTGATTGCGGATGGGTCAAAGGTATCTGCCGTCATGGAAGCGACCGTTTCACGCGCCTCGGCACAGGCTTGTGCCGAGACTGTGGCAGACAGCAGAAAGCCGTTATCGATCAGCTGCATAAAAATGCCCCACCAAAGGACCAGAATCAGTGCGCATCCCCCGCCGCACAGGCAGAGGTAGCGCAGCAGCACGCTGCGCAAAGAAGTCAGGCGTCGGCGGCGTTCCATAAATATCCAACTCCCCATACGGTTTTCAGCACGGTTTCCGGGCTGGCCAGCCCGGCGGTGCGCAGCTTGGCGCGGATGTTTTTGATGTGCTGGGTAATGGCGGTGTCATCGGCCGTGCCATCGTAGCCGAACACAGCCTCGTAGATCTGCTCTTTGCCAAATGTCTGCCCGGCGTGCAGGGCAAGAAACTCGCAGATGGCATACTCGGACTTGGTGAACGGCAGCTGCGTGCCGCCCACGGCGGCAGATTTTGCGGCCAGATCAAAGCAGACGCCGCCGCGCACCAGCCGATGCTGCGGGGCACGGTTTTGCCGCCGCAGCAGGGCATTGACACGGGCGCGCAGTTCGGCAATGCGGAACGGCTTGCTTAAGTAATCGTCTGCCCCAATGCCAAGGCCGGTCAGCACCGACGGCTCATCGGTGCGGGCTGTCAAAAATAAAATCGGCGCTTCGGTCAGGGTGCGGATGCGGCGGCAGGTGGCAAAGCCGTCCTCGCCGGGCATCATGATATCCAGCAGGATGCAATCGGCCCAGCGGCAGAGCGCGGCGGTCACATCCGCCCCGGCACAGCGGGTCTCAACCGTATGGCCGTCCCGCTCAAGTGCTGTTTTCAATAAGGTACACAGGTCGCGGTCATCATCGACCGCCAGAATGTTGGCCATAAGAACCCCTCACTGTGTGAGCGTGTAGACAAGACAGGATGCTGCGTACAAAAGGTAGATGTGCGCGGGATAAAACCAGTAAAACAGCAGTTTGTGCCCGCTGCCGCGCTGGCCGTTGTACAGCGCCATGGGCAGCACGGCAAAGACGCCGAACCACTCGTAATAAGTGGTGAACATCTGCGAAAAGGCGAAATCCGGCGTGCCGCGCAGCTGCAAATAGACCATGCCAAACTCAAAACAAAATGTTACAGCCGCCCAGACAACAAGGCGCAGCCGCTTGTGAAAATACAGCGCATACAGCACAATGCCGCCCAGCAGGTAGGACAAGCCGCCATCGGTGATGGATGTCCACAAAGGCAGCGGCGCGGTGATGACCCACGCCAACACGGCAGAGCCGATCGGTGCGTCCTGAATTTTGGGAAAAAGCGTCAGTAGCGCTACGATGCAAAACGGCCAGAGGATCGGCGCGGCAGCAGCCAGTACGCCCCGTACAAATCGGCGCTGCCGCAGCCAGTCAATGCCCTGCCATATGATACAGAGGATAACGAAATTCTGCATGATGGCGTTCAGCGGGTAAAAGCCGTCGCCGCGACGCAGCACACCGGCGTACATCATAAAAAATTCGACCGTGCCCATCGCCGTGGCAATGGCCCAGATGCGCAGGAAATATCGTTTGCGGTCATGCGTGTGGGCGAAACCCTCGACCGTGCAGAACAAAAACAGCGGTGCGGATAGCCGTGCCACCATGCTGAACCATTCCGGGACAAGGCCGGTGAACTCGAAAAAATAATGGATGTGGTCAAGCACCATCAGCACCAGGGCGATGATTTTGAGAGCGGTGCCGGACAGCCCGGCGCGTTTTGCGGTAAGCATACTAAGAAAACCCCTTTCACGTTTTACTGCAAACAGTGTAACAGGGGTTTATGTAGAGATTCTAAGTTTTACATAAAAAATCAGGCAAAAGTGATGCTGGCCTCAAAGGCGGACTTGCCCTCGCGCTCGCCGTTGAAATAATACTGCTTTTCGCCGGTCCGGGCACGGCTCAGGGTAAAGGATTCACCCCGCGGGACCTCGCGGTGGTAGAAGAGCAGCAAATCCTGCACGGTGCCCTGCTCCCACACGGACCAGGGCAGCGCGTCGCACAGAATATCGGCATAGCGCGTATTATTGAGATGGCCGTTCATATCGCAGCGAGAATAGCTGGCGACCGGCTCCCCTGCCAGTTCGCAGGCTTCGGGCACGGCCTTGGTCATCTTCATCGGCAGTGCAAAGGGCACATCCTCGGCCCAATGGTCGGCAAACTGCTCAGGGTGTTTGCGCAGAATGATGCGCTTGTCAATGTCGATGAGCACCCAGCGACTGTCAATAACGGCGACCTCGGTCCCGTCGGCATCGTAAAAATGGGTGATGCGCTTATTGACGGCGCGCTTGCAGCACTCCGGCTGGGTGACAAGGGTCAGTTCTTCGTCCACGCGGGGTGTGCGGTCAATATGCAAAGCCAGTTTGGCCAACACAAAGGCCGTGCGGGTGGCGGTGTAGACTTCATCGGTCAGCCCGGCGGCTTCGGCGTGGGTGGTGGCGATCTGCTGGGCATATCGCAGCAACGCACCGGGCTTTACATTGCCGAGATGGTCGCCATCGTGGCGGTAGACGGCGAATTTTTGCGTGTAGGTTTTGGGTGCAGCGGACATAGGGTGCTCTCCTTATGGTCAATAGCAAAGTCAACTTATCCAACAGTATAGCACGAAAATGCACAAAAAGCAAAACGCCCTGCCAAAAAGGCAGAGCGCTTTGAGAAATCAGTAGTTATCGCGGGACTTTTTGCGCAGCTTGCGCCAAATGTTGAACGCCGAGATAGCGATAGCCACCAGCAGCATGACAACGACCATCCAGCCGCTGCCGCCCTCCTCGTAGCTCTTCATCTCGCTCCACTGGGCGTCCATGGCAGCGTTGATGTCATCCGGCAGGGTGTTGAAAACCTCGGCTTTGTCCAGTACTTCCTGGCTGGGATAGGCAATCTCGCTGTACTTGAGATCATCGTCCAGTTCCTCCCACACGGCGGTCAACGGGGTGGAATAGCCGATGAAATCGCAGTTGGCCAGGCCGACAGAGGTCTCGCACAGGTAGTTGATGAACATCTCGGCAGCCTCTTTATGCTTGGCGTTGGCCGGGACACACATGCTATCGATGAAGAAGTTGACGCCTTCCTCCGGGTGGACAAAGGCAAGGTCGGGATTCTCGTCGATCATCGTGATGGCATCGCCTGCGTAGTACGGGGCCATGGCGGCTTCGCCGCCCTCCATCTTGTCAAAGACTTCGTCCATGACGTAAGCCTGCACGATGTTCTTCTGCTCTTTCAGCTTTTCGGTGATGGCGGTAATCTCGTCCACAGACTGCGGGTTCATCGACAGGCCGGCTACCTTGGCGGCGATGGCATAAGCATCGCGGGAATTGTTGAACATCAGCACATTGTTGGTGTACTCCACATCCCACATGTCGGCCCATTTCGTGGGAGGTTCTTCGACCATCGTCGTGTTGTAGATAAGACCCGTGGTGCCCCACATGTAAGGCACGCTGTACTTGTTGCCGGGGTCAAAGCTGCGGTCGAGATAGGTTTCGCCCACGCCGGCAATGTTGGGGATGTTATCCATATCCAACTCGGCCAGCATGCCCTCGTTGATCATCTTACCTACCATGTAGTCCGACGGGAAGATGACATCGTAGGACACGCCGCCGGATTTCAGCTTGGCGTACAGGCTCTCGTTGGAATCGTAGGTGGTGTAGTTGACCTTGATGCCGGTGAGATCCTCAAAAGCAGAGACGACATTCACGCTGTCATCGGAGCCATCGGAGATGTATAGGCCGTTATTGTAGACATTCAGGGTGATGTGGTCGTTGGCAAAACGGGTCCAGTCGTAGTCGCCGGAGACGGAGATGTCATCGTTGACTTCGATCTCGTCAGCAGCCAGCGCAGGTGCGGCGGTAAAAACAGACAGCATCAGGGCAGCGGAAACTGCTGCAGCAAACTTTTTCAGTTTCATCTTCAGCGCCCCCCTTCGTCCTGCATCGCCTTGCGGATGGCGTTCTGGTTGCGGCGGTATGCGCGGGAATCCATCTCGTTGGAGATGAGGATAATGGCCAGAATGACGCAGAAGATGATTGCAGACAAGGCGTTGATTTCGGGGCTGACCTTTTTGCGGGTCATCGAGTAGATTGCGATGGGTAATGTCTGCATCGTGCCGGAGTTGAAGTAGGAAATCATGAAGTCATCAATGGAGTAGGTCAGACAAATTAGGAATGCCGACAGGATGGCCGGGGACAGCTGCGGCATGATGACCTTGAAGAAGGCCTGCCGCGGTGTGCAGCCCAGATCCATCGCTGCGTTGTACAGGCTGGGGTCCAGCTGGCGCAGCTTGGGGCCT
>ERZ773210.3715-NODE-3715-length-10567-cov-4.593607_pt1 | contig 10567 bp, 7 predicted proteins | sample MGYA00580528_ERZ773210 | MGnify/ENA primary metagenome ERZ773210 (study PRJEB29015, sample SAMEA2737769) | human gut metagenome | biome: human gut; feature: human-associated habitat; material: faeces | place: China | collected 2012 ...
AGATCGAGTACCGTCTCGACAAGACCAACATCATCCACTGCCCGATCGGCAAGGCATCCTTCGGCGCTGAGAAGCTGGCTGACAACTTCAACGCACTGATGGGCGCTATCATCAAGGCTAAGCCGGCTGCTGCAAAGGGCCAGTACGTACGCTCCTGCGTCGTAGCTTCTACCATGGGCCCCGGCATCAAGGTAAGCACTGCTAAGATGATCGGCTAATTGATCACAAACAAAAAGACACCCAACAAGGGTGTCTTTTTTGTTGAAATAATGCAATAGAAAGTCCGGAGAACAGGGGAAATGAACCTGTTCTCCGGACTTTCAGCTTTTGGATTTCGGTTTCGCGATCAGCGCGAACAGACAGCCGAAGGTGATGGCGGCGGCGATGCCGCCGGCCGCGCCGGTCACGCCGCCGGTAAACACGCCGATGAGGCCGCTCTCCGCGACCGCCCTGGCCACGCCCTTGGCGAGCGAGTAACCGAACCCGAGCAGGGGGACGGTCGCGCCGGCTCCGGCATAGTCGACAAGCGGCTGATAGACGCCGACGGCCTGCAGAAATACGCCGAGCACGACGAGCGACACCAGAATACGGGCGGGCGTCAGTTTGGTGCGGTCGATGAAGATCTGACAGATCGCGCAGATTGCGCCGCCGACCCAGAATGCGTTAAGGTAGTTCATGCGCCGCTCCTTTCCAGCACGACTGCGTGACAGATGCCGGCGATCGGCTGTGACTGCTGCACGGAGGTCGGGCTCATCATCGCGCCGGTCCCGGCGAATATCATGCGGCGTATCTTCCCCTCGTGCATATCGCGCAGAAGCGGTCCGCACAGCACGGCCGCCGAGCAGCCGCAGCCTGAGCCGCCTGCGTGAGCGTCCTGTGTATCACCGAACAGCAGGATGCCGCAGTCCGAATAGACCGGGGAGAGGTCGATGCCGTCTTCGCGCAGCAGCGTCAGCAGCAGATCTGCGCCGACCCTGCCGAGGTCGCCGGTCACAATGCAGTCAAAGTCGGTCGGCTGTGCGCCGAGCTCGCGCAGCAGGCAGGAAAGCGTGTCGCAGGCAGCGGGGGAAGATGGTGTTTTAGGACTATGCGGTCTTTCCATGCTTGCGGATATAGTCCTGCACTGCCGCATAGGCGTCGGAAAACTTGAATTTTATCGTGATTTTGCCGCCCTCATGGACGTAAATCATGTCGATCAGTTCGACAACGGCCTCGCGTGTCAGCGTTTGCAGATTGCGGTATTTGACGAACTGCGACAGGAACGAGTTGGTTTCATCTACGCCGTTCTGCGCCTCGTCGATGCGCGTTTGCAGGGCCGCGATGCGTGTATCGAGCTTGCCCTGCTGCTGCTCAAACTGCTCCTTCAGCCGATGGTATTCCTCGCGGGAGATGTCTCCGGCTTTCCAGTCCGGATACAGGGACAGTTTCATCTGGTCGATGCGTTCACGCTCGGCTGTAAGCTGTGCCCGCTCGGTTTGCAGATGGTCTGCGGAACGGCTGCGCGTGCCGCTACGGTTGATCTCAGCAATCAGTTCATCCATCTCGACCGCCAGAGCGATCTGGCTGCGGAGCGTCTCGAGCACGGCTTGCTCCAGACGGTCGCTGCGGATGGTGTGCTTGGTGCAGGCGCCGCTGTGCTGCTTCTTAAACGTCGAGCAGATGTAGTAGTGGTAGCTGCCATAGGGCTGGGAAATCTGCTTGCGGTTCATCGCCTTGCCGCAGTCCGCGCAGCGGAGAAAACCGGAGAACAGGTAGACCTGCTTGCGCGTTGGCGCGGTGCGCGTATCGCGCTCGAAAAGCGCCTGCGCTTTGTCGAACAGCTCGCCCGGGATGATAGCCTCATGCGTCTGCTCAACAGTGATCCAGTCTTCCTCGGGCACGGCCTCGCTGACATGCAGCTTGTAGCTTTTCGTGCGATTTTTGCCCTGCACCATAGTGCCGGTGTACAGCGGATTGCGCAGGATGCGGCGAACCGAGCTGTCCGGCCACAGACCGTCCAGTTTATCCGATGCAGGGTGACAGTAGTTCATGCCCTGCTGCCGCTTGTAGGCGGACGGGTTCGGGATACCCATGGCGTTCAGTTTTTTTGCAATGCCGAGCACGCTCGTGCCGCTGATAAACCAGTCGAAAATGTCGCGTACAATCGCAGCGGCTGTTTCATCAATTAGCAGCCGGCTGTGGTCATTCGGGTCTTTGCGGTAGCCGTAGGACGCGAACGAGCCAATGAATTTGCCCTGGCGGCGCTTCAGGTCAAGCGAAGCGCGGACCTTGTTCGAGATGTCTCGGGCGTATTCATCATTTAGAATGTTCTTGAACGGTACGACGAGATTGTTCACCGAGCGTGGGTCAAGATAGCTGTCCACGCTGTCGCTGACCGAGATGAAGCGCACGTTCAGCAGGGGAAAAACGTGTTCCAGATATTCGCCGACGCCGACATAGTTACGGCCGAAACGCGACAGATCCTTGACGATCACGCAGTTGATGATGCCTGCGCGCAGGTCATTGAGCATGCGCTGAAAGTCCGGTCGGTCGAAGTCGGTGCCGGTGCAGCCGTCATCGGTATACAGACGGGGCGCGGTCATGTCGGTCTGCGTGTCTACGAACTCGGTCAGCAGCTCGCGCTGGCTGGCGATGCTGTTGCTTTCTTCGCGGTCGCCGTCCTCGCGTGAGAGACGAATATAGAGTGCGGGTTTCCACAGGGCTGTGGATAATTTTGCGGACGGTTGTCCATATTTACTTTTTCGAGCCATTGGGGTGCCTCCTTCCAAAAAACAGGCGGCACGCTGATGACTGTGTTTGCACATTTATTGTACCACAGCGCGCAGCGTACCGCAAGTTTCGGGACGTAATATCCGGTTTTTGACACTATTGCAGCTGTCTGCACATGCCGCTCAGGCATGCTTGCAGGCTGGGCGCGCTGTCGTCGAACAGCACCTCGACCTCAGTGTCGCCGACGCGGAAGCGGTGCGGATCGCCGATGGCAGCGGCGAACAGGCGCAGTCGCTCGTTCACCGGCAGGGTCGGGTCAATGCGCGCCTCGCGGATGTCGGGGAGCGGGCAGGTGGGTGTGGACTTGAGCATGAGGGTAACCTCCTTTGGTTTGGGTGGATAACGGAGACATTGTATATTCTTTCCATTGTTATACTATATATGCGGCTGGTGGGGATAATCGGATTTCGCCATATCAGACACCTGCGGAACCGCGCCGGTGTTGCGACGAGATGCCGCAGGTGCTATACTGAGAACGGGATTACTCGCGCGCCTGTTCTGCGAAAAGTTCATATTTCTCGGCGTTGTCACGCAGCGTCTCTACATCAATCAGCAGAACACGAGGCAGGGAACGTTTGCCGTCCTTGATCTTGCCGAGGTGAACGGTATTGCTCTTATCCTCATTTATGGTCAGACAGCCGATATCCTTTAGATAGTCGGTAATCTTTCGACTGGAGTAGTTCTGATAGCCGTTCTGGTTGCGGATAAACTGGACAAGTGCGGTCTGCTTGATGCCGACCTGTTTGATGACACCCTTCTTCTCCTTCCAGATGATGCCGTTTCGCTTGAAGAGGTTCGTCTTTTTGCGGCACAGATCAAACTCGTCGCTGTCGATTGCTTCGCAGAGGAGGAAAGCAATATTTCCTTCCTTGAGCTGTGATTGAATCCTGCGGAATTCCGTAACCTGCTTGCGGACAGAGCGGTGAACCGCCTCCCAAAACTTCTCGTTGAGAGCATGCTCGTCACTGGAAGGCAATTCCATGCGCGCTTTGATCATCTCAACCATACCCACAAAGGCCCACTGGAGCAGAGCGAGGTTGTCCTGAATGCGGCGCTCGCGTGTGAGCAGCTCCGTAAACTCGTCTGCACCGTCGGCGCGGAGATTGATTGGAATATTCGGTGAATTGACGATTTTGTGAAGCAGTTCGATAGCGTGGTCATAGTTGTCCGCAAACCAGTCGGCGAACTCCTCGAGGACCGCTCCAATCAGAGCAGGACAGACGTCATCGGTCAGATTTAACTTTTTTTCAAGGTACACGAAAATACTGCGTGTGAGCTCGGAAACGCCGTCCAGCACGAACTCAGCTGTCAAGGCAATTCCGGAGGTGCAATCGCGATGATCGGTCTTCCCGGTTTTACCCTTCTTGGTAGAGTCGCCTTCGTTGGCAGCCAGACGGAGCATGGCACCGCCGAGCTTCTTGCGATGCGCTTCGATGGTACGCGAGGAGGAATGGGCGAGGTCGTCGATGATGACCACACATCCCGGGTTCTCCGAAAGCGTGTCGCGCACGGATGCTTCTGTGCTCACCGCTTCGAGCACGAGAGCCGCCTTGCCAGGGATTCCGATACGTTCCGTGTATCCGAAGACACGACGGGCAAGCGTCGTCTTGCCGCTCGACTGAACGCCGGTTATGTACAGACCGCCCTGTAGCGGATGCTGCTCGGCAGTCAGAACATCGCGACGCGAGACAAGCAGGGCATAGGCCACAGGCAAAACCAGAGCTGCATCGTTCGCTAACAGGGCATTTACGAGGGTTTGCATAGGGTTTTCTATGCGGTTCACGATCTGATAATTGCTATTCGGCTTGATTACATACGGAACCTTGAATTCGCTCGAGCCTGCGACACGTCCGTTCCACACGGTGATGTGCTGATCATCCGCCAGGCGGTAGGTTCCATTGCCCGGCAGGTAAACGCCGCGCTGGCACTCACTGGGGCGCCCAGTTTTGGAAAGCTGGTCGACGATGTACTTCTGGACGAGAGGTGCATAACCGGTCTTGAGGAGCACGGCGCGCGGCTCTTCGGCGACAATTCTGCGTGCCAGATTTGAGGTCATGGGTAGGGTAAGTCTGCGCATGGAACCGTCCTCTAAAATCAGCTCAATGCCCAGATATGCCGGGATGTCCTGCGGACCATCCAGATTAAAATAAGCGGTTTCGATTACAGGGGTGAAATTCGTCGCCTGCTTGGGCTCGTGCTCGCCGTCCTGAACATACAGCGTGTAGTCAATGCTATAAACATCCATTTGTTAGTCCTCCTCGAATTCGTCGATATTGGTTTCGTTCCAGTCCCAGCCTGCTGCCTCGTCCTCAGCGGATGCCGGAAGCGCCGGGCGCTCGGTCAGCTCCTCCATTGCGGTGTCAGCAGCGATCACATCGGGCGGCGCCTCGACGGCAGTTTTGTCCGATTCCTGCTTCGGACGCAGGGAGGGGGCAATGAACAAGTTGACGCTGCCAATAGTGGGGCGGCGTGCGGCCTTCTTGCCGTCATGCGGTAGGTCGGCCCAGCGGTTATAGTGTTTGAGATGATTCATAGTATATTCTCCTTATATTTCGCTTATTTCCGGGGATTGTCCCCGGAAATAACATGGTTCACACACTTGCTCCTTTACAGGGAGAGAAGGTGGGGAACGGGGTGGTACATGAGCTGACATGAGAGAGACCTCTGATGCAGGAGATCAATGTGGCCATCATTGACCTCGGTGAAAGGGCTGACGCGGTTCGTCATCCCTTTGTCTTGACGAGGTATAGTATAATCTAAGAAGAAGAGATGTGTTCGTTGAAAAACGAAAAAAATAAGATGAATTCTGGTGCTTTTCAACGAGTTAATGCAATGGTATGAAAGGACGATATGATGGAACAAATTGATAGAACGTTCTGTGATAACGTATTTGATTTTGAAAATGCTAATTTATCGAAGAAAAAACTTCGACGTAAGCTCGAACAGCTGATGCCTGAATTTGCGAAATTCGTTGAAAACAGTAATATTCCGGGATACAAGGATAAAAATTTCCGTATTCTTACAGCTCTCCTGACCGAGCCCAGCAAAAGGGAAGGCTTGAGCACGGATGGGCTTCAGTTTCTCTATATGAGACTTGTTTTGGGGATGGAAGAAGATATTACCAAAATTAATATGCGCAGCTATGATGATGAAGCCGACATGAAGTCCTACAGACTGCTGTTGAAAATTCATGATGAAAATGATTACCTGTTTCAGGCAATCAGTAATATGGCGCATCTGCTGAGCCGTTCAGAGACGAGCAACAAATGGCATGACTATGAGGATGATGGAAAAGAAAACCTGATAAAGAAAATTACAGAGGATATCAATAATTGCTATCGACGATTTGATAACGAATTGCTGTACAAAGGCGTGCCTGTAAGGAAGAGAACAGTTTGTAGTAAGACAAGGTGCAATGTAGTTTTTTCGACACCTTATATCTACCCTGTACTGCCACTGCTGTTCGTATTAAATGCTATATATAAAGTCAAGGGGGACGGGAATAAGCACGATAAAGCGGAGCTGCTGAAGTACAATACCTCATGCTCTTTAACAGATAATGTGTATGAAACTTTTGCAATAAGCGAAGCGGCTGAGCACCTTCTGGAGAGAGTAGAGGATGTGTTGGTAAAACATTTGGTTCTGTATAAAAGAACTGTATTTCCCATTCGAAAAGATTGTTATGAAGATTTTGACTATCAGGAATCGAAAAGGAATGAAAGCACTTTGTTCAATCGACGTATAGCGTTTGCGTTTCCTTTTTGCAGGGTGAGAAAACTAGCGGCGGATATCGTAAAGGAATGCTCTTTGGATGATAGACAAGCAGCAGAACTTACCCGAAATTTGCCAAAGTATCTGCTGAACAAAACATATGGAGAAAGCAAGATTGAGGAGAAGTATGGGAAAAAGACGCTGGATATTATAAAGGGCTTTCGGATTCTTGCGGATCCGACAACATATTATCAGGATAAAAAACTCACTGAAATTTATAAAGCAGACGTATGGAGTAAGCTGAAAGTATCCACAAAAAAGATGTTCGTCAATCCGGATGCAGACCTCAAAAATTACCCGGAAAGGCTGTATGGTTTCCTTGGAAAGTATTTCGAGTATCTTTCTTTGTCGAAATATATTCTCTTTCATTCAGCACCGTATTACCCGCTGTATGGGAAGGAACGGCTGCTGCCTGAACATTACAGAAAGCTGGTTCATGAGTTTAAAAATAACTGTCGAAAAGATGAATACAAGGATAGAGAAGAAATGTTCGAGGATATCAAATGGGAAAGCGTTAAGGAAATGCGTCCAAGCCTGAAAAGTGATATCCTGCGTTCTTTTACGCCCCAGAGCGCTATAGATTATTTGCTTGCTGATCTCGAGCGAAAACCAAACGATGAATCGAATTTACTGCAGCAGATTAACATATATCTGAGCAAACATACTACGATTGAAAGGTTCCAGAAGGGCAGCAATGCCCTTTGCGCTGTGCATAAGCTGATGCGGAAAACGGCGGTTAACGTTGTTGGTCACTATGCGGCTGCCATGATTGTATCCTTGCATATTCAGGAATTGCAACGTCGAAATTGTGAAGAGGAGTGACATGAATTCAAAAGGCTTTTAGACATTTTTCACCTGTTCTGTCCAAAATTCCTTGACATTTCCATAGTAAACGAGTATGCTTAAAAAGCATTTGTATTAAAATTCGAAGGAACGATAAAATATCCATCTTTGAATGATAAAGACAGGTGCAGAAATCCTATATTTACCACGAAAGAGGGAGTACACATGAAGAAGAGAGCGGCCAGCCTCGCGCTGGTGCTTTCCATGATCCTGTCGTTCACCTGTCAGGCGGGCGCTGTTGATGCAAACAGCGGTGATGACGGACAGCAGGTATCGACCTATGCGGCGCTCGAAGCTTCGGCACAGAGCGGCGGCTTGACCAAACTGGGTGCGGTCAAGTACATCCTGCTGGACTGCGGCATGAAGGAAACGCAGTTCCCGAGCGGCGACAGCGACTACATCGCTATGGCGAAGAGCGTAGGCATCGCAGATGACAAGTTCGACGGTTCCGCAGCCTGCTCGCTGGAAGAGCTGAACACGATGGCAAACAGCACGGCAGCTGTTAACCTGCGCAATGCAGTAAAGAACGGCACTCCGCTGTTCGTAGACGGTGTGGCACAGCCGATTTTCCCGTACACAAGCGGCGTTCCGACCGAGGACGGCTACAGCAACGATAACAGCGACATCATCCGCTACTCGGTTTACGTCGAGACCAACTACGACACCGACGGCGATGGCAAGCTCGATCTCGTAAAGGCGCTGGTGCAGCTTCCCCGTGCTGCCGCAGAGGGCAAGTACAAGGCTGCGGCCATCTATGATGCACGTCCGTACATCACCGGCTGCACGGATAACGGCAAGGCTCGCGGCATCGATTATACCAATGGCGATCAGGGCTATAACTTGAACAATCTGTATGTGAAGCCTGCTGCACGCGAGGCTAAAGGCATGGCAAATACCATGGACACTGCTAAGAAAGCAACGGCAGAAGAGTGGTATTACCTTAGCCCGTATGAAAGCACATGGGGTGACTTCTACGACTACGAGGACCTTGACTGGTATGATTACTTCCTCGTTCGCGGCTACGCTGCAATTGAAGTAGCTGGTCTGGGCACGCTCGGCTCTGAGGGCCTGGAGACTTGCGGCGCTGACGTTGAGACCGACGCATTCAAGTGCGTTATCGAGTGGCTGACCGGTGACCGTGCTGCTTATACCGACAGAACCAGCAATATTGCAATTAAAGCCGACTGGTCGAACGGCAATGTTGCCATGACCGGCCGTTCCTACGGCGGTACGACTGACTTCGCAGTTGCTTCTACCGGCGTTAAGGGCCTTAAGACTATCGTTCCGGTTGCAGGCATTGCAAGCTGGTATGAGTACACCAACTCGCAGGGTATTGCCACCGGCGGTGTAGCATATAGTGATAATCTGGCGTTCTATTGTGCAGGGCGCTATATTAACACTGGTTTGTATCAAAACGATACAGAATGGGACCCCATCAAGGAGATTTACCCGGCATATCTTAATCGTATTTACAACGATCAGATTGCGCTGAACGGTGACTATGGCACGCACTGGGCAACCCGTGACTACACCGCGGGCAACGAGGGCAAGGCAGGCACTGCATCTACCTCGACGTACAACAACTTTAATTGCCCGGCGCTGATTGTTCATGGTCTGAACGATACGAACGTTCGCACAAAGCAGTTCCAGCTGATGTATAATTCGTTTAAGAATGCAGGACAGAATGTCAAACTGATTCTTCATCAGGGTCAGCACATTACTCCGGACTATGATTCGCACAAGACCTCTCTACTGATTGATGGAGAGTCCTATAACGGTATTCTGAACAAATGGTTCAGCCATTATCTGTATGACCAGAACAACGGCGCTGAGAACATGGCGGCTGTTACGGTTCAGAACAATACGGACGGCAGTTGGAGTACTCTTAATAATTGGGATGGAAATACCGAAACCCTGCGTCTTGCTTGCGGCGACGATGGCGAAACCACTGTTGACAGCAGCTATAGATATGACGAAGATGCGGATTGGACTGCCGATTTCCTGCAGAATACAGAATCTTCTTCGGCACGTGCTATTTACACGATGAATGTGGATACTGATACCGTTATTGTTGGCACGACTAAGGTTCATGTAAAGGCAACTCCGATTCAGCATTTGACTCAGCAGGCTGCTGTAGCTTCTGATGAGAATACGAGGGCAGTTGCTCCGCGTGGTGTTAACCATGAGGAAGCTATGAATTCGCTTAAGCGCGCGAATAATGACGACTCTGATATTGCCGTTATGAGCGCGGACAGCGGCAGCCGCGATGCGCTGATGATGAGCGCAATGTTGGTTGACATGTCGGACACTCCGTTCTCGACGGAAGCGCTGGATAGCTGGGGATCTTTCATCGAGCAAAAAACCGGAAAGATCAACTGGGTTGGCAGTGGTGCCGAGGATTATGCAGTAATCAAGTATCAGCAGAAAACAACTAATTATAAGGTAATCGCACAGGGCTGGATGGACCTTGCGAACCCGGGTGCAGGCTTTGACTCCGCTTCTGCGGCAAACAAGGTTGAACTGCAGGACGGCCAGTATTATGATTATACTCTGTATCTCCAGCCGACCCACTATACGGTCAAGGCAGGCCACAAGCTGGCACTGGTTCTGTTTACCTATGACCCGAATATGGCTTCTTATTCCGAGAATTACGGTTATACGTTCCAGAACGCCGAAACCTACGCTGAAATTCCGGTCAACAGCTTCTATACGCTGAACTACTCTGCCGGTGCAAACGGCACGGTAACTGCTGATAAGGAAAATGGCGCACAGATGGAGGCAAATTCGCTTGTCACCCTCACCGCGACCGCAGACAGCGGCTATGACTTCAGCGGCTGGACGGTAAACGGTGAGGCAGTTGAGGGCGGCGCTACGAAGACCTTCACCATCAACGGCAACACCACCATCACCGCAAACTTCACCGTGCATCATTCGAGCAGCGGCGGCGGCTCGTCCTCCGGCTCGGGCACCACGGTTTCCGCTTCCAAGTCGGATAACGGTTCGGTTTCGGTCGACAAGACCTCGGCTTCCAAGGGCAGCACGGTTACTGTTACCGTAAAGGCCAAGGATGGCTACAAGCTCGACAAGCTGACGATCACCGACGCAAAGGGCAAAACCGTCGAAGTGACGGACAAGGGCAACGGCAAGTTCTCCTTCGTTATGCCGGAGGGCAAGGTAACGGTTA
>ERZ773210.3718-NODE-3718-length-10563-cov-16.500285_pt1 | contig 10563 bp, 9 predicted proteins | sample MGYA00580528_ERZ773210 | MGnify/ENA primary metagenome ERZ773210 (study PRJEB29015, sample SAMEA2737769) | human gut metagenome | biome: human gut; feature: human-associated habitat; material: faeces | place: China | collected 2012 ...
GCTGCGGCTCCGGCACCGAGTACATGGCTGTTACCCCTTGGGGCGACCTGTACCCCTGCCACCAGTTCGTGGGCGACCCGAAGTACCTGATGGGCGATATCTGGAAGGGTGTCACCAACACCGCCGTGCGTGATGAGTTCAAGCACTGCAATGCCTACGCCCGCAAGGAGTGCCAGGACTGCTGGGCAAAGCTCTATTGCTCCGGCGGCTGCGCGGCCAACTCCTACCACGCTACCGGCAACATCACGGGCGTGTACGAGTACGGCTGCGAGCTGTTCAAAAAGCGCATGGAGTGCGCCATCATGATCAAGGTAGCCGAGAATCAGGAACTGGCTGCTAAGGGCATTGAGGTGCCCATTGAGTTGGGCTCTACCTGCAACGCCTGCGCCGACGGCGAAGCCTGCGAATGAGCATGACCACGCCCATTGTGGATTTTGTGCGCCGCTATGCGCAATCTGGCACCTCCCGGCTGCACATGCCCGGCCACAAGGGCCAGAGCCTGCTGGGCTTTGAACCGTGGGATATCACCGAAATAAAGGGTGCGGACGAGCTGTACGAAGCCGAGGGCATCATTGCGCAGAGCGAAGCCAATGCCACCCGGCTTTTCGGCACGGCACACACCTATTACAGCACCGAGGGTTCGTCCCAGTGCATCCGGGCCATGCTGTTTCTGGCCCTGCAGGCCGCCCCGCAGACGGGCAAACGCCCGGTCCTGCTGGCGGCCCGCAACGCCCACAAGGCGCTGCTGTATGCGGCGGCACTGCTGGATTTTGATGTAGAGTGGCGCTGGCCTGCGCCGGAAGATTCTGGTGCGCTGTGCAGCTGCCCGGTGCCTGCCGCCAAGCTGGCGGACGCCCTGCACGCACTGGCACAGCAGGATCGAAAGCCCTTTGGCGTTTATGTCACCAGCCCGGATTATCTGGGCGGTGTGCAGGATATTGCCGCGCTGGCAGCGGTATGCCGGGCGCAGGACGTGCCGCTGCTGGTGGATAACGCTCACGGTGCCTACCTGCGCTTTCTGCCTGAGAACCGGCACCCCATCGCACTGGGCGCAGCCATGTGCTGCGATTCCGGCCACAAGACCCTGCCGGTGGTCACAGGCGGTGCGTACCTGCATCTGGGCAAAAACGCCCCCATTCAGGACGAAGCGGCCGTGCGCAATGCGCTGGCACTGTTTGGCTCCACCAGCCCGTCCTACCTGATTTTGCAGTCGCTGGATAAGTGCAATCAGGTGCTATCCGAGGGTTATCCGCTGCGTCTTTTGCAGTGCTGCGGTTACCTGACCCGCCTGCGCCGGGAGCTGAACGAAGCCGCTGAGGCCAGGCACTGCCCGGGCCCGCTGGCGCTGGACGGCGAACCGCTCAAGGTCACGCTGGACGCCGCCGTGCTAGGCATGACCGGCACCGAGCTGGCCGATGCACTGCGCCGTGCCGCCATCGAGTGCGAGTATGCCGACCCGCGCTATCTGGTGCTGATGTTCACGCCGGAGAACCCGCCCCGCGACGGCAAGCGGCTGCTCTCAGCCATGCGGGAGATCATTGCGGCCCTGCCGGACGAACTCCCGCAGCCGGAAGCGCTGCAGGGCGAGTTTGCCGCGCTGGAACAGCAGCTGCACACCCGCTGCAGCATCCGACAGGCCGTTTTTGCGCCGCAGGAACGATTGCCCGTGGCACAGGCCGAGGGCCGCGTCTGCGCCATGCCGACGGTGTCCTGCCCGCCTGCCATTCCCATCGCGGTGAGCGGTGAGGTCATCACGCCCGCCGCCGTCCGGCTGATGCAGCGTTACCATGTGACGGAAGTCTCAGTCCTCCGGGAAAACTGATTTTTTGCAAGGGAGCACAGTGTTTTGCCTGTGCTCTCTTTTTTGTGGCATACGGCACCCGGCAGGTGCATACCTTTCCAGTAGAGACGGACAGGGAAAGGAGCACACTGCATGGAACTGAAGATTTTTCGGGATACCCTGCCGCAGGCGGGCGCAGACTGCACCGTCAAGGCAGAACTCCCGCTGGAAACGGAGATTTTGATCTCCGACTATCTGCCGCCGGTGTTCAAGCTGGTCAAGTGCTTTGCAAAGCCGGTGGTGCTGCAAAAGCAGCTGCAGCCCGGGCGGCTGACGCTGGAAGGCTATCTGCGCTGCACCGTGTTTTATCAGGGCGAGGATGGGGCCGGTCTGTGCCAGACCGAGCAGAAACTGCCCTTCACAAAACAGCTGGAGGTGCCGGAGCTGCCTGCCGCCAGCTGGACAGCGCTGGTGGAGGGCCAGACCGAATACCTCAACTGCCGGGCGGTGAACCCACACCGCATCGAAGTGCGCGGGGCCTTTGGGCTCATCGTCACGCTGCGCACCCAAAGCCCGGCCGAAGTCATCACAGCGCTGGCCGATGGTGGCATCGAGCAGCGCCTGCAGACGCTCACCGGTGTGCGCAGTGCCGCCGTGCTGGAAAAGCTGGTCACTGTCGAAGGAGAGCTGGTGTTTGCAAAGCGCCCCGCCGCCATTCTGGATATCACCGGTACAGCGTCTGTGCGGGAGATAAAGCTGCTGTCCGGCAAGGCAGTGGTCAAGGGCGAGATCCGTGCCCTGTGCGCCTGGCGTGCTGAGGGCGAGACGGCGCTGCAAAGTCAGGCGGCAGCTCTGCCATTCAATCAGGTCGTGGACCTGGACGGCGTCACGGAGGACTGCAGATGCCTGTGCGTGCTGGAACCGGTGGGCTTCACCCTTGCCGAAGGCGAGCAGGACGCTGCAAGCCAGCTGACCGTCAACGTGATGATGCATCTGCACGCCTGGCGGCCCTTCCAGCTGCAGATAGTGGCAGATGCATTTTCGACCCAGTTCGAGATCGCCATCACGCCGCAGGAGCTTGCGGTGGAGCAGCTGGCCTGTACCCTGAACGAGACGGCTGCAGCCACTGCTTCCGGCCCGCTGCCGGACGCCGGGGCACAGCTGCGGGCCTGTTTTGTATCCTACGGCCCGGCGCAGGCATCCATGACGGCAGAAGGGGCTGTGCTCACTGCCCGGGCCGTTGCCACTGCCTTTGCCGAGAACAGCCTGGGTGAGCTGGAAAGCTATGAAAAAACGATGGAGCTGCGTTTTCCGCTGGCGGCAGAGTGCCCGCCGGGTGCCCAGCTCAGTGCCGAGTGCTGGCTGAGCACCGAGAACGTCCAGTGCAGCTGCGCGGGCGGCACGCTGGAAGTCACGGTCACAGCCCGGGCGGAGGGCGCCATTCTCTGCCGCACGGTGCAGCAGGGCATTGGCAGCATCGAGCTGGGCGATGAACTGACCCCGCCGGACCCGGAGATCGCCCTGCGCATCTACTACGCGCAGGCAGGCGAGGAGCTGTTCGCCATTGCGCGCCGCTTCCATGTTTCACCGGCGCAGATGCGGGCGGCCAACGGTCTGGATGCAGACATGCAGACCCTGCCGCAGGCGCAGCATTTTCTGGTGCCGGGTGTATAAATTGACGAAGAACGCTGCCGTTTCCCGGCGGCGTTCTCTTTTTTGCGTGCCAAATAAAGCAAAAACCTCTTTCTTCTCCGAAAGCAGGGGAGTATAATAGGCTTTGGTGTTTCGAAATAGGAAAGGAGAAGTGTAAATGGATTCTGAAGCAAAGATCCTTACCCCGGAGCTTGTCAATGCCAAAAAGCCTGTCTGGGCGTTCAGCAAAAAGACCTTCTGCGAAGGCATGCGCGACGGTGTACCGATTGCGCTGGGCTATTTTGCGGTGTCCTTCTCGCTGGGCATTGCGGCCCGCCGGGCAGGTTTTACCCCATTTCAGGGTTTTCTGGTCAGCCTGCTGAACAATGCTTCGGCGGGTGAGTACGCCGCGTTTGCCATCATCATGGCGAATGCGACCTACCTGGAGGTGGCGGTCATCACCCTGATCGCCAATGCACGCTATCTGCTTATGAGCTGTGCTCTGGCACAGCGCTTTGCGCCGGGTACGCCGTTCTGGCACCGGCTCGTCATCGGCTATGATGTCACGGACGAATTGTTTGGCATCACCATTGCGCGTCCGGGCAGTCTGAACCCGTACTATACTTATGGTGCCATTGTGCTGGCGGCACCGGCATGGGCTACCGGCACGGCGCTGGGCATCATTGCAGGCAACCTGCTGCCTCTGCGGGCAGTCAGTGCGCTGAGCGTGGCGTTGTACGGCATGTTCCTGGCCATCATCATCCCGCCGGCCCGCAAGAGCAAGGTGGTGGCGGCACTGGTCGCCATCAGCTTTGCACTGAGCTTTGTGTGCAACTACCTGCCGGGCATCTCGGCCCTGTCGGAGGGCACCCGCACCATCGTGCTCACCGTGGCGATCTCCAGCGCGGCGGCGGTCCTTTTCCCGGTGAATCAAGACGAGCAGGAGGCAGAGCATGACGCATAACAATTATATCTACATCGCGGTCATGGCACTGGTGTCCTACGCCATCCGCATCCTGCCGCTGACGCTGATCCGCAAGCCCATCAAAAACCGCTTCATCCAGTCGTTTCTGTACTATGTGCCCTATGTGACGCTGGCAGTGATGACCTTCCCGGCCATCGTCAATGCCACCCAGAGCCCGGTGGCAGGTGCCATGGCGCTGGTGGTGGGCATTGCGGCGGCATGGTTCGGCGCAAGCCTGTTCCAGGTATCCGTTGCCTGCTGCGCCGTGGTTTTTGTGCTGGAATTTTTCCTTTGATCGTTCCATGAGACTGCCCGGGAGCTGCGGCGTTCCCGGGCAGTTTTGCGTTTTGCGCACCGATATGCTATACTTTTTCCAGAAAGGAGCAGGTTCCATGAAAAAGATTTTGCTTACCGGTGCGGGCGGCTTCGTCGGTTCCCGCATTTGTCAACAGTGGCAGGGAAAATATGAGCTCTGCACCTTGCCAAGGGGCTTTCTGCGCACAGCGGACGAAGCTTCCGTCCGGCAGGTGATCCAATTTGAACACCCGGACATCATCCTTCACATGGCAGCTATCTCCGATACCGGGTACTGCACTCAGCACCCGGCCGAAGCCTACCGTGCCAATGTAGAGCTGCCGGTCTGGCTGGCAAAGGCTGCCCGGCAGGTCGGCGCAAAGCTGGTGGCGTTCAGCTCAGACCAGATCTATGCCGGTGTGAAGCAGACCGGTCCGCTGCCGGAAACGCTGGATGTGCACCCCGCGAATGTTTACGGCCAATACAAGCTGGAAGCAGAGCAGCAGGTACTAGCTCTTTGCCCGGATTCAGTGCACCTGCGCGCAGCCTGGATGTACGACCTGCCCGGCTACGGACTGCCCATCCGGGGCAACCTGCCGCTGAACCTTCTGCATGCCGCTTTAAAAGGGGAGAGCGTACGCTTTTCCCGCAACGACCACCGCGGCGTGACCTATGTGCGGCAGGTGATCGAAAACCTGGAACCCGCCATGGAACTGCCCGGCGGTGTGTACAACTTTGGCAGCGGCAATGCCGGGGATATGGTGTGCACAGCCCGGCAGTTTGCGGAAGCACTGGGCGTCACGGTGCAGATCGAAGAAGATACCTGGCATCGCAATCTTGTCATGGATACCGCCAAACTGGAACGCTTCGGCATCCGGTTCGACACCACACAGCAGGGCATCCGGCGTTGTCTGCGGGATTATGGCCTTGCGAAAGAGTAAAATTTCCATATCGCACAAAAATCAAAAGAATTGAAGCAAAAAGCAGGAAGAACTGCGCGAAAGCCCCCTCTCTGAAGCCGGGGCAGATGCGCATTCTTCCTGCTTTTTTGTGTTTTTGATCAAAAAACAAATGCCTGTGCCGCAAATTGGGTGTTCACAGAAAAGTCATACTTAATTTACAAGAATCTGCCATTTTGTTATAATGAATCCGCTTTTTGTAAAGCTTCCGAAAATCATCATATTTTGTCAAAGTCTGAGGAGAGTGGAACATTTGAAGGAAGTCAAGCTCGAGGAGTCGGCATATCAGTTCGACGCCAAGATGTCCCTGAAGCAGGCCATCCCGCTGGGTCTGCAGCATGTCTGCGCCATGTTCGTGGGCAACCTGACCCCGCTGCTGATCATCACCAGCGCCTGCGGCATCGCGGGCGGTGAGTTTGCAGACCTGCAGGTCACCCTGCTGCAGAGCGCCATGTTCGTGGCCGGTGTGGTCACGCTGGTGCAGCTGTTCACCATCGGCCCCGTGGGCGGCGGCGTGCCCATCATCATGGGCACCAGTTCCGGCTTTATCGGCGTGTTCAACAGCGTTGTCGGCAGCATGGGCGGCGGTGTGCTGGCCTATGGTGCCATCATGGGTGCATCCATCATCGGCGGCATCTTTGAAAGTGTGCTGGGTTTCTTCCTGAAGCCTCTGCGCAAGTTCTTCCCGCCGGTGGTCACTGGCACGGTGGTGCTTTCCATCGGCCTTTCGCTGATCTCAGTCGGCATCAATTCCTTCGGCGGCGGCAACAGCGCCAAGGACTTCGGCTCCATGGAGAACCTGCTGCTGGCGCTGTTTGTGCTGGTGGTCATCCTGATCTTCAAACACTGGACCACCGGTTTTCTCAGCTCGTCGGCCATCCTGATCGGCATTCTGGCCGGTTATGTGGCAGCCTTTGTCATGGGCCTTGTTCTGCCCACCACCGGCGTCACCGCCGACGGCGTGGAGTTCACCAAGGCATGGGTGCTCAACTGGGACAAGGTGGCGCAGGCTTCCTGGTTTGCCATTCCCAAGCTGATCCCGGTCAAGATCGTATTTGATATGCGCGCCATTCTGCCGGTGCTCATCATGTTCATCGTCACCGCTGTGGAGACGGTGGGCGACATCTCCGGTGTCATGGAGGGCGGCATGGACCGTGAGCCTACCGATAAGGAGCTGTCCGGCGGCGTCATCTGCGACGGCCTGGGTTCCACCTTTGCTGCTCTGTTCGGCGTGCTGCCCAACACTTCCTTCAGCCAGAACGTGGGTCTGGTGGCCATGACCAAGGTGGTCAACCGCATGGCACTGGCCTCCGGTGCCATCTTCCTGATCCTGTGCGGCCTGATCCCGAAGCTGGGCGCACTGATCTCCATCATGCCGCAGGCCGTTCTGGGCGGTGCTGCCGTCATGATGTTCTCCTCCATCGTGGTCAGCGGCATCCAGCTCATCACCAAGGAAAAGATGACCCCGCGTCAGCTCACCATCGTTTCGGTGGCTCTGGGTGTGGGCTACGGCATGGGTGCCAACAGCGGCATTCTGGCACAGGCCCCGCACGCTTTCCAGCTGATCTGCGGCGAGTCCGGCATCGTCCCGGCTGCGTTCGTGGCCATCCTGCTGAACGTGCTGCTGCCGAAGGATGACAAGGCCGCGTAACGCTCAGCCGTTCCGCCGGGCAAGTGCTTCCAGCTTTGCCAGCGCTTCGGGCGTGTCGGCATCTGCCAGCTCATTCCGGTCCGCAATGTAGACCGTATGAACATGTTCCGGGTATTTCTTGAGCAGAACATTGCCGCCCTTGCCCTCCGGCAGGGCGCACAGCTCGGAAAAATATCCGCGCTCAAACAGAACGGGGCTTCCGACAAGGGGATCCGGGTCATTTTTGAACCGATGCCCGAGACGGAAGATCTCCCGTTCTGTTTCTTTTTGCCGTTCCAGCCGGGTCTCATGATCCCAGCCGGAGATGCCGATCATGGCCTCCACCGTCTCCCGACACAGCAGGGGCTGATCCCCGGGCAGGAACATGCAGCCGAACAGCCCCGGCACTTGCTCAAGGAGCGCTGTCAGCCCCAGCCGCACCGTATCGTTTCGACCGGGCAGGCTGTGCAGCAGCACCGGAACGCCGTGTTCTTCGCACAGGGCTTTCACTTCGGCAGAGCGGGTCACCACGATGCGGGCGGCGAGTGCCTGCGTATCCGTTGCGACAAAAGCACGGCAGAGCATGGGCTGGCCGCAAAAGGGTGCCAGAAGCTTGTTGGAGCCAAAGCGGCGGCTCAGGCCGGATGCCATGATGACACCCCCTGCAGCAAGCTGGTTTTCCATTTCTGTATCCTCCGTCCATTGACAAAATCTTTCCGGGAACATTATAACGCAAGTTGTAATTCAAACGCAATCTGTGCTAAAATAAAAGAAGCGATAAAAAAGAAAGGAACCTGCATCTATGATGACGATCCGCGAATATAAACGGGCCGAAAGTCTGGAAGAAGCCTGGCAGCTGAACCAGAAAAAGCCCAACCGCGTGCTGGGCGGCATGATCTGGCTCAAGATGGAGACCATCAATGTCGGCACAGCCATCGACCTGTCCGGCCTGGGGCTGGACACCATTGAAGAAACGGAAGACGGCTTTTCCATCGGGGCCATGGTCACACTGCGCCAGCTGGAGGAACACCCCGGCCTTGCCGCTTATACCCACGGTGCCGTAAAGGAAGCCCTGCGCCACATCGTGGGCGTGCAGCTGCGCAACCTTGCCACCGTGGGCGGCAGCATCTACAGCCGTTTCGGTTTTTCGGACGTGCTCACCCTGTTCATGGCCATGGACTGCTCCGTGGAGCTGTACAAGGGCGGCATCGTACCGCTGCGCGACTATGCCGAGCGTCCTTACGACCGTGACATTCTCGTGCGCCTGATCGTGAAAAAAGAAAAAGCTGAATTTTTCTATCAGTCCGTGCGCAACAGTCAGACCGATATCCCGGTGCTGACCTGCGCTGCGGCCCGGCTGGCAGACGGCAGCTATCGCATCGCCATCGGTGCCCGCCCGCTGAAGGCCGTGCTCTATGCGTTCCCGGCACAGGCAGGCGTGCCCGCACAGGAGCTTGCCCGAAAACTGGCTGACGAAGTGACACGGCAGGTCGTCACCGGCTCCAACATGCGCGGCAGCGCTGAATACCGCCGCCATCTGGCAGGTGTGCTGACAAAGCGTGCCGTTGTGGAACTGGAAGCACGCGCGGTACAGGAGGAAAACTAAATGCAGATCACCCTTACATTAAACGGCATCAAGGTCACGGAGGATGTGGCGGCCGATATGCTGCTGATCGACTTTGTCCGGGCTCACGGCTGCAAGAGCGTCAAGCGCGGCTGCGAGACTTCCAACTGCGGTCTGTGCACGGTATTTCTGGACGACAAGCCGGTGCTTTCCTGCTCAGTGCTGGCGGCCCGGGCCAGCGGTCATCAGGTCACCACGCTGGAAGGCCTGCAGGCAGAAGCCGCCGAATTCGGTGCCTTCATCGCTGACCAGGGCGCAGAGCAGTGCGGCTTTTGCAACCCGGGCTTCATCATGAATGCACTGGCGCTTTTCCGCGAGAACCCGTACCCCAGTGAGGAAGAAGTCAAGGAATATCTTTCCGGCAACCTCTGCCGCTGCTCCGGCTACGAAGGCCAGCTGCGCGGCATTATGAACTTTCTGGCCTGGAAAAAACAGAAGGAGGCCGCGGAATGAACACTGTCAATAAGCCCTTCCGCAAAAAGGACGCTATGCAGCTGGTCACCGGCCAGCCCGTCTATATGGATGATGTGATCCCGCAGGACTGCCTCATCGTCAAGCTCCTGCGCTCCCCGCATGCAAACGCCATTGTTAAGACCATCAACACCACTGTGGCAAAAAAGGTGCCCGGCATTGAAGCTATCTTCACCTGGGAGGATGTGCCGCAGGATGCGCCCCGCTACACCCAGGCGGGCCAGACCTACCCGGAAGCCAGCCCGCGTGACCGTCTGCTCATCGACCGCCATGTCCGCTTTGTGGGCGATGTGGTGGCCATCGTGGCCGGTAAGGACGAGAAATGCGTGGACAAGGCCCTCAAGCTCATCAAGGTGGAGTACGAGGTTCTGGAGGCCGTGCTGGACTACCACACCGCCAAGGATAACCCGGTTCTTGTCCACCCGGAGGACAATTGGGTCAGTCTGTGTCCGGTGGGGGCCGACAACAAGCGCAACCTCTGCGCCCATGACGAGAGCAGCTCCGGCGACATTGATGCCGTGCTGGCTGCCAGCGATATCATCATCGACCATGTGTACCACACCAAAGCCTGCCAGCAGGCCATGATGGAGACCTTCCGCACCTACTGCTCCATTGACACCTACGGACGCCTGAACGTGCTCAGCTCGACACAGATCGTGTTCCATGCGCGGCGCAACATCGCAAACGCCCTGCATATTCCCAAGAGCATGGTACGCGTGGCAAAGCCCCGCATCGGCGGCGGCTTTGGTGCCAAGCAGACGGCAGTCAGCGAGGTTTACCCGGCCTTTGTGACCTGGAAGACCAAGAAACCTTCCAAAATCATCTTCAGCCGCGTGGAAAGCCAGATCGCATCTTCACCGCGCCATGAGATGGAGATGCACGTCCGCTTGGGTGCCACCAAAGACGGCATCGTGAAAGGTATCGACCTGTACACCCTGTCCAACACCGGCGCTTACGGTGAGCATGGCCCCACGACGGTGGGCCTTTCCGGCCACAAGTCCATCCCGCTGTACGGCAAGGCCGAGGCCTTCCGCTTTGTCAGTGATGTCGTCTACACCAACCATATGTCTGCCGGTGCCTACCGCGGCTACGGCGCGACCCAGGGCCTGTTTGCGGTGGAATCTGCCGTGAACGAGCTGGCCCACAAGCTGAACATGGACCCCTTTGCCCTGCGCCTGAAGAACACGGTGCAGGAGGGCGATGTGATGC
>ERZ773210.3720-NODE-3720-length-10552-cov-8.884920_pt1 | contig 10552 bp, 10 predicted proteins | sample MGYA00580528_ERZ773210 | MGnify/ENA primary metagenome ERZ773210 (study PRJEB29015, sample SAMEA2737769) | human gut metagenome | biome: human gut; feature: human-associated habitat; material: faeces | place: China | collected 2012 ...
CAGCGACTATGAAATTTGTCTCTTTTAATATCAACGGCCTGCGTGCCCGCCCTCATCAGCTTGAAGCTATCGTTGAGCAACATCAGCCAGATGTGATCGGCCTGCAGGAGACAAAGGTTCACGACGACATGTTCCCCCTCGAAGAGGTGGCGAAACTCGGCTACAACGTCTTTTATCACGGCCAGAAAGGTCACTATGGCGTCGCGCTGCTGACCAAAGCGCCACCGGTTTCCGTGCGTCGCGGCTTCCCGGGCGACGGTGAAGAAGCACAGCGTCGCATTATCATGGCGGAAGTCCCTTCTGCGATCGGCAATATCACGGTCATCAACGGCTATTTCCCGCAGGGTGAGAGCCGTGACCATGAGATCAAATTCCCGGCTAAAGCGAAGTTTTATCAGGATCTGCAGGACTACCTGACCACCGAACTCAAAAAAGAGAATCCGGTGCTGATCATGGGCGACATGAATATCAGCCCGACGGATCTCGATATCGGTATTGGCGAAGAGAACCGCAAACGCTGGCTGCGCACCGGCAAATGCTCCTTCCTGCCGGAAGAGCGTGAGTGGATGGAGCGCCTGCTGGGCTGGGGCCTGGTGGATACGTTCCGCAATGCCAACCCGGAAACGCAGGATCGCTTCTCCTGGTTTGACTACCGCTCCAAAGGCTTTGACGACAACCGCGGCCTGCGTATCGATCTGCTGCTGGCCAGTTCCCCGCTGGCCGAGCGCTGCATCGAAACCGGGATCGACTACGACATCCGCAGCATGGAAAAACCGTCTGACCACGCGCCGGTGTGGGCTAAATTCAAGCTGTAATGACGCGTGAACCTTTCAAAAACACTCTTCCTGTGCGCCCTTCTGGGCGCCTTTATTCTGGCGTTTATCATGCTTCCGCCGGGAACCCTCTCCCTGGAAGGGATTAAAACGCACCAGCAGGCATTACTCTCCTATGTCGACCACGCGCCGCTGCGCAGCGCGCTGATCTTCTTTGCGGTCTATGTGGCGGTCTCCGCCCTCTCGATCCCCGGCGCGGCGATCCTGACCCTGCTGGGCGGGACGTTGTTTAGCCTGTGGGAAGGCACTGTGCTGGTCTCGTTTGCCTCCACGCTTGGGGCCACGCTGGCGATGCTCGCCAGCCGCTATCTTTTGCGCGACTGGGTGCAACGGCGGTTTGCCCGGCAGATGAGTACGGTGAATACCGGCATGGCGCGCGACGGCGCGGGCTATCTTTTTGCCCTGCGCCTGATGCCGCTGTTCCCGTTTTTCCTGGTGAATTTGCTGATGGGGCTGACCCGCATGGGAGTATTTCGCTACTGGTGGGTCAGCCAGCTCGCCATGCTGCCCGCGACGGTGGTCTTTCTCAACGCCGGGCGCGCGCTGGGAAAAGTGACCTCGCTGCGCGATATTTTGTCGCCGGGCATGCTATTCGCCTTTACACTACTGGGGTTATTGCCGTTGGTCACCCGCCGGCTGTTTTCCCGTTATCTCCCGTCTGCTAAAAAGTGAGGCATTATGCGCCGTGTGCGTTTTTGCGCGTTTCTGACCGGGCTGCTGCTGGCGGCCCCTCTGTATGCCGCCGACGGCTGGCAGGCTATTCAGCAACAGGCCAAAGGCCAGACCGTCTGGTTTAACGCCTGGGGCGGCGATCCGGCGGTCAACCGCTATCTGGAGTGGGTCAGCGGCGAGATGCAAACGCACTATGCCATTACCCTTAAAATTGTCCCGCTGGCGGATGCCGCCGACGCGGTAAAACGTATTCAGACCGAAGCCGCCGCGGGGCGTAAGACCAACGGCTCCGTTGACCTGCTGTGGGTTAACGGCGAGAACTTCCGCATGCTGAAAGAGGCAAACCTGCTGGAGACCGGATGGGCGCAGACGTTGCCCAACTGGCGCTATGTTGATAGCCGCAAACCGGTTACGGAGGATTTTGCTATCCCCACAGACGGCGCGGAATCGCCGTGGGGCGGCGCGCAGCTGACCTTTATTGCCCGCAAGGCCAGCATGCCGACGCCGCCGACCGATCCTCAGGCGCTGCTGGCGTACGTGCAGCAGCATCCGGGCAAGATCAGCTATCCTCGCCCGCCCGATTTTACCGGCACGGCATTTCTTGAGCAGCTGCTGATGACGCTGACCGCTCACCCGGAGGCGCTGCAAAAGGCCCCCGATAGCACCTTTGCCGAGGTCACGGCCCCGCTCTGGGATTATCTGGACACGCTCCACCCGCTGCTGTGGCGCGAAGGGAAAGATTTTCCCCCTTCTCCTGCTCGGATGGATGCCCTGCTTGCCAGCGGCAGCCTGAATCTGTCGCTGACCTTTAACCCGGCCCATGCGCAGCAGAAAGTGGCGAGCGGCGAACTGCCCGCCGACAGCTACAGCTTTGGTTTTCAGAGCGGGATGCTCGGCAACGTCCATTTTGTGGCGATTCCGGCCAACGCCAGCGCGAGCGCGGGAGCGAAAATGGTCGCCAATTTCCTGCTGTCGCCGCAGGCGCAGATCCGTAAAGCTGACCCGGCCATCTGGGGCGATCCGAGCGTGCTGGATGCGAAAACGCTGCCCGAAGAAGAAGCCAGACAGCTGCTGGCCCACACGACTCAGGGGCTGCCGAAGGTGCTTGCCGAGCCGCAGTCCGCCTGGGTGAACGCGCTGGAGCAGGAATGGCTGCGTCGTTACGGCACCCGCTGAGCGGGCTCGTCTGGCTGGCGATGGCGGTGATTTATCTGCCGATCCTGCCCGCCGGCGCCATGCTGCTTGCCCCGGCGTTTTCGCTGACAAACTGGCAGCGGCTGCTGAACGATCCGCAGCTCCCGCAGGCGGCCGTCGCCACGCTGGTCTCAACGCTCATCGCCACGCTGGGGGCGTTGTTCATTGCTCTTCTCCTCGTCAGCCTTCTCTGGCCCAGGAAACGCTGGCGACGTCTCACAACCCGCCTGCCGTGGCTGCTGGCGATCCCCCATGCAGCGTTCGCCACCGGCGCGCTACTGCTGTTTGCCGAGGGCGGCCTGTTTTATCAGGTCTGCACCGTGTGTTCGCCGCCGTTTGACCGCTACGGCGCCGGGCTGGGGCTGACGCTGGCGGTCAAAGAGAGCGCGTTTGTCCTGTGGGCGATTTATGCCGTACTGCCGGAAAAACGGCTCGCGCAGCAGAAGATCGTCCTGCAGACGCTCGGCTACGGGCGATTTCAGACGCTGAGCTGGCTGATTCTGCCAGCTATCGCGCCCGTCCTCGGGGCAGTCATGCTGGCGGTGCTGGCATGGTCGCTGTCGGTCGTGGACGTGGCGATCGTTCTCGGGCCCGGCAACCCGCCTACCCTGGCCGTGCTGGCCTGGCAGTGGTTAAGCCAGGGCGACGCACAGCAGCAGGCAAAAGGGACGCTGCTGTGCCTGCTTCTCCTTCTGCTGCTGGCCGCGCTTGCCGCTCTGGGATACGGACTCTGGAAGGCATGGGTTCGCACACTAGCGGACCTCACCGGAACGCGTCCCCGGTCGCAGCGCGTCCTGCCTGAGCGGGCACTGAGCGGGTTTCTGCCCGCCTGCGGCGTCCTGTGCGCCGCGGTACTGCTGATGCTGGCGCAACGGGATGACGTTGGCCCGGTGGGAACCAGCCTTTCCTTCGGTCTGCTTTCAGCCCTGATTGCCCTGGTCGTCGGGTTACTCTGGCTGGAGTGGGGCCCGCAGCGCGGCACGCTGTGGGTATGGTTACCGCTCGCCCTTCCGGCCCTCCCGCTCGTCACCGGCCAGTATGCCATTGCGTTGCACCTGGGCATCGACGGGCACTACGCCGCCGTGCTCTGGAGCCACCTTCTGTGGGTATTGCCGTGGATGCTGCTGGTACTGCAACCCGCCTGGCGCCGGATCGATCCCCGGCTTATCCTCACCGCCAGAACCCTCGGCTGGCGACGGACAAAAATCTTTTTACTGCTGAAATGCCCGCTGCTGGTGCGCCCTGCGCTACTGGCCTTTGCCACCGGCTTTTCCGTCAGCATGGCGCAATATATGCCGACGCAGTGGCTGGGCGCGGGGCGTTTCGCTACGCTGACCACCGAAACCGTCGCGCTCAGCAGCGGGGGCAGCATCCCGATTCTCGCTAACCGGGCGCTGGGATTACTGCTGGTCACGGGCACGGTGTTTGGTCTTGCCGCCCTGCTATCCCGGCTCGCGGGCCGCTACCGACAAGGGTTACGTTAATGCTGAAGGTAAAAAATCTCACCATCGAACCGCTTTTCCGCGAGGTCAGTTTTTGCGTGCCCCGCGGGGAGATCGTCACCCTGATGGGGCCGTCCGGCAGCGGAAAGTCGACCCTTTTTGCCTGGATGGTCGGCGCGCTGTCAGACGATTTCCAGGCGCGGGGCGAACTGTGGCTCGACGCGCGTCGCTGCGACGCGCTTCCCGTGGAGTCCCGCGGGCTGGGTATTCTCTTTCAGGACGCGCTGCTGTTCGACCAGTTCAGCGTCGGGCAGAATTTGCTGCTGGCGCTGCCCGAGCGCATCGCCGGGCGCGCGCGTCGGGAGGCGGTCGCGCAGGCGCTGGATTCCGCCGGGCTGAGCGGCCATTACGCCAGCGATCCGGCCACCCTCTCCGGCGGGGAGCGTGCCCGGGTCAGCCTGCTGCGGGCCCTGCTCGCGGAGCCGCAGGCGCTGCTGCTGGATGAGCCGTTCAGCCGCCTCGATAAAGCGTTACGGGCCACGTTTCGGGCATGGGTATTTGACGCCGTCCGCGCGCGCAATATTCCGGCGGTGCTGGTCACGCACGATGAGGACGATATTCCACCCGGCGGCGAGCTGATTGAGATTTCTCGCTGGCAATAATGTGCTAACGCAATGTTTTCCGATTCGGGAGAGACGACAATGCCCCCCTCTTTTACTGACGTCAGGTTATTCGATGAAACGTGTTTCTCAACTGACCGCGCTGGCCCTGCTCTGCGGCCTCGCTTCTTTTTCCTCGCTGGCGGCTGATATGCCCAACGCCATCACGCTGTCTCAGCTTCAGGCACAGCACGGCACGCCTGTCGACACACGCGCCAGCGCCTTCTATAACGGCTGGCCGCAGACGCTTAGCGGCCCCTCCGGGCATGAACCCGCCGCGCTCAACCTTGCTGCCGCCTGGCTCAGCGCCATGAGCGACGAGCAGATTGCGCTGTGGGCAAAACAGCATCAGCTTACCCCTGCGACGACCATCGCCCTGTACGGCGACGAGAACGATAACCAGGCGGTGAAAGCCCGCCTGGAGAAAGCCGGGTACCGCCACGTTTCGCTGCTCAGCGATGCTCTGCAGACGCCCGAGCGCCTTCAGCGCCTGCCTCACTTTGAACAGCTGGTTTACCCGCAGTGGATCCACCGGCTCCAGCAGGGTAAACCCGTGGCTGCCGCACCGGCGGGCGACTGGAAAGTGATTGAGGCCGCCTGGGGTGCACCGAAGTTTTACCTGCTGAACCACATTCCCGGCGCGGGCTATATCGACACCAACGAGGTGGAAAGCGAACCGCTGTGGAATAAAGTCTCCGACGACAAGCTGAAAGCGATGCTGGCGAAGCACGGGATCCGTCACGACACCACTGTCATCTTGTATGGCCGCGACGTCTACGCCGCCGCGCGCGTGGCGCAGATTATGCTGTATGCGGGCGTGAAGGATTTGCGTATTCTCGACGGCGGCTGGAAGGCGTGGTCAGATGCAGGCCTGCCGGTTGAGCGCGGCACGCCCGGTAAAGTAATGCCAGCCCCCGATTTTGGCGCGCCGATCCCCGGTCAGCCGCAGCTGATGGTGGATATGGAACAGGCGCGCGGCATGCTGCACCGTCAGGATGCCTCTCTGGTCAGCATACGCTCGTGGCCGGAGTTCATCGGCGAAACCAGCGGCTACAGCTATATCAAGCCAAAAGGTGAAATTGCCGGTGCCCGCTGGGGTCACGCGGGCAGCGATGCCACCCACATGGAGGATTTCCATAACCCGGATGGCACCATGCGCAGCGCTGACGACATCGCCGCTCAGTGGAAGCGCTGGAATATTCTGCCGGAACAGCACGTTGCGTTTTACTGCGGCACCGGCTGGCGGGCGTCTGAAACCTTTATGTACGCCCGGGCGATGGGCTGGAAGAATATCGCCGTCTATGACGGCGGCTGGTACGAATGGAGTAGTCATCCGCAGAACCCCGTGACGACCGGTGAGCGCGGGCCTGAAAGCGCGCGCTAAGGATTGAGTGACTTCAGCGTCACGTAGCCGCTCCAGATACGCGTTGTGGTGGTCAGCCAGCACAGCGCGCCGAATACCCACGCGAAGAGCGTAAAGTGCGCAGGAAAAAGGCAGCACAGCACAAACAGCACGATGGTCTCCGTCCCTTCCGTTAACCCACCGATGTAATAAAACGACTTGTGCGCATAGCCGGGGTTGTCAATGTCGTGCTTCGCGGCCAGGGCCGCGAACGCCAGAAAACTGCTGCCGGTCCCGATAAACGCGAACAGCAGCCAGGCGGCTGCCAGCGCATTCTCTGCCGGAGCAGCGAGCGCAAAGCCAAACGGCACCAGGGCGTAGAACAGAAAGTCGAGCGCGATATCGAGAAATCCCCCCGCATCGCTCAGCCCTCTCCGACGCGCCAGCGCCCCGTCCAGACCGTCCAGCAGGCGGTTAAGCACGATGGCGACCAGCGCCGCCGGATACCAGCCGAGGGCCAGAAAAGGCAGCGCCAGCACGCCGATGGCAAACCCGGTCAGGGTCAATCCGTCTGGCGTGATGCCCGGCCTGTCCAGCACGGAGACCAGACGATTCAGAGCCGGTTTTATCCGCGGGTGAAGATGGCGATCAAGCATGGGGCGTCTCGTTAAAGGTGGCGCATAGCCCCTGCGCCGGAATATCCAGCGCGGCGTTAAAGCGGGCAGAGAGATTCTGAAAGGCAATGAGCGCCGTCATCTCGGTGATGGCATCTTCCGTAAAGTGGCGCTTCAGCGCCGTTCTGATGGCCTCATCCGCCCGGGGCGGCGTGGCGGTCACCGCCTCGGCGTAGGCCAGCGCCGCGCGCTCCTGCTCCGTGAACAAGGCGGATGCCTGCCAGTCGCTCACGGCCTGCACCTTTTCCAGGGCACCGCAGCGCTCGGCCAGCCGCAGGCTGTTGGCATCAATACAGAAAGCGCAGTGGCAGAGCTGGGACACCCGCGTCATGAGCAGCGAACGCAGCACGGGTGACAGGCGCGCGCGACGACGCTCCAGAAAACCGACGAACAGCGCGACCAGCCAGAACAGACGCGGCATGCGCCCCCACCAGCGCGTGGGATTCAGCACGGCGCCAAAATGCTTTTTCTGCATCACGGCAATGGGTTTAAGGCTGGCGGGAAGGGATTCGATAGGGGCAACCCAGGCGGTAGTCTCTTTCACCTGATTCTCCTGATTACTGGACTCTGAGAAAGGGCACGATAATATGTCTTTTTTCGCTATCAATTATTGACGACCATGCTGAAAACACTCGATGTCGTTGCCGCCATCATCGAAAAAGACGACAAAATTTTACTGGCGCAGCGCCCTGCCCACGCCGACCAGCCTGGCATGTGGGAATTTGCAGGCGGCAAAGTCGAGGCGGGTGAAACCCAGCCCGAGGCGCTTATCCGCGAGCTGCGTGAAGAGTTAGGTATTGAAGCCCGCCCTGCGCAATACGTGGCAAGCCACCAGCGCGAAGTCTCGCAGCGCTTAATCAACCTGCACGCCTGGCACGTTCCTGCGTTTAGCGGCGAGCTCAGGGCGCACTACCACAGCGCGCTGGCGTGGTGTACGCCTGAAGAGGCGTTTGGCTATACCTTAGCCCCCGCGGATATTCCCCTGCTGGAGGCGTTTATTGTTTTACGCGACGCCAGACCAGCGGGTTCGTGCTGATGGCGCGCTCGTCGCGCTGGCACTGCAGCAGCACGCCCTCCGCCTTCACGACGGCCCCTTCCGAGTAGTTTTGATCCTGGTAGATGCAGCACTGGTTACACGGCTGCGCGCGCTGGCCGCTGGAGCTAAACACCTCCGGCGGCACGTTCACTTCTACATCCGGGCGAATGCGGTCAGCCTGCGCGCCTGCGGTCAACATCAATGATAACGCGGCCATCACGTAACGGTTCATAGACTTCTCTTCCTGTTGTGTCCTGATAATGACTATAACGGTAAATCGGGCAGAATCTTTAATTTAGCGCGCCATCGCTTTTGGTTATGACGCAGCACCTGTCATTAATTTCCCTTTCGTCCTGAATTTCTGCTTGCCACACAAAGCGGTACGGGTGGTATAGTCAAAAAAACAACACAAAACGCATAAGTCATATACAAACATTATTATAAGAGGTTCTTATATCTATGGATCAGACACGCTCTCTGGAAAGTTTCCTTGCCCATGTTCAGCAGCGCGACCCGCACCAAAGCGAGTTCGCCCAGGCCGTACGTGAAGTGATGACCACCCTGTGGCCCTTCCTTGAACAAAACCCGCGCTATCGCCAGATGTCGTTGCTCGAACGCCTAGTCGAGCCAGAGCGCGTGATCCAGTTCCGCGTGACCTGGGTGGACGATCGCAATCAGGTGCAGGTTAACCGCGCGTGGCGCGTCCAGTTTAACTCCGCCATCGGCCCGTTTAAGGGCGGCATGCGTTTCCATCCGTCCGTGAACCTGTCGATTCTGAAATTCCTCGGCTTCGAGCAGACCTTTAAAAACGCACTGACCACGCTGCCCATGGGCGGCGGAAAAGGCGGCAGCGATTTCGACCCGAAAGGCAAAAGCGAAGGTGAAGTGATGCGTTTCTGCCAGGCGCTGATGACCGAACTCTACCGTCACCTCGGCCCGGACACCGACGTGCCTGCCGGTGATATCGGCGTGGGCGGACGTGAAGTGGGCTTTATGGCCGGGATGATGAAAAAGCTTTCCAACAACAGCGCCTGCGTCTTTACCGGCAAAGGGCTGTCGTTTGGCGGGAGCCTGATCCGCCCGGAAGCGACCGGGTACGGCCTGGTTTACTTCACAGAGGCCATGCTCAAGCGTCACGGTCTGGGCTTCGAAGGTATGCGCGTCGCGGTGTCCGGCTCCGGTAACGTGGCGCAGTACGCGATTGAGAAAGCGATGCAGTTTGGCGCTCGCGTGGTGACCGCCTCTGATTCCAGCGGAACGGTGGTGGATGAAGCGGGCTTCACGGCAGAGAAGCTGGCGCGCCTGCGTGAAATCAAAGCCAGCCGCGATGGACGCGTAGCGGATTACGCCCGGGAGTTTGGCCTGACCTACCTCGAAGGTAAACAGCCGTGGGGCGTGCCGGTGGATATCGCCCTGCCGTGCGCCACGCAGAACGAGCTGGATGCTGAAGCCGCGCGCACGTTGATTAGCAACGGCGTAAAAGCGGTCGCCGAAGGGGCAAACATGCCGACCACCATCGACGCGACGGACCTGTTCCTGGAGGCAGGCGTGCTGTTTGCACCGGGCAAGGCCGCCAACGCGGGCGGCGTGGCAACCTCCGGCCTCGAGATGGCGCAAAACGCCGCGCGTCTCGGCTGGAAGGCGGAGAAAGTGGATGCGCGCCTGCACCATATCATGCTGGATATTCACCACGCCTGCGTGGAGTACGGCGGTGAAGCATCGCAAACCAACTACGTGCGTGGGGCGAATATCGCCGGGTTCGTGAAGGTAGCGGATGCGATGATTGGGCAGGGTGTGATTTAAGTTTTCGCGGCGTTCTCGCCCTGTAGGCCCGGTAAGCGTTAGCGCCACCGGGCTTTTTTCAGGCCGCAGAGCTGTCTTTCGCCGGGTGGCGGCTTCGCCTGACCCGGCCTACGGGTTAAGAAGCGGCCGCGCTCTTTTTCTTTTTAAACGGTTTCTTCGCGCCACCACCGGGTGCAACCATCCCTCTGAACGTTTTCACGGGCGTGCTGCGCGCCTGATCGATCAGCTGGTAAAGCGTCCCCACCAGCGGCTGCATAAAGTCCTGATAGCGGCACTGCTTCTCGCTGATCTGCGTCAGCACCGATTCCCAGTGCGCGGTCATGTCCGGCCTGGCGGCCAGCTCCGGCAGGGAGTGAATCAGCGCGCGGCCCGGCTCGGTCGAATGGATATAGCGCCCCTTTTTCTCAAGAAAACCGCGCTTAAAGAGCAGCTCGATGATCCCCGCGCGGGTTGCCTCCGTGCCCAGACCGTCGGTGGCGCGCAGGATCTTCTTCAGATCTTTATCCTGCACGAACCGGGCGATTCCGGTCATCGCGGAAAGCAGCGTCGCATCGGTAAAATGGCGCGGCGGCTGGGTCTGGCGTTCCACCACTTCCCCTTTTTCACACAGCAGCTCATCGTCTTTGGCGACCACGGGAAGCGGCGTACCGTCGTTCTCTTCGTCACGCTCTTTGTTGCCGAGCAGCGTGCGCCAGCCTGCTTCCGCGAGGAAACGGGCTTTGGCGATAAACTTCCCTTTTGCGATTTCCAGCTCGATCACGCATTTGCGGAACACCGCGTCCGGGCAGAACTGCATCAGGTACTGACGAGCGATCAGGTTGTAGACCTTCGCTTCGTTATCCGTCAGGTTGACGCTGCTGGCGCGCGCCGTCGGGATAATCGCGTGGTGGGCGTCCA
>ERZ773210.3723-NODE-3723-length-10541-cov-2.703986_pt1 | contig 10541 bp, 9 predicted proteins | sample MGYA00580528_ERZ773210 | MGnify/ENA primary metagenome ERZ773210 (study PRJEB29015, sample SAMEA2737769) | human gut metagenome | biome: human gut; feature: human-associated habitat; material: faeces | place: China | collected 2012 ...
CGTGTTCGCCGTGCTCGACCTCTTCCAGGCGGCAAGCGTGGCGATGTGCTTCGCGGAAGCCGGGTTCGCCGCACCCGTCGACGTGGCGCAACTGCTCGTCGACCTCGGGATGGGCGCGATCGTGTTCGGCCCGCTCGCGTTCTCGCTGTACATGCTGATCACCGGAAAGGGGCTGCGGTTCGTGAACTCCCACCCGGGATCGAGCGAGCTGGAGCGGAAGTTGGGAGCCGACAAGCAGCAGGCGCGCGCCATCGGCGGGCTGCTGCTGTCCATCACGGCGTTCTTGCTCGTGGAGTGGATAGTGACGATGAGATGAGAGAAACGGCTTTATTGCAGGCAAGGAGCTGCTGAAGCGCAACCCGCACATTCGCATCGAACGGAACGAGCGCTAGGCGCGCCCGCCGTCCCCGCAGGGCAGGGGCTCTGCCCTTGCCGCCCAACAGGGCGACAAGCCGTAGGGGTGCCGGCAGGGGCAGAGCCCCTGCCAAACGGAGCCAGCGACAACGCCGCCCGATCGGCGTTTCCCTAGTTGTACGCCTGCTGGGTCTTCTCCAGGCCCGCCGTTACCAGCGAGAGCGCGGCCTGGGCGCCGCGGTCCACGGCGTAGGCGAAGTCGTCGGCAGCCTCTTTCTTGGGCAGCGACAGCACCCAGTCCACCACGGGCATGCGTCCCGGCGGGCGGCCGATGCCCACGCGCACGCGGCTCCAGTCGCGCGTGCCCAGCTTGTCGCAGATGGAGCGCAGGCCATTGTGCCCGGCGTGCCCGCCGCCGAACTTCACGCGCACGGTGCCGGGGTCGATGTCCAGCTCGTCGTGGATGACGATGAGGTGCTCCGCGTCCACGCCGTAGGCGTTCATGAGCTGCTTCACCGGGCCGCCCGACGTGTTCATGTAGCTTTGCGGCTTGGCGAGCACCAGGTCGACATCGCGGTAGGCGCCCTTGGCCGTGAGCGAGCCGCACTCCGTCTTCCAGTAGCGCGCGCCCACCTCGCCCGCAATGGCGTCCACCGCGTCGAACCCGGCGTTGTGCCGCGTGTGCGCGTATTCTTCGCCCGGATTCCCCAGGCCAACTATCAGGTACATCGCGCCCTACTCGAACAGGCTTGCCACGGAGCCGTTGTCGTACACGTTGCTGATGGTCTTCGCGAACAAAGAGGCCAGCGACAGCACCTTGATCTTGCCGGTCTGGCGCTCCAGCGGCACGGGTACCGCGTTCGTCACCACCACCTCCTCGATGATGGAGTTGGCGATGCGGTCGTACGCCGGGCCGCTGAACAGGCCGTGGGTGGCGCATGCGTACACCTGCGCGGCACCCTTGGCCTTGAGGGTGGAGGCGGCCGCCACCAGCGAGCCGGCCGTGTCGATCATGTCGTCGTTGAGGATGCACACCTTGTCCTTCACGTCGCCGATGAGCGCCGTGATCTCGGCCTGGTTGTGCTTCGGGCGATCCTTGTGCATGATGGCGATGTCGCAATCGAGCGCCGTAGAGAACTTCTTCGCCGCCTTCGCGCGACCCACGTCCGGCGAGACCACGCACAGACGCTCGGGATCGAAGCCTTTGTTGCGGAAGTAATCCACGAAGATGGGCATGGCCGTCATGTGGTTCACGGGGATGTCGAAGAAGCCCTGGATGGCATCCTGGTGCAGATCCACCGTGATGATGTTGTCGATGCCGGAGACCTCGAGCAGATCGGCCACGAGCTTGGCCGTGATGGGCTCGCGCGGGGCGGCCTTGCGGTCCTGACGGGCGTAACCGTAGTGCGCGATGACCGCCGAGATGGAGCGGGCGCTTGCACGCTTGGCGGCATCGGCCATGATGAGCAGCTCCATGAGGGCGTCGTTCACGTCGAAGGTCTCGCTCGCGCACACCGACTGGATGAGGAACACGTCGGCGCCGCGGATGGACTCCTGGTAGCGGGCGTAGATCTCGCCGTTGGCGAACTTCTCGTGCTTGATGTTGCCGAGGTTCACGTTCAGGTACTTGGCGATCTCCTCGGCCAGCTCCGGATTCACCGAGCCGGAGAACAGGATCATGCGCTTGGTCATCTCGGTCATAGGGTGCGTCCCTTCTGCGACGGGTCTTTCAGCTTCGGTTATTGTAGTACGGCGCGCCGCTTCATGCGGGCTGAAGCGGCGCGACCGACTATTTCTTCTTCTCGATGGGGTGCGCCGCCACCCAGCCTTCTATCTCCTGCTGTCTGGCGCGCCCGAGGGCCAGCGCTCCCGGCGTCACGTCCTTGGTGATGGTGGAGCCAGCACCCACGAGCGCCCCGGCGCCGATGGTCACGGGCGCTACCATCATGGTATCGGATCCTACGAAGGCGCCGTCCTCGATGACGGTGGCGTGCTTGTTCGCGCCGTCGTAGTTGCAGGTGATGGAACCGGCGCCGATGTTCACGCCCTCCCCCATGGTGGTGTCGCCGATGTAGGACAGATGCGGCACCTTCGAGCCCTTGCCGATGGTGGATTTCTTGATCTCCACATGGGTGCCGGCCTTGGCGCCCTCGCACAAGTGCGCCGCCGGACGCAGGTAGGCGCGCGGACCGCAGGTGGCGCCATCGTCGATGAGCGCCTCTACCGCCACGGTCTCGTCGATGCGACAGCCGCAACCGACGCGCGTGTCGGTCAGGCGGCTGTCGGGGCCCACGACGCTGTCCTCGCCGATCGTCGTCTTCCCCAGCAGCATGACGTTGGGCAGAAGCTCCACGTCGGGGGCGATCTCCACCTCGGGGCCGATGTAGGCCGTGGCCGGATCCCACATCGTGACGCCGGCGGCCATGTGCGCGTCGTTGATGCGCCGCTGCATGACGCGGGTCGCCTCGGCCAGCTGGCCGCGAGAGTTCACGCCCAGGCACTGCTCCGCATCGCTCGTCTTATAGGCGAGCACGGGCCGCCCGGCGGCGCGGCTGATGGCCAGCACGTCGGTAAGATAGAACTCGCCCTGGGCGTTGTCGGAATTCACCTGGGAAAGCGCGTCGAAAAGGGCGCAGGCGTCGAAGCAGTAGACGCCCGAGTTGCACTCGGTGATGGCCGCTTCCTCGGGGCTCGCGTCCTTCTGCTCGACGATGCGGGCCACCTCCCCGGCGCCGTCGCGCACGATGCGACCGTAGCCGAAGGGGTTTTTAAGCTCCATGGTAAGCACGATGACCGCCGCGTTGTGCTCCTCGCGCAGAGCCGCCATCTGGCGAATGGTCTCGGGCTGAATGAGCGGAGAGTCGCCGGAGAGCACCACGACGGCGCCGTCGAAGCCGGCCAGGGCATCGGCGGCGGCCAGCACCGCATCCGCCGTGCCGCGCTGGGCCTCCTGCACGACGACCTCGGTATCGCCTTCCACCAAAGGGATCACCTGGTCGCGCATATGCCCCACCACGGTGACGACCCTATCGGTGCCCGCCTCCTTGGCCGCTTCCACGACCCACCGCACGAGCGGGCGGCCCAGCACCTCGTGAACCACCTTCGGCTTCTTCGACTTCATACGGGTACCGGCCCCCGCGGCCAAAATAATCGCAGCAGTTTCCATGAAACGCCTTTCTATAGCTATACGTGCGCTCGTTCGCGCCCATTTCCAATTGGCCTAGTATAGCGCAAGGAGCCTATAATCGAGCAGGTCGACACTAGGGAAAGGAGGCGACCATGGCCCAAGGATTGGACGCGCTGACCCGTGAAGAGCTGGTCGAGCTTTTGGAAATCACCGCGAAGGATCTCATCGCGCTGGACGGAACATGGTTCCAATCGCTGGAACGCGAGCAGGGCATGGACACGGCCATGGAGCACGACCGTGCTGCCTGGCGACGCTTCGTGCCCAGCGAGGCCCGACGCTTGAAGAAGCTGCTCGACCTTTCGGATAGATGCGGACTTGAGGGACTCGCCGAAGCGCTGCCTTTGCGCTGCACCTCACTGGCAAACGAATGGGAGATTCTCTGGGAGGACGACGCGCTCGTGTTCCGCATCACGGATTGCCGCGTGCAGAACGCCCGCGCGCGCAAGGGAATGGAGTTCCACCCCTGCAAGAGCGTGGGCGAATTGGAATACGCCGGCTTCGCCGCCGCCCTGGACGACCGCATCCGCTGCGAGTGCGCAAGCTGCTTTCCCGACGTCACCGACAACACCTGCAACTGCGCCTGGCGCTTCCGGATGGAGGGGTAGGCCGCGCCCCCTTCTACTTGAACCGTTTCAGCAGAAGGGAGTTGCTGACGACGCTGACGCTGGACAGCGCCATGGCGGCACCGGCGAGGGCCGGGGCGAGGATGCCCCCGGCGGCCAGCGGGATCATGATGCAGTTGTAGATGAGCGCCCAGAACAGGTTCTGTTTGATTTTGCGCATCGTGGCCTTCGACAGGCGCAAAGCCACGATGAGGTCGGACAGGCGGTTGCGCATGAGCACCACGCTTCCGGCGTCCAGAGCCACATCGGTGCCTGAGGCCAGCGCCACGCCGATGTCGGCGGCGGCCAGCGCCGGGGCGTCGTTGATTCCGTCGCCCACGAAGGCCACGACAGTCTTCACGCCGGCGGCCGCATCCTCGGCGGCGCTCGTGGGCGACTCGAGGGGCACCGGCTCGCCGGGAATGCCCATGTCGGGGTCGGAGGCGGCCATGAAGGCGGGGTCAGTCACTTCCATTTCCAAAATGCGCTCGTCGTCCTTCTCGGTATCGCGGGCCTCGGCGGCGGCCTTGCCGAGCATGGAGACGTCGGCGGCGCCCCGCACGGCGCGTACGCAATCGGCCTTCTCGAGCGGTTTCACACCGGCGAACACATGGTCGGGCGCGATGCCCACCTCCTCGGCGATGGCCCAGGCCGTGGGCGCGGCATCGCCGGTGACCATGTAGGAGGTCACGGAGAAATCGCGAGCCAGCTCGCGCACCGTGGCCGCCGCGTCCGGTTTGGGCTCGTCGCGGATGCGACCTGCGGCCACCCCGTCGATGGACACGAGTGAGCCCGAAGCGCCGGCCCCGTCGCCTTCGGCCTTCCCGACGCCCACGAACACCTCGTGGCCTTCCACGACGCCGCGCACGCCCTCGCCGACGACGGCCTCGAAGGACTCGGCCGCGGGCAGCGGCGCCAGGTCGCGTCCGGTCGCGTAGGTCACAACGGCGCGGGCCAGGGGGTGCTCGCTCTTCGCCTCCAGGGCGGCGGCCAGACGCAGGGCGTCATCGGGAACATCACATGCCACGACGACCGGCTCGCCCTGGGTGAGAGTACCCGTCTTGTCGAAGACGGCCGCCGTGAGGTTGCCCATGGTCTCCAGCACGGTGCCGTCCTTGATGAGCACGCCGAGCTGGGCGCCCTTCCCCATACCCACGGTGAGCGCCGTGGGGGTCGCGAGGCCCAGCGCGCAGGGGCAGGCCACGCAGATGACGGCGATGGCCGGCATGAGCGCTTGCACCAGGCGGCCGTCGGGGCTGGCCGGCACGACGAAGAACCACACGCAGAACACGATAAGCGCGATCAGCAGAATGGCGGGCACGAACACCGCCGCGATGCGGTCGGCGATGCGCTGGATGGGGGCCTTGGTGCCCTGGGCGTCCTCCACGGCGCGCACGATGCGGGCCAACGTGGAATCGGCGCCCACGCGCAGGGCGCGCACGGTTACCGCACCAGTGGTGTTCTGGGTGCCGCCGGTCACCGCGTCGCCCGCGGCCTTTACCACGGGCAGCGTCTCGCCGGTCAGCATGGACTCGTCCACTTCCGTGGCGCCTTCCACCACCACGCCATCGACCGGCATCTTCTCGCCCGGCCGCACGAGCACCGTGTCGCCGGCCACCACCTGGGCCAGGGGCACCTCGCGCTCCTCGCCGCCGCGGACCACCCGCGCCGTTGGCGGGGTGAGGTTCATGAGCGACTCGATGGCCTGGTTCGTGGCGCCCTTGGCGCGGCTTTCCAGCATCTTGCCAAACAGCACGAAGGTGATGAGCATGGCACAGGTCTCGAAATAGGGCATGCCGTCGTTGATGGCGAGCGCCGCATGGCTTTCCCAACCCCCCGTGATCACCGGCAAAAACGTGATCCACAGCGAGAACAGAAACGCGATGGAGGTGCCGAGCGCCACGAGCACGTCCATGTTCGCCGAACCGCCCTTGAGCGAGCCCCAGGCGCCCTTGTAGAACCGCGCGCCGCAGCCGAACTGCACTGGCGCCGCAAGCGCCAAAAGCAGCAGGTTCGCCGCGAACATCGCCTGCACGTGGGCGGGCTCGGGCACGAACAGCCCCGCCAGGACCGCGCCCACCCCCATGTGCCAGCCGGGAATCATGCCGATGGCCACGATGATCACCGTGAGCACGGCCGCCACGCCGAACACCTTGCGATCGCGCTTGGCCCGGGCGGCCTCGCGGGCGCGGCGCTTCTCATCCACCAGCGGTGCGTCCTCGGGGATGATCTCGGCCGTGAAGGACAGGTTGTCGAAAACGGCGAGCATGTCGTCTACGCTGGCCTGGGCCGGGTCGAACACCACGCGCCCCGTGTTGTTGGCCAGGTTCACCGCCACATCGACGACGCCGGGCGTGGCGCGGTAGTGCTTCTCGATGTTGGCCGCGCAGTTCGCGCAGTGCATGCCCTCGATGGCCAGGCGCAGGTTGGCCCGGGGCGCTTCGCCGTCGTGCTGCGGCGCCTCTTGCCGAGTCGTCTCCTGCTGTATCGTCTCCTGCTGAATTGTCTCTCGTTGGGCCATAGCTTGCCTTCCTTACTTCGAGAAGCGGCGCATGAGCGCCATCACTTCGTCGATCACCTCGTCGTTGCCGGCGCGCACCTCTTCCACCACGCAGGTGCGCATATGCTCGGCCAGCACCATCTCGGAGACGCGCCGCACCGCCGACTCGGCGGCGGCCAGCTGGGTGAGCACGTCCCCGCAGTAGCGGTTGTCCTCGATCATGGCCTTCACGCCGTTCAGCTGCCCGATGGCCCGGTTCAGCCGCTTCTGCATATCCGCCTGCAGCTCCATGCTGCGCGGTGTGTTCTTGTGCCGGCAGGGGCAATCGGGCACGTGGCCCGTTCTACCTGCACCAGTCTTGGCCGCTGCCTGGGCCGCCCCGGCCTTCGGCATTGTCTGCGCCGTCCCTTCCCCGCTGCATGCTTTCTCGTTCTTCATAGCATTCCTTCGCTCATAGCTCCGGCTTTCATTCTCGAAAAAACTTATACCCCTAGGGGGTATTTTCGTCAAGCAGAAAAACCGCAGTCAACGAAGACCCCCGATTTTGCATGAGATTGACGGTTATGAGCGTCTAGAGAATCTAAGTTCACTCGAAATTGTCAATTATCGTTAATTCTAATCACTATAGCTGCCCTTCAGACGCTCATAACCGTCAATCTCATGCAGCGACAGGAGCCTTCACCGACTGAGCGAGACGAGATGAAGCGCGAAGCGGCCATTACCGGAAAGGCCGATCGGAATCGGCTCCCATAGAAGTGGAGCGCGACCGCTCTTATCGAACGGGGCTCAGACACGTTTCCTCCGGCAGAGCGGCACGAGCCCACACGGGGCCTCTTTCGGCACAGACGCAGGGAACTAGGCAACAAAAAGGCCCCGCAACCTGATGGCTGCGGGGCCCCAGTTCTGCTGAAACGCGACGGGCGCTTACAGCGAGTCGATGTAAGCAACCAGGTCGCCCACGGTGACAAGTCCCTCGGGCTCGCCGAAGTCGACCTCGCAGGCCTCCTCCAAGTCGCAGATGAGCTCGACCATGTCCAGCGAGTCGATGCCGAGGGACTCGAAGGTCGCCTCGGGGGTGACGGTGGCGGGGTCGATGTCGAGGTTGCTCTCGAGAACGCCAGCGATGGTGTCGATAGTGGCCATGAACTAATCCTCCTTTTGGGTGAGCAGACCGTAGCCGCCGTCCTCGCGGCGGTACAGGATGTGCACCAGGTTGGTGTCGCGATCAGTGTACGCGAAAAAGTCGTGACCCAGCAGATCGATCTGGATGAGCGCCTCTTCTTCGGTCATGGGCGTGAACTCCGTCTCCTTGCGGCGGATGATCTCGTCCTCGGACAGCTCGTCCATCAGACGGTCGAGATCCAGCTCGCTCTCCGGGTGGGCGTCCTCGTGGGCGTAGTCGACGATGCGCTCGGTGGCGCGAACCTTCTTGTCCAGCACGCGGGTCTTGTACTTGCGCAGCTGGCGGGCAACCTTGGCGGCAGCCACGTCGATGGCGGCGTACATGTCCTCTTCGCTTTCCTCCACGCGCACGATGTGGCCCTTGACGCGGACGGTGACCTCGCAAATAGCCGGCAGCGGGTTGGCCGGGTTCTTCTCGGTGTAAAGAACAATTTCCGTGGAGACGGTGTCGGCGTCCACAGCCTTGATCGCGTTACCGACCTTCTCCTCAGCGTACTGACGAAGGGCGTCGGTGACGGGCATTTTGCGTCCGGACACGGTGATCGTCATGATTTCCACCTCTTTTACCTCGTTGCTTGCACAATCAGCGTGGAAGGCGCGAGCCCGCTGGGGCACCTGAGCGCACCATGCGTAAAACGCACCCTTCCAAACTGGAAAAAACAGCATAGCGCACTTTTCGCGAGATTGACCGAGCAATTTGAGGTTGCAAGAAAACGATTGCCGTCTGAGGACTGTTTTCGGAATGCAGCGCCTTTGAAGTCGAACGGTTCTCGTTTTCGTGTGAAAAAGGCTGCTACGGGGACTTTACAGATAGGGATTTTCGCTGAAGCGAAAGGGAAAGCGGTTACAATTAACGGATATCTGTGAAGCCGTCTTGCTCGCAGGCGGCTGAGTCGGTAAGAGAAATTGAGGATGTAAGGCATGGAACCCACTGCGAAGAATCCCGATCCGCATCATATCTTCATTGATGAAGTCCAGGGGCATCAGCGTCGCTGGTTGAAAGTCATCCAATTTACGAGTTCGTCCACGAAGGCGGCGGCCATCATGCTGGCGGCGGCTATTGTGGCCCTCGTTATCGCGAACTCGCCGTTCTTCGAGCCCTTTGAGGAGTTCTGGCACACCCATGTAGTGGTGGGCGTCGGCGGCTTTATCGGCGAGATGTCGCTGGCCCATATCATCAACGACATCTTCATGGCGGTGTTCTTCCTGCTCGTAGGGTTAGAGATCAAATACGAGATGACCGTCGGCGAGCTCACGAACATCCGCCAGGCGGCGCTGCCCATCATCGCGGCCTGCGGCGGCGTTCTGGCCCCTATCGTCATCTACTCCATCTTCAACGCCACCAACCCTGAGACCTCCCACGGCTGGGGTGTGCCCACGGCGACCGATATCGCCTTCGCCTTGGGCATCATGGCGCTGCTCGGCAACCGCGTGCCCAACGGCGTGCGCGTGTTCCTCTCCACCTTGGCCGTGGCCGACGACATCATCGCCATTCTCGTCATTGCCATCTTCTACGGTCAGAGTCCCTCGCTCATGTGGCTTGCCATTGCTGCGGCCATTCTCGTGGTGCTCGTACTGATGAACCGGGCGCACGTGTACGCCCTGACGCCTTACATGCTGGTGGGTTGCCTGTTGTGGTTCGCGGTGTTCATGTCCGGTGTTCATTCCACCATCGCCGGCGTGCTGCTCGCCTTCACGATCCCCACGGGGTCGCGCGTCGATCTGCAGAAGTTCATGACCTGGTCGGGCGACCGGGTTCGCGAGGCGCGCGCCGCCTATGTGGAGACCGAGCCGGTGACGCTTCAGAAGGATTACATGTTCACCGTCACCCGACTCTCCAGTGTTGCTCGTCAGGTGGTACCCCCGGCCACGCGCTTGGAGCATATGCTGTACCCGTGGGTGTACTTTGCCGTGCTGCCCCTGTTCGCGCTGACCAACGCTGATGTGAGCTTCCTTGGCGGCGATGTTCTCGCCATGGTCTCGAGCCCGGTGTTCTTCGGCGTGTTCTTCGGATTACTTCTGGGCAAGCCCATCGGCATCCTGCTCTTCAGCTTCTTGACGGTGAAGCTGAAGATCGCCAACCTGCCCGATCATGTTAACTGGATCCATATGCTGGGTGCCGGCATCCTGGGCGGCGTGGGCTTCACCATGGCCATCTTCGTGGCGAACCTCGCCTTCCCCGAGGCGGTGCTCATCGCCGATGCGAAGATCGGCATTCTGTCGGCCTCGCTTCTGGCCGGCGTGATCGGCTTTTTGTTTCTGTTCATGCAGGCGAAGGCCGCCGAGCGCCAGGGCATCTCGTACGTGTCCGCCTCGCTGGATGAGGTGGTGCGCCAAACGGCCGGCGAGGAGGCCGCCGATATGGCCGACGACGTGGTGCTCGGCGCCGGCGACGAGGATCTGGTCGACGATGTGCGCGAGGTGCTGGAAGCCGAGGGCGGCGTGGCGGAGTTCGTCGTGCACGAGATCCGCGACGAGGCCGAGGCCGAGGAAGCCGAGGACGTCACCGGTACGCGGCCCTAGGGGACGCGTCGGTCCGCGGGCTTTTCGTACTTTCGGAGGGCGCTCTTTCGGGGGCGCCCTTTTTCATGCATCAAGTCGTTTTCGCAAACAGCAAGCTCGCTACAGCGCGGCCATGAGATCGGCGATGGCGTAGAGGGTGCCGAAGGCGACGGCGCAGCCCTCGGGTCCGGCGGCGGCGCGGGCTGCGCGCAGG
>ERZ773210.3730-NODE-3730-length-10533-cov-5.220557_pt1 | contig 10533 bp, 8 predicted proteins | sample MGYA00580528_ERZ773210 | MGnify/ENA primary metagenome ERZ773210 (study PRJEB29015, sample SAMEA2737769) | human gut metagenome | biome: human gut; feature: human-associated habitat; material: faeces | place: China | collected 2012 ...
CGGAGTTTTTACCGATCCGATCCGTACTTTGGTTGATTTTACGGAACAGTTTCAGAATGGTTATACCGGATTTGAGCGTTTTCAGGAGATCATGAATATCAGACCGGACATCGAGGACGCGCCGGATGCAACACCTATTGGTACGGTAAAAGGCGAGATCGAGTTTGATAACGTATCATTCCAATATAAGGACAATCAGGAGAATGTGTTGAACCACATCAATCTCAAGGTCCCGGCGGGGGCGTATATGGCATTGGTCGGTTCATCGGGAGCCGGAAAGACAACACTCTGCTCGTTGATCCCGCGTTTTTATGATGTGACGGGCGGACGCATTATGATCGATGGCAGAGATATCCGCAGCGTGACGTTAAAAAGCCTGCGTGATCAAATCGGAATGGTACAGCAGGATGTGTATCTGTTTGCCGGCACAATCTTCGAAAATATTCAGTATGGTAAGCCGGGCGCAACGCGCGAGGAAGTGATTGAGGCGGCGAAAAATGCGAATGCGCATGAGTTTATTATGGCATTTCCAGATGGCTACGACACGGATATCGGACAGAGAGGTATCAAGCTTTCCGGTGGTCAGAAGCAGCGTTTGTCGATCGCACGCGTATTTTTGAAAAATCCGCCGATCCTGATCTTCGATGAGGCGACATCCGCTTTGGACAATGAGAGTGAGAAAGTGGTGCAGGATTCGCTTGAGAAGCTGGCGAAGAATCGCACGACATTTGTGATCGCGCATCGTCTGACTACGATCCAGAATGCCGAAAAGATTCTGGTGCTGACGGAGGACGGTATCGCAGAGTCTGGAACACATGAGGAGCTTCTGGCACAGGGAGGATTGTACGAGAAACTGTATCATATGCATGCGTAAGTTTGGGATGCATTGATTCAAAATTTCCCATACATCCGCGAAATCGATTCTGGAAGTATCTTATATTTGCAAAAGCTTGACAATCCGTGTAAAATATAAGTTTGTAGTGCATTGTTACAAAAGAATACAGCTTACAATTTGTGTAGCTGCCCTATAAATATAGAAAAGGAGAGATCTATTATGACAAAGATTGACATTATTTCAGGTTTCTTAGGAGCTGGTAAAACTACTTTTATTAAGAAGATGATCGATGAGGCTTTCAAAGGAGAGCAGATCGTTCTGATCGAGAATGAGTTTGGAGAGGTTGGTATCGACGGTGGATTCTTAAAGGATGCAGGCATCCAGATTACAGAGATGAATTCCGGTTGTATCTGCTGCTCACTCGTGGGTGACTTTGGTAAGAACTTAAATGAAGTGATTACAAAGTATCATCCGGATCGTATCTTGATCGAGCCATCCGGAGTTGGAAAGTTATCCGATGTTATGAAGTCGGTGATCGATATCGAGAAGGAGCAGGATGTCAAGCTTAATGCTTTGGTTACTGTTGTAAATGCGCTGAAAGCCAGCAAACAGATGAAGGCATTCGGTGAGTTCTTCAACAACCAGATCGAGTATGCGACCACGGTTATTTTAAGCCGCAGTCAGAATGCAACACCGGAGCAGTTAGAGTTCTGTGTAAAGCAGATCCAGACGCTGAATCCGAATGCTGCAATTATCACAACGGACTGGGCTGCAATCGGAGGCGAGCAGATCCTTAAGGTTATGGAAGGACAGGACAACCTTGAGATGAAGGTGCTTGCAGAGGCTCGTCATGCACAGGATGAGGAAGAACACGAGCATGAGCATCATCATCACGATCATGACCATGAGGAACATGAGCACCATCACGATCACGACCACGAGGAGCACCATCATGATCATGACCATGAGGAGCATGAGCACCACCATGATCACGACCATGAGGAACATGATCACCACCATGATCATGATCACGAGGAGCATGAACATCATCATGAGCACGGAGAGAACTGCACCTGTGGATGTCACGACCATGACCACGAGCATCATCATCACCATCATGCAGATGATGTATTCACAAGCTGGGGAAAAGAGACTCCGCACAAGTTCGAGAAGTCTAAGATTGAGGAGATCCTCAAAGGTTTCGTAGAGTCTGACAATATCCTTCGTTCCAAGGGAATGGTTGAGAGCACAGACGGAAGCTGGATCTACTTTGATATGGTTCCGGGCGAGTATGAGATTCGTGAGGGTGAGCCGGATTACACCGGACGTATTGTAGTAATCGGTACCGAAATTCATGAGCATGAGCTTGAGGAATTGTTCGGTCTGGCATAAAAACACAGGAATGATTCAGTCGATTGCCCGACTACAAAAAAGAGTATGGATGAGGCTGAATTGCAATCAATGAGACAAGGAGTATTATATGGCACAGGAAATTCCAGTATATGTATTTACCGGATTCATGGACAGCGGCAAGACATCTCTTGTAGAGGAGACGCTTTTTGAAAATGAGTTCGGGGACGGCGCCAAGGGTATCATCATCATGTGTGAGGATGGAGATAAGGAGTATGACGAGGCAAAGCTTGCTACGGTCAACTTTAAACTGGTTACCATCGATTCCGAGGAAGAGTTTACACCGGAAAAGCTGCAGGAGATTCAGGATTCTTATCTCCCGGAGCAGGTGTTTATCGAGTACAATGGAACCTGGGGAATGGATAAGCTGCTTGAGGCGGATCTTCCGAAAGGATGGGTGATCGTCCAGTCACTTGCAACCGTGGATTCCACCACATTTGACATGTATATGAACAACATGCGCGCGATGATGCAGGAACAGGTATTCTCAAGTGATGTTGTCATCTTCAATCGTACGGATGATGACACAGACAGAGGGCATCTCCGTCGCAGCATCAAGGCAATCAACCGTAAGGCACAGATCGTCTATGAGCGCAAGGACGGCACAATCGATGAGCGTCCGGAGGAGCTTCCGTTTGATATCAATCAGGATGTGATCGAGTTATCTGATGCAGACTACGCAATCTGGTATATGGATGCGATGGATAACTATAAGAAATACGATCATAAGAAGGTCAAGTTCCGCGCACTTGTGTACAATCCGGATAAGCTGAAAAAAGGCGTTTTCGTACCGGGAAGATTTGCAATGACCTGCTGTATCGAGGACGTGACTTTCATTGGTTTTAAGTGCAAGTACGACAGGGAGAATGAGATTCCACATAAGTCGTGGATCGATATTACCGCAGAGGTGCGTGTAGAGTTCGCACGCGAGTACAAGGGCAAAGGACCGGTGCTGTATCCGATTTCCATCGAGAAAGCAGAGAAACCGGAGGATGAACTTGTTTATTTCTCATAACGTATAGTTATGGAAGGAATGTATATTTATTCTTTGACAATGATACGCTTTTTCGCTATGATTGAAATAGCGTAGATTTACGAGGGATTAGAAAACACTAGGAGGAGAATTATGTATCCAATCGTTCGAAAGGAAACACTTGCGGACAACATTATCCTTATGGATATTAAGGCACCACGTGTTGCCAAGGAGTGTCTGCCGGGACAGTTTATTATCGCAAAGACAGATGAAGTGGGAGAGCGTATTCCGCTTACAATCTGTGATTATGACAGAGTAAAGGAGACCGTTACCATCGTTGTGCAGACCATTGGCGCAGGAACCGAGCGTATGATGAGCTTAAACGAGGGTGATGCACTTGAGGATTTTGTAGGACCGCTCGGTTGTCCTTCTGAACTTTGTCAGGAAGAAAACCTTGAGGAAACCAAGAAGAAAAACATCGTATTTATCGCCGGAGGTCTTGGAACCGCACCGGTATATCCACAGGTAAAATGGTTACATGAGCATGGTATCGATGCCGATGTTATCATGGGATCAAGAACAAAGGATCTCTTATTCTACATAGATGAGATGAAAGCTGTAGCTGGCAATGTCTATGTGACAACGGACGATGGATCATACGGATTCCACGGAAACGGATGCCAGCAGCTTGAGGCATTGGTCGGCGAAGGAAAGCACTACGATGTATGTGTAGCCATCGGACCGATGATCATGATGAAATTTGTTACCATTCTGACCAAGAAGCTTGAGATTCCTACGATTGTTTCCATGAACCCGATCATGGTTGACGGTACGGGAATGTGTGGCGCATGCCGTCTTATGGTTGGCGGAGAGGTCAAGTTTGCATGTGTTGACGGACCGGAGTTCGACGGACATCTCGTTGACTTTGATCAGGCAATGAAGCGTCAGCAGCAGTACAAGACAGAAGAAGGCCGTGCAAAGCTTGCATATGAAGAAGGCGACACCCACCACGGTGGTTGTGGTCATTGCGGAGGTGACAAATAATGGATGCAATGGTAAGAGTACCGGTTCGTGAGCAGGAGCCTAAGGTTCGTGCAACGAACTTTGAAGAAGTATGTTATGGATACAACGAGGAGGAGGCAGTTGCAGAGGCTTCCCGTTGCTTAAATTGTAAGAATGCCCAGTGTATGAAAGGATGCCCGGTTTCTATCAATATTCCGGCATTTATCGCACAGGTGAAGGAGCGTAACTTTGAGGCTGCTTATCAGATCATCTCAGAGTCATCCGCACTTCCTGCAGTCTGCGGACGTGTATGTCCACAGGAGAGCCAGTGTGAGGGCAAGTGTATCCGCGGAATCAAGGGAGATCCGGTTGCAATCGGTAAGCTTGAGCGTTTTGTAGCGGATTGGGCAAGAGAGAATGGAATCAAGCCTAAGAAAGCAGAAAAGTCAAACGGACATAAGGTTGCTGTCATCGGTTCCGGCCCTGCAGGTCTGACCTGTGCCGGGGACCTTGCAAAGCTTGGTTATGAAGTTACGATTTTCGAGGCACTTCATATGGCAGGCGGCGTATTAAGCTACGGTATTCCGGAGTTTCGTCTTCCAAAGGATAAGGTTGTCGCAGCGGAAGTCGAGAACGTTAAGTCCCTTGGTGTTAAGATTGAGACGAACGTTGTGATCGGAAAGTCGGTTAAGATTGACGAGCTGATGGCGGAAGAAGGTTTCGAGGCTGTATTTATCGGTTCCGGAGCCGGACTTCCTAGATTTATGGGAATCCCTGGCGAGCAGGCGAACGGCGTATTCTCCGCAAATGAGTTCCTGACTAGAAATAACCTGATGAAGGCATTCAAGGATGGATATGAGACTCCGATCTCAAGAGGTAAGAAAGTTGTCGTTGTCGGCGGTGGTAACGTAGCAATGGATGCTGCAAGAACAGCACTTCGTCTTGGAGCAGAAGTTCATATCGTATATCGTCGTAGCGAAGAAGAGCTTCCGGCCCGTGTAGAAGAAGTTCATCACGCAAAAGAAGAAGGTGTACAGTTCGACCTACTGACAAACCCGGTAGAAGTCCTTGAAGAAGATGGATGGGTAAAAGGAATCAAATGTGTTCGTATGGAACTTGGTGAACCGGACGCATCAGGAAGAAGACGTCCTGTACCGGTTGAAGGTTCTGAATTCGTGATCGATGTTGATACAGTTATCATGTCACTCGGAACATCACCGAACCCGCTGATTTCTTCTACAACAGAAGGACTGGAAGTTAACAAGTGGAAATGTATCGTTGCAGACGAAGAACACGGAAAGACTTCTAAAGAAGGCGTATACGCAGGTGGAGATGCCGTAACAGGTGCAGCTACAGTAATCCTTGCTATGGGAGCCGGAAAAGCTGGTGCAAGAGGTATCGACGAGTATCTTTCAAATAAATAAGGGTTATGACCGCAGTTTCCTTTGATAGGGACTGCGGTTTTTGTATAGGTTGTGTAGACCACTTTGAAAAAAATAATCGTTCCAATTCAAGTTGTGCAAAGGGGAGAAAACTGGCGGTTATAGAGGGAAAATCGGACGCTGGTTTGTATGTTGTGGTTGATTTTAAAAGAGTTCTGTAGATTTACATTTCTGGACAGGACTGGTCAAAAATGGTACAATAAAAAAAGTATTATTTTGTGAAAGAGGGGTATTATGAAGTATAAATATATCTTATTTGACTTGGATGGGACGATTACGGAATCGGGACCGGGGATCATGAATTCGGTGGAGTATGCGCTGAATAAAATGAACCGGGAGGTTGGTGAGCGGGATACTTTAAAGAAATTTATCGGACCGCCGTTGACGGAATCAATGGAGAAATATTATGGGATGTCTGAGGAAGAGGCACTGCTTGGAGTAAAGTATTACCGGGAATATTATGCGGTGAAAGGCATTTTTGAGAATTCGGTGTATGAAGGGCTTGCGGAGACACTGGAATCCTTGGAGAATGAAGGATATATACTTGCAGTGGCGACTTCCAAACCGGAAGAGTATGCAAAAAGGATTGCGGACAAATTTGACTTTGCAAAATATTTTGCAGGGATTTACGGGGCTACGATGGATGGATCACTGATCCGGAAGGCAGATGTGATCCGGTATGCGTTGGATAACCTGGGCGTAGAAAGGGAGAATTACGATCAGGTCGTTATGGTCGGTGACAGAAATAATGATATCTACGGTGCAAAGGAGAATGGGATCCAGGTGATCGGTGTCCTATATGGATACGGAGATCTTGCGGAGCTTCAAAGTGCCGGTGCAGATTACATTGCAAAGATGCCGGAAGAGATTGCACAAATCATCGGAAGATGTAATCATGAGAGGGTTTGAATATGAGTAACAGCGACGCAATGAACAGTGAGATTCGGTTTCTGGAAGAGGTTGAAGAGAAACTGAAGACACGCATTACCGAGATCAACGCATCGTTTCTTGAAGGAGAAAAACAGATTGAGAGCATGCATGATTATTATTGGGAAAACTATACGGAGATGGATGAGTATGGTTATGAAAATTATGATAATCAGCAGGCACTTCTCGGAGAAGTTAATGCGAACAATGAACGTCTGATGAAAAAACAGCGCCTTAAGAAAATGATCGACTCCCCATATTTCGGAAGAGTGGATTTTCTCTTTGAGGGGGAAGAAGAAAGCGAAAGTTTTTACATCGGAATCGGCAATTTTGCGCCTAAGGCAGGAATGACGCCACTGATCTACGACTGGAGGGCGCCAGTGAGCGGTCTTTTTTATGATTATGACAGAGGACAGGCTTCTTATGAAGCACCGGGAGGAACCATTGAAGGGGAGATTACTTCCAAATGGCAGTATAAGATCAAGAAAGGGAAGATGGTTTATGCATTTGAAAGTGACACCAAGATTGATGATGAGATCCTGAAACAGGAGCTTGGAAGTAACGGGGATGTACAACTGAAGAATATTGTCCGTACTATCCAGAAAGAACAGAATGAGATCATTCGGAATGTAAAGGACAAAGTTCTGGTCATTCAGGGAGCCGCAGGAAGTGGGAAAACCTCCGTTGCACTGCACCGGATTGCATATCTTTTGTATCACGACAGGAAAAATTTAAAAGCATCGGATATCCTGATCCTTTCACCGAACAGCGTATTTGCGGATTATATTTCCCACATTCTGCCAGAGCTTGGAGAAGAAAATATCCAGGAGATGAGTTTTGATCTGTTTGCGTACAGAGAATTGAAAGGAATCGTATTGGACTGTGAGGACCGTTATGATTATCTGGAGAAGCTGATCCATTTTCCGGAGATGGGAATCCGGGAGAGCTATTTGAAGAAGCAGTCTGCCGGATTTGTCGGAGAGATGGAAGGCTTTCTGGCAGTTCTGGAAGATCAGCTGATGGATTTTAAGCCGGTTAAGATCCGTACTCTGGAAAAAACCGAAGAGGAGCTGATCCATCTGTTCTATTTCAAATTTCAGGATATTCCGATCCTTGCAAGAATGGATGCGGTGATGGAATATCTGGTGGATGAATACGAGACATTGTATAACCGGAATCTTCCGGAAGATGAGGTAGAAGAGATCCGGGAGAAATTCAACCGGATGTATGTCACCCGTGATATTTACAAAATATATAACTGGTTTTTGGAGGACAGTGGGTATGAGACACTGGCAAAAATTCCGTATGAGAACAGAAAACTCCAGTATGAAGACGTATTTCCGGTACTTTATCTCAAATACCGGATGCTTGGAGGAACCAGACATAAGCATATCAAGCATCTGGTGATCGACGAGATGCAGGATTATTCATATTTGCAGTACGTGGTACTGTCCCGGCTGTTTTCCTGCCGGATGACGATCCTTGGCGACCGGGCGCAGACACTGGACAGTCAGATGCAGGATGTACTGACATTCCTGCCGAAGATTTTCGGACGTACGATCCGCAAGATCATCATGAATAAAAGTTACCGGAATACCATTGAAATCGCAGAGTATGCAGCGAAATTTACCGGGGAAAAGGATCTGGAATATCTGGAGCGTCATGGCAAACCAGTGACCGAAAAGACATTTGATTCGGATGAGGAACTGTTAAATGAACTTATCCGGGAGGCAGATGCCGGAATGGATAAATATGAGACCGCCGCAGTTCTGACGGAGACGATGGACGAGGCTTATACAATGACCAGGATGCTTTCAAACCGTGGACTTCCGGTAAACTGTATTGACCGGGACAGCAGTACCTTTGAAAAAGGCGTGACAGTAACGACTTTCTATATGGCAAAGGGACTGGAATTTGATCAGGTATTCGGTGTGTTCCCGAAGAAAGAAAATCCGATGACCGGGCAAGCAAAATACATCTGTGCAACAAGAGCACTGCATGAGCTTTATATGTATGAAAGGGCATAATTGTACAGACTGATACAGCGAAAGAGAGGAAAGAAGAGGATGAAGATAACCGTACTGACGGTTGGAAAAATAAAAGAAAAGTATCTGCGGGATGCGATCGCGGAATATACGAAGAGACTGAGCCGCTACTGCAAGCTGGAGATCATTGAGGTGGCGGATGAAAAGACACCGGACAATGCCAGCGAAAATGCAGAGGAAATGATCCGGCAAAAAGAGGCCGAACGTCTTTTGAAATATATCCGTGAGGATGCATATCTTATTACACTGGAGATAGGCGGAAAGCAGCTGACCTCCGAAGAATTTTCAGAGAAAATTGAAAAACTTGGCATTCAGGGAACCAGTCACATTATTTTTGTGATTGGTGGATCCATAGGGATCGGGAAGGCAGTTCTGGAAAAATCGGATTATGCACTTAGTTTTTCAAAAATGACATTTCCGCACCAGCTGATGCGTGTAATCCTGCTAGAGCAAATTTACCGTGGATACCGGATCATGTCGGGAGAACCCTATCACAAATAGAAAAGAGGTTATTAACAGTTAAATATAAATTATAAAATCATATAAGTACATGTTGAGTTTTATAAGATATTAGAGTAGAATATTATTGAAAGGAGTTGATACTTTGAGTAAATATTATTCTATACATGAATTTTCAAAAATTATAGGCGTATCTGCCCAGACATTACGAAATTGGGATGCCAATGGAAAACTTCATCCGCATCATACTACAGTAAGTGGCTATAGATATTATTCTGATGAGCAACTCAACCAGGTAATAAATGTAAAGCCTAAAAATCGCATTACAATTGGATATTGTCGCGTTTCCAGCCATAAACAAAAAGATGATTTGGAACGACAGATTGATAATGTTAAGACATATCTTTTGGCAAAAGGACAGCCGTTTGAGATAATAAGCGATATCGGTTCTGGGATTAATTATAAGAAAAAAGGACTTCAGGAATTGATTAGACGAATCTCTCAAAATCAAGTTGAAAAGGTTGTTGTTTTATATAAAGACAGGCTATTGCGATTTGGTTTTGAGTTGATAGAATATATCGCTTCACTTTATAATTGTGAGATTGAGATTATTGATAATACTGAAAAATCTGAACAGCAGGAACTTGTTGAAGATCTGGTTCAAATAATCACAGTATTCAGTTGCAAATTACAAGGAAAACGAGCGAACAAAGCTAAGAAACTTATCCGGGAATTGATACAGGAGGAAACAGATGGTAAAAGCCATAAAAGTAATGCTGATACCAAACAACGTACAGAAAACTAAGATGTTTCAGTACGCAGGTGCTTCAAGATTTGCTTATAACTGGGCTTTGGCCAGGGAAAAAGAAAATTATGAAAAAGGTGGCAAATTCATTTCAGATTCAGAACTCAGAAAAGAATTTACAAAGCTCAGACATTCTGATGAATACGCATGGCTGCTGAATATTTCAAATAATGTAACCAAACAGGCAATCAAAGATGCCTGTACTGCGTATAAGAACTTTTTCAAGGGTTTGCAAAAATTCCCAAGATTCAAGTCTAAAAAGAGATCAATGCCGAAGTTCTATCAGGATAATGTTAAGATACAATTCAGTAATACCCACGTTAAGTTTGAAGGCTTTTCTTCCAGCAGGAAAGCAAATAAGCAGAAAATGAATTGGGTAAGACTTGCAGAACATGGACGTATTCCAACAGATGTTAAATATATGAATCCGAGAATATCCTTTGACGGATTGAACTGGTGGATCAGTGTATGTGTGGAATTTCCTGATTGCAAGGAAACACTTAATGATGATGGAGTTGGTATAGACTTAGGAATCAAAGATTTGGCTGTCTGCTCTGATGCTGTTAAATATAAGAACATTAATAAGAGTCAGAAAGTAAAGAAACTAGAAAAACAGAAACGCAGATTACAGCGTA
>ERZ773210.3737-NODE-3737-length-10520-cov-2.737602_pt1 | contig 10520 bp, 10 predicted proteins | sample MGYA00580528_ERZ773210 | MGnify/ENA primary metagenome ERZ773210 (study PRJEB29015, sample SAMEA2737769) | human gut metagenome | biome: human gut; feature: human-associated habitat; material: faeces | place: China | collected 2012 ...
TAAGCTCTACGTCCAGATTGCCGTAATCCCAGGTGTTGGCCAGACCGCCGTAAATCTCAGAACCCGGATATACAAAGCCTCTTGCCTTTGCCAGAGATACAATTTTGTCCATTGTCTTTTCCATTTGCTTTTCTCCTCTTCGCTTATTTATAAATGATATATGACAGTCCGCCGTCTGCGACAGCCGCCTGCTTTTTACCGGTTACATTTACATTGCCTCCTGCGGATACCGCAAGAATCGTGCCGGGAACCTCTACCTTCACAGTCTCATCGGTCTCCATCACCAGAACCTTCGCCTCGTCCGCGCCGTCCAGGTCACCCAGTGAGAGCTTCGCCCCGTCTGCATCAAGCAGTTCGCCGTTCAGCTCATAACCCCCGGCCTGCGCTTCCGCCACGGTTCCGTTGAACAGCGTCGTCTCCGTGTAATCCTCATAGTATTCGCTTCCGTCAAAGACCAGCTGCAGGGTCGCAGTCCCGTCCTTTACCTCGAACTTCTTCATGGTGATATGGTCGGTGGCATAGTTCTTATTATACTCTGCAAGCTCCGACTCTATCTCACCTTGAAGCTCTTCGGAATCGTAGAAATCCTTGTCAAATTCTTCCACAATCGTGTCGGTTATCTTTCCTTTTTTGTCTACCGCAATCGTACTCTCCTTGGGGACAGAACCGCCGCAGCCGATCAGAACCGATAACATACAGATCAGGAGACAGAAACAGACTGATTTTCTCATCGATACTCCTCCCACTTCTCTTCTGAGGTAATTACCTCAGGGAATCCCATATAGTATAGCGTCTTTCCCGGCATTTTTCAACTGAAAATTCACTTCACACAGGTCTCCAGAACATCCAGCGACTTAAAATGCCCCTCCATATACCGCTCCCGGTACCGGTGCAGTACAAACCGCAGCTCTCCCAGCACCTGCTGCGACACGTTAAAGGTATATAATTTCTCGATGGATGAGGCCGCAATATACTGTAAGGTATACAAAGTGGATTCGCAAATGTCCAACTGCCCGAAGTCCGGCGGACATTCGCCGTTCACCACCAGCACCTTCAGTTCATATATGTAACGGATCAACTCGTTGGGGATGCTTGGTTTACATAACGCTCTCAAGGACTGATACAGAAGCTTCAGCATCTGCAGCTCATCGTTGGCCTCTCTGGTATAATATTCCGCCAGCTCGCAGAAATAGAACCCGTAGCAGGCCCCTTCGAAATCGCCGCTGAGCTCATGAAAGTAATTGGACGCCTTCGCCTGCATCAGATTATAAGAGGTACGGCCCTCGTAGACCGAAAATTCGCCGAAGACAAAGGAATTGCAGACCGCCAGAAGGGGACTGTTCTGCCGCCTGGCCCCTCTGGCAAAGGCTGTAATCTTGCCCCGTTCCCGGGTCAGAAGGATGATGCGCTTGTCATAATCCCCCTGGGGATAAGCCGCCAGCACCAGGCCGGTCACTGTGATCATTTGTCCCATATTCCGTATCCGCCCTCCGGCTTTCTCCTTTCTCCCGTGCGTCATCTGACGCCCGATCCCGGGTAATCCCTTTGTAGCTTAAGTAGTCTTCCACCGCTCCGGTCAGTTCAAACTGTTCCCATGTCATGTGCTTCGCCCCTGTTATCATGTAATTCTGAATCTACTCTTAATGTATCCAGATTCCGCACAGGTATGCCCGCAAATAAATGGTAAACGGCACGGTTCGTTACTCCTTACATTTCCAAATCTTTCTTATCATAACCAAAGTTCTTAATCAGAAAATCGCTGTCCCGCCAATCCTTCTTGACCTTGACCCAGAGCTGCAGATTCACTTTCATCTCCAGCATATCCTCGATCTCATAGCGGGCTGCGCTTCCGATTTTTTTAAGCATGCTTCCCTGCTTTCCGATGATGATGCCTTTATGGGAATCCCTCTCGCAGATGATGGTAGCGTCGATATCGCAGACCCTGCCGTTTGGCCGCTCCTTCATCTTGTCGATGGATACCGCGATACCGTGGGGAATCTCCTCATTCAGGCAGCGCAGAGCCTTCTCCCGGATAAGCTCCGCCACGATCTGACGCATGGGCTGATCGGTCACTGTATCCTCGTCATAGAACTTCGGTCCGTAGGGCAGATATTTGAAAATCTGCTTGATAAGGGTGTCGGTATTATCGCCGCTTAAGGCGGATACTGGTACAATCTCGTCAAACTCGTGGAGCTTCCGGTAGGTATCGATGACCGCCAGCAGCTCCTCCTTCTTCACCGTGTCCGTCTTATTGATAACCAGAATCACCGGAGTCTTTACTTTCTTCAGCTGCTCCGCGATATGCTGCTCGCCTGCGCCCACGAAGGTGGTGGGCTCCACCAGCCACAGAATTACATCGACCTCTTTCAGCGTCCGCTCCGCCGCATTGACCATATACTCGCCCAGCTTATTCTTGGCCTTGTGGATACCCGGCGTGTCCAGGAATACAATCTGTCCCTCGTCGCAGGTATAGACCGTCTGGATACGGTTTCTTGTGGTCTGGGGCTTATTGGATGTGATGGCGATTTTCTGGCCGATCAGCTTGTTCATCAGGGTGGACTTTCCCACGTTAGGCCGGCCAATCAGAGTGGCAAAACCGGATTTACAATTGTTATTTTCCATATACATTCTCCATTTTATGTACGGCGGACGCAGAGGCGCCCACCGGTTATCTCTTAGTGGAACAGACTCTCCGTCACCTCAAACAGATCCTTCTGTTCCTCCAGCTTTTCCTCATTTCCAATGACACAGATATGGTTCTGGGAAAGCATTGCTTTCAGGTAGGGCGCCAACGCGCGGATCTCTTCGATACCACAGCCAAGCACCTCGTCCCGCTCCTTCTGTACCTGTTCTTCGGTGACTCCGGTCATCCAGGCGCTTAAGGAACGCATGCCCTTGGCTCTGGCGTTCAGCGGCGTATCCATGGAGCTGATGGTTCCGATGATATACTTGGTCATATCGCGATCGGATACATCGAAATGCTCTGTGTAATCCACGCTCTTCTCAAATATCTCATTGGTCTTCCGAAGGTTCGGATCCCGGTAGGATACCAGATAGCCGCTGCCGGTGCGGGTGTAATTGTTCATGCAGCCGTAAGCGCCGCCCTTCACACGCACATTATTCCAGAGGTAATCGTAGCTCATGATGATCCGCAGTACCTTCAAGGCTCCGATGTACGGAAGTCCCGCTGCCCGGAAGCTTCCGGCCCGGGCCACATACTGAATCTGCGCTGAGGTTTTCAGGCCCTCATTCTTATGCTCCGGAACCAGCGCCCACACCTTTTTCTCTGCGCCGGTATTCGGATGCAGTGCCGCCGTCAGCTTCGTAACCTCCTTATCCAGCCCCGTGAGGCTCTTCTCCTCGCCGGTATAGCTGACCAGCAGATTTTCCGGGCAGAACAGCATCCGCGCAAGCTCTGCAAGCTTCTCTGCCGCCGTCTCCCATTTCTCCTCGAAGTTCGTATCCAGATCTTCAATGAAATGATAAAAGTCCACGCCGCCGGTCATATCGGAAAAGGCCGCGCTGGATGAGAAATAGGACATGGCACGAAGGGCCGCCATGGAGTGTCCGGAGGTCTGAAACGCCATCTGCTGACGGGATTTGGTCTCCGCCACGATTTCCTTAAGGCGCTTCTTATCGTGAAGCTTCGAGGTCATCAGCATCTCCCGCAGCATAGCAAAGGCCACGGGCTCCTCCTCGTAGAGAGCCTTACTCTTCACCTCGAAGACTGCCGTATAATCCCGGGGGTTCTGCACGCTGTCGTAGCTTCCCACACTGCAGGAGATACCGCCGGTATGCAGATTCAGCTCATTGGCAAAATCACCGTAGGTGTAATGCTCTGTGTCTAGCTGACCGAGGGCCGCTTTCAGAAGTCCCAGATAGGGAATCAACTCCACCGGAATACCGCCTGCCCGAAATACCAGATCCACATAACCGATGCCATTGGTGAACAGATCATGGTAGAGCACGTCGGTGTCTCCGGCCTTTCGCAGCTCATTCTGGAAGGGCTGTGCTTTCTTGTCGATATCCTCCCGGGCAAGAAGCGGAATCTTCGCCAAATCCTCCTGGGGCGACGGCTCGCTCTGATACTCCTTCAGATGCTTTGTAAATTCCACAATCTGCTTCTTTTCTTCCGCGCTCAGGCTGTTCCTGTATGCCTCCAGCTTTCTCTTAAGCTTCTCATCCTGCTCCGCGGTCAGGCCCTTCCTCGGGCGAATCAGCACCAGCGAACCATGGGGATTATCCAGCAGACAGGTTTTAATGAGACCTTCAAAATAGCCCTTATCCGCCTGTTCTTTTAAGAACGCGAAATTGTCCAGCGCCTCCAGGTGGAGGAACGCACTGTCATCCTTATAAAGCCAGCTGTCAAAGGCCTGTAAGCCGTACATCAGACCAGCCGGATAATTGCCGAAATCAGCCTCCCGGTAACGGAATTCGAAATAGTTGATACCGGCGCGGAGAGCCTTTTCATCCAATCCCTCCTCCGACAGCTTCTTTAAGGTACTCTCAATCACTTCTACAAATGCGTCTTTCTGATCTTCATTCGCGTTTTTCGCGATAATTGAGAAAACAGGCTGCTTTACGCCATTGTCGTAGGAGCTCATAATATCGTGGCCGATACCCGCGTCCAGAAGCGCCTGCTTTAAGGGCGCACCAGTGGCAGATAAAAGCACGTACTCCAGCACCTGCATAGCCAGATAAAGCTTCGCGTCCAGGGTGTCGCCCACAGATTTATTGTAGGAAAGGTAGGTGTTGTCCTCCTCGCTCTCTTCTGCGGAAATGGAATAATCCTTTATCACTTCGCGCATTTTTTCAAAGGGAGCCTGAGTCTGCACCTCGGAATCAATCTCCTGATAATCGTAGTGGCTCAGATAGTTCTCGTCAAGCCACTGAAGCTTCTCGGCCATATCACAGTTTCCATACAGGAAAATGTAACTATTAGAGGGATGATAATAGCGGCCATGGAAATCCAGAAACTGCTGACAGGTCAGATCCGGAATAAACTCCGGGTCTCCGCCGGACTCATTGGCATAGGTGGTATCCGGGTAAAGGGAGTTCAGAATCTCCCGCTCCAGTACGCCCTCCGGGGAGGAAAACGCGCCCTTCATCTCATTGTAGACCACGCCGTTCAGAGTCAGGTCGCCGTCCTCGCTGTCCATCTCGTAATGCCAGCCCTCCTGGCGGAAAATTTCTTCTTTATTATAGATATTCGGGTAAAATACCGCGTCCATGTAGACATGAATCAGATTCTGAAAATCTTTATCATTGCAGCTGGCAATGGGGTACACCGTCTTATCCGGATATGTCATGGCGTTCAGGAAGGTATTCAGGGAGCCCTTCGCCAGCTCCACAAAGGGATCCTTTACCGGGAACTCCCGGGAACCGCACAATACGGAATGCTCCAGGATATGGGCCACGCCCGTATCATCCGGCGCCGGGGTACGGAAGCCGATATAAAATACCTTATTTTCATCATCGTTGGATAAGAGGCATACCTTTGCCCCTGTCTTTTTATGCTTCAGATAATAGCCGACGGAATTTAACTCCGCAATCTCACGCTTTTCCACCAGCTCATAGGACTGTAATTCTTCTATGGTCATCGTTTTCTCTCCTGCCTTTCTATTTGCCTGCCATACAGGCGGGCATTTGTTAAATAGTATACCACTTTTTTCCGAAATTTATTTTTTTTTAAACCAGATATCGGATCCGCAGCCGTACGGCCAGACCGGTGCTTCTTGCGGCCTCCGCCAGCTTATCCATTTTCTGCCCATACTCAGAATATCCCGCCGGATTTCATCCAGCGTAACTCCCATCAGGCCTTCCAGATTTCCTGCTGCATACAGAGGCAGCCTGTTCTGATTTTCCATGACGATACAGCACTCATCCGTTTTTCCGGAAAATTCCTCCAGGAATTTCTGTTCCACATCCCTCAAAGCCAGCTTTGTCCGGATATTTTTCGTCCTTCTTGACAACAGTATTCCTGCATATACCGCCGCTATTGCCAGTTCTGCGCACCCTATTATCACCAGGCCGAAATGGTCTCCTAATACACCCAACTCATTCATTACAAATTCCATCGGTCTCTCCCCAATTATATCACGCTATTAATATCATATTACCATAGCACTATTTTCCATTTTTCGCAACTTTTTTGGTCAAAAATATCTAGTTTGAGAGCCTTTCGTCAGCGCCGTAAAGCAAAAGAAGCTGCAGGAAGATTTTTACACTTCCCGCAGCTTCTTTCTCTTTTTATAAATTATTTGATAATCTTACAGGTTGGTCTCGAAGAAGGTCTTGATAGCCTCGAATGCTGCATCCTCATCCTCACCGTCAACAGTAACGGTAACCTCTACGCCCTGCTTAACGCCCATGGACATAACTGCCATGATTCTCTTAGCGTCTGCTTTCTTAGCGCCGCTGTCCAAAGTGATGGCACTCTTGAACTTTGCTGCTTCCTTTACCAGAAGTCCTGCCGGTCTTGCGTGAAGTCCCAGCTCATCCTGTACTACATACTTAAACTCTTTCATGTTAGATTCTCCTTTTATTTGATAAAATTTATAGCTGCAAGCCAGACTGCCTCCGGCCGACTATCGTTCTCAGCTTCCGCCTGCTTACTCTGCCTCGCGGATCTTCTTACGCAGCTCCAGAGTAAATACCGGAGATACGGACAGCTCGTCGATACCCATCTGGATAAAGCGGCGTGTCAGTTCCATGTCTGCTCCCAGCTCTCCGCAGATACCGCACCATGCGCCATGTGCGTGCGCGCACTCGATGGTTCTCTGAATCATACGAAGCACTGCCTCGTGATGGGGATCGTAGATATCGTCCAGAGACTGATTCTGACGGTCGATAGCCAGTGTATACTGGGTCAGGTCATTGGTTCCGATGCTGAAGAAGTCTACTTCCGGAGCCAGCATATCCGCGATCATAACGGCTGCCGGTGTCTCCACCATGATACCAAGCTCCACATCGCCGAAGGGGATGTCAGCCTGACGCAGCTCGTCCTTTACTTCCTCTACGATCTCTTTGATCTTCTTAACCTCCGCCACAGAGATGATCATCGGGAACATGATGGAAGCGGTACCATATGCACTTGCACGATAAATAGCGCGCAGCTGGGTCTTAAATACTTCCGGTCTGTGCAGGCAGATACGGATAGCACGGAAGCCCATAGCCGGGTTCTCTTCCTTCGGAATCTGGAAGTAGTCAGCCTGCTTGTCTGCTCCGATATCCAGCGTACGGATGATGACCTTCTTGCCATTCATCTTGGAGATAACGTTCTTATATACCTGGAACTGCTCCTCCTCGGTCGGATAGGTATCGCGGCCCAGATACAGGAACTCACTGCGGAACAGACCGATACCCTCGGAGTCATTTGCCAGCACAGCATCCACATCCTCTTCACTTCCGATATTGGAATACAGATGGATGTGCTTGCCGCTCTTGGTTACAGTCGGCAGACCCTTCAGGCTCTGAAGCAGAAGCTTTCTTTCTTCCTCGCGCTTCTTCTTCTCTGTCATCACAGCTGTGGTCACTTCATCCGGCTCAATGTAAATCTTGCCTGTGAAACCATCTACGATACCGTCTTTACCGGTCAGCTCCGGATCCAGATCGATATCAGCGGTAACGATACAGGGGATGTTCATCATACGTGCCAGGATAGCGGTATGAGAGTTTGCGGATCCCTTCTGGGTAACCAGCGCCAGGATCTTGTCCTTCTCAAACTGTACGGTCTCGCTGGGCGCCAGATCCTCTGCCATGATGATCACCGGCTCCGGCATTGCCTCTGCGCTTACCTGTGTACCGCTTAAGATGGCAATCAGACGGCTGGAAATGTCATTGACGTCCGCAGCACGTCCGCGCATATAGTCGTCATCCATGCTCAGGAACAGTGCCGCGCACTGCTCGCCTGTTACAAATACAGCGTACTCTGCGTTGACCTTGTCATTCTCGATCATGCCTGTGATGCCTTCAACGAAGTCCAGATCCTCCAGAAGCATCTGATGAGCCTCGAAGATCTCAGCCTCTGCCTCTCCCACATCCTTCATTGTCTTTTCCTTCAGCATTTCAAGCTGCTCTTTTGCCTTTGCTTTTGCAGCCATGTAGCGGGCTACTTCTGCAGCCGGATCCTCAATGGTGATTTTCTCCACGACCTGCTTTGCTTTCTTATAAATGAAAAGCTTTCCAATCGCAACACCGGAAAATACGCTCTTACCCTGACGAGTTTCCATGAAACAATTCCTCCCTGAATTCAATTTTTTCAAATGCAAATTTGCCATACAGCCGAAAAAGAAGCCAAGCTCCACGGAAATAACGGGTGTCCTCCTTCCCCTCATTTTCGCGAAACCCGGTCTTCTTTCAAATCACTTTCTGTATGCAATATGTACTTTTTCTACATTCCAATATAACAGCTTGTAAATAAAAAGTCAATGCCGTTTATGACCATTTCAGTTTCTAATTGTTCATCAGAATTTCTAATTTTTTCCTTTCAACACCCCGGCCCGGAGCAGTCTTCCCCGGACTGCGCTTCCCAGCAGTACCGCGATGACCATTTTCACCAGATCGCCCGGAATAAACGGGATAACGCCTGCCCACAGAGCCGCCTGAAAATCCATGCCTGCGGAGTATGCCAGCCAGGCTGTGCCAAGCGCATACAGTACGATGGTTCCGAGAATCATGCCCAATGCCGCAAACGCGATATTTTTCCATTTATTTTCTGCGAAACGGCCCACGAAAGCTCCCGCAATCAGCGCCAGGAACAGGTAGCCTATCAGGTAACCGCCGGTCGGTCCGAACAGCTTGGCCGCACCTGCGCTTCCGCCTGCAAATACCGGAATACCCACAAGTCCAAGAAGCAGATAAATCAGACAGCTTAAAGTGCCCAGCTTCATGCCCAGCACTGTGACTGCCAGATATACAGCCATGCTGGCCAGGGAGATCGGTACCGGACTTACAGGGATGGCAATGGAAATGGGACCCAGCACACAGATTACAGCAGCCATCACAGCTGTGAGCGTCAGTTGATAAGTTGTAAGCTTTTTCGTTCCGTTTTTCGATTCAGTATACATCATTTTTCTCCTTTTTATGTTCATCTTTTGCAGTATACCGAATTCATTTTCAATTGTCAACCATTTCATTTTATAAGTTGACATTTTAATTCAGAAAGAAATTCCGGATTTTCCGCCTCCTTTTTATCAGCCAGTTCTTCCAGAATTTTCATTTCCTGCTCCAGCTCCCTGATCCAGCACGCTCTGATTTTCTCATATTCCGGATCTCTGAGCAGTCCCTTCTTTTTTTTGATTCGTCTCCGCATATTACCACCTTTCGTCTTTGTTCCGTGACATTATTTTTTTCACTATTATAGCATGTCCGCTACGTCTTATCTATCTTTTTCATCTGTTTTTCTCACCATTTTCCTCTGCTATTTATAAGAACGTACAGTGCCTCTATTTCCATACAAAAATGAAAGATTTTTTTACATTTTCATTTTTCTCTTTCTGTGGTACACTTACAGCAGATATTTTTTTGTATTTCAGAGGTTTTTATGAACAGACACGCTTTTTTGATTATGGCGCATAATCACTTTGATTTTTTGAAAATATTACTGAAACGGCTGGACGATCCCCGCAATGACATCTATCTGCATGTGGATCGAAAGGCAGCTGATTTTTCCGCCCGGGAGTTTGATTCCCTTCTTTCGTATTCGCAGCTGTATTTTACAGAACGGATGGACGTCCACTGGGGCGGCTACAGCCAGACAGCCTGCGAACTGATGCTTCTTCGGGCAGCTGCGCCGGAGCATTACACTTATTATCATCTGCTCTCCGGATCGGATCTGCCCCTGAAATCTCCGGAGCAGATTCATACGTTTTTTGAAACCTATGCCGGGAAAGAATTTATCGCCTTTGATCCGGACTTTCCGGCTCCGAAAAATGTAGTGGAACGAATCTCTCTGTGGCATTTTTTCCGGGAAAGCAGATTTCCGCTGGCAGAACCGGCTGATCATGTGCTCACTCTGATCCAGCGGCTGTTCCGGGTCAATCGATTAAAAAACTGTGATTTTCAAATCCGCAAAGGCCCCAATTGGTTTAGCATCTCTGACAATTTTGTCCAGTATGTGCTGGAGCATGAGGACTGGATTCGAACACATTTCTCTCATTCTGTCTGCGCGGATGAGCTGTTCCTACAGACCCTGTCTTTTCACTCGCCCTTCCGGGCCCATCTCTACGACGAAAGCGGGCAGACCGGCTCGATGGCGAATCTGCGGTACGTGGACTGGGAGCGGGGGACGGAGAACAGCCCTTATACGTTCCAGGAGGCCGATCGGGAAATGCTGCTGGGGCTGCCGCATTTGTTTGCACGGAAGTTTGACAGGGATATCTTCAGAGATAGGCCCTTTTCAAACTCGCAGCCTGGCAATTAAAAAAGAATGTGCCGTTGGCACATTCTCGCGCCGAGGCGCGGGTGCTTCAGCAACCATCTACCACTGCGCCGAGTGCGCATCTTTGCAAGCTCTGCTT
>ERZ773210.3741-NODE-3741-length-10500-cov-2.427094_pt1 | contig 10500 bp, 8 predicted proteins | sample MGYA00580528_ERZ773210 | MGnify/ENA primary metagenome ERZ773210 (study PRJEB29015, sample SAMEA2737769) | human gut metagenome | biome: human gut; feature: human-associated habitat; material: faeces | place: China | collected 2012 ...
CGTCTTCAACCTGGCGCGCAAGGCCGGCCGCGCCATCGGCCGCTACGATCTGCACCCCCACACCCTGCGCCACTCGTTTGCCACCCACATGCTGAAGGGCGGCGCCGATCTGCGCGTGCTGCAGGAAATTCTGGGCCACGCCGACATGTCCACGCTGCAGGTGTACACGCACCTCGACCGCACCCACCTCCACGAGGAATACGCCCACGCCCATCCCCGCGACAAAATGAATATCTAGACCGTCATCTCCCCGGCGAGGGGGCGCGCCACGGCGGCGGCCACCTCGGCCGCCGTGAGGCCCTGGCCGAACAAATGCATGAGCTTGGTGAGGGCCGCCTCGCAGGTCATGTCGTAACCGGACACGACGCCGGAGCGCGCCAGAGCGTCGCCGGTGGCGTAGCGTTTCTCCTCCACACCGCCCGCAGGGCACTGGGTCACGTTCACGACCACCTTTCCCGCGCGCACCGTATCGGTGATAAGCTCGGTGAACCACGACTCGGTGGGCGCGTTGCCGGCGCCGAACGTGCGCAGCACGACGGCCTTCACGGCCTTCGATTCCAGCTGGGGCCGCAGCACCGCCTCGGTGATGCCGGGATACAGAAACACCACCGACACCGCATCGTCCATGGAAAGCGCCGGCGCCAGCGTCCCTCCCGCAGCGGGCCGGGCGAGCAGGCGCTCGCGGAACACAATGTGCAGGTCCATGTCGGCCAAGGGCGGGTAATTGAACGATTGGAAGGCGCCGAAGTTCGTGGAGCTGACCTTCGTCGCGCGGTTGCCGCGCCACAGATGGCGCCCGAAGGAGATGGTCACCTCCTGCACCATGGGCGCGCCGGCCTCGGTGCGGGCCGCGGCGATCTGCAGCGCCGTGATGAGGTTCTCGGTGCCGTCCTCGCGGATCTCGCCGATGGGCAGCTGGCTTCCCGTGAGCACCACCGGTTTGGCCAGACCGGGCAGCATGAACGAGAGCGCCGAGGCGGTGTAGGCCATGGTGTCGGTGCCGTGCAGCACGACGAAGCCGTCGAAGTCCTCGTAGCGGTCGGCGATCACACGCGCTATTCGGGCCCAGCAGGCCGGGTTCATGTTCGAGGAGTCGATGGGCGGATCCATCTCCACGTGATCGAGATTGAAGCCGAGGCGCCCGATCTTCGGCACGTTCTTCATCAGATGATCGAAGCTGAAGGGCACGAGCGCGCCGGTGGAGAGATCCTCGGTCATGCCGATGGTGCCCCCGGTGTACACGATGAGAATGCGCGGTTGCATAAGCTAATCCTTTCGATGGCGAAACCACGAGGCGCGGGTAGCGGGCTCCTTCTTGCGATGCAGGGTGGCGCGGCGAAACAGCTCGGCGCAGAAGTGCTTGGCCGTTCGCGCGCCACGGGCCACCTTCGGCGTGAGGTCGGCCTCGTCGGAGGTCTTCCAATCGTAGTACACCGACAGGTAGCGCAGGAACACCACGGTGAACACGCAGGCTGCCGCCGCCAGCACAAGCGGTGCCTTCGCGAAAGCCATGGCCGCGAACACGAACGCGCCGCCGAATCCGGCCACCGCGTAGAAGTTCGAGCGCTGGAACACGCCCGGCGTCTCCCCCACCGAGATATCGCGCAGAGCGCCGCCGCCCACGCTGGTAAGCGCGCCCAAAATGACCACCATCACGAAGCCCTCCCCGCAAGCGAAGGCCTTGTTGGCCCCGGCCAGGGCGAACAGGGCCACCGAGAGCGCGTCGGCGAAGAACAGCACCTGGCCCGTGTGGCGAAACAGCCCCCGGAAGTAGAACACGAACACCGCCAGGCAGATGCATATGAGGATGACCTCGGGATATTCCATGAAGTAGACCCCGTGATCCTGCAGCAGCAGATCGCGGATGATGCCGCCGCCGTAGGCCGTCACGAGCCCCAGCACAATGGTGCCCACGATGTCCAGCTTGCGATCGCAGGCGAAGATGGCCCCGGTGAGAACGCCCACGGCGACGCTGAAGAAGTCGGCCCCGAAGGGCACCTGCAGGGCGCCTCCCCCGGCGAAGAGCTGCTCCATGGCTTACTTGTGGTAGTAGCGATGCTGCTCGTACTTCGGCTCGCAGCACACGTTGATGCCGAGCGTGCGGTAGAGCTTCTCGTCGGCCGCCGAAATGATGACCGAGAAGTAGGCGTCGCAGCCGCGCAGCTTGTCCACGTTGTCGATGAGCCTCTCCGCCAGCGGGTTGTGCACCGAGGAGATGGACAGCGCCAGCAGCGTCTCGTCGGAGTGCAGGCGCGGATTGTGGCTGCGCAGATGGGCGGTCTTCAAGTGGCAGATGGGCTCCAGCACGTCGTCGGAGATGACGTACAGCTCGTCGTCGACCCCCGAGACACCCTTGAGCGCATTCATGAGCAGAGCCGACGCCGCGCCGAGCAAATTGCCCGTCTTGCCCGTGACCACGCGCCCGTCGGGCAGCACCATGGCGCCGGCGGGGCCTCCGGTGGTCTCCTCCTTCAGCAGCGCCGCGGAGCGGGCCGGCGAGAGGTTCTGGTTGATGCCCGCCTGGTTCATCAAAAGCTCGATCTTCTTCAGGGCCGCCTCGCCCACGCCCGTGCGTTTGATCTCCTCGGCCGTTTGGAAATAGCGGCGCACGATCTCGTTGTTGCCCGCCTCGCGGCACACGGCGTCGTCGGAGATAGCAAGCCCCGCCATGTTCACGCCCATATCCGTGGGCGACTGGTACGGACATGCGCCGGAGATGCGCTCCATCGTGGCGCGCAGCACCGGGAAGATCTCCACGTCGCGGTTGTAGTTCACCGTGGTCTCGCCATAGGCCTCCAGATGGAAGGGATCGATGATGTTGTCGTCGTCCAGATCGGCCGTGGCCGCCTCATAGGCGATGTTCACCGGATGGGTGAGCGGCAAATTCCAAATGGGGAACGTCTCGTACTTCGCATAGCCGGCGGTGACCCCGCGCTTGTGCTCGTGATAGAGCTGCGAGAGGCAGGTGGCCATCTTGCCCGAGCCCGGACCGGGAGCCGTCACCACCACGAGCGGACGTTCGGTCTCGATGTACTCGTTCTTGCCGAAGCCCTCATCCGAAACGATGTGATCGATGTCGTTGGGGTACCCCGGAATGGGATAGTGCAGATAGCTCGTGATGCCCATGGCCGTGAGGCGGCGGCGGAACAGGTCGGCGTTGGGCTGGTTGGCATAGCGGGTGATGACGACCGAGCCCACCTTGAATCCCATGGAGCGGAAGATGTCCATGAGGCGCAGCACGTCCTCATCGTAGGTGATACCCAAGTCCCCGCGCACCTTCGAGCGCTCGATATCGTTGGCGTTGATGGCGATGACGATCTCCACCTCGTCCTTCATCGACTGCAGCATGGAGATCTTCGTGTCAGGCTTGAAGCCGGGCAGCACGCGGGAGGCATGGTAGTCGTCGAAGAGCTTGCCGCCGAATTCCAGGTACAGCTTGCCACCGAACTGGTTGATGCGCTCGCGGATGCGCTCCGCCTGCAACTCGATGTACTTGTCGTTGTCGAAACCTTCGCGCATGGGCGACACTCCTTTGACGACCGAGATCCCACCACCGGCGTGTTACGCTGGCAGCGCCCCGATAACCGATTCAGTATAGCGCAGGGCCCATCGCCGTCGCCGCGAAATCACCACGTTCGCCGCTTCTGCACAGACACCGCAGAGAGGCCCCGGCCGGGCACATACAAAGAGCGCCGGCACAGGGCCGGCGCATCGAATCAACGATTCACGCGGAAGGAAGTGGTTAGCACTTGCCCAGCTCGCACTTGAGTTCTTCCTCGTCCTTGATGGAAAGAGAAGTCTGCAGCACGTCGCCGCCGAACGGGCGGATGGCGTCGATGAACTTGTCGGTGGTCATCTCGTCCACCACCATGAACACGGCGGCCTCGTCCTTTTCGGTCAGCAGATTGCGCACGCGGTTCTGGAAATCCTCGTCCACGCCGCGCTTCACGAAGAACCCGGTGATGGCTCCCAGCCCGGCGCCGATGGCCGCGCCCCAGAAGGGAATAAGGAAGATAAGGCCGAACAGCATGCCCCAGAACAGTCCCCACACGGTGGAGTTGCCAATGGGCTGGCCGGGCGTGACCACATCGAACTTGCCGTTGTCGCGCTTGGCCACCACGGCGACCGACTGCAGGTTCACGATAAGATCGTTGTCGAGATTCAAGACTTCCTGGTAGGCCTGCTTGGCCTTATCCTCCGTGGGGTACCCCAGAACAAGCAAAGTTGACATGAGTGCGTCCTTTCTCTGATGTATCAGCGACTCCCTCACTGTAAAGAAAGCCCGCTCGCCTTTTTCGCGCGGAGGGCTCGCCGTTGCCGCCCCTCCCCCATTCAGTCAACGCCGCGTCACCTATCCCTCCATGCCCCGCGGCTCTAAACCCCGAGAGCGGAGCTCACCCTTCGTCCGAGCCGTTTTCGAATTTCCGTGAGAAAATGCCAGTTCGACCCCGAAATGGCACGAAGCCCCCTCGTTCGTCCGGCCATTTCTGGGCTCAACTGGCAATTTCTGCCATTTCGGTCCCCAACTGGCAGCTGTTCCTTGCCATTTCGACCCTCAACTGGCACCTACTTCGGGAAATCCAAAAAAATGGAGGACAAAGCGCTCTCCAACACAGGAAAGGCCCGCGACGCGGGAGGAAAGCCATGGGAATTCGGAAAGACGCGAGAAGCCGTGGGACTGAAGCAACATAAGAAAGCCACGGCAGAAGAAATACCCTGTAAATCCGTTTCCTGTTGGAAACATTTCGGGGCTATGCTGGATAAGCGTTGGGAAGTTGCGCGGGCGCGCGGCTTCGGGCGCATTTTTTATGCCCGGAGCCCGCAACAGGCGCGCTGCCCCATGGCAAGAGATTCGCTCGCAATGATAAGGAGACTCGTATGGCCAAGCACATCTTCGTTACCGGAGGCGTCGTCTCGTCGCTGGGCAAGGGCATCACCGCCGCTTCGCTCGGCCAGCTTCTGAAGGCCCGCGGCTACAAGGTGACCATGCAGAAGATGGACCCGTACCTGAACGTGGACCCGGGCACCATGAGCCCCTTCCAGCACGGCGAGGTGTTCGTGACCGAGGACGGCCACGAGGGCGACCTGGACCTCGGGCATTACGAGCGCTTCATCGACGAGAACCTCTCGCGCGAGTCCAACTTCACGCAGGGCTCCATCTACCGCTCGCTCATCGCGCGTGAGCGGCGCGGCGACTTCCTGGGCGGCACGGTGCAGGTGATCCCGCACGTCACCGAGGCCATCAAGGAGCGCCTGCGCCGCATCGCCGAGCAGTCGGGCGCCGACATCGTCATCTCCGAGATAGGCGGCACCATCGGCGACATCGAGTCGCTGCCCTTCATCGAGGCCGCGCGCCAGTTCAAGAAGGAGCACCCCGCCGGCGACGTGCTGTTCGCGCACGTGACGCTAGTGCCCTACATCACCGCCGCCCACGAGGCGAAGACGAAGCCCACGCAGCACTCGGTGAAGGAGCTGCGGTCGCTGGGCGTGCAGCCCGACTTCATCGTGTGCCGCAGCGACCACGAGGTGACCGACCCCGTGCGCGAGAAGATCGCGCTGTTCTGCGACGTCGATACCGACGACGTGCTGGCCTGCCCCGATGCGCCGTCCATCTACGAAGTACCCATCAGCCTCTACGAGCAGGGATTCGACATCTCGGCCCTGGCGAAGATGGGACTCGCGCCCCGCAAGATAAAGCTCGCTCCCTGGCGCGCCTTTCTGAAGGCAAAGGACGCCTGTTCGGGCGATCTGGACATCGCCGTGGTGGGCAAGTACGTGAGCCTGCCGGATGCCTACCTCTCCATCAACGAGGCGCTCGTGGCCGCCGGCATCGCGGCGGGGCGCCACGTGAACGTGCACCTCATCGACGGCGAGGAGCTCACCGACAAGAACGCTGAGAAAGTGCTCGGCGCCATGGACGGCATCCTCGTGCCGGGCGGCTTCGGCGCCCGCGCCTTCGAGGGCAAGATCGCCGCCGCCCGCTACGCCCGCGAGAACAATGTGCCGTTTCTAGGCATCTGCCTGGGGCTTCAGGCGGCCGTCTGCTCCTTCGCCCGCGACGTGTGTGGCCTGGAAGGCGCCACTTCCGCCGAGTTCGCCGACGCGGCACCGGAGGGGACGCCCCTCGTCATCGACCTCATGCCCGAGCAGGAGGACGTGGAAGACAAGGGCGGCACCATGCGCCTCGGGGCCTATCCCTGCAAGGTGGTGCCCGGCACCCGCGCGGCGGCGGCCTACGGCGAGCCCATCGTCTACGAGCGCCACCGCCACCGCTACGAGGTGAACAACGCCTATCGCGACGCCCTTGTGGAAGGGGGTCTCGTGATTTCGGGCCTCTCCCCCGACGAGCGCCTGGTGGAGATGATCGAGCTGCCCGACCATCCCTTCTTCGTCGCCAGCCAAGCCCACCCCGAGTTCAAGAGCCGCCCCACTAACCCCCATCCCCTGTTCCGCGCTTTCGTGGAGGCCGCCAACGAGCGCAAGGGGGCATAAGCCTACACGGGCCGCGGATGCCCCTCCTCGGTGGTGAGGACGACCGGGCCGTCCTCGGTGATGGCGACGGTTTTCTCGAAGTGCACCGAGGGCTTCCCGTCGCGAGTGCGCACAAGCCAGCCGTCAGAGCATTGCTTCACCTTGCGAGTGCCCGCATTCACCATGGGCTCGATGGCGAGCACCATGCCCGGCAGAAGCTTCAACCCCGTGCGACGACGCCCGAAGTTCGGGACGTTCGGATCCTCGTGCATCTCGCGGCCGATGCCGTGGCCCACATAGTCGCGCACCACCGAGTAGCCGGCCGCCTCGGCCAGCGACTGCACCGCGTGCCCGATATCGCCGAGGCGCTTGGTGGGACGCGCGTTGTCGAGTCCCTCCCACATGCAGCGCTCCCCCACCTCGAGCAGGCGCTGCACCTCGGGCGCCACCTTCCCCACCGGGTACGTCCAGGCGTTGTCGCCCACCCAGCCGTCCACGATGGCGCCGGTGTCGATGGAGATGATGTCCCCCTCGCGCAGGACGAGCTTCCTCGAGGGAATGCCGTGCACGACGGCATCGTTCACCGAGGCGCAAATGGAGCCGGGGAAGCCGCCGTAGCCCTTGAAGGCGGGAATGCCGCCCTCGGCGCGGATGACCTTCTCGGCGATGGCGTCCAGCTCGGCGGTGGTGATACCGGGCTCGACCGCCTCGCCCACACGCCGCAGCGCCAGCGCCGACACGCGGCCCGCCTCCTTCATGGCCTCGATCTGAGCCGGAGACTTCAACTTCACTGCCATGGAATCACGCTTTCCGTTTCAACGTTCGAGCCACCTTCCGCACGGCACCAGAGATGAAGGACGCCTCGGGCCAGTTGCCACGCACGGCAGGGCCGAACGTCACGGCGAGGGCCGCCATGCCGCCGGCGACCACGTAGGCGAAGGCGCGGGCGACGCTGCCGTCCATAGGACCGAAGCCGAGCGTAAGCGCCACGAGCACTCCGTAGCCCACCACAGCCCCCGCGCCGCCCAAGGCGAGCGCCACGAAGAACGAGCGCATCACCGCGCCGAGCCCCATGGGGCCGAAGTGACGCCGCAGGTACGCGAAGGCGATCACGTCGCCGATCACATAGGAGACGATGGTCGAGGCCGCGATGGACTCCAGCGTCACGTCCAGCCCCTGCTGGTAGGCCCAGGCCGCCCCCAGCGTGACCGCCACCTGGGCCGCCACGGCGACAAAGTTGATGACCGAGAAGACCCCCATGCGCCGGATGGAGCTGAAGATCTTGTTCAGGTAGGCGTTCACCCCGTAGAACGGCAGCGCCACGGCCATGACAGCCAGATAGCTCGCGATCTGCCCGATGGCATCGGCGGTGAACGCGCCGATATGGTACAGCGTCACGAGCGGTGTGGAGAACACCACGAGGTAAAGCGCCATGGGGATCATGAGAAAGAGAATTTGCCGCGTGCCGTCGATGATGCCGGCGACGACGCCGCGAGTATTCCCGTCGGCCTGCATGTCCGACAGCTCCGTGAACAGCGTCGTGGTCACGGGCACCGCAAGGAACGAGTACGGGAACGTGAACCACAGCCGCGCGTAGGCGATGACCGAAGGGCCGTTGTCGGCGAACACGTAGGAGGCGGCGTTCTGGGCGGACACCGTGGCAAACGAGCACACGGTGACGAACACCGCCGGCGCGCCGAGGCGCAGCGTGTCGGCCAGCGCCGGGTCGTGCCAATCGATACGCGGCCGCAGACGGATGCCCACCTTCTTCAAGGCCGGAATCTGGAAGGCCATCTGCACGAAGACGCCGAGCGGATTGCCAATGGCGATGGCGAGGAAGGCCAGATTCTGGTCGGTTTGGGCGATGATGGCATACAAGATGAACGAGGCGATGACGATGAGGTTGTTGAACACCGGCGCAAAGGAGGACCAGAAGTACTCGCGGTTCGCGTTCAAAAGGCCTGACACGATAGACGAGGCGCCGTAGAAGACGATCTGGATGGCGAAGAATTGGAAGAAGAACACCGCGAGCGCCATCTCGTCCTGGTTCGAGTAGAAGCTCTGGGTATAGATGATCTGCCCGGCGAACACCATGCAGAGCACCGAGACGATAGCGAGCAGCACCACGACGATGGTGAGCAGATTCGATGCGTACTCGTTGCCCCGCCTGTCGCCGAGCTGCTTTTTCACCGAGAGGTACACCGGCAGAAACGCCGTGATGAGCATGCCGCCCATGACCAGCTCGTAGAGCATGTTCGGCAGATTGTTCGCCACCTGGTAGGAGCTGGAGACGAAGGTGGAGCCCAACGCGAAGGCCATGGCCCAGGTGCGGGCGAAGCCAGTGATGCGGGAGATAATAACGCAGATGGAAATGAGGGCCGCGCTCGCCCCCACCGCTTCGGCCGACAGCGCACCGCTGCCCTCGCCGCCCCGGTTCGCGACCTCATCCTCGGCGACGAGCACCTCCTGCTGGCGGATGGACCCCTCGGCGGTGGCGCCGGGGATGGTGCGGTCGAGGCCCGCATGGGAGCCGACGGCGGGAATGAGCCCTGTGGCGCCCGGATCGGTCGGAGGACGCAGGAGCGTCTTGTCCACGCCGCGATGGCGACCGCGGGCGGGAATGCGCGCCTCAGCGTTCGCCCGCGGGTTGTTGCGGGGGGCTCCCTGGGCCTGGGGCGCGTCGCCGTCGCCGCTCGCCGACGGCCGGCCGTGGCGGCCCAAAGGCGCAGCATTCCCATCCGTCGGGTCGGGCGGATTCGGGCGTATATGACGGGCTCGTTGGAGCTTGTCGGACATGGGCGAACTCTTCGATGATGAGCGGTATAATTCATCTATCATAGCAAACTCGGAAAGCAGAGCCCCATGCACATACTTGTCGTACGCAATAACTCCAACCCGCAAGCTGTTGACGCCTCGCTGCTGCTCACCGCCTATCTTACGAGCCAGGGAATCGAGGCGCTGCTCGTCGATTCCTCATCGCTGGGCACCGATGCGGGACGCCGCGAAGTGCGCGCGCAGCTGCCCGGGCAGCTGGCGCTGGTCGTCGTGCTCGGCGGCGACGGCACCGTGCTGCATACCGTACACCTGCTCCATGACCGCCAGGTTCCCATCCTGCCCATCAACTTCGGACGGCTGGGGTTTCTCGCCAACGCCGATACCGATGGCGTGGTGCCGCTGGTGGCCGAGGCCCTGGCCGGCGACTTGCGCGCCGAGCGCCGCAGCATTCTCTCCATCGAGGTGGTTTGCGAAGGCGAGCGCGATCCGTACGGGGAGGCGAACGGGACCGGAGAAGGCGCCGCCTGGGACAGGCCCGATGTGAACGCGAAGCCGAGCGCCGCCACCCCTCCTTCGGTTCGCAGGCCCGGGGAGACCGAAGGCGCCCCCTGGACGCCCGTCCCGGGTCGCTTCGGCGTCAACGGCCGGGGGCTCTCCGGCGCACGGCAGTTCTTCGCCCTGAACGAGGCGGCCATCACCCGCGGTGCCATGGGACGCATCATCGAGCTGACCTTGAACGTCTCGGGGGTGGACGTGGCCCGCATGCGCGGCGACGGCCTCGTCGTCTCCACGGCCACCGGCTCGACGGCCTACGCGCTCTCGGCCGGCGGCCCTTTGGTCTCCCCCGGCTTCAAGGGCATGATCGCCGTGCCGCTCGCTCCCCATACCCTGCGTTCCCGCGCCGTGGTCACCGATGCCAGCGACGTTATCGAGGTAGGCTTCGACGACACCGACGAGTTCCGCGAGGCGACCTTGTTCGTCGACGGCGATATCGTTCCGTTCGACGCGCCCCTGCGGAAGATATACGTGCAGTGCGCGCCCTTCGACGTCACGCTCCTGCGCGCCGACGGCGCCTCCTTCTACGAGCGCATCAGCAAGGACTTTTTCGGAGAGTAAGGAGACGTCCGCAGGTTGTTCCGTAGGGGGCGACCTCGGTCGCCCCTCACCACAAGCAAGATCAATCCTGTCGGGAGGGCCGACCAAGGTCGGCCCCTACGGAACAACCTGCATGGCGCTCGCAGAATGTCCCAACAC
>ERZ773210.3747-NODE-3747-length-10492-cov-4.029510_pt1 | contig 10492 bp, 8 predicted proteins | sample MGYA00580528_ERZ773210 | MGnify/ENA primary metagenome ERZ773210 (study PRJEB29015, sample SAMEA2737769) | human gut metagenome | biome: human gut; feature: human-associated habitat; material: faeces | place: China | collected 2012 ...
CCTGTGAATAAGGTCCTATTGCTGCAGGGGCCTTGTCTGTGATAATCTTCTTCATGTTAAATTCCTCCTATAACTAATATGTATAGCCTCTTTTTATAAAAGACTAATTGTCGAAAACTTTCACAAAATTAAGTTTGTTGATTTTGTTTTCTAATTATATTTCTCTCAATAAATGCTATCAAATCGCATCTAAAAAGTCAATTATGCAAGTGCTTTATTTCCTGTGTAAAGTTGATAATATTTACCCTTTTGTTCAATTAGTTCATCATGAGTTCCTCTTTCAATAATTCGTCCCTGTTCAAGAACCATTATACAATCACTGTTCTTTACGGTGGAGAGTCTGTGTGCGATGACGAAGGTTGTTCTGCCGTGCATGAGCTTATCCATACCATCCTGTACCATCTTCTCAGTTCTCGTATCGATTGAGGAGGTAGCCTCATCAAGAATGAGAACAGGCGGGTCTGCGATTGCTGCCCTCGCGATTGCGAGAAGCTGTCTCTGACCCTGGCTTAAGTTAGCACCGTCACCGGTGAGCATCGTGTTGTAGCCATCGGATAGCTTGGTGATAAAGCTGTCCGCGTTGGCAAGCTTAGCCGCCGCGTACACCTCCTCATCAGTCGCATCGAGCTTGCCGTAGCGGATATTCTCCATGACCGTTCCGGTAAAGAGGTGTGTGTCCTGCAAAACTATTCCGAGGGACTTTCTTAAATCGCTCTTCTTAATCTTGTTGATGTTGATTCCGTCGTAGCGGATTTTACCATCCTGAATATCATAGAAGCGGTTGATAAGATTGGTTATTGTCGTCTTACCTGCTCCGGTGGAGCCTACGAAGGCAATCTTCTGTCCCGGCTCAGCGAACATCTTTATATTGTGGAGAACTATCTTATCCGGATTGTAACCGAAATCCACATCATCGAATACCACATCACCCTTCAATTCCTTGTAGTCGGTAATGCCTGTGTCCTTGTGATAGTGCTTCCAGGCCCACATTCCTGTACGCTTTTCGCTCTCCTTGATTGTACCGCCATCCTTGACTGCATTTACAAGGGTAACATATCCATCATCAACCTCCGGTGTCTCATCGAGAAGTCTGAATATTCTCTCACCACCTGCAAGAGCCATGATGATACTGTTAAACTGCATGCTCACCTGATTGATAGGCATGTTAAGGCTCTTATTGAAGGTGAGGAAGCTTGCAAGACCTCCAAGTGTAAAGCCGCCGACTCCGCCGAGTGCAAGCGCACCTCCGGCTATAGCTATGATAACGTAGCTGATGTTACCAATCTGGGCATTGATAGGTCCTAAGATGTTGGCAAATTTATTCGCATTGTAGGAGCTGTCGCAGAGCTCTTCGTTAATCTTGTCGAAGCGCTCCATGTTCTCCTCCTCATGGCAGAATACCTTTACGACCTTCTGACCACCCATCATCTCCTCAATAAAGCCGTTTACCTCACCCAGGTTCTTCTGCTGCTTTACGAAGTACTTTCCGCTCATTCCGGTAGCCTTCTTGGTGACAACGAGCATAAGACCTACAAGCACAAGAGTTAACAGTGTAAGCGGTATGTTAAGGATAATCATACTTGCCAGCACACCTATGATGGTGATTGAGCTGTTGATAAGCTGAGGGATACTCTGGCTTATCATCTGTCTGAGCGTATCAACATCGTTGGTGTAGATTGACATGATATCGCCGTGTGCATGTGTATCAAAATATTTTATAGGAAGGGACTCCATGTGTACAAAAATCTCATCCCTTAAGCTTCTCATGGTTCCCTGTGTAACATAAACCATCATCCTTGTATTTACATAGGCTGCTATAACACCCACCGCATAGAAGCATGCCACTCTTATGATTGCGTGGAGCAGCTGCGTATAATCAGGTACGGTCTGCTGCATGAGCGGCATAATATACTGGTCAATAAGTGTTTTCGTAAACATGGTTCCCTGTATCGTAGAAAATACAGTGAGTACAATACATACAAGAACCACTATGCACTGCAGCAGATAATTCTTAGCCACAAAGCCTATTATTCTTTTAAATACCTTTCCAGGATTAGCGACTGTAGGCTTCGCTCCTCTTGGCGGTCTTCCTCCCATTGGTCCCGGCATTATGCTTCACCTCCGTTTTCATCAAAATCACCGCTGCCTCCGGTCTGTGACTCATATACATCGCGGTATATAGCGTTGGAAGCAAGCAGCTCCTCATGTGTTCCGATTCCGTTGATACGTCCGTTGTCCATCACGATTATGCGGTCCGCACCCTGAACACTTGAAATTCTCTGTGCAATGATAATCTTCGTTGTCTGCGCAATCTCCGTGGCAAATGCATGACGGATTTTCGCATCGGTTGCAGTATCAACAGCGCTTGTGCTGTCATCAAGAATAAGTATCTTAGGCTTCTTTAAAAGTGCTCTGGCAATACACAAACGCTGCTTCTGTCCACCCGATACATTCGTACCACCCTGCTCGATGTAGGTGTTGTACTTGTCCGGGAATTTCTCAATAAATTCATCAGCACATGCTAACCTACATGCTCTCATGCACTCCTCATCCGTGGCATTCTTATCGCCCCAGCGAAGATTGTCGAGTATTGTTCCTGAGAAAAGCACATTCTTCTGGAGAACAACGCTCACCTCATCACGAAGTGTCTCAATGTCATACTCTCTTACATCCCTGCCACCGACCTTTACACTACCTTCATCCACATCGTAAAGACGGCTTATAAGGTTCACAAGGCTTGACTTGGAGCTTCCGGTTCCGCCGATGATACCGATTGTCTCACCGGATTTGATTGTGAGGTTGATATCATTTAACACTCTCTTGTCGGCGCCCTTATTGTAGCCGAAATTTACATGTTCAAATACAATTTCTCCGTCCTTTACCTCATAGCAAGGGTTATCAGGATTGGTGATATCAGGCTTCTCCTCAAGCACCTCTGCGATACGCTTTGCACTTGCCACACTCATCGAAATCATTACAAATATCATGGAAACCATCATAAGGTTCATAAGAATTGTCATACAGTAGGACAGGAGGCTCATAAGCTTACCTGTTGTGAGCAGCACGCCGCCGGAGCCTACAATCATCTTCGCGCCGACCCAGCTTATAAGCAAGATACAGGTATATACCGTAATCTGCATAACAGGGTTGTTGTATGCAACCGTCTTTTCTGCTTTTACAAAAATCCTGTAGATATTGTTGCTGGCATTCTTGAATTTCTTCTTCTCATAATCCTCACGGACATAGGCCTTGACAACACGGATTGCCGATACATTCTCCTGGACACTCGCGTTCAGCTCATCGTACTTAGGAAATGCCGCATTGAAATACTTGGTCGCATGTCCTATGATGACGGCAAGAATACATGAGAGTATCACAAGCGCGATAAGATATATAAATGCAATGCGCGGACTGATGATAAATGACATTATCATCGCAAAGATTAAGCTCACCGGTGCCCTCATACACATTCTTAAGAGCATCTGGTATGTATTCTGTACATTTGTGACGTCCGTTGTAAGTCTTGTCACAAGTCCCGCTGTGCTGAACTTGTCAATGTTAGAAAAGGCGTAGGTCTGGATATTGTCAAACATACCCTTTCTGAGATTCTTTGCAAAACCTGTTGAGGCCTTCGCTCCGTAAACACCACCCATGATTCCGGCAAACAATCCGACCATGGCAATCACTACCATGCAGCCGCCGACCATGAGTATGTAGCCCATATCACCCTTCTCAACACCATTGTCGATAAGTGATGAGAGCAGATACGGAATGAGCATTTCCATAAGCACCTCTAAAATCATAAAAAAAGGGGTCGCGATGGATGCTCTCTTATACTCTTTTACATAAGCACCTAATGTCTTTAGCACTGTTCATCCTCCTTATTCATATCATTGATATTTTTTCTCATCTTCTCTATAACATTCAAAAAGACCTGTTTTTCCTCTTGTGTGACATTCTGTTCAAGCTCCTCGTGGAGCATATCGATGACTCGCACCGTAGCAGCGTGTGTCTCCTCGCCCTTTTGCGTGAGAACTATTTTCTTGCAGCGTCCATCATTATCGTCCGTGCGGCACACCAGGTAGCCTTTCCTCTCCATAAGCTGAAGTATATTGGTAACCGATGACTTGCCTATACCGAACTCCTCACCTATATCCTTCTGGTACACGTCAACATCCTTATGCCTGCTTAGATATCCAAGGATATGCCCATGCATTACCGTTACCTCGTCAAAGCCGGCCTCTACCAGCTTCTTTTTCAGCTGACGAAAAATAGTGTTGTCCATCTTCTTAATCTCGAACCCCAAATAGCGTTTCTTTTCCAACTCGTGCTCCTTTCCTCATGATGTGGCTTAGATAAAAACCCATACATAACAGACATGGTGCCATTATCTATAGCCCGGTTATCCGTCAAAAGCCTTAACCTTCAGCAAAAAACTGTTCGAGGTCGAACAGTTTGATACTGAACTGTTCGACCTCGAACTATTATAATTTTAATTTTTTTTAAAGTCAAGAATTTTTTTCCATCGTTGGCTGTTTTCATCACGCAGCATGCGTATCCTGTCGTGGTCGCTTATGCCGTCTCCTATCGGCTCAATCCTGTCCAATATATGCACGTCAAAATATCTTCTCTCCACGCCGCCTGTTTTTTTTCGCGCATAATGTTCAGTATCTCCTGCATCGCGGCAGGTTATAAAAAGAGGAAGAACAGGCACATTATTTTTCACGGCATAGTAAAATGCACCGTTTTTCAGCGGTCGCGGTCTGTCATAGCCCCACCACTCAGACTGCTCCGGAAATACGAGGACGCAGTCGCCTTTTCCAAGATAGTACGACACAGCACTGTTGAACCGTCTCACCAGCCTGTGTCCCCGTGGAAACGGCATTATACCGAACGCCCTCATGTACTCACCGAGCCGCCCCCTCCGGTTATTAAAATCCGCCACCATGACCTTGAGCTGCCGTCCCCGCAGCACACCACTCCTTTTGAGTGCCCATTCTACCACCAGTGCATCGAGCTTGTTTATGTGGTTGCAGGTGATTATCATGCCATGATTATCTTCACGGCACGCTCCCTCACCCTCTTCGTAAAATCCAAAAATCCGCGTGCGGAATATGAAGCGGTTCACAATCCACATAAACGGCTTGATTATAAACGCGCGTATCAATGCCTGCCGGAACTTTAAAGCTCCCGTCGGAATATAAGGAAATTTTTCATCGACCGGAAGGCTGCTGCCGTAATCTACCGGGTCAAGATGTGCATTGAAATCCCCCTTTTTCTCCGCCTCCTTTATCTTCTCCAGCACATCGGGTGTTGTGTATGCGAGCTTAAAATAATTCATCAATACTGCACCCTCCCGATTTTCTCCCAACCCTTCGGATGCACGCCAAGCACCGCACGCCCCACGATGAGGATGTATTCCATGTAAAAAAATGGGTGCACCAGCATTAGGCACAGCTTATTAAACCATGACAGTCCGATATTTTTCCAGTCTGCAAGCACTGCCATCACGGACAGCGCAAAAAAAGCGGTATAGATAAGCATGAATGCCGCCGCTGCCTGCCATATTCTAAATGTAACCAGATTAAATACTGCCGCCACGGACAAGGTTCCGATGTATGCATACACAAGCCACAGCGACAATATATAATAATTATCGATAGAAGCCCTCACCCCGCGGCGTTTTAGAAGCTTGCGACAGTAGAGCCTGTCTGCAGCCACCATTCCTGTCATCCAGCGTGTTCTGCGCTTATTGGTGTCCGTATGCGATGGTGTTTCCTCAAGATACAGCTTCGCAAATGAATAGTGAAAGGTCTTTATCCCCTTGCACGCACAGTCGCGCTGTAGCTCCATGTCCTCCGTGAGCGTCTGTCTGTAAATCCAGCCGCCCCACTCCTCGACCAGATCTCCTCTTATAAGTATTCCCGTTGTTATCGGCATAGTGGTGAGCCCGAGCGCGCTCTTGTACCTGTTCCCAAGCTCATCTATAATCGGCCATACCAGGCCATTCTGACAGGTTATGGCATTTACCACTTTTTCTGAAGCACTGTTTAAATAACCCATGCTATAATTTCCGACCAGCTTCCGCCCCGTTATCACCTGCGCCCCGCTTGCAAGCGCATCGTTCATATTTGCCAGGAAATCCACATCAAGCCGGCAGTCCGCATCGACGATTATATAACCATCATACTTCTTTCCCGCTGCCAGAATATGCCTTATACAGTAATCAAGACAGTCACCCTTGCTCTTCTGCGCCTCATCGACATACACCTTCGCACCAATCTCCCGCGCATAGCCAATCACCTCGTCACGCGGATTCTTCACGATAACATAAGTGTCGAACAGACTATCAACTGATTTTTTATCTGCTTTCCTATCTATATTTTTTTCCGTATGTTTATCTGCGTTTCCAATACCACCATTTAGATAATCTGCACCATAGCTCTGCTCCTCTATGCTCTTAAAAAGCGGCAGAACCGCCCTGCCCTCATCGCGCGCCGGAACAATGAGCGCAAAACGGTGCCTTCTCCCACACTTCCAGCTTTTCTGCGGAAAAATCCACCCGAACCAGCCAATCAGCCGTGGAAAATACAGTACCAGAAATATTATTGTAATAAAAATCAAAAAATTGTTTTCCATATATTATCCCCTTTTTAATCAGCTGCACTGCAAAATTTACATGCATATAAATGTTTTAAATATATTATCTAACATACAAATAAATTTGATTTCTCTTCCTCCCATAATCTATATATACCTAATCACTACGATGTTGGAGACAGAACATGCTCTGTAAACTTAGCGTGTTTAACGTATTATATTTTTTATCCTCTCATACTGCTCTAATATCTCATCGTGCGCATGGAGCTTATATATACTGTGCAGCTTCTCAATCTCCCAAGGTTTCACATTTACTGTGTGAATATACGGAAATATTCGGAGAGATTTGCAAAAATGCTGCAGCACGGTGTTTGGTCTATAACGCTTCTGCTCATTATATTTTTCGGGGAGAAAGAGCTTATTTTTACATACGCGGTTCAGCGCGGTCTGGTCGGGAAAGAACATTTTTCTCTCGCGGCACATTTTTCTCGCATTTTTAAATAAACCATTTTCACGACATCGCGGCATATTAAAAAGCAGCACGCCCGTGTTCATGTAATTATATTCAATAAACCATTTCCCGAGAAAATCCCTCACACCGGCTATCTCAAAATCAGATATACCCATGTTGTAAAGCGGCTCTATATCATCGCAGGCGACCACATCCGCGTCGAGGTAGAGAAGCCTGTTCACAAGAATGTCGTCCGCATATAGCCGCAGCATGGAATACGGCGTGTATACCGTGTCCTTATTGACCCAGCCGGCGAGCTCATTTTTAAAATCTTGCGTTTTATCAATCAGCAAAACATGACTTTGCGGGCACACACCCGTCACAATATTCTCGATAATTCTCGCCTGCTGCCAGCATATCGGTGTGTAGTCCTCGCGCATATTTTCAAGCCCTGCGGTAAAAATGTAAATATTTAACTCGCCCTTATAATATTTTGTTATAGAAAGAACAGCTATCAGTATACCGTCAAAGGCGCGTGAATTGCCGCAGAACAGGATATTCATGGGAGCCTCCTTAGATTAATAATTCAATCCGTTATCCTCAATCCGCTTTGTTGCTTTATAATAGTAAAATCACTTGTTCTTAATATATTCTACTTTCTCATAGGTGGAATTTTCACTGCGCGCCGTCATGGCATCGTGCACTTGATTTCGCAATTTCACGGCAGCTTGTCTTGGGTTTATTGTGGTGTCCGGATAGAAAGGTCCGTCAATATATATTGTGATTTTTGTCCTGAAAAGGTGTTTCTGATAAGTTATGGTAAAAGAAAATGCAGGGCGGTCATATATTACCGGATAACGGAAGGAGCTCTCGTTAAAAGGACGAATTCTCGTGTAATAAGGCCAGATATGTGCCTCGGGGTAAATAAAAACCGGGTGTCCCGTGCCGATGTAGTTCTCAAGCTCCCCAAGGAAATTTTTCATGCCCCCGAGCTTATTAGGTATCGGAAAGGCGCCCAGCATCTCCATGATATTCTTCGTTCCGTAGAGCGATACATTGTCAGGGTGTGCCAGTATGATGGCCTTCCTCGGGAAGCTTATGCATGCCGGAATGTAACCATCCCCCGGGATCTGGGTATGATTTCCATAGAAAAATGCCGGCCTGCACCTGCCATGACCGCCATCCCGTAGTCCGCACAGCTTATCTTTCCCCTCTATCCTCATGCAGAACCGCAGCTTCATGTATATAAATGCAACAGGAGTCATTATTATGTGATACAGCACCCATGCAGCCACCTTCCACAGCCTTCCGTGGCTGTAGCGGTAATTTTCATCGACAGTTATCGTGTTCCTCTTTATGCCGGAAAATTCATCCTCCAGCTCATTGTCATAGTAATATACTTTTCTGTGCTTCATGAGGAATATTATTTACATAAAATATTCAATTTATTCTATATGTCTGACGACATTCTATGATTTGCAAAATGCATAAGTTAAATCATTTTTTTCGTTCATTATATTCCTTTGGCAATTTGCCCGACTATGACTGACAAATTGATGCAAACTAATATTTACAATCCCCCTCAAAAAAAATATAATAATACATGTCAAAAACTAATATCACAAACACAAGGAGCTCACATGAATAAATCCTTCACCCAAAAAATGACAACAAAAAATATTTTTTACATAATTCTCATATGTTTCATCCTCTCGGTCATACCGCTGTATGTAATCGGCATGTTCGCGCACCCGAGCGTCGACGACTATTACTATGGCACGGAGACTGTGCAGGTGTGGAATGAGACCCACTCCTTCGCGTCGGTTGTAAAATGCTCCTTCGACGAGATGATTAACACCTACAATATATGGCAGGGCAATTTTTCAGCAATCTTCCTCATGCGCCTGCAGCCTGGAATATTCGGTGAGCAATACTATTTTATTGCGCCGCTTATACTTCTCAGCGCGTATATGGGCTTTTCGATTTTCTTTTTTTACACTGCGCTGAAAAAAATATTCAAGGCGGACAGCTACCTTGCCGCGACTGTGGGAATCTGCCTCACCTTCGTGTCAATGCAGCTGTGCACGACACCGAGCGATTCATTTTACTGGTATAACGGTGCTATATATTATACATTTTTTTACAGTCTCATGCTGTTTCTCTTTGCGCTTCTTATAAGAATGAGAACCGCCAAAGCTGCCGGCACGATTATCCTCACTGCAATAAGCTCTGTATCTGCCTTTCTTATCGGTGGAAGCAACTACGCAGCTGCGCTTTTCATGTGCATTATTCTGGCTCTAAGTGCGGGTTCCGCGGTTTATTTTGTAATACTTAGGAAAAATAAGGTCATCCGTCCTTACCATATGGCGGCATACATCATCGTCGCAGCCGCAGCCATGGCAGGACTTTTTATAAGCATGGCGGCACCGGGAAACGCTCTGCGCCAGCAATCCGTGGGCGGAAGCACCGGCATTGTAAAGACCTTCGTCTACACCTTTGCATTCGGCGGTTACAGCATCGCCAAAGTGTTGAATGCTCCATGCCTTATATTTTTTATATGCATGATTCCGGTATTTTACCGCATAGCAAGGCGCAGCGGCTTCACCTACAGATATCCGCTCCTCGTCGCAGTGTTCACCTTCGGTCTGTACTGCTCAATGGGAACGCCTGTATTCTACGCGCAGGGGCTGCGCATGCCGTACAGAATGATGAACATTATATTTTTTGCCGCGTATGTTCTCATCACCTTTAATCTTATATATTTTCTGGGATGGATTGGGAATAAGATAAAAACAGAAAAAAGGCATATATTCCTTGATGACATCGTTAATAATTTTTTTGAAAAAATAAAAGCAAGCCGCAAAAACACCCTCCTCGCGCTTGCCATAAGTCTCTGTGCCTTTGTAATCGCCTGCATAGGCTGTATAGAGGTCGGTGAGACGGAATATAAGAGCGGTGACGCAGGCTTTGGCAAGCTTCCTCTGTCCGCCGCCGCAACGCTCTCACTCATAAACGGCGACGCCAAAACCTATGACTGCGAACTGACTGCCCGCGATGAATACCTAAGAAGCACAGGCGATGACGAACAGTTCGTGACTGTTCCCGCCCTGTCGAAGCGCCCGGCACCGATATACCACTCCGACATAACCGATGACCCCGGCGACTGGCACAATGCACATGTCGCCATGTATTACCGGAAGGAATGTATATGGACAGAGTGATAAATTGTTAATAACTCTTAAACCTTGGCTTAACAGTGATAAGGAAGTAATTCTTATTTTTACTGTTGGCTGACAGATTCGGGTGTGCAGGGCAACCGTAAGGCTGCAAAAGCTGTCTGTTTCCAACAGAAACAGACAGCTTTTAATTTGCGTTGAAAGCATCTCGCTGTTTTCTCTCGAGCGGGGCGGTCTTCCCACGGACCGCCCCGCGAAGCCGTTA
>ERZ773210.3751-NODE-3751-length-10484-cov-5.357081_pt1 | contig 10484 bp, 9 predicted proteins | sample MGYA00580528_ERZ773210 | MGnify/ENA primary metagenome ERZ773210 (study PRJEB29015, sample SAMEA2737769) | human gut metagenome | biome: human gut; feature: human-associated habitat; material: faeces | place: China | collected 2012 ...
GCAATTCTTCTTTTTCTGCCCGTAGAACGGCACTGGCCATGGCCGTTGCGCTCTGTTGCGCCTGGCAATCCCCTGTTTACGCTCACGGCAGCGAGGCGCATATGGTCCCGATGGACAAAACGCTTCAGGCGTTTGGCGCGGACGTGCAGTGGGATGATTACGCCCAGATGTTCACCATCGTCAAAGACGGTGCCTTTGTGAAGGTCAAACCCGGCGCAAATACCGCCATCGTTAACGGCAAACCGCTGACGCTCCAGGTGCCCGTGGTGATGAAGAACAATAAGGCGTTTATCCCGGAGACCTTTATCAACGATGTCTTTCAGTCCGGTCTTGATCAGACATTCCAGGTTGAAAAAAGCCCCCACCCGTTAAACGCGCTGACGGCTGATGAAATCAACCAGGCCGTAGCAATCGTGAAAGCCTCAGCGGATTTTAAACCCAATACCCGCTTTACCCAGATTGCGCTGGCGGAGCCAGAAAAGGCCAAAGTCTGGGACTTTGTGCTTAACGGCACGGCGGTGGATGCGCCCCGCCAGGCCAATATCATCATGCTTGATGGTAAACACATAACAACAAGCCGGGTGGATCTGAAGGAGAAAAAGATCCTCCGCTGGGAGCCGATCAAAGACGCGCACGGCATGGTGCTGCTGGATGACTTCAATACCGTGCAGCAGATCATCAATGAAAGCCCGGAATTTGCCGCCGTGCTGAAAAAGCGCGGCATTACCGACCCGAAGAAAGTGATCACCACCCCGCTTACCGTCGGCTTTTTTGACGGCAAGGATGGGCTGAAACAGGAAGACCGCCTGCTGAAAGTGATCAGCTATCTCGACGTGGGCGACGGTAACTACTGGGCGCACCCGATCGAAAACCTGGTTGCGGTGGTGGATCTCGAGCAGAAGAAAATCCAGAAGATTGAGGAAGGCCCGGTCGTGCCGGTGCCGCTCACGCCGCGCCCTTATGATGGCCGTGACCGCGTTGAAACGGTGAAAAAACCGCTGGAGATTATCGAGCCGGAAGGCAAGAACTACACCATCACCGGGGATAGGGTGCACTGGCAGAACTGGGATTTTCATCTGAGCCTGGACTCACGCGTCGGCCCGATAATCTCCACCGTGACCTATAACGACAACGGCAAAAAGCGACAGGTGATGTATCAGGGGTCGCTCGGCGGCATGATTGTGCCGTACGGCGACCCGGATATCGGCTGGTACTTTAAAGCCTACCTGGACTCCGGCGATTACGGCATGGGTACCCTGACCTCCCCGCTCGTGCGCGGCAAGGATGTTCCGTCTAACGCCGTGATGCTCAACGAAACCATCCCGGATTACACCGGCGCGCCAATGGAGATCCCCCGGGCGATCGCCATTTTCGAGCGGTACGCCGGGCCGGAATATAAGCATCAGGAATTAGGAAAACCCAACGTCAGCACCGAACGCCGCGAGCTGGTGGTGCGCTGGGTCAGCACCGTGGGTAACTACGATTACATCTTCGACTGGGTATTCCACGAAAACGGCACTATCGGCATTGATGCAGGGGCTACGGGCATTGAAGCGGTGAAAGGCGTGCAGACGAAAACCATGCATGATGCCACCGCGAAGGATGACACCCGATACGGAACGCTAATCGACCATAATATTGTCGGTACCACCCACCAGCACATCTACAACTTCCGTCTGGATATGGACGTGGACGGCATCAACAACAAGCTGGTGGCCATGGATCCCGACGTCAAACCGAACACCGCTGGCGGACCGCGCACCAGCACCATGCAGGTTAATCAGTATGATATTGATACCGAAAAGCAGGCGGCGCAGAAGTTTGACCCGGGCACCATCCGCCTGCTGAGCAATACCAGCAAAGAGAACCGCATGGGCAACCCGGTCTCATATCAGATCATCCCTTACGCGGGCGGTACACACCCGGTAGCGTCCGGCGCGAAGTTTGCCCCGGACGAGTGGATTTATCACCGCCTGAGCTTTATGGATAAACAGCTGTGGGTGACGCGTTACCATCCCGACGAGATGTACCCGGAGGGAAAATACCCGAACCGTTCCACGCACGATACCGGCCTCGGCCAGTACAGCAAAGATAACGAGTCGCTGAACGACCAGGATAACGTCATCTGGATGACCACCGGCACCACCCATGTCGCCCGCGCCGAGGAGTGGCCGATAATGCCGACGGAATGGGTGCACACGTTACTCAAGCCGTGGAATTTCTTTGACGAGACGCCAACGCTCGGCAAGAAAAAAGCCGAGCAAAAATAAGCAAACGCCGGGCGCAATGCCCGGTTTTTTTGTGCAAACATTTGAGGAATAATCGAGCCTGCTTATAGTTAATACTACCTGGCTTTAGCGAGCTATCCACCGGACGGGAAGAAAACCATAATGGAAAAAAGACACAACGCAACGCCAGAACCTGCGACATGGCCTACCCGTAAATCAATGGTTGTTCACGGGCTGGCCGTGAACCTGCCGTGGCTCGCCTTTGTGAATGCCAGCTTTGCCCTTATGGTCCTGCTGCGCAATTCGCTGTTCGGCCATATCGATGCCCTCCTGCACATCAGCCCGCCTCTGCGGCAGATGATAGACGCCTCCATGCTGGGGGTAGTCATCCTTTCCGTGGCGCTGGTAATAATGGCCTGGCGCCACATCCGCGGCGTCAGCGCGGTGCTGCTAATGTGTAGCCTGCTATGGTCGATAAGTTGTTACTGGTTTATCAACGTGTTACATCTTCCGCATCCCTGGCCGATATTCGTTACCCTGCTGATGGCCGGTATGACCGCGCTCTATTTTCACCCGGTGGCACTGCTCTGCTTCACCGTTCCGCTATGGATAAGCCTGCCCGTTGCCAGCATGCTGCTGAATCAGGAAATTAATTATCGCTTCGCCGGGCTGTGGGTGGTGTTCACCTTCATTCTCGTGTGCGGGCGCTATATCCTGTTGAGCTGGTTTGAAGAGGCGTGGCGTCGCAACCAGCAGAATCAGCGTTTAATTTCGCGGCTGGATGCGCTGGCGCATCAGGATCCGTTAACCAAAACCGCCAATCGACGGAAAATGGAGGTGGTGCTGGAGAACGCGGTTGAGCAGAAGAAGCCCTTCTCGCTGATTATGCTGGATATCGACTACTTCAAGCGCTACAACGACACCTACGGGCACCAGGCGGGTGATGACTGTCTGACGCGCGTGGCGCGCGTGCTTAAGCAGTCGGTGCGCACACCTGAGGATGTGGTGTCACGCTACGGCGGCGAAGAGTTTCTGGTGATTCTGTTTAATTGCCCGGAGAACATCGCTGAAAAGGTCGCCCTGCGTATCCAGGACGGCCTTCGCGCAGAGGCCATACCGCACGGCGCCTCGACGGTCAGCGACCATGTCACCGTGAGCATGGGGATTGCGGGGATGGCGGGGGGACTCGCGGGCACCGAGATTATCGCCCGCGCCGATGCGGCGCTGTATCGGGCGAAAGAGGCCGGGCGGGATCGGTGGTCGCTGTAGATAAAAGCCGGGTGGCGCTGCGCTTACCCGGCCTACGGTTCGAGTCGTTGTAGGCCGGGTAAGGCGTAGCCGCCACCCGGCTTGCTTTTTAATACCGCACGCACACCGACTTGGTTTCACACCAGCCGTCCAGCCAGTCCGGACCGAAGTCACGCCCTGTCCCGGACTGCTTCATCCCGCCGAACGGCAGGTTGGCATCGATCAGCGTATGGCTGTTCACCCACACGGTGCCCGCCTGCAGCCTGTCGGTGTACTCCAGCGCCTTGCTGATATTCTGCGTCCAGACGCTGGCCGTCAGGCCATATTCGGTGTCGTTTGCCAGCTGGATCGCCTCTTCCCCGTCGGCGACGCGTACCAGGTTGACCACCGGACCGAACACTTCTTCGCGGGTGAGCCGCAGCGAGGCATCCGGGTTCACCACCAGCGTCGGCGACACGTAATAGCCTTTGCCCTCCGGACCACGGTTACCGACGATCAGCTCCGCGTTGCGCGACGTCGCCTCATCAAGGAAAGACTGCACCTTGTCGCAGTGCGCACGCGACACCAGCGGGTTGATAAAGGCCTCCGGCGACATGCCCGGCCCGACGCTCAGGGATTTCACCGCCTGTTCGAACCCGCCGACCAGCGTGTCAAACAGCGGGGCCTCTATGTAGATACGCGAGCTGGCCGCGCACACTTGCCCCTGGTTCAGGAAGCTGCCGGTCATTAATCCTTCTATCACCCACGCGGGGTCCGCATCCTTCAGCACGATGGCCGGGTTTTTCCCACCGAGCTCGAGGGTCACGCCGGTGAGCGTATCCGCCGCCGCGCGGGCAATTTGCTTACCCGTCGCCGTTGAGCCGGTAAAGCTCACCTTCGCGATATGCGGATGCGAGGTCAGCGCTGCGCCACACACCGCGCCGCTGCCGGTCACCACGTTGAACACCCCGTCCGGGATGCCCGCTTCACTGGCGAGTTCCGCCACGCGCAGCAGGGTCAGCGGCGTGGTTTCCGACGGCTTAATGACGATAGAGCAGCCCGCGGCCAGCGCTGGCATCACTTTCCACATGCCGATCATCAGCGGGAAGTTCCAGGGCACGATCCCGGCCACCACGCCAACCGGCTCTTTACGCGTCCACGCCTGATAGCGTGCCCCCTGCGGTAGCGGGATGGAGAGATCGAGGGTTTTGCCCGCAATTTTGGTGGTCAGCCCGGCGGTATAGCGCATCCAGTTCAGGGTGCAACCGACTTCAAAGGCACGGGAGATGTTGATGGACTTGCCCTGCTCCAGCGTTTCAAGCTGAGCCAGCTCCTCGCCGTGCTGTTCGACGAGATCGGCGAAATGGAGCAGGATCCGCTCGCGCTCCGCCGGGAGCTTTCCTGCCCAGGTACGGGCCACAAAGGCGCGCCAGCCGGACATGACGGCACGGTCAACGTCGTCGACGCTGGCATCGGCAGTTGAGGCAATCACCTCGCCCGTGGCCGGGTTGTAGACATTAAGCCGCTTTTCACTGTCCGACGCGGCCTGACGCCCTTCAATCCACAGGCCATGCTGTCGGTCTAAAAATTGTTGCACGGCAGGCTGAATAGCCACCAGTGATTCAGACATAGGATACTCCTTCGTTATTCTTCGCAGGGTGTTCATCCAGTCTAAGAGGGGTTTTGCATTCTCGCTTTTGTCTCTGTGACATTCGCTTTGCCACCTGTGACAGGCGCCGCAAATCGCGATAATTGCCGCTTATATCGCTGTTACCGGTGAGTGTTCTTTCCTATAGTCAGCCTCATAGCTCTGACAAAATGCAACACAAATGCAACAATGCGAAAACGTTGACGGTGCAGTGAGAGAAACGATGGCGTGTGCAAGCGAGCAGGAACAGTATCAGCAGTGGCTGGCGCAAATTAACCAGGTTTGCGGGCGTTTTAACGCGCAGCCCACCGGGGGCAGATTCTATGGCGAGCTGGAGACCAGCTATGCGCGCAGCCTGAAGCTCAGCACCGTCACCGCCGGTGGTGTCAACCTGTTCCGCTCCCGTGATGAGATCAAACAGAGTAACGATGCCTGGTTCTATACCGTGTTTCAGCTCGAAGGCAGCGCGGAGATTGAGCAGGATGACCGTCGCGCGGTACTCAGAACCGGGGATATCACGCTGATTGACGCCTCACGCCCCTGCTCGATCAACTGGCAGGAAAAATCCCGCCAGATTTCGCTCCTGGTTCCCCGTCAGATTATTGAGCAGCAGTGCCGTTTTCAGGAGATAAGCTGCGCCACCGCCCTTTCCCGCACGCTGCCCACGGTGCAGCTGAGCCATCGCCTGTTGATGGAGAGCATGAGCAATGCCAGCCTGAGTGACCGGGAGAGTGAAGCGGCGCTCGAAGCGATGATCTGCCTGCTGCGCCCCGCGTTCCAGCAGCGCGAAATTATTCAGCCGCGTAAGGAGCGCCAGTTCCAGCATGTGGTGGCGCTGATTGACGACCACATTCAGTCTGAATCGCTGCGTCCGGAGTGGATTGCCGCCGAGAGCGGAATGTCCGTGCGCAGCCTTTACCGTATGTTTGCCGAGAAGGGGCTGGTGGTTGCGCAGTACATTAAAAACCGCCGTCTGGATCGCTGCGCGGAGGTGCTGCGCGCAGCCGGTGATGACGAAAAGCTGGCGGGCATTGGCTACAGTTGGGGGTTCACCGACCATAGCCATTTTTCAACGGCGTTTAAGCAGCGCTTTGGCGTTTCGCCGGGTGAATACCGCAGGCGCTACCGCTAGCTATTTTTTCAGCCATTTTCCGTTAATGCCCTTCACATACTCGCCCGGCAGGGCGCGAGCAACCAGTTTTTGCCCTGCCATTTTGGCCACTTCATCGACCGGCAAATTATTGCTGTCAGCCAGCTTCTGGTAGCTTTCCGTGCGCGCCGCGTTGATGCGATTGACCAGCGCCAGCGTTTCGGCATCCTGTTGAATCGGGGCCAGATAACCGCTGAGGGTTTCCCCCACGCGCCCCTGGGCCCGGGCATCGTTGAGGGTGAGCGTAGCCGCCTGTACGTTCATCCCCAGCGCCAGCAAAATCAGAGCTACTCGTTTCATGGCATCCTCAGAACAGATCGCTGCGCGATTTCAGCAGGGTTTCAACGTCTTTATCGACCTTAATGTGGATCTCATGTTCGATTTTGACATTCATGTTGATGGTAATCGGCTCCTTTGGCGCAGCGACTTCAATGCGCGGCGTACAGCCGGACAGTAGCGCGGCAACGGCAACGGTGAGCGCACCAGCCATCTTTTTCATTGTTATTCCTCACTTTCCTTGCCAGTCGAACTGCGGAGACCGGGTATCGCCGCGTGTTGCTCAAACCAGGTTTGCAGGTTGTCTCCAAAACGCAGGCTGCGCCAGAGGGTAAAGACATTCTCGTCATGGGTATAGTTCAGGTTGACGGAGCTGCTTTTGCCATCGACCCTGCTGGTCCCCTTGATGGTCGCCTGCATGGTTAATTCACCCAGGTTATCTAAATTGATTCTCGTCCACGAACGCGAAATTTCCATATAGCGGAGCCAGTTAATCGCGGCGCCCGCGACCATATTGTCTTTCACGATGGCGTCGGCCGTATCTTTGTCGATGCGCAGCGTCATTGGCCCCGGGTTGGTCAGCCAGCCATCCTTAATGATCCATTTTTCGTTGTCCAGCCAGAACGGCAGCGCCCCGCTGACCGGCCCCGACATGGCGAACTGTTTCGGATTGACGGCGCTAATCAGCTCGCTCGAGGAGATATTGTCCACCCGCAGCAGAGCCGGATCGTGCTGCGGCATTCGCAGCTGCTGCATGGTGATCTTCCCGCCGAGGGTTTCCACCTTCACGTTGGTGAGCAGCAGCGGATTGTCCTCCGTCCAGGGATAATCGCCCTGTAAATCCGCGGTAATGTTGCGCGCGGTCACCAGGTTAACCACTTCACCGATGCGCAACGTGACCGGACCGCGCGTGCCCAGAGACCAGGTGCCCTCGCTGAAGCGGAACGGCAGCACAAAATCGACGCCGTTAATCTGGTTATCGGGCATCCAGGCGCTGCCGGATTTCAGCACTCCGTGCCCGCCCGCTTCAAAGCCCTGATCGGCCGCCGCCGAGAAGGCGACCTGCGCATAAAGCTCCCCACCGCGCAGCGTCATTTTCCAGTCCGGCGGAATAAGCGGCTGGAATACGGTGAGAGACTGTTTCGGCCACCAGGCCTGCCCGCGAAGGCGCACGCCATCCCAGCGTCCGTTCACCTGTACCGGGCCGATGTTGTCCGCATGGAGGTCACCCTTAAACTGAAAAATCGTCGGGTCGATGCCGTCGACGCTGAAGGTCAGGACCGAGGGCGGCAACACGCTGCCGCCGGAGAAACGGGTTTGCCCTGCGTTGAGCGACAACGCCCCACTGAAGGTTGGTTTTTCGGCATCGCGCAGCCAGCGTACAGGCCGGTCCAGCACCAGACGCGGCGTGCTGACCTCCATCGTGCCGTACTGAAGCTTGTCAAAGCCGGTGGAGAGCGCCGTCAGCTCAATAAGGTTATCGCGCCACTCGCCTTTCCCGGCGACATCCCAGCGGGCATGCATCGGCGTAAAGCCGCCTTTGCCCCAGTAGCGCCACTGCCACAGGCCGTTATCGGGTAAAAAGTCGTTTGCCTGACCGTCCAGGTGGAGTTCAAAATCGCCCATCTCGTTTTCATGGGCGCGCAGAATCGCCTGTAAACGACCGTCCACCCCCTTCCGGGTGAGCTTCACGCCCGCCAGCGGCCAGCGGATTTCATCGATATCGAGCGAGTCAATGATGCGCCCGCGCGAGCGAAGCAGCGCGCCCGGCTCAAAGGCGAGCTGCGGTTCATACAGGCTGCCGGTCAGTTTTGCCGGTAATTTGGCGTAAAGAATGAGATCGTTTTGCTTCGCCTCGCCGCTCAGGTGCAGGGGCATGTCGCTGTTTTCCATGCTGAGCCTGCCGGGCCCAATATTCAGTACCGCGTTGCCTTTACCCGCATCGCCTTGCGTCAACACGTTCAGTCGTCCGGTCAGGGTGGCTTTCTCCAGCCCCTGCTGCCAGTTGTCGGCGCGAAGGGACACCCGCCCGCTCAGCGGCATACCCGAGAGATCCCAGTTCCAGCGCCCGTCGCTGATGTTGAGCTGTTGCGCCGTGATCTGCCACGGCAGGTCGAGAAGCGGATCGGGGTTGTCTCTCGCCATCACCACCAGCTGTCCCTGATTGTCTTCCCAGTCGAGATCGGCATCGACCAGAGACGTTAACTGTGGCACGTTAAAGGTCGCCACCGCGTGGCCTTTCACCGGCACGCCGTCCGGCACCAGCGGCAGGGTAAACTCGCCCACCAGCTTAATCGGCTGCGGCTGATCCGGAAGCTGAACATCGAACTGGCTGACCGAGAGCGTCTGACCGCGAAGCGTGCCTTTAATGCTGACCTGCTCGCCTTTATAGGCGATCTCCTGGCTGGACGGGGTTAGCGACGCCTGCAGCTCGCCCTGCCACTGCTGCCAGGGCGACAGCGTCTGACGGTGAATCGTGAGCCAGGTATTGGGTAACACAGCCTGCCATTGTGCCAGCGTTTTCGGGGCGACCGTTGAGGGCGCCGACTGGGGAATTTTGCTCAGGCAGACGGTGTTAAGATCCAGCGCGCCGATATCCAGCTTCCAGCGGCTGGGATGTGACAGCGTCACGTTATCGATGCGGGCAATTTCGCAGTCTTCCACCAGATAGCGAAGATCGGGGATCACCAGCGCGTGGCGAGTCAGTTTCGGGCTTTCTTCGAACGCGATGCGCGTCCCGACGGGAAGCCAGATCCCGGCGAGCGTCGGCACCCACTGGGCGAGCGTCATCAGCAGCGTCAGCGGCAACAATATGAACAGCAGTAAAAGCGCAAGAGCGGCTTTGTATTTACCCTTCATGGGCAGTTAATATCCTGATTTAGCGAAAGAATTAAGCCGGCAGTGCCGATCATTGTCGCATGTTTAGCGGTTGAGTAGAAGTTAACGCCAGGATTAAGGATAGATGCTGTAAATAGTATGAGGTAACTTTTTTGCTATGCGTAACCTAAAGATCACATTTTAGATTCAGTGGGTTACGCATTATTTCAGGCGTAAAAACGGGAAAACACTGCAAAACTAATACCTGTTCCTGGGCATTGCCAGCAGGTAAAGCATTGCGAATATCAATGACCCCCAGTACACCGAGTCGTACCGCCAGGGATCAAAATCAATATGTAAAAAACCGCTAACAAACTCATAGCCGTTGGCAAAAACGTTAATTTGAATGGCTGCGATGGCTATCACAAATAGCGTATAGGCAATGAACAGAGGATATTTATGAAGCCTGTTGACCTTGAGTTTCCCGAGGTACAACAAGAAAAAAACGACAATAGATACAATAAAATAGCATACGGCAGGTAGAATCGGTGGGGTTAATGACAACTCGAATTGTTCCGACATAATTAATTCTCTTTAGCTATCTGGTACATCTGCCAACCTGTGACGCTTCCACTGGTTAAATCCAGAGCCATCGCTGTTTTAGAAGCCTCTTGCCATCCTCTGATATAATCAGATTCAATGTTGCGAAACAGACTCCAGGATTTTTCTCGGGGAGCCAGTACTCTCCTGCCCGCGCCATAGGCTGATAAAGAGATATCAACTACTCCATAGACAATATCAGCTTCATTATTCCCATAGCCGAGTTTCGCTGCTACGTAACGATAAGCATCTCTTAGCGTGCCAGACCGATCTTCACGATAAAGAAGATAGTATCCATTTTCATACATGTTGTTTAGCCCATGAGTAATCATAGGTGCACCATACGCAGCACAGGCCAGACCCAGCGAACCGACGCATAAACTAGCGCCCCCATACACTTGCGCCCCACCGGCAACGAAACCGATCTGTTTAAGCGCTAAAGTCGTCGTTGTTGTTCGGTTTTTTTCAACAACAATAAATAACTTAGGGAAGGTGCGAATAAGCGGGGAAATTCTTCTCGGCTGACTCAGTCATTTCA
>ERZ773210.3778-NODE-3778-length-10436-cov-2.945285_pt1 | contig 10436 bp, 8 predicted proteins | sample MGYA00580528_ERZ773210 | MGnify/ENA primary metagenome ERZ773210 (study PRJEB29015, sample SAMEA2737769) | human gut metagenome | biome: human gut; feature: human-associated habitat; material: faeces | place: China | collected 2012 ...
TGCCATCGCCGGGGCCGCTGCAGCTGCCGGCGCGCGGGTGGTGCTCGTGTCGGGCCCGGTGGCCCTCGCCGCACCTGATGGCGTGGAAGTGGTGCCCGTGAAGACGGCCCGCGACATGCTGGCCGCCGCTTCTTCGGTGTTCCCGGCCGCCGATGCCGCCATCTTCGCCGCCGCTGTGGCCGACCTGCGCCCGGCGAACCCGGCCGACCGCAAGCTCAAGAAGGGCCGCGACGATGCAGCGCTCGCCAGCGTGCCCCTCACGGAGAACCCCGACATCTTGGCCACCTTGGCCGCGGGCAAGCGCCCCGACCAGTACGTGGTGGGCTTCGCCGCCGAGACTGACGACGTGCTCATGAACGCCCATGCCAAGCTCAAGAAGAAGAATGCCGACATGATTGTGGCCAACCAGGTGGGCGACGGCCTCGCCTTCGGCACCGACAACAACGAGGTGTGGCTCGTCACGGAAGGCGACGACGTGCTTTTGCCCCTCATGAGCAAGCGCGCCGTGGCCGAGCGCCTCATGGAAGTGGTGGCCGCGCATTTGGACTAACCCCCCTTACGCTTCCGTAAGTCACTGCGATTTTTCCCGAAAGCGTCCCTTGCGCGGGGGCGCTTTCGCTATTATGGTGCCAAACGAGAAAGGCGCCGGCCGTGCTGGTGAGCGCTTCGGGCGCACAGGCACGTCGGCGGGAAGGGGCATCATGCGGGTTCTATTGGTTGAGGACGACCATGCCATCGTGCGGGCGCTGACCGATCTTCTGGAAGGCGAGGGCTTTACCGTGCGCTCCTGCGCGACTCAGGACGGGGCCTGTGCGGCGCTGGCGGCCGAGGACTTCGACATCGCCCTGCTCGATGTGACGCTGGCCCAGGGCAACGGGTTCGCCGTGTGCGCCGCGGCCCGGGAGGCGGCCCCCGAGATGCCGGTCATCTTCCTCACCGCCTCCGACGACGAGTACTCCACGGTGGCGGGCCTCGACATGGGGGCCGTCGACTACATCGCCAAGCCCTTCCGCGCCCGCGAGCTGGTCTCGCGCATCCGCGGGGCGCTGCGGCGCACGACGCCGGCGGCCAACGTGCTCACGGTTGGGGACGTGCGACTCGATGTGGCCTCGGCGGCGGTGACCAAAGCCGGCCGTTAGGTGTTCCTGTCGGCGCTGGAGTACCGGCTTTTGCTGTACTTCTTCCAGCATGCGGGCAAGCTCGTCACCCGCGAGAACCTGCGCGACGCCATCTGGGACAGCGCCGGGGAGTACGTGTCGGACAACGCGCTGAATGTCTACGTGAAGCGGCTGCGCGAGAAGGTGGAGACCGACCCGGCCGCGCCCGAGCTCATCGTCACCGTGCGCGGCCTCGGCTACAAGGTGGGGGAGTAGGCCGTGGGCTCCGCTTCGACGCTGCTGCGCCAGTGCGCCGTCATGGTTGGGCTGGTGGCCGTGCTCGCATGGGCGGCGCCGGAGGCGGCGAAGGGATGGGTCGTCGGCACGGGCGCGGTGCTGTTGGCGGTGTTCGTCGCCGTGTCGCTGCACCGCCACCGCCAGATTCGCCGGCTTGCCGAGGAGATCGACGAGGTGCTGCACTCCGGGCGCACGGTGGACTTCTCGAACTGCCACGAAGGCGACGTGGCCGTGCTGGCCAACGAGCTGTCGAAGATGGTGTCGCGCCTTTCGCGCACCCGCGACCAACTGTCCCGCGAACGCAACGCCCTGGCCGACTCCCTGGCCGACGTGTCCCATCAGATTCGCACGCCGCTCACGGCCATCACCCTCATGCTGCCCGTGGTGGAGCGCGCCGACGACGCCCGCGAGCGCAAGCGGGCCGTGCGCGAGCTGGAGTCGATGATCGAGCGCGTCTCGTGGCTCGTGACCACGCTGCTGAAGATCGCGAAGGTGGACGCCGGCGCCATGCACGTGGAGCGGCGCGAGGTGAGCGCCGCCGACGTGGCGCGCCGGGCCGTGGCGCCTCTGGCCACGGCCATGGACCTGCGCGACGTGAACCTCGTGCTGGAGCTGGACGAGGTCGCCAGCTTCCAAGGCGACGCCCCCTGGACCGCCGAGGCCGTGGAGAACATCGCGAAGAACTGCATGGAGCACACCCCTCCCGGCGGCACGGTGACGGTGGCCGTGCGGGAGGACGCCCTCGCCACCACCATCGCCGTCTCCGACACCGGCTCCGGCATCGCCCCGGAGGACCTCCCCCACATCTTCGAGCGCTTCTACCGAGGAGGCCAGGGGGCCGAAACAACCGATGGGGCGCAGGTTGATCCCGTAGGGGGCGACCTTGGTCGCCCCTGGGCCAGCGACGACGGCAGCGACGTGCGCCAGGCCGCCGGCTTCGGCATCGGGCTCTCCCTGGCCCAGGCCCTCGTTTCGGCCCAGGGCGGCACCCTGCGCGCCTCCAACAACCCCGCCGGCGGCGCCCACTTCGAAATAGCCTTCCCCAAACTCGTGGTGTAGCGTGGGCAACGCCCCCCGCTGTCCTTGTTGTCCTTGTACCCGTTGTCTTTAAGGCTTCTTAATTGATGTGCTATTCGGTCGTAATGGGGGAGGAGCGACTGGGGGCTCTTGTAGAATGATGGCAACCAATTGAGAGAGATTCTACGGTCAAGGCTCAGGAAGCCATGATGGCCGGTGATGCGGAAACGGCACAGTCTCTCTCGACCCGGGCCCAGGAAGCCGGTGCGCGCCTCGCTGTGGCCGGTGAGGAGCTAAAGGCCACTCCGAGTAGCTCCAGGCCATGCCCGAGCAAGCGTCGGCTCTGTAGGAAGCCCCGCCGACGAGGGCAACCAGAGGCTGCTGCGCATCGGCGACAACATCAAAGCGCTCGTCGAGCTCGAGAACCTGCTGCTCATCAACTTGGACGATACGGGCGATGTGCGCCTGGGAGACGTGGTCGATCTTGTCGACGAGTTCGCCACCGACGTCGTGTCCAGCAAGCTCACCATCGACGACGATTCGGGCGACGCCCAGGCCTACTTGGAGGAGCTGCACCGCGGCAAGCACGGGGCACTGCCGGCGCATATTTAAAGCGGAGTGCGGGACAACGCAGAACAACGGGAAGGCAGCCTGATGTTCCGCATCCCGTGGTTGACAAACTCAGTTTTATTCGATATCTTGAACATAAAATTTGTTTATATAGTGATTCGAGGTCGCTATGAAGTTGCTATCTCTCTCTTTTGACCATGTGAACCTGTTCGAAGATGGAGCCTTCGGAATCGATTTCTTTGCTGGTGACAAGGTGCCCGCAGGGGATGAGTCAGTCACCCTCTTGGAAAAGCCGCTCTATATCAACAATGTCGTAGCTTTGGCTGGCATAAATGCTTCTGGTAAAACAACTGCGCTTCGACTCATCACTCTTGCGCTCGCCATTATTCAAGGGGGGATTGCCGTGCTTCCTCCCTTCGCGGCAGGCGTTGAAGATCTTTTTGCTGCTCCTCCTTGCATGAAGGCTGTCCTGTGGGAGGGAGGGGAGATACTTGTTCTCGAATGCACATTGGCCTATCAAAATACCACCATAACCGCCTCTCTCAATCGCTCTTTCTCCTTTGTCGAAGAGGTTCTCTACCGATTCAGAGGCGTTCCCACGAAATCGCTTCTTATCCAAGGTGCGGACAGCCTTATCGCGCGTTCGGAAGAGGTAATGCGTCGTAGCACGCTCGACGAAACAAGCCGACAGTTTCTCGCTGACAACGTCAGCATCATGACCTCTCGTAAGGATTCCTTGTGCTATGGATGCCATGTGGCAGGAGATGCGCCGCTGCCTCCCAGCGATAGCCTATCCGATGCCGTCGACATCTTGCGAGCGTTCGATCCGGAAATCGAGTATCTCAATACTCTGGAAGATGGTAACCTTTTCGAACTGAAATTCAGTCGAGACAAAACACCTTCTACCCTCTCTCGCGTAGAGCTGGAGCGAGCGCTTTCTTCGGGAACGTTGAGGGGACTCAGCATTGTTCAGTCGGCTGTGTTTGCGTTGGCCTTTGGGGGCTACTTCTTGTTGGACGAGATTGAAAACCATCTGAATAAGCAGCTTGTGAACGTTATTATCGACCTGTTCGTTCACGAAGACACAAATCCCCATGGGGCCGTGCTTGTTTTCACGACCCATTATCCAGAGATTCTCGATTCTGTTCACCGCAAGGATTGCGTCTATTTTCTCACGCATGAAGCTGACGGCCGTACCGGCATTGTGAAGTATAGCGATCGAATCAAGCGTATCGAGAACAAAAAGAGTGAGGTATTCCTTTCGAACTACATCAAAGGTACTGCGCCACGCTTTACCGATGTGGTTGCCCTTAAGGCCTTTGCCAAATCGGTGATTGAAGGCGCCCGTCATGAGTAGCTTGGCTTTGCCGGAGGAGGCACACCTGCTGTTCGTGTGCGAAGGAACGTTCGAGCAGTATCTTATCTCAGAGTTGTTGCAGGCGGGCAAGCTCATTGTTGACGCGAGTTCGGTTGTGGACATAACTCGCACTCGCGGTGCCTCGCAGATTCAGTCGCAGTATCTGAACTTCGACTACGATTGGCCCGTTGCCATTGCTCGCGTGCTCGACTCTCGACGAGAGAACTTCTCATTGGGTCGGCTTTATCGTGATCGCTATCCAGTTCTTAATTTCTATACGCATCCTGAAATTGAAATGCTTATCATTGTTAGCGAGGGTATGTTTTCGAGCTATACCCAGAGCTTTAAATCCGCTATGAGGCTAAGCGAATACTGCATGCAGAAACTGAAGCTTGGTAACGTGAAGTCGCGAGATTTTCTGGAGCAATATTGGAGCATTGATGCTCTCTGCAAAGCCATACGCGACTATGCTTCGCTTGCTCATGCACGGAAAGGAGAATTTGTTCTCGCAGATCTTCTTCGCTAGCAGGGGTTTGTCTCTTGCGTTGGGGAGCAGGTTATCGTCGAGCGCTAGCTAGTTGTTGCCAGAGCTTGCATCAAAGTCTCTTTCATGAGAAGGACAGATTATGACCACGACTACGACCACGACCACGATACCCATTCGTATCGAAGCACTCGCCTTTCTTGCCATTGCCTTGTGCATGTGCGGCCTATCGCTCTTTGGCACCTATGCCACGTTTCTCGCTGGAGATCCTACTGTTGAAGTGTGGCCTTTTTCGTTGGCTCTTGCTGCGGTGAGTGGAATCGCGGCCTTAATTGCTCCACGCTTGGGCCTGCTTTCTCGCCATCGGTGGCTTGCTCCTGCGGCGGTGGGCATGCTATTCGTCGGCGCGCTTCTGGTTCTCGGAGCGGACGAACTTTCCGCTGTATCTTTCATGCTGGGAGCGGTGGGCTATCTTCTTCTCGCCTTGGGATCGTTCGCGATTTGCGTGCAGTGGTTCGAAACGGTCTCGAACCTATCAGGCTTTGCCCAGCGCGTCATCGCCGTCTTCGCAACGTTGCTTGGCACCGCTTTCAGTTACTGCCTTCCAGTTTCAGGAGAGACGGTTCTTTACCTCGCGGCAGGATTATGCGCCATAGCCGCCTGCATTTTTCTGGCAACGCCGCAACAAGCTATCGATGTCGATGCGCCTCGAATCCAACGCGTGCTTAAACCTCGCGTACGAACCATTCTGGGAATACTCATTGTTGCTTCCGCTGGTCACGTAGCGACTTACTCGACCGCTCCCTTAGAAAGTGCGCATCCCGCCACCCCTCTTGTTGCTTGCGCCGCCACGGCTCTCATACTGTGGCTCTGCATGTTTCGGCGAGATGATCCCTCTCATGTGAATTTGGCCCGATTCTCGATTGTCGCCATTGTCGCAACTTTCGTGCTCGCACTTGTCTGCTCAGTAGCGGATGGGATAGCGCTCGCTGTTAGTGCGGTGGCAGGTCTGCTTATCTGGGTGGGCATTGTGGCGGCCGCCCTTGATTTATGCACCTATGCAACCACATCACCTCTGCGTATATTGGGGTGCACCTTTTTACTTCTTACCGGCATGTCAATCGCAACCACCGGTCTCGCTTTGGTGAATCCACTCGCTTTGGATGCACTTTCCTCAAAGTTGTTTGCGGGAGTTGCGATTGTGGTTTTGACGGCTGTGGGCCTTTGGCTTTTGAACAGTGTCGAATTGGATTTGCTATTCTGGGGGACGCCGGCTTCTGCTCAGTCTCCTGGCAACGCCGCGAAACCATCGTGCTCTCTGGAGCCTTCATCCTCGGTGGCTAACACGGAAAGCATCCGCACTAAGCGCATAAACGAACTGGGCGAAGCAGCCAATCTTTCCCGCAGAGAGAAAGAGGTGTTTGAGCTCTTGGCAGCAGGGAGAAGCGCTCCGTTTATTGCCGAAGAGCTCTACATCGGCACAAGTACCGCTAAGAGTCACATTGCTCGAATTTATACGAAGCTCGGTGTGCATACGCGCCAGGAGCTCCTCTCGCTCGTTGAGAATATACCACAATAAGTTTCTCTCAGAGGTGAAACGCCTGGTAAATTCGAAATTTCAACCCTTTCGTATGAACCGTTCCTCTCACAGGAAGCTCTCTTTTTCAATAGAAACGGCGGTTTCGGTCGGTAGGTGCTAGCTTTATGGTCTGCCTATGTCAACTCGTCTGGAAGTGGATGAGCTCATAGATAGGAGAACACCATGGAGAATACGATGCAGCTTTCGCGTCGTGGGCTGTTTAAGCTCGCGGGCGCCGGGACGCTAGGTGTTATTGGCGCTGGTGCCTTAGCAGGTTGTGCGCCTTCGGCCTCAACTGGAACAAATCTTTCCGAGACGGGCGCCGAGGTAAATCAGCACGATTATTCTAACTACGAGACGAAGGAAATGGAAGCCTACGCGGTTGTAGCAGGTGGTGGCGCGGCGGGTCTGCTGGCTGCCTACACGTTGGCCAAAGCCGGCAAGAAGCCTTTGATTCTTGAAAAAGGCGCTTCTTGCGCTTCTTCCAACTTCGCGCGACTCTCGGGCCCCGCGGCTTGCGAAACCGCTGTGCAGGAAGCCTCGGGCATTACTCTGGCCACAAAGCTTAATGTGTACAATCAACTGACGACATGGGCCAAGGGCTCTGTCAACACGAAGCTCATTCGCAATCTGCTTGAGCATAGTAGCGAGGCTGTCCAGGATATGCTTGACGCGGGTCTGAGTTTCTACACATATGTCGATTATACGGGCGACCCAAAGTATGCAGACGATATCAAGTGGGCGCCGCTACACAACTTCACCGAAGAGGGGGAAGAGCGCATCAATCCCATTGTGGAGGCCATCGAGTCAATGGGTGGCACTTTCATTTACAATTGCGAAGCGGTTGAGGTGCTTATGGAAGGTGAGGCAGTTGCTGGTCTTCGAGCCATTGAAAACAACGACACGCTTCTCGAGGTTGCCACGAAGGCTGTGTTCCTAGCTACGGGCGGCTTCGGCGGCAGCGAAGAAATGACTCACGATTTGTTCAATGGCATTCCATTGTGCAACATGGGCACGCCGACTAACACCGGTGATGGTATCCGCATGGCCCAAGAGGCGGGAGCGGTTTCTGAAGAGTTTGCCGCGCTGGTGGGTAACGAGATCTGCGGCTCCAACGTAAAGCACGGCAATGCAATGTATGACGAGAATTGGAATCTCAGCAACGAGAATTTAGGCTTTGCCATCTATGGTGGCTTGGTGGTAGATAGTGCTGGCGACCGTTTTATGAACGAGGAGCTTCTGGCCGTCGATCCGCTGGTATACAGCGGGCAGGCTGGCCTGGCTCAGGGTCGTTACTATGTCTTGGTTGACGGAGAATACTACGATGCTTGCACGCAAATAGGCGTATATCAGTATCTGGGCGAACCCGATTGGGACTTTGGTCGTGAGATGTTCTATCCGGTGCTTTCCAACGCCCCTGGGCAATTCGAACAGGCCGTTTCCCAAGGTTGGGCATGCAAGGGCGATAGCATTGCTGAGGTGGCCGAAGTGTTTGGTCTTGCAAACTTGGAGAAAACGGTTGAGGAATACAATAAGCTGTGTGTTGCCGGCGATGATACCGAATTCGGCAAAGACCCCATGTTTCTTACTCCCATCAAGGAGGATTGCGGCTACTACCTGTTTGAGTACAACTCTGCGTATTGGACGACTCTGGGCGGCATTCGCACCAACGATCACCTTGTAGCTCTCAATGAAGACGGAGAACCCATTCCCGGTCTTTATATTGGCGGAGTGAATATGGGTAGCGCTTTCTGCCGGCCTTACTATGACATCAAGGGCGCAGCTTGTGGCCTAAGCATGAGCTCTGGTGTGCTGGGCGCGAAGGAGATGATGTCTCACATCGACGGCCTTGTCGCCTAGTTCGTCCGCAATCTTGCCCTCCCAAGAAGACCCTCAGACATCCTGAGGGTCTTTTTCGGGTTGCGTTGCGCCCTGCGCCTATTCTTACGCTATCGTAATGGGCGCGTTATAGGGCGGCAAGGGGCGGCCGCCATACTTGTTCCGTAGATTGGGAAACCAGGAGAAGAAAGGCATCTGGCATGGATATTTTGACGATCAGCCACTTGACGAAGATCTACGGAGAGGGCGAGGCGGCCACGCGCGCGTTGGATGACGTGTCCTTCAGCGTGGAAGAGGGCGAGTTCGTGGCCATCGTGGGATCGTCGGGCTCGGGCAAGTCCACCCTGCTGCACCTCATCGGCGGCGTGGACCGGCCCACCTCCGGGCACGTGCTGTTGAACGGCGCCGACGTGTACGCGCGCTCCGACGAGGAGCTGGCGGTGTTCCGCCGCCGCGAGGGGGGGCTGGTGTACCAGTTCTACAACCTGGTGCCGGTGCTGAACGTGGTGGAGAACATGACGCTGCCCGTGGCCTTGGACGGCCGCACGGTGAACGCGGGCCGCCTGCAAGGCCTCGTGCAAAGGTTGGGACTCGCCGGCCGCGAGGGGCATCTGCCCAGCCAGCTCTCCGGCGGCCAGCAGCAGCGCGTGGCCATCGGTCGCGCCCTCATGAGCGCGCCGGCGGTAGTGCTAGCCGACGAGCCCACGGGCAATCTGGACACCCGCAACAGCTGCGAGATCATGCAGCTTCTGCGCGATTCCAACCGCGAGTTCGGCCAGACCATGATCGTCATCACCCACGACGAGGAGATCGCGCTGGCCGCCGATCGCATCATCGCCGTGGAGGACGGCCGCATCGTGCGCGACGAGAGGATCCGCCGATGAACGCCACGACGAACTTCACCGTAAAGAGCCTGCGCGCCAACAAGGTGCGCACGCTCGTGACCATCGCCGGCGTGGCCTTGGCCGCCGCCCTGCTCACGGCGGTGCTCACCACCTATGTGTCGCTGAACGACTATCTCTATCGTTCCGAGGCGCACCTGGCCGGCACGTGGATGGCCTGCGTGGAAGCCGATGGCAGCTCGGCGCTTGACGAGAAGATCGCCGACGCTCAAGCCGACCCGCAGGTGGCCGGCACGGCGATTATGCGCGATGTAGGCTTCGCCAAGTTGACCGCCGATCAGCAGAATACCCAGGGAACCTACCTGGCCATTCGCTCCATCGAAGGCGATGTGGGCGACATCTGCGGCATCGCGCCCAGCGAGGGACGCCTGCCCGAGAACGACCACGAGATCATGCTCTTCTCCACGTGGAACGACTACGGCGGGGGGAACCTCGGCGGTACGGTCACCTTCGACGTGGGCCAGCGGGTGGCCCGACTCGCCCCGGGCGAGGAGGGATCCATGTCCGCGGGCACCATGACCGCCTCGTGGGGCGTGCAGGGGGAGGCCCACGAGAGCGAGATCACCGACGGCACACCGCTCAACTCCTCCATGGGCGTGCTGGAGGCGGACATCGACGGCGGCATCTTCAACGAGGATATCACGAACACCGAGGAGAGCACCTATACCGTGGTGGGCTTTTACGATCGTCCGGGCTACGCCCTTTCCACGGCGGCAGGCATGGTGGGCGTGACCGCCGGGGGCGCCGCGCCCGACGCCTTTACCGACGTGTTCTTCACGTTGAACGACGTGGCCAACACCCAGCAGGTGGAAGAAGCCGCAGAGGCGCTGTTCCCCGACGAGCATGTGGTGCTCCACACGGCCATGCTGCGCTACATGGGCGTTTCCAGCGACTCCTCCATTTGGGCGACGTTCTACGGCCTGGTCGTGGTGCTGGCGGCGGTCATCGTCGTGGCGTGCGTTTCGCTCATCTTCAACGCCTTCAACATCTCGGTGGCCGAGCGCATCAAGCAGTTTGGGCTTCTGTCCTCGGTGGGCGCCTCGCGCCGGCAGCTGCGCCGGGCCGTGGTGCTGGAAGGGGCCATCGTGGCCGTCATCGGCATCCCCTGTGGGCTTCTCATCGGTCTTGCCGGGTGCGCTGCCACTTTCGCGGCGCTTGGGCCGGCCATCTCCCAGCTGGCCGGCTCGGGGGAAGTGGCTTTCCGCGTGGCCGTGAACGGCTGGGTGTTGGCGGCGGCCTCGGTGCTCACGTTCGTCACGGTGCTCGTGTCCGTGTGGATTCCGGCAAAGCGGGC
>ERZ773210.3789-NODE-3789-length-10408-cov-3.921569_pt1 | contig 10408 bp, 6 predicted proteins | sample MGYA00580528_ERZ773210 | MGnify/ENA primary metagenome ERZ773210 (study PRJEB29015, sample SAMEA2737769) | human gut metagenome | biome: human gut; feature: human-associated habitat; material: faeces | place: China | collected 2012 ...
GTAACTGTCGTCAGTCATGATCTCACCTCGTTTTCATAAAATAATATTAAAAATAAATATGCGGAAAAATCCCACAAAGAAGATTATAGTTCACTGCAAATAAAAAAGTCAAGAAATAATATAATAAATATTATGAGCTGTTATATAAAAAGACAACCATATATAAGCAGATAAATTTATGGCTTATATAATGGCTGGCTCTATTATTAAAAAATCAAATATTTTTTGACGTATGTAAATTGTGTTCATGAAGATATTTTTCTTTGGTTGCAAGACCACCTCGTATGTGTCGTTCCTGTTTGTTAATGTCAAGAACCTTTCTTGCCTCACTTGCAAGTGAGGGATTAATACGTGCTAATCTTGAAGTGGCACGTGCAAAAACAATAGATAAGGTTGAACCTGTTCCTGAAGTATTCTTTGTTTCATGGATCAAATCTCTGACAAATAGTATGAGTGTAGATGCATGGGCCACATGGGGTATTGTCTCCTTTATTCTATTGATTATCGCTTTCTATTTCTTTATATTCTCCAAACAGATTATGTTAAAGAAAATAGGATTCATATCAGGAATCATTTTGCTGATTGTCACTGTTTGCTCTAATCTTTTTGCTTCGCAACAAAAAGAGCATTTGGTTAATCGAAGTGAGGCGATAGTAATGAATCCGAGTGTAACAGTACGAAGTACTCCAAGTGAGAGTGGGACTAGCTTGTTTATTCTCCATGAAGGGAGAAAGGTAAGTGTCAAAGACAACTCTATGAAAGAATGGAAAGAAATTCGACTGGAAGATGGAAAAGTCGGGTGGGTACCTGCTTCTGCTATCGAGGTGATATAAAGGTCATTAATAGATTTTATATATTCAAGAAAAAAAGATAAGCAAATAATTTGTTTTATCTTTTTTTTTGCTTAAGTTTATAGCGTGATAAAAAAATCACATAGTATTAACCATTAAATTTATGAGACATGAGAACAATAACGTTTAATGAACTTCGTAAAATTAAAGATTCATTGCCTAGCGGTAGCATGCATAGAATAGCAGACGAACTTGGTTTGCACGTAGATACAGTGCGAAACTTCTTCGGAGGACACAATTTCAAGGAGGGAAAAAGCGTCGGAATACATCTTGAGCCCGGTCCAGATGGTGGGCTTGTAATGTTGGATGACACGACCGTTCTTGATCGGGCTTTAAAAATCCTAGATGAATTGAATATGAGTATGCAAAAAGAACAGGCTACCGAATCTGTGCAAGTTTAAAATATAACAAACTGAATCCCAATTGAATCAAACAATTGGGATTTCTTATTTGTTTTCACCTTATAAAATGTACATTTATGGAAGACAAATTAGTAACCCTGGCCATTCTGACATACACCAAAGCGCAGATCTTAAAGAATGTCTTGGAAAATGAAGGTATAGAAACCTACATTCATAACGTTAATCAAATACAACCGGTTGTTTCATCGGGAGTGCGTTTACGAATTAAAGAAAGCGATCTGCCACGTGCTTTGAAAATAACAGAAAGTTCTACATGGCTGTCTGAAAGTATAGTGGGAGAGAAGGAGCCCAAAGTAAAAGATAAATCAAATAAGATTTTAATTCCCGTCGACTTCTCTAATTATTCGATGAAAGCATGTGAATTTGCATTCAACCTGGCAAAAACAGAAAATGCAGAAGTCATCCTGTTGCATGTCTATTTCACGCCTATTTATGCATCGTCGTTGCCTTATGGGGATGTTTTCAATTACCAGATTGGAGATGAAGAATCTGTAAAAACGATTATCCAAAAAGTCCATTCTGATCTCAATGCTTTATCAGAGAAGATAAAAGAAAAAGTTGCATCAGGCGAATTTCCCAACGTTAAATATAGCTGCATCTTACGTGAAGGTATTCCAGAGGAGGAAATCTTAAGATATGCTAAAGAACAGCGTCCTATGGTTATCATTATGGGTACCCGAGGCAAAAATCAGAAAGACATTGATTTAATTGGCAGTGTAACCGCTGAAGTTATTGACAGGAGTCGCACGGCTGTATTGGCTATTCCGGAAAATACACCATTTAAACAGTTTAGTGAAGCAAAACGGATTGCCTTTATTACCAATTTTGATCAAAGAGATCTAATTGCTTTCGAGGCATTCTTTAATACTTGGAAATCATTCCATTTTTCTGTATCTTTGATACACCTTACAGATTCTAAAGATACCTGGAATGAAATAAAACTAGCAGGTATAAAAGAATATTTTCACAAGCAATATCCGGGGCTTGAAATTCATTATGACGTAGTGATGAATGATAATTTATTAAAAGGACTTGATCAGTATATCAAAGATAATCATATAGATATAATCACTTTGACTTCTTACAAAAGGAATATATTTGCTCGATTATTTAATCCAAGTATTGCCAGAAAAATGATTTTCCATTCAGATACACCATTGCTTGTTATTAACAGCTGATCAAATCAGGCAAAAAATGAGCATCCAAGATTAGGGAATAATACTTATTATGTTTAATAGAAAAAGGAGTAATATAATGACCTTACTCCTTTTTCTATTTTTATTTAAATGAAGAAATTTACCTGTTCCACTCAAGTCCATATCAAATATAAGATTTTTCAATTACTACTTTAAACTATTGAATAAAAAAAAGAAGACTACTATTTCTAATAGCCTTCTTATATTTTTTCAGAAAACGATCTTACTTCATCATCTTATCGATTTCTTCGAATTCAGGTCCCATATTCAAGTTATAGTAAACTCTGTAAAGACCTTGCAACCATAAATCTTGTTGATCGGGTTTTAAAGCTCTGGCTTTTTCATAGAATGGTTTAGCTTCTTCGTAGAATTTCTTAACCACAGCTTGTGCTTCAGCGTACTTAGGATCATTGATATCTGTTGTTGCTTTATCAGCATAATCCTGTGCTTTCATCAAATATACCAAACCTACATTAGAGTATGCTTCTGCATATTCCGGATCAGCAGCAATAGCTTTTTTGTAGTATTCGATTGCATTATCATATTCTTTCATATTATGATAAAGATATGCTTTTACATACAAATACAACTTGTTATTCGGATCATTAGCTAACATTCTATCAGCAAACTCCATAGCTTTAGAAGCTTGATTAGAGCTATTATAATAATCAACCAAATTAGCGAAGAAATAATCATTTCCAGGGAACTTAAGGATACCCTCTTCCAAAGACTTAATCCATGCAGCAGTATCACCTTTAGCTTTATAAGCATCAGCCATCAATTGCATTGCAAATTTACCTCCATCTTTATCGGATAAAGCCATAGGAGCATATTTAATGATCGCATCTTTATCACCTACTCTATCAGCAGCTAATGTTGCATAATAAGCAATTTGCGGAAGAAGAGTATCGTTTTTAGCCAATTCTTTATCAGCTAACATCGGATAAGAAGCTGACTCTACATAGGTTGCAAAGAACTTCAAAGCCTCTTTATTCTTGTCCAGGTTGAAATACTGAATACCACCATTAATCAAATTAGGACGTTCAGCCAACATACTGGAAGCATTAGCCTTCCGATATTTGTTTTTAACTTTTCCCTTTTCATTAGGTATTTCCGCTAATTCATCACACTTATTATAGTACTCATACATTTTCAGAATACTATTGTATACTTTCAATGTATCATACGGTTTCTTCAAAAAAGCATTTTTCATTTGCTCCTCGTTGATACGTCTCTGAATAAATCCAGCAACGTCCCATGTGTCAGCAAGATCCTTCGTTTCAGGATTCTTCATAGCCTCCTTAATAAGCTGTTCAGCCTGCTTAAAATTAGGTTTTACGTCATTAGCCATACTCTTTGCTTCTTTCACATTCTTCATCTGAGCGAATGAGAAGCTAACAGCCATCAATAAAACCATCGAAAATAATACTCTTTTCATGATTGTTGTTTGATTAATTATTAATATTATGTCTATTCCTCAATTTCGTTATTGCTTTCGTTTTCATTTACGTCCGCTGCATCATCAATATCAGGAACATCAGCATTCGGATCACTCACGATTGTACCCTCTGCCTCTTCTGCCGGAATTTCATCTTCAAGACTTTCTGTCATAACCTTACATACCGAACCAATCTGGTCGTTACGTTTTTCAAGATTTATCAGACGAACGCCTTGAGTAGCACGGCCCATTATACGAACATCCGCTACCTTCAAACGAATAGTGATACCAGACTTATTGATAATCATCAAGTCATTTTCATCGGTTACCGACTTGATTGTTACCAACTTACCTGTCTTTTCGGTAATATTCATGGTCTTCACACCCTTACCTCCACGGTTCGTTTTACGATAGTCTTCAATTTCAGAACGTTTACCATATCCTTGTTCGGAAACTACCATTACAGATTCTGTCTCCAAATCTTTGATACAAATCATTCCTACTACTTCATCCTGACCATCATTATCCAACGTAATACCACGTACACCTGTTGCTGTACGTCCCATTACACGAACTGCTGCCTCATGGAAACGAATTGCACGACCATTGCGGTTTGCAATGATGATTTCATTATTTCCATTCGTCATACGAACTTCAATTACGCTATCATCTTCGCGGATAGTTATAGCATTTACACCATTCTGACGAGGACGAGAATACTGTTCAAGCAATGTCTTCTTTATTACACCTTTCTTAGTACAGAATAATACATAGTGGCTATTGATAAACTCGGAATCCTCTAAACTCTTCACACGCAAGTATGCAGTTACATTATCATCCGAATCAATATTCAACAAGTTCTGAATAGCACGGCCCTTAGAATTCTTCGTTCCTTCAGGTATTTCATATACTTTCAGCCAATAACACTTACCCTTTTGTGTAAAGAACATCATGGTATTGTGCATGGTAGCAGGATAAATATGCTCTACAAAGTCTTCATCACGGGTTTCCGTACCTTTCGAACCTACTCCACCACGATTTTGTGCACGGAATTCGGTCAACGGTGTACGTTTAATATAACCCATATGAGAAATTGTAATAATCATCTGATCATCTGCATAGAAGTCTTCCGGATTAAATTCTTCTGAAGAATAAACAATTTCAGAGCGACGTACATCTCCATATTTCGCTTTGACTTCTAACAATTCCTCTTTCATTACCCGACGACATACTTCATCATCAGCCAGAATACTTTCCAAATAAGCTATCTGCTTCATTATTTCTTCGTATTCCGCATGAAGCTGATCCTGCATCAGACCGGTTAACTGACGCAAACGCATTTCTACAATTGCACGAGCCTGAATTTCTGTCAGGTTAAATCGCTCAATCAAGCCTGTTATTGCGTCATTCGGAGTTTTTGCAGCACGAATGATACGAATTACTTCATCAATATTATCTGAAGCAATAATCAAACCTTCAAGAATGTGCGCACGCTCTTTCGCCTTACGAAGATCGAACTGAGTACGACGAATAACAACTTCGTGTCTATGCTCAATGAAATATTTAATTAAATCTCTTAGATTCAACGTTTTTGGACGTCCATGAACCAAAGCCACATTGTTAACACCAAAAGAGGTCTGCAAAGCTGTCATTTTATAGAGTTTATTCAACACTACACTTGCATTTGCATCACGTTTTATGTCAATAACAATACGCATACCATCACGGTCAGACTCATCGTTGGCATTTGAGATACCTTCTATCTTCTTATCATTTACAAGATCAGCAATATATTTAATCAGTTCGGCCTTATTTACATTATAAGGAATCTCTGTTATTACGATCTTGTCATGTGTTTGTCCGCTTTCAATTTCAGCTTTCGCACGCATAATTACACGTCCGCGACCTGTCAAATATGCTTCGCGTACACCACTCACACCATATATATATCCGCCAGTAGGGAAATCCGGTGCTTTAACAAATTCCATCAGTTCCTCTACCGTAATTTCCGGATTATCAATATATGCATCACATGCTTCAATCACTTCCGAAAGATTATGAGGAGGCATATTGGTAGCCATACCAACAGCAATACCGGATGCTCCGTTCACCAGAAGGTTCGGGATACGCGTCGGCATCACCTTAGGTTCCACCAGCGTATTATCAAAGTTTGGCTCAAAATCAACGGTTTCCTTATACAGGTCATCCATCATTGCTTCACCCAACTTATTAAGACGTGCTTCTGTATAACGCATAGCAGCAGGGCTATCACCATCCACAGAACCAAAGTTTCCCTGTCCATCTACCAAAGGATAACGCATTGCCCATTCCTGCGCCATACGTACCATTGCAAAATAAACAGAAGAATCCCCATGAGGATGATACTTACCAAGTACCTCACCCACGATTCTCGCTGACTTTTTATAAGGTTTGTCTGAAGTATTGCCTAATTCCATCATTCCGTATAAAATTCTACGGTGAACGGGCTTAAATCCATCTCTAACATCCGGAAGGGCACGTGAAACAATGACCGACATGGAGTAGTCAATGTACGAAGACTTCATTTCCTCCTCGATGTTAATCTTTATAATTCTGTCTTGTTCAAGCATTTAAAATGATTATTAATTATACATTCTACGGTTTGTGAAAAACCACGCTAAAGTACTACTTTTCCCCGATATACGAAAGTTTTTAGAAAGAAAGTTTTATCATGACTGAGACGATAACCCGCCAAACTTTAAAATACAAAAATAAAAAGATAAAAACGATAAATATAATATGGAAAGATAAATAACATCGGTAAAAAAGAGCCTATTATTTGTTATACCTTATATATATAATACAAATACACTGTTTTTATGGCACGCCATTTGTAGATATAAGAAATAAAGCAAATATTGCAATACAAACTTGATTAAATGCGTATATTTGCCAGTAAATAACCCTTAGAAGAAAAGGAAAAAAGTATGAATAATCAATTCTCACAAAGAGTTTCCGACATTATCGTCTATAGTAAGGAAGAAGCGAATCGGTTGAGAAGTAGGTATATAGGTCCCGAACACCTGCTTCTGGGAATACTCCGTGACGGTGAAGGAAAAGCTATCGAGATATTGTCTAAACTCAACACCAATCTGGCTGCTATAAAGCAACAGATTGAAGCTCAGCTGAAGGCAGAAGCTGATGAAATGTTATTGCCTGATGCAGAGGTGCCGTTATCTAATGATGCGGCAAAGATATTAAAAATGTGTATTTTAGAAGCTCGTGGAATGAAAAGTAACATCGCTGATACAGAACATGTATTATTGGCTATTTTAAGAGAAAAAAACAATATGGCGGCTTCCGTACTTGAAGCAAACGATATAAACTACGTGAAAGTACTGGAGCAAGCTACATTGCAGCCGGATATCAATTCCGGCATGGGCTTTTCGGAAGACGATGAGGATGACGAAGAAATGTCTTCTCCTCGTTCCGGCAGAGGTGGTTCGGATGAACGCCAACAGGCACAAACCGCTTCCAAGAAGCCGTCTAATGATACGCCGGTACTTGACAATTTCGGTACTGACATGACAAAAGCGGCAGAAGAAGGACGGTTGGATCCTGTTGTGGGCAGAGAAAGAGAAATCGAACGTTTAGCGCAGATATTAAGTCGACGCAAAAAGAATAACCCAATTCTGATTGGTGAACCCGGTGTAGGAAAATCAGCGATTGTTGAAGGTCTTGCATTGAGAATCATTCAGAAAAAGGTTTCGCGTATCCTGTTTGATAAACGAGTCGTTGCTCTTGACATGACTGCTGTTGTGGCAGGAACAAAGTACCGTGGACAATTTGAAGAACGTATCCGTTCCATTCTCAATGAATTGCAGAAGAATCCGAATGTTATATTATTCATTGATGAAATTCACACGATTGTAGGCGCAGGCTCTGCAGCAGGCTCTATGGATGCCGCCAATATGCTAAAGCCAGCATTGGCAAGAGGAGAAATACAATGTATCGGTGCCACCACTCTTGATGAATATCGTAAGAATATTGAGAAAGATGGCGCATTGGAACGTCGTTTCCAAAAAGTAATTGTAGAACCGACTACTGCTGCCGAAACTCTGCAGATTTTGCGTAATATCAAGGATAAGTATGAAGATCATCACAATGTGTATTATACAGATGAAGCATTGGAAGCATGTGTCAAGCTGACAGACCGCTATATCACAGATCGTAATTTCCCTGATAAAGCCATTGATGCTTTAGATGAAGCCGGCTCACGTGTACATCTTACTAATGTCAATGTACCCAAAGAGATAGAAGAACAGGAAAAGCTGATCGAAGAAGCTAAAAACAAGAAAAATGAAGCCGTAAAATCGCAGAATTTTGAACTTGCAGCCAGCTTCCGTGATAAAGAGAAAGAACTTTCTATCCAATTGGATGAGATGAAAAAAGAATGGGAAGCCAATCTAAAAGAAAACAGGCAAACTGTTGATGCAGAAGAAATTGCCAATGTTATCTCAATGATGTCAGGCATTCCAGTACAACGAATGGCACAGGCCGAAGGCATCAAGCTAGCAGGTATGAAAGAAGATTTGCAAGCTAAAGTCATCGCACAAGACACAGCTATAGAAAAGCTGGTCAAAGCCATTTTGCGAAGCCGTGTAGGACTCAAAGATCCTAATAAGCCCATTGGCACGTTTATGTTCTTAGGTCCGACAGGAGTTGGTAAAACTCACCTAGCAAAAGAGTTGGCCAAGTATATGTTCGGTTCTGCCGATGCACTGATTCGTATCGATATGAGTGAATATATGGAAAAGTTCACTGTTTCACGCTTGGTTGGGGCACCTCCGGGATACGTAGGATATGAAGAAGGTGGCCAGCTGACAGAAAAAGTGCGCCGTAAACCATACTCTATTGTATTGCTTGATGAAATAGAAAAAGCACATCCGGATGTATTCAATATCCTGCTTCAGGTAATGGATGAGGGTCGTCTGACTGACAGTTATGGCAGAATGGTAGATTTCAAAAATACCGTTATTATCATGACTTCCAATATCGGAACCCGCCAACTGAAAGAATTTGGACGTGGTGTTGGTTTTGCGACACAAAGCCGCCTGGATGATAAAGAATTCTCGCGAAGTGTTATACAAAAAGCTCTAAATAAATCATTCGCGCCTGAATTCATCAATCGTGTAGATGAGATTATCACGTTTGATCAACTTTCTCTGGAAGCGATAACAAAGATTATAGACATAGAGCTAAAAGGATTGTACGATAGAATAAAATCTATTGGTTACAAGCTTGTTATTGAAGATAAGGCGAAAGAATTCATCGCTAGCAAGGGATATGACATACAATATGGCGCCCGTCCTTTGAAGCGCGCAATTCAAACCTATCTGGAGGATGGTTTATCCGAGCTCATCATTTCCTCGTCTTTAAAAGAGGGAGATACTATTCAAGTAACCCTTAATGAAGAAAAAGGCGAATTGGAGATGAAAGTTGTTTCTCCGGAATAGAGTTATTTCCTGAATAAGAAAATAATTTAATATGCCATAATGTCAGACCTTCGGGTCTGGCATTTTTTTTGTCTCTGTATGGACAAATATCAATTAAAATTAATCAATAGATAAACTAAAAAAATATACGTATTATGCAAAAAGGTAATATCGGGGTTACAACAGAAAACATTTTCCCTATCATTAAAAAGTTTTTGTACAGTGACCATGAAATTTTTCTGCGCGAGTTAGTATCCAATGCGGTAGATGCCACTCAGAAGCTGAATACGCTTGCTTCTATTGGCGAATTCAAAGGTGAACTGGGTGACTTAACTGTTCACGTTGAATTAGGCAAAGATACTATTACCATTTCTGACCGTGGTATCGGTTTGACTGCAGAAGAAATAGAGAAGTACATCAATCAAATAGCTTTCTCTGGAGCTAATGACTTCCTGGAGAAGTATAAGAACGATGCAAATGCCATTATCGGACATTTCGGACTTGGCTTCTACTCTGCCTTTATGGTTGCAAAGAAAGTGGAGATTATCACTAAATCATACAGAGACGATGCAAAAGCCGTAAAATGGACTTGTGATGGCAGCCCTGAATTCACTATTGAAGAAATAGAAAAAGCCGACCGTGGATCAGATATCATCTTATACATTGATGACGACTGCAAAGAATTCCTCGAAGAAGCACGTATCTCCGAACTTCTGAAGAAATATTGCAGCTTCCTTCCTGTTCCTATTGCATTTGGAAAAAAGAAAGAATGGAAAGACGGCAAACAGGTAGAAACGGCTGAAGATAATATAATCAATGATACCACTCCTTTGTGGACACGCAAACCTAGCGAACTTTCGGATGAAGATTACAAATCATTCTATAGCAAGCTATATCCGATGTCTGATGAACCACTCTTCTGGATTCACCTGAATGTGGATTATCCATTCCATCTGACTGGTATCCTCTACTTCCCGAAGATAAAGAGCAATATTGAATTAAATAAGAACAAGATTCAGTTATATTG